>Ga0210040_10008061_pt1 | contig 12584 bp, 10 predicted proteins | sample CryGeyCG12114_NA_FD_185462 | JGI IMG/M metagenome (GOLD analysis project Ga0210040, IMG submission 185462) | Groundwater microbial communities from aquifer - Crystal Geyser CG19_WC_8/21/14_NA (SPAdes) (version 2) | ecosystem: Environmental > Aquatic > Deep subsurface > Groundwater | place: USA... | reverse complement strand
GCTGCCGTCCTCGAGCACGTCGGCGTCCAGCACCACCTCGTCCGGGCTGCTGTGGTCGACCCAGGGCACGTCCTCGACGGCGAACTCCACGCCGGCCAGCTCGCGTTCCCAGCGGCGCTCGAGGTCCCCCACGGCGTCCAGGACGAGGTCGTCGAACTGCTCGGCGCGGCTGCGCGACAGCGGCACGGTGGGCGGCACCAGGCGACCGCGCAGGCCGCGGCCGTGCCGGTCGCGCCGGGTGCGGGCGGGGAGACGGTCCATCGCCGGTGGAGCCTACGTGCTGATCCGGGACCCGGCGGCGCCGTCCGGTCTCACCGCGGCATCCGGCGCCACACGGCCCGGGGGAGGAGTCGCAGCACCGCGAAGACCGGGCGCAGCGTCCTGGGCACCCAGACCACCTCCCGGTCGGCCTGCAGTGCCTCGGCGACCGCCTCCGCCACCTGGGCGGGGGTGCTGGAGAACGGTGCCGGGGTCATGCCCTCGGTCATCCGGCCCACCACGAAACCCGGCCGCACGAGCAGCAGGCGCACGCCCGAGCCGTGCAGCGCGTCGGCGAGGCCGCTGGCGAACCCGTCGAGGCCGGCCTTGGCCGAGCCGTAGACGTAGTTGGCCCGACGCACCCGAACCCCGGCGACGGAGGAGAAGACGACGATCCGCCCGCTGCCCCGGGCCCGCATGGCCGAGGCCAGGTGGGTGAGGACCGACACCTGCGCCAGGTAGTCGGTGGACACGACGGCCAGGGCGTGGGCGGCGTCGGTCTCGGCCCGGGCCTGGTCGCCGAGGACACCGAAGGCGAGCACCGCAACCGACACCGGTGGGCCGGACTCCAGCGCCCGGCCGAGCACCAGCTCGTGGCCGGCGAGGTCGTCGGCGTCGAACTCCACCCGCGAGACCGAGCTGGCCCCGGCCGCCCGCAACCGGGCCTCCTCGGCGTCGAGTTCGCTGCTGCGCCGGGCTGCCAGGCAGACGTGCCGGGCGCCGCGGCGCACCAGCCGCTCGGCCAGCTCCAGGCCGATCTCGCTGCGTCCGCCCAGGAGCAGCACGGTCCCGTCGGTCAGCGGCACGGGTGGGCCTCCTGGGAGTGGTGGGGGCGCCGGGGCCGGACGCGCCCCGTTCCGGTGTGCCTCCTCCTCAGGAGCCACCTCCGCGGTTAGTGTGCCCAGTGTGAGGATCCGGTGGTGAGGCAGTCACGTCGCTGTTCGCGCAGCGGCTGCGCGCAACCGGCAGCGGCGACCCTGACGTACGTGTACGCGGAGTCCACGGCCGTCGTCGGCCCGCTGGCGACCTACTCGGAACCGCACAGCTACGACCTGTGCGAGTTCCACGCCGAGCGGCTCACCGTGCCGCGCGGCTGGGAGGTCGTCCGGCACGAGATCGACGTCGACGACGTCGGACCGACCGGCGACGACCTGCTCGCGCTGGCCGACGCGGTGCGCGAGGCCGCCCGGCCAGAACCCCCGCGCGACCCGGCGGACGACGGCAGCGGCACGCGCCGCGGCCACCTGCGCATCCTGCCCAACCTGCCCTGACCGAGGCCGGCGGACCCGATTCGCCGGTCGCGGTCGGCTCAGGACCTGCTTCAGCAGTGCGCGCGGCGGCGGCGCGGCGCGCCATCGTCGCCGCCGCCGATAAGGTCGTCCCCGTGGCAGACCTGACATCGATCATCAAGGCGTACGACGTGCGTGGCGTCGTTCCCGATCAGTGGGACGAGGGCGTGGCCCGTGCGATCGGCGCCGCCTTCGCCGAGTTCGTCCACACCGAGACGGGTGCCACCTCCGTGGTCACCGCGCACGACATGCGCGATTCGTCGATCCCGCTGTCGCGCGCCTTCGCCGAGGGGGTGCTGTCCCGGGGCGTCGACGTCGTGGAAGCCGGGCTCGGGTCCACCGACATGCTGTACTTCGCCGCCGGCTCGCTGCAGATGCCCGGCGCGATGTTCACCGCCAGCCACAACCCCGCGCAGTACAACGGGATCAAGCTGTGCCGGGCGGGCGCGGCCCCGATCGGCCAGGACTCAGGGCTGGTCCAGATCCGGCAGTGGTCGGAGCAGCTGCTGGACGGCGAGGCCGTCTTCACCCGTGAGCCCGAGCGGATCGGCACCGTCACCGGACGCGACCTGGTCGCCGAGTACGCCGCCTACCTGCGGCAGCTGGTCGACCTGTCCGGCATCCGCCCGCTGAAGGTCGTCGTCGATGCCGGCAACGGCATGGGCGGTTACACCGTTCCGGTGGTGCTCTCCGGGCTGCCGCTGGACATCGTGCCGATGTACTTCGAGCTCGACGGTTCCTTCCCCAACCACGAGGCCAACCCGCTGGAGCCGGCCAACCTGGTCGACCTGCAGGCCGGGGTGCGCGAGCACGGGGCGGACATCGGGCTGGCCTTCGACGGGGATGCCGACCGCTGCTTCATCATCGACGAGCGCGGCGAGCCGGTGAGCCCTTCGGCGATCACCGGGCTGGTCGCGGTGCGCGAGCTCGCCAAGGGCACCGGGACCACGATCATCCACAACTTGATCACCTCACGGGCCGTGCCGGAGATCGTCCGCGAGCACGGCGGCGAGCCGGTGCGCACCCGCGTCGGCCACTCCTTCATCAAGGCCGAGATGGCCCGCACCGACGCCGTCTTCGGCGGGGAGCACTCCGCGCACTACTACTTCCGCGACTTCTGGCGGGCCGACACCGGCATGCTCGCCGCCATGCACGTGCTGGCTGCACTCGGTGAGCAGTCCCGGACGCTGTCGGAGATCACCGCGGCCTACGAGCGCTACGTCGCCTCGGGGGAGATCAACTCCACGGTCACCGACTCTGCCGGCCGGGTGGCTGCGGTCCGGGAGACCTACGGCGCTGTCGAGGGCGTCGGCTTCGACGACCTCGACGGGCTCACCGTGTCGCTACCGGACGGTTCGTGGTTCAACCTGCGAGCAAGCAACACCGAGCCGCTGCTGCGGCTCAACGTCGAGGCGGCCGACGCAGCCGGGATGGCCGCGCTGCGCGACGAGGTGCTGGCGCTGGTCCGGGCATGACCGGCACTGCTGGCGGAGCCGGGGCGGGGACGCTGGGCATCGACCCGGCGCTGTTGGAGATCCTGGCCTGCCCGGACACCCACCACAGCCCGCTGACCGTCGCCGCCGCGACCTCCGAGCTGGTCTGCGGCACGTGCGGGCGCGCCTTCCCGGTGCGCGACGGCATCCCGGTGCTGCTCCTCGACGAGGCGCGGCAGCGGTCCACGTGACCGACTTCGCGAAGTTCCGCAGCGGCAGAGCTCCATCGGGCGCGTGGTCGGGCAGCGCCAGCGGGACGACCTCGTGACCTCACCCGAGCTCGCCGAGGAGGTCTTCGACGACCTCGACCTGCTGCGCGCCCGGGACCCCCGCGGGCTGCTTCCCGCGGTGGCCGGCGCCGGGGCGCAGGTCCGGGAGACCAGCCGGCTGACCGCGGAGGCCGGCCTGGGCCGGGCCACCGCCGGGGGCCGGCCGCGCGGGCTGGTCATCGTCGCGCGGCGTGAGGGTGCGGTGGCCGCGGCGGTGCTGCGCGGGCTGCTGGGCCCGGCCAGCCCGGTCACGGTGGACGTCGTCCCGGGCCCGGCACTGCCGGTGTGGATGGGGCCCTCGGACATCGCCGTCATCGCCACCCGCACGGGAGCCGGTCGCTACGCCGTCACGCCGGCCTACGAGGCTGCCCGCCGCGGCGTCGCGCTGGTCGGCATCGGTGCCGAGGACGCGCCGCTGCACGCGGCCTGCGCGAGCGCCCGTGCGCCCTACGTGGCGCTGCCGGCCTCCCGGGTGCGGCACACCACCCTGTGGTCGCTGCTCACCCCGCTGCTGCTGCTCGCCGCCGACCTGGCGTTGCTCCCCGAGGGAGCGGCCGACACCGAGCAGGTGGCGGCCGCTCTCGACGAGGTGGCCGCGGACTGCGGCCCGGCCCGGGAGACCTTCGTCAACCCGGCCAAGACCCTGGCGCTGGAGCTGCTGGACGCCCTGCCGGTGATCGCCGCCGAGGGCCCGCTCGCCGGTGCTGCGGCCGGCCGGTTCGCCGATCAGCTGGCCACCCTGGCCGGCCTGCCGGTGACCAGCTTCCGGCTCCCCGACCAGCGGGTGGCGGCACGCACCGTGCTGGCCGGCCCGCTGGCCCCCCGGCGGGGGCAGGACGAGTTCTTCCGCGACCGGACCGACGACGTGGAGCGCCGCCTGCGGCTGCTGACCATCCGGGATGCCGACGTCGGTTCCCATGATGCCGGCGAACGCGAGCCCCGCTCCGCCGGTGCGGCGATGGCCGAGCTGCTGGCGATCGCCGCAGACGCCAACGTGCCGGTGAGCGGGCTGGCCGACCACGGCGAGCCCGAGCGGTACCCGCGACTGCCGAGGCTGGCCCGCCAGCTCGCCGTCGCCGACTTCAGCGCCGTCTACCTCGCACTCGCGCTCGACCACGAGAGGGCCCTCCAACCATGAGCGACACCACGAAGCCCGCAGCTCCTGCAGCGGCGGGGCACGCGGCCGAGGGCGGCGGCGGGCACGGCGGCGGCAGCACCGCGATCATCGCCGCGCTGGTGGCCAACGTCGGCATCGCGATCGCGAAGTTCGTCGCCTTCCTGATCACCGGCGCCTCCTCGATGCTGGCCGAGGCGATCCACTCCCTCGCCGACTCCGGCAACCAGGTGCTGCTGCTGATCGGCGGGAAGCGCGCCAAGCGCGCGGCCACGCCCGAGCACCCGTTCGGCTTCGGACGGGACCGCTACATCTACAGCTTCATCGTGGCGATCGTGCTGTTCAGCGTGGGTGGCCTGTTCGCCATCTACGAGGGGGTTCACAAGGTCCGCGAGTCCGGCGAGGTCGAGTCCCAGCTGGTGGCGATCATCGTGCTGCTGGTCGCCATCGCGCTGGAGAGCTTCTCGCTGCGCACGGCGGTCAAGGAGACCAACGAGGTCCGCAAGCCGGGGGAGAGCTACTGGGCCTTCATCCGGCACGCCCGCGCCCCCGAGCTGCCCGTCGTCCTGCTCGAGGACACCGCTGCGCTCACCGGCCTGGTGCTCGCCCTGCTGGGGGTCAGCCTCTCGGCGATCACCGGCAACAGCCTGTACGACGGGCTGGGCACGATCGCCATCGGTCTGCTCCTGGTCGCCGTCGCGGCGATCCTGGCCACCGAGACCAAGAGCCTGCTGATCGGTGAGTCGGCGACCCCGGACCACCAGCGGAGGATCGTCGCCGCCCTCACCGGCGGCTCCGGCGTGGAGTCGGTCATCCACATGCGCACCCAGCACCTCGGCCCGGAGGAGCTGCTGGTCGCGGCCAAGATCGCCGTCCGGCACGACGACTCCGCCGCCGCGGTGGCGGCGGCCATCGACGAGGCGGAGCAGCGGGTGCGGGCGGCGGTGCCGATCGCCCGGGTCATCTACCTGGAGCCCGACATCCGCCGCGGAGAGGAACCCCGGACCGCGCGGTGATCGTCCGCACACCCGGAACGCGCCCCGCTCGGGTTCCGGGTGTCCCGGCCGAGCACCGGTAAGGTCCGGCTCGATGTGGCAGATGACGAACGCCGTGCGCCATTACCCCTGGGGATCCCGCACGGTCATCCCTGAACTGCTGGGGGAGTCCTCACCGGCCGACAAGCCGTACGCCGAGCTCTGGATGGGGGCGCATCCGGGCCAGCCGAGCGTCCTGTCCGACGGTCGACCGTTGGACGAGGCGATCGCGAGCGACCCGGAGTCGATGCTCGGTGTCGTGGCCCGCCACCGGTTCGGTGACCGGCTCCCCTTCCTGATGAAGGTCCTGGCGGCAGACGAGCCGCTCTCCCTGCAGGCCCACCCGACGACTGCGCAGGCAGAGGTCGGCTTCGCCGCAGAGGAGGCCGCCGGTGTTCCCATCGACGACCCGACGCGCACTTTCAAAGATCCTTACCACAAGCCGGAGATCCTGCTGGCGATCACGCCGGTCGAGGCACTCTGCGGCTTCCGGCCTCTGGTCGAGTCGCTGCACTGCCTGGCCAAGCTGCAGCTGACCGAGCTGCTGCCCACGATCGCCGGTCTCGCCCACGGCGGGCTGCGCACGGCGATCCCGCAGCTGCTGGCCCTGTCGGCCCGGCGCCGGGAGTCGCTGGTGAGCGCGGTGGCGGAGAAGGCGGCCGGCTTCGTGGCCGCGCACGACCCAGAGTTCATCAACACCTACCGCTGGGCGTCGAACCTGGCCGAGGCCTACCCCGGCGACCCGGGCGTGGTGATCTCGCTGATGTGCAACCACCTGAGGCTGGCACCGGGGGAGGCGGTCTTCCTGCCCGCCGGGAACCTGCACGCCTATCTGAGCGGTGCCGGCGTCGAGGTCATGGCGAGCTCGGACAACGTGCTGCGCGGGGGCCTCACGTCCAAGCACGTCGACCTGGCCGCGCTGATCGACGTGCTGGACTTCACCGACGGCAAGGTCCCGGTCATCCACCCGGTGCTGGGCCCCGGCGGGCTGCGGTACCCGACCCCGGTCGACGACTTCGACCTCACCCGCGTCCAGGTCGACGTCGACCCTGGCCTGCTCACCACCTCCGGGCCACAGGTCTTGCTGTGCGCGGAGGGCGTCGCGGTGCTCACCGGCCCCCGTGGCGACGTGCAGCTGGCCCAGGGTGAGTCGGCGTTCGTCCCGGCCGGGCAGCCGCTCAGCGCCCGCGGACCGGCCCTGCTGTACCGCACCACCACCGCACTGCGCTGAGGGAGCACCCTCCTGCCCCGCACTGTCAGCAAGCTCGCGGCGGGCCCCCGCAGGGAGGCCGGGCAGCGGGCTCCGCGAGGTAGCCTGGGACCCGGTACGAGCCCCGCCGAAGCCTCGGCATGCTCGCTCAGATCTCAGTAACCGACTGCGCCCGCCCACCCGGGGCCGGGCCGGGACACTGGAGCGACATGACCGCCAGCACTGGCACCCGCGTACTGACCTCCGACGACTTCAAGGTCGCCGACCTCTCCCTCGCCGGCTTCGGCCGCAAGGAGATCTCCCTCGCCGAGCACGAGATGCCCGGCCTGATGGCCCTGCGCGCGGAGTACGGCGACGACCAGCCGCTGGCCGGCGCCCGCATCGCCGGCTCGCTGCACATGACCATCCAGACCGCCGTGCTCATCGAGACGCTCACCGCGCTCGGTGCCGACGTCCGCTGGGTGAGCTGCAACATCTTCTCCACCCAGGACCACGCCGCGGCGGCCATCGTCGTGGGCGAGGGCACCGCCGAGGAGCCCACCGGCGTGCCGGTCTTCGCCTGGAAGGGCGAGACGCTGCCGGAGTACTGGTGGTGCACCCAGCGGATGTTCGAGTTCCGCGACCCCGCCGGTGACGTCGTCGGCCCGAACATGCTGCTCGACGACGGCGGCGACGCCACCCTGCTGGTCCACCTGGGCACCCGCTTCGAGGCCGAGGCCGCCGTGCCGGACACCACCGACGCCGACTCCGAGGAGTACGGCGTCATCCTCGACGTGCTGCGCAGCAGCCTGGCCGAGGACGCGCAGTACTGGACCCGGATCGGCCAGGGCATCAAGGGCGTCACCGAGGAGACCACCACCGGGGTCATGCGGCTCTACGAGCTCGCCCGCGACGGCCGGCTGCTCTTCCCGGCGATCAACGTCAACGACTCGGTCACCAAGAGCAAGTTCGACAACCTCTACGGCGTCCGGCACTCCCTGATCGACGGCATCAACCGCGGCACCGACGTGATGATCGGCGGCAAGGTCGCCGTCGTCTGCGGCTACGGCGACGTGGGCAAGGGCAGCGCGGACTCCCTCCGCGGCCAGGGCGCCCGGGTCATCGTCACCGAGATCGACCCGATCAACGCGCTGCAGGCCGCGATGCACGGGTACGAGGTGACCACGCTGGACGAGGTCATCGGCAAGGCCGACATCATCATCACCACCACCGGCAACAAGGACATCATCTCCGCCGAGCAGCTGGGTGCGACGAAGCACCAGGCGATCATCGGCAACATCGGCCACTTCGACAACGAGATCGACATGGCCGGTCTGGCCCGCACCCCGGGCATCACGAAGACGAACATCAAGCCGCAGGTCGACGAGTGGCGGTTCGCCGACGGCCACACGATCATCGTGCTGTCCGAGGGCCGGCTGCTGAACCTGGGCAACGCCACCGGGCACCCCAGCTTCGTGATGAGCGCGTCGTTCGCCAACCAGACGCTGGCCCAGATCGAGCTGTGGACCAACCGGGCGGCGTACGAGGGCAAGACCCCCACGGTGACCGTGCTGCCCAAGAAGCTCGACGAGCACGTCGCCCGGCTGCACCTGGACGCCCTCGGCGTCAAGCTGACCGAGCTCACCAAGGTGCAGGCCGACTACATCGGCGTCCCGGTCGAGGGCCCGTACAAGAGCGACCACTACCGCTACTGAGGAAGGACCTGGCCGCCCCCCGCGGCCAGGCCGTTTCATGCCGTCCCGTCGATCAGGGTCGGGCCCCGGGGGCCCGACCCTGATCCGCCCCGTCCGGGAAGTTCTCCGGGCGGGGCGGACCGGTTCCCGGCGCGCATCCCGCAGAATGGGCCCGTGCCACCTTCCGTCCCCAGTCAGGGCACCAACCGCGGCCGTGTCCTCGTCGTCGACGACGACGCCGCCCTCGCCGAGATGCTCGGCATCGTGCTGCGGCGCGAGGGCTACGAACCGGCCTTCGTCTCCGACGGCGCCCGGGCGGTGGCGGCCTTCCAGCAACTGCGGCCCGACCTCGTCCTGCTGGACCTCATGCTCCCCGGCCGCAACGGGTTGCAGATCTGCGCCGACATCCGCACCACGTCGACCGTGCCGATCGTGATGCTGACCGCCAAGGGCGACACGATCGACATCGTGCAGGGGCTGGAGGCCGGCGCCGACGACTACGTCACCAAGCCCTTCAAGCCCGTCGAGCTGGTCGCCCGGGTGCGCGCGCAGCTCCGGCGGGGGGAGAGCGTGCAGGCCGAGAGCCTGGCCATCGGCGACGTGCAGATCGACGTCCCGGCCCACCAGGTCACCCGGGACGGAACGGCGATCGGGCTCACCCCGCTGGAGTTCGACCTGCTCGTGGCGCTGGCCCGCAAGCCCCGGCAGGTGTTCACCCGGGAGCTCCTGCTGGAGCAGGTGTGGGGGTACCGGCACGCGGCCGACACCCGGTTGGTCAACGTGCACGTCCAGCGGCTGCGCGCCAAGGTCGAGCGCGACCCGGAGAACCCCGAGGTGGTGCTGACCGTCCGCGGGGTCGGCTACAAGGCCGGGCCGCCGTGATCGACCCGGTCGTCCGGCTCCCGTACCGGCCGTGAGCACCACCACGGGGGACTCGGCGGTGGGCGACACCGACCAGGTGCCGCGGGTCGCCGTGCCGCGGCCGCCGGACCGGCCGCGGCGGTCGCCGTCGGAGCTGCGGGCCGCCGTCCGCCGGCGGCTGCGCCGCACCCGGCGCCGGGCCATCGTGCGCACCGGCCGGTTGATCCGCCGGGCGGTGCACGCCTGGCGCGGTTCCCTGCAGCTCCGCGTCGGCGCGATCACCATGCTGGTCGCCGGCGTGCTGGTGGTGGTGGTCAGCCTGGTGCTCTTCCGGCAGATCAGCGACCAGCTGCTGGGGGCCAAGCAGCGGGCGGCGATCGCCCAGTCGCTGTCCGGCGTGCAGTACGCCCAGTCCGAGGTCGGCGGCATCGCCACCGGTGACTCGGCGAGCATCCGGTCGACGCTGCAGCGCACCGTGGAGAACCTGCAGTCCCGCGGCGGGGCGGCCGGTGACTTCGACGTGGTCATGGTCTACCGCTCCGGCGACGACGAGCGCCCGGCGTCCAGCCGGCGTGACATCTGGGCCGCGCTGCCCGCCGACCTGCGCGCCCAGGTCGCCGACGGGTCGCAGGCCTACCGGTACGCCCCGGTGTCCGACGCCGGCGGCCGTCCGGTGCCCACCCTGCTGGTCGGTGCACCGGTGCCCACCGAAGGTCAGAGCGGTGACCGGGTGGAGGTCTACTTCGCCTTCCCGCTGGACCAGGAGCAGGCGACGCTGGAGGGGATCCGCAGCACGGTGGGCATCACCTGCGTCGTGCTCACCCTCTTCGTCGCCGGCATCGGCGTGCTGGTCACCCGGTTGGTGGTCGACCCGGTGCGCCGCGCCGCCGGCGGCGCCCAGCGGCTGGCGGAGGGCCATCTGGAGGAGCGGCTGGCCGTGCGCGGGGAGGACGACCTGGCCCGGCTGGCCACCAGCTTCAACGCGATGGCCGACAGCCTGCAGCGGCAGATCACCCAGCTGGAGGGGCTGTCCCAGCTGCAGCAGCGGTTCACCTCCGACGTCTCGCACGAGCTGCGCACCCCGCTGACCACCGTGCAGATGGCGGCATCGGTGCTGCACGAGGCGCGCGAGGACTTCGACCCGGCCGTCGCCCGCTCCGCCGAGCTGCTGCAGAACGAGCTCAACCGCTTCGAGATGCTGCTGTCGGACCTGCTGGAGATCAGCCGGTACGACGCCGGTGCCGCGGTGCTGGAGCCCGAGCCGCAGGACCTCGTCCCGCTGGTCGCCCGGGTGGTCGAGGGCATGTCCGCGCTGGCCGCCCGGCACGACTGCGAGCTGCGGGTGCTCACCCCGCCGGTCCCGGTGATCGCCGAGGTCGACGGACGGCGGGTCGGGCGGGTGCTGCGGAACCTGGTCGGCAACGCCATCGAGCACGGCCGGGGGGAACCGGTGGAGATCACGCTGGCCGCGTCCAGCTCGGCCGCGGCGATCACGGTGCGGGACCACGGCATCGGGCTGACCCCCGCGGACGCCCAGCACGTCTTCGACCGCTTCTGGCGGGCCGACGCCTCCCGGGTGCGCACCATCGGTGGCAGCGGCCTGGGCCTGTCGATCAGCCTGGAGGACGCCCGGCTGCACGGTGGCTGGCTGCAGGTGTGGGGCCTGCCCGGCCAGGGGGCGCAGTTCCGCCTCACCGTGCCGATGACCGCGGGTGCGGAGCTGACCAGCTCCCCGCTGCCGCTGCGCCCACCGTTCCTGCCGCCGGTGCGGAGCCGGTCGTGAGCCGGTTCCCGAGGCTGTTCCGGGCGCCGCTGCTGGCCCTGGTGCTGGTCGCGCTGCTGGCCGGCTGCAGCACGGTGCCGAGCACCTCGCCGACGGTGCGGATCACCCAGGTCGCCGGACCGACCGACGGTGCCGTCGGCATCGAGCCGCTGAGCCCGGAGTCCGGCGCGACCCCGGAAGAGGTGGTGCGCGGTTTCATCGACGCCAGTGCCAGCGTGGTCCGCAACCACCCGGTCGCCCGGCAGTACCTGACCGGGGACGCCGCCGAGAGCTGGCGGGACAGCGACGGCGTGACCGTGATCAGCGGTGACTACGCGCCGGTGCAGCAGCAGTCGGGCACCGTCGAGGTCACCGGCACGCTGGTCGGCACCCTGGACGAGCGCGGCGTCTTCACCGTCGGCGCCGCCAGCTCGGTCTACAGCCAGCTGTTCACCCTCAGCGACGACTCCGGCGAGTGGCGGATCGCCGACCCGCCGGACGGCCTGCTGCTGCTCGAGCCGGACTTCTCCCGCACCTTCCAGCAGGTCGACGCCTACTTCCTGGACCCGACCGGCACCCGCGTCGTCCCCGACCCGCGGTACCTGGTGGACGGCGAGGCGCGGCCCAACACGCTGGTGGCGCGGCTGCTGGACGGCGCGTCCCCGTCCATCGCGGCCGGCGTGCTCAACCCGCTGGCCGACGCCGAGCTGCGCAGCACGGTGAGCGTGTCCGGGTCCACGGCGACGGTCGACCTCTCCTGGCCCGCCGACGTGCCCGACCAGACGCTGGCGAACGCCTCCGCCCAGCTCACCTGGTCGCTGGCCCAGCTGCAGCTGACCTCGGTGCAGGTGCTGCGGGACGGCCAGCCGCTGGGGCTGCCCGACGTGCCCACCGTGCAGAGCACCGCGGACTGGGTCGCCGTCGACCCCGACGTGGCCCCGGCCGGGGCGGTCGGGCACTACCTCGCCGACGGCGGGTTGCGGCTGGCCTCCGACGGCAACCCGGTGCCGGGGCCGGCGGGTACCGGCGTGTACGGGCTGAGCTCGGCGGCGGTCTCGGTCGACGCCCGCACCAGCCAGCTGGGCCTGGTGGCCGGGGTGTCGAGCACGGTGTCCCCGGGGGCCCCGGCCACGCTGTACGCCGGCACGTACGGCGCCGACCTGGCCCCGGTGCTCACCGGCAACGCCTTCACCGAGCCGACCACCGCCGGCACCCGCGCCGAGGTCTGGACGGTCCGCGACGGCACCGAGGTGGTGCGGTTGCCGGCCGGCGGCGCGGCCCAGGGGGTGAGCGCGACCACCCTGGCCGGACTGGGGCGGACGACGGCCTTCCAGCTCTCCCCGGACGGCGTCCGCGCGGCGGTGGTCGTGCAGGGTGCCGAGGGCGGGCAGCTCTACGTGGGCACCGTGGTCCGTGACGACCAGACGGTGAGCGTCCGCGACCTGCGGTCGGTGGCGCCCACGATCCGGCAGGTGGCCGACGTGGCGTGGCGCGACTCCGGGCAGCTGATGATGCTCGCCGGCGACCCGAGCACCGGGCGCACCGTGCCCTACACCGTCGGCGTGGACGGCTGGCAGCTCACCGAGAACACCACCTCCGGGCTCCCCGGGCAGCCGACGGC
>Ga0210040_10008060_pt1 | contig 12584 bp, 11 predicted proteins | sample CryGeyCG12114_NA_FD_185462 | JGI IMG/M metagenome (GOLD analysis project Ga0210040, IMG submission 185462) | Groundwater microbial communities from aquifer - Crystal Geyser CG19_WC_8/21/14_NA (SPAdes) (version 2) | ecosystem: Environmental > Aquatic > Deep subsurface > Groundwater | place: USA... | reverse complement strand
GCTGGCCAAGCCGCACCGCAGCAGCGCCGGCCTCAACGAGGCGTGGGACCTGATCGTCAACGGGGTCGAGCTGGCTCCGGCGTACTCCGAGCTCAACGACCCGGTGATCCAGCGCGAGCGGCTCGAGGCGCAGTCCCGGCTGGCTGCCGCCGGTGACCCGGAGGCGATGGAGCTCGACGAGGCGTTCCTCAAGGCGATGGAGTTCGGGATGCCTCCCGCCGGTGGCATGGGGATGGGCGTGGACCGGCTGGTCATGCTGCTCACCGGTGCCGGGATCCGCGAGACGATCCTGTTCCCGCTGCTGCGCCCGGAGTAATTCTCATCACCCGGTGCTCGTGCAAATCGCAGTGACAATCTCGATTGCTCCGTCAGCACCGTCTTCGTAGAGTGCAGAAAAGGTCTCCGCCCGGCAAGGATGCCGAATTCCTGGTAAAGCCAGGTACTGCGCTGATTTGCTCATCGACGGAATCAGCTCTACATTTCTCCTGCCTCTGTTCACGGGGGAACTCTGGGATTTGGAAAGGTTTTCACCACATGGCACAGCGCGTGAATGTCGTCCTCGTCGACGACATCGACGGAAATGACGCCAGCGAGACCGTCTCGTTCGCCCTCGACGGCGTCGACTACGAGATCGACCTGTCCGACGAGCACGCCGCGCAGCTGCGCGACGCGGTCTCGCTCTACATCGGCCACGGCCGGCGCACCGGCGGCCGGCGCAAGAACGGTGCGACGCGCCGCAGCCCCGCCGCTGACGACTCCGGCGCCTCGGCGGCGGACGTCCGCGCCTGGGCCCGGGAGAACGGCTACACGGTCCCCGAGCGGGGCCGGGTCAGCGCCGAGGTGCGCGAGGCCTACGCCGCCGCGCACTGACGGTTCGGCCCAGCACTGCCAGCACTGCCCAGCACGGTCCAGCGGCCGCTCCCGGCGTACCCCGGGGGCGGCCGCTGGCGGCTTTCGGGCCCCGTCCGGGCCGTGTTCGCTGAGGGCGAAGCGCTCCGGGCCGTCTGGGCGGAACACGTAGGCTGGAGCGAGGAGTTGACTCCACGTGCCCGTTCCACACAGCTGTGGACCGGGATCGGTCCCCCCGACGCTGGGCGGGACTAGGGTGGGAATCCAGTTTTCCTCGCACCGGGCCGGCTCGACCGGGTCCGTTCGGCGTGGGGCACGGCAAGGAGACAAGACATTGTTCGAGCGGTTCACAGACCGAGCCCGCAGGGTGGTCGTCCTGGCGCAGGAAGAAGCCAGGATGCTCAGCCACAACTACATCGGCACCGAGCACATCCTCCTGGGCCTGATCCACGAGGGTGAGGGTGTCGCGGCCAAGGCGCTCGAGAGCCTGGGCATCTCGCTGGAGGCCGTGCGCGCACAGGTCGAGGAGATCATCGGCCAGGGCCAGCAGGCCCCCAGCGGTCACATCCCCTTCACCCCGCGCGCCAAGAAGGTCCTCGAGCTGTCGCTGCGTGAGGCGCTCCAGCTCGGCCACAACTACATCGGCACCGAGCACATCCTGCTCGGGCTGATCCGTGAGGGCGAGGGCGTCGCCGCCCAGGTGCTGGTCAAGCTCGGCGCCGACCTCAACCGGGTCCGCCAGCAGGTCATCCAGCTGCTGTCGGGGTTCCAGGGCAAGGAGACCGCTGCCGCCGGCGCTCCCCAGGAGGGCGCGCCGTCGTCCTCGCTGGTGCTCGACCAGTTCGGCCGCAACTACACCCAAGCCGCACGCGAGGGCAAGCTCGACCCGGTGATCGGGCGCGAGAAGGAGATCGAGCGCGTGATGCAGGTGCTCTCGCGCCGCACCAAGAACAACCCGGTGCTGATCGGGGAGCCCGGCGTCGGCAAGACCGCCTGCGTCGAGGGCCTGGCCCAGGCGATCGTGCGCGGTGACGTGCCCGAGACGCTCAAGGACAAGCAGATCTACAGCCTCGACCTCGGGTCGCTGGTGGCCGGCTCGCGCTACCGCGGTGACTTCGAGGAGCGCCTGAAGAAGGTGCTCAAGGAGATCAAGACCCGCGGCGACATCGTGCTGTTCATCGACGAGCTGCACACGCTGGTCGGCGCCGGCGCGGCCGAGGGCGCCATCGACGCAGCCTCGATCCTCAAGCCGATGCTGGCCCGCGGCGAGCTGCAGACCATCGGCGCGACCACGCTCGACGAGTACCGCAAGCACCTGGAGAAGGACGCCGCCCTCGAGCGACGCTTCCAGCCGATCCAGGTCGCCGAGCCGTCGATCGCGCACACCATCGAGATCCTCAAGGGCCTGCGCGACCGCTACGAGGCGCACCACCGGGTCACCATCACCGACGAGGCCCTGGTCTCGGCGGCGACGCTGGCCGACCGCTACGTCTCCGACCGGTTCCTGCCCGACAAGGCGATCGACCTGATCGACGAGGCCGGCTCCCGGCTGCGGATCCGCCGGATGACGGCGCCGCCGGACCTGCGCGACTTCGACGACAAGATCACCGACGTGCGCCGCCGCAAGGAGGGCGCCATCGACAGCCAGGACTTCGAGCTGGCGGCGTCCCTGCGCGACGAGGAGAAGAAGCTGATCCTCGCCAAGGGCGAGCGCGAGAAGCAGTGGAAGGCCGGCGACATGGATGTCGTGGCCGAGGTCGACGAGGAGCTCATCGCCGAGGTCCTCGCGGTCGCGACCGGCATCCCGATCGTCAAGCTGTCGGAGGCGGAGTCCACCCGGCTGCTCAAGATGGAGGACGAGCTGCACAAGCGCGTCATCGGTCAGGACCAGGCCGTCAAGGCACTGTCCCGGGCGATCCGGCGTACCCGAGCAGGGCTGAAGGACCCCAAGCGTCCCGGTGGGTCGTTCATCTTCGCGGGGCCCTCGGGCGTCGGGAAGACGTGGCTGTCCAAGACGCTGGCGGAGTTCCTGTTCGGCGACGAGGACGCGCTGATCCAACTCGACATGAGCGAGTTCAGCGAGAAGCACACCGTCTCGCGGCTTTTCGGTTCTCCCCCCGGCTACGTCGGTTACGAGGAGGGCGGCCAGCTCACCGAGAAGGTGCGGCGCAAGCCGTTCTCGGTGGTGTTGTTCGACGAGGTCGAGAAGGCCCACCCCGACATCTTCAACTCGTTGCTGCAGATTCTCGAGGAGGGTCGGCTCACCGACTCCCAGGGACGGGTCGTCGATTTCAAGAACACCGTGATCATCATGACCACGAACCTCGGCACCCGCGACATCTCCAAGGGTGTGAACCTCGGCTTCAACCAGTCCGGCGACGTCGCCGGCTCCTACGACCGGATGAAGGCCAAGGTGTCGGAGGAGCTCAAGCAGCACTTTCGTCCGGAGTTCCTCAACCGCGTCGACGAGATCGTGGTGTTCCCGCCGCTGTCGAAGGAGCAGATCGTCTCCATGGTCGACAACATGATCGCCGGGGTGGAGCTGCGGCTGCGGGACCGCGACATGTCGATCGAGCTGACCCAGGCCGCCAAGGACCTGCTCGCCACCCGGGGCTTCGACCCCGTGCTCGGTGCGCGGCCTCTGCGGCGCACGGTCCAGCGCGAGATCGAGGACACCCTGGCCGAGAAGATGCTCTACGGCGAGGTCCGACCAGGCCAGATCATCCTGGTCGACGTCGAGGGCGAGGGAGCCGAGGCGGCGTTCACCTTCCGCGGTGAGCAGCGCGCCGAGCTGCCCGACCTGCCCCCGATCGAGGAGACGGTGGGCACCGGCGACACCGCCGTGGCCGACCCCGAGTAGCAGCACACCCGCCCCCGTTTACCAGGGGATGCAGGAAATCTGAAGCTCCCCATGGGTCGTGACCCATGGGGAGCTTCAGTTTGCCGTGGGGAGCGTGCCCCGCACGCCGTACGACGGACTAGTGCGCGCCGTGCAGGTTGAGCAGCAGCACCCCGCCGATGATCAGCAGCAGGGCGACCGCCTTGACCAGGTCGAGGCGCTCACCGAGCAGGAGCACGCCGACGGCGGCGATGCCCGCGGTGCCGAGCCCCGACCACACGGCGTAGGTGATCGAGACGGGGATGTGCCGGATCACGAGCGCCAGCAGCCAGATCGAGATGCCGTAGCCGACGAGCACGAGCGCGCTCCACAGCGGGTCGCGGAACCCCTGGGTGCGCGGCATCGCGGCGGTCGAGCCCACCTCCACCCCGATCGCCGTCACCAGCAACACCCATGCGCCCACCATCGTCCCGACCTCTTGTCCCTGTAGCGACTGCTACACGAACTGTAGCACCCGCTACACTATTTCCGATCCGGACGGAGGTGGAGCAGTGGTGCGCGAGACGTCGCGGCGCGAGGAGCTGGCGCAGGCCGCCACCGACCACGCCCTGGAGCACGGGCTCGTCGGCCTCAGCCTGCGCCCGCTGGCCGCCGCGCTCGGCACCAGCGACCGCATGCTGCTCTACCACTTCGACGGCAAGGACGACCTCGTCGCGACGGTGCTCCGGGTCTCCAACGACCGCTCGGTCGCCGAGGTGCGGGGGCTGGCCGCGGCTGCGGACGTCCGGCAGGCGGTGCTGGACCTGTGGCAGCTGGTCACCACGCCGCGGCTGGCACGCTGCCAGCGGATGTACGTCGAGGCGGCCGCCCTCGGGCTGTTCGGTCAGGAGCCCTACGCCTCGGTGGTGCGGGAGTCCAACGCGGTGTGGGTCAGCGCCGTCGCCGACCACCTGGTCGCCTCGGGAACCCCGCGGGCCCGCGCCGGACGCGCGGTCGCGCTGCTGGACGCGGCGATGACCGGTTTCCAGCTCGATCTGCCGCTGGCCGACGGGGCGGAGCTGGCGCTGCAGCAGCAGGCGGTCGCCGACCTCGCCGACGCCGTCGCCGTCATCGCCGGCACGCGTCGGCGACCCGCGGCTCAGGGCAGCGCGTAGGTCTCCGGCGACACCTGCGCGGCCAGCCCGTCGGCGACCAACGAGTCCAGGCACCGCTCGCGCTGCCCGACCGCCGGCCACACCCGCTCCAGCGACGTCCGGTGCACCGGGCCGTCGCTGTCGCGCAGCACCGCGAGGAGCCGGCCCCGGCACTGCCGGTCGGTGCCGTCCCAGGTCTGGGTACGCCGTGCCGGTCCGTCGCACGCCGGGTGGCCGGCCGCCCGCCACGCGCACACGTCCTCGAGGGGACAGACGTCGCACCGCGGCGCCGCGGCGACGCAGACCAGCGCACCGAGCTCCATGGTGGCCACCGCCCATGCCGCGGCGTCCGGCCCGGACCCGGGCAGGAGCGAGGTGGCGACGTCGCGCTCGGCCCGGGTGACCGAGGCGCCGGGCAGCTCCGTCCCGCGCACCGCGCGTGCGAGCACCCGCCGGACGTTCGTGTCCAGCACGACGTGACGGCGACCGAACGCGAAGGAGGCCACCGCCGCCGCGGTGTAGTCGCCGACGCCGGGCAGCGCCAGCAGGTCGGCGTAGTCGGCCGGGACCTCGCCGGCGTGGCGCGCGACGATCGCGGTCGCGGCACCGTGCAGCCGCAGGGCCCGGCGCGGGTAGCCCAGTCGGCCCCAGGCGCGCACCGCCGCCCCGGACGTCTCCGCGGCGAGGTCGGCCGGGGCCGGCCAGCGCTCGAGCCACTCGTGGTGCACGGGCAGCACCCGGGCGACCGGGGTCTGCTGCAGCATCAGCTCACTGACCAGCACCGACCACGCCGACGCCGACGGGTCGCGCCACGGCAGGTCCCGCGCGTGCGCGGCGTACCAGGTGAGGAGACGGTCGTGCAGCTCCTCGGCGGCGGTCGGTCGTGGGTGCACGGTGCGGCCAGCCTAGCGACCCCGGGCCTGGTGCCGCGTCCCCCGGAGTGGCACCCCGAGGGTGGCCCGGATCGTCCGTACGGTGTCGCCATGACCGCTGTGACGCGCCCTCGCGGGCCGCTGCCGGCCCGCGTCTACTGGACCCGTCGTGCGCTGCTCCTCGTCCTCCCGCTCGCCCTGGTGTACGCCGTGGCGCACCTGCTCGCCGGTGGTGGTGTCGGTGGATCGGGCGGCGACTCGTCCGCGACGCCGGTCGCGGCCGAGTCCTCGGCGGTCGCGTCCACCGGCACCGCATCGAGCGCCCCCTCGATCACCCCGTCGGCCGGTCCCGTGAGCCCGACGGCCCCCGCCGCCGGTGCCACCGGTGGGTCGAAGACCCCGCTGCCCGCACCCAGCGGCACCTGCGTCGGCAGCGACGTCGTGGTGACCCCCTCGGTCAAGGAGCCGGCCTACGCCGGGCGCCCGATCGTGCTCGTCATGACGCTGACGACCACCAGCTCGCCGGCCTGCACCTGGACGGTGGCGCCGAGCTCGCTGGTGGTGAAGGTGACCTCGGACGACGACGACCGGTTCTGGTCGACGCAGGACTGTGTGGGCTCGATCCCGAAGCAGTCCGTGGTGGTCCGCAAGGACACCCCGGTCACGGTCCGCGTGGTCTGGAACGGCCAGCGCTCCGACGCCGACTGCACGCGGTCGACGCCGTGGGCTGAGCCCGGCTCCTACCACGTCGTCGCGGCTGCCTACAGCAACCCGACGCCCGGGGACCAGCAGTTCGAGCTGCTGGCGCCGCCGCGGCCGACGGTCACCGCGTCCCCGTCGCTCAGCGCGAAGCCGTCCTCGGACGGCTGACCCGGCCGCCTGCCGCGTCGACCGGGCGGGGGGGCCTCAGACGTAGCGCTCGAGGATGCTGGACTCGGCCAGCCGGGACAGGCCCTCGCGCACGCTGCGGGCGCGCAGCTCGCCGACGCCGTCGACCGCCTGGAGGTCGTCAATGCTCGCCGAGAGCAGCTTCTGCAGGCCGCCGAAGTGGTCGACGAGCCGGTCCACCACCGAGACCGGGAGCCGCGGGACCTTGGCCAGCAACCGGTAGCCGCGGGGGGTGACCGCGGCGTCGAGGTGGTCGTTGGTGCCGAGGCCGACCGCGCGGGCGACCGCGCCGATGTCGACGAGCTCGGTCGGGCTGAGCGCCTCGAGGCCGGCCAGCACCTCGGCGGGCGCGCGCTTGCCCTGCGGGTGGTAGTCGCGGATCACCAGCTCGCGCTCGTTGTCCACGCCCGTGACCAGCTCGTCGAGCTGCAGCGAGAGCAACCGGCCGTCGCTGCCGAGCTCGAGCACGTAGTCCTCGATCTCACTGGCGATCCGGGTGACCATCTCCAGCCGCTGGGCGACCACGGCGACGTCGCGTCCGGTCACCAGATCCTCGATCTCCAGCGCGGACAGCGTGCTGGACACCTCGTCGAGGCGGAGCTTGTAGCGCTCGAGAGTCGCCAGCGCCTGGTTCGCGCGCGAGAGGATCTGCCCCGAGTCCTCCAGGACGTAGCGGATGCCCCCGACGTAGACCGCGATGATCTGCATCGACTGTGAGACCGAGACCACCGGAAAGCCGGTCTGCTTGGCGACCCGGTCGGCGGTGCGGTGACGGGTGCCGGTCTCCTGGGAGTAGATCGACGGGTCGGGCATCAGGTGCACGGCGGCGTGCAGGATCCGGGTGGCGTCGCGGTCCAGGACCATCGCGCCGTCCATCTTGGCCAGCTCGCGCAGGCCGGTCGGCGTGAACGGGATGTCGAGGAAGAACCCGCCGGTCGAGATGGAGTCCACGGTCTTGTCGCTGCCGAGGACCAGCAGAGCACCCGTGCGGCCGCGCAGGATCCGCTCGAGGCCGTCGCGCAACGGCGTGCCGGGGGCGATGTTGGCCAAGGTCGCCCGCAGGCGCAGCACCTCGTCGGTGCGGTCGGTGGCTGCCACGGTGCTCCCCTGGGTCCTGCCGCCTGCTCCCAGCGGCACCGCCATCCTAGAGGTCGTGGCGCCGCACCACGCCCAGCGTCGGCCGGGTGGGGTCGGTCCGTCGCGCCCGGAACACCGGGTCGCAGTCGTGGGCCGCCAGGTTGAGCAGCCGCAGGGCGGAGTCGACGTCGGGGACCCCGACCACCTTCATGCCGTGCACCCGGCGGACCTTGCCGGCGTCCGCCAGCGACTCCGCCGGCACGATCGCGCCGGCGAACCCCAGTCGCGCGGCCTCGGCCAGCCGCTGCGGGGTGTCGCGGACGCGTCGCAGCTCACCGGCCAGCCCGATCTCCCCGATCGCGACCAGGTCGGTGGGCACGTCGCGCTGCTTGTAGGCCGAGGCGATTGCCACCGCGCCGGCCAGGTCCGCGGCGGGCTCGGTGATCTTGACCCCGCCGACGGTCGAGGCGAACACGTCGTGGGTGATCAGCCGCAGCCGGGCGCGGGCCTCGAGCACCGCGACGAGCATCGCGACCCGTGAGCCGTCCAGCCCGGAGGTGGTGCGGCGCGGTCGCTCGGCCGCCGACGCGGTCACCAGCGCCTGCACCTCCGCCAGGATCGGGCGGCGGCCCTCCAGCACCACGCTCACGCAGGTGCCGGGCACCGGCTCGTGGTGCCGGGACACGAACAGGCCGCTGGGGTCGGTGACGGCCACGATGCCGGTGCCCGACAGGTCGAAGCACCCGACCTCGTCGACCGGGCCGAACCGGTTCTTCACCGCCCGGACCATGCGCAGCCGCGAGCTGCGCTCGCCCTCGAAGTGGAGGACGACGTCGACGAGGTGCTCGAGCACCCGGGGTCCGGCGATGCTGCCATCCTTGGTCACGTGGCCGACCATCACGGTCGCGATGCCCTGGGTCTTGGCCACCCGCACCAGGGCGGCCGCGACCTCCTTGACCTGGGTCACGCCGCCGGGGACGCCGTCCACGTCGGCCGCCCCGATGGTCTGCACGGAGTCCACCACCAGCAGCTCGGGACGCACCGCCTGCACGTGCCCGAGCAGGGCACCGAGGTCGGTCTCCGCGGCCAGGTAGAGCTCGTCCTGGACCGCGCCCGTGCGGTCCGCGCGCATCCGGACCTGGGAGGTGGACTCCTCCCCGGTGACGTAGAGGACACGCCGACCGGCGGCGGCGGTCCTGGACGCGACCTCGAGGAGCAGCGTCGACTTGCCGACGCCGGGCTCGCCGGCCAGCAGCACCGCGGCGCCCGGCACGACGCCGCCGCCGAGCACCCGGTCGAGCTCGGGGATGCCGCTGGTGCGAGCTCGGGAGTCCTCCACCGGGACCGTCCCGATCGGCACCGCCGCCGTGGTCACCGGGCCGGCCGTCGTGCGGCCCGTGGGGACGGCAGCGGCCTCCGCGACGCTGCCCCAGGCCTGGCACTCGCCGCAGCGGCCGACCCACTTGGCGGTCTCCCAGCCGCACTCCGAGCAGCGGTAGCCGGGGCGGGTCCTGCTGGCGGTCCTGGTCATGACCCGCACGCTAGGCCAGGGCACCGACAACTCCCGGCACCGACAACTCCGGGAACCAGAACTCCGGGAACCAGAACTCCGAGAACCAGAACTCCGGGCAACCACCTCGCCACGACCGGGCCGCGGCCCGGTCGTGGTTACATTGGATCGATCCAGCCGTGCGTGGCCCGCCGCCACGGCCGAACCGGGGGGGAGCCACGCGATGGCGCAGGAGACGGGCGCAGCTGCCGGGGCCGCCGTCGCCGCGGCCACCCTGGCCACCGTGGCCCGCGAGGCCGGCGTCTCCCGGCAGACGGTCTCCAACGCGCTGAACAGCCCCGAGCTGCTGCGCCCGGACACCCTGCAGCGGGTCCGCGAGGCCATCGACCGGCTGGGCTACTCCCCGAACCGCGCTGCCCGCAGCCTGCGCACCCGCACCTCCCACCTGGTGGGCCTGCGGGTGGACCCGGCCGTCGAGGACAGCGCCAACGCGCTGATGGACCGCTTCGTGCACTCCCTGGTGGAGAGCACCGGGGTGGCGGGGTACCACGTGCTGCTGTTCACCGACCCGGCCGAGCACGGGTCGACCGACTCCTACGACGAGCTGCTGCGCTCGGCCGCCGTCGACGCCTTCGTCGTCACCGACACCTTCCTGGGCAACCCGCAGGCCGCCTGGCTCTCGGCGCACCAGGTGCCGTTCGTGGCCTTCGGTCGGCCGTGGGACGACCCTCGGGCCGAGCACCCCTGGGTCGACGTGGACGGCCAGGCCGGGATGGCGCTGGCCGTGGACCACCTCGTCGAACGCGGTCACTCCCGCATCGCCTGGGTGGGCTGGCAGAAGGGCTCGTTCATCGGCGAGGACCGGCGCAGCGGCTGGGCCACGCGCATGCACGACCACGGCCTCTCCACGAGCCGGCTCTCGGCACGCGGCGACGACACCGTGGAGTACGGCGCGCGCGCGGCCGTCGCGCTCCTCGACGTCGCCGAGCCGCCCACCGCCTTCCTGTGCGCGAGCGACACCGTGGCGATGGGGGTGCTCCGGGCCTTCGCCGACCGCGGCCTGCGTGCCGGGCGCGACCTGGCCGTGGTCGGCTTCGACGACTCGATCGCGGCGCAGGTCTGCACGCCGGCCCTGACCTCGGTGCGGCAACCGCTCGAGCAGGTGGCGGTCGAGGTGGTCCGCTACCTCGGCGACCTCCTCGCGCACCGCCCGATCCCCGAGCCCGGCCGGGTCCTCGAGCCGACGCTGAGCATCCGCGCCTCCAGCTGACCCCCGCGCCACGGTTAGTCCGTGACGCTTCGCAGGCTGGAACGGACATGTCCCCTGCGAAACGTCACGGACTACCGCGGGGCGGGGGCAGGGCGGGGGCAGTGGTCAGAAGCGCTTCCACCACAGGTCGACGGCGCAGTCGACGGTGGTGCCGAGGTGGCCGGCCAGGGCGTCCTCGGCCACGCGCGGCGGGAGCTCGAGGCGGAGGACGGACTCCAGGTCGGCGCGGCTGGTGAACCGCCAGACCAGGTCCAGCTGCTCACGCTGCCAGCCGTGCCCGGTCCAGAACCGCTGCACCGCGACCGGGTCGACCGAGGGGTGGCCGCGGGCGAACCACGCCCCGAAGGTGCTGCGGGTGGCGTCGGTGTCCAGCACGAAGGCGGTGCCGCCACGGCGTACGACGCGGGCCAGCTCGGCCAGGCCCGGCTCGCAGCCGGGGCCGAAGAAGTAGGCCCACCGCGCCTGCGCCACGTCGATGCTCGCCGGGGGCAGGGGCAGGTCCTGGGCGGTGCCGGTGTGCACGGTGACGTTCTCGAGCCGGCGGGTGCGCCTTCCGGCGAGCGCGGCCAGGGCCGGGTGCGGCTCGACGCCGTGCACGCTGCGGGCGCCGTCGGCCCAGCGCGACAGGTGGAAGCCGGTGCCGCAGCCGACGTCGAGCACGTCGCGCCCGGCCCAGCCGCCCGGACCGAGCACGCGGGTCATCGCGGCCTCGACCACCCCGTCCGGGTCGACCGAGCGGTTCTCCAGCTCGTAGGTCTCCGGGTGCGACCAGATGTTCGGGCTCGGCACGGCGCCGGGCAGCGGGCCGGTCACCGCGTCACCGCCTCCGCCTGCGCCGGGTCGTCCCGGGGCTCAGATCCGGACCGTGCCGCTCCGGGTCTCGAACTGCACCGCGACCAGGCCGGGCGTGCCGTGCGGCGCCACCCACTCGACGTCGACGTCCTCGAGCGGACCCTCCACCGAGTTGCCGAGCCAGTCGCTGACCCGGTGGGGGTCGCCGGCGATCTCCAGCGTCCCGAGGCGGACGTCGCCGGTCGCGGCCCGGCTGGGGTGCTCCTCGTCGGGGGACTGCCACTGGATGAAGAACGGCAGCTGCGGGTCCGACTGCAGCCCGCGCACCCCGATCTGGCGCCAGCGCAGCTCGACGCCGTCGGGGCGGAAGCGGTTGCCCTGCACCGAGTCGCGGCCGAGCCGCGCCTCCACCTTGGTCATGTCGTCGACCGCGACCACCCAGCCGAGCCAGCCGCCGCCGGCCTCGGTGCGGGCCCGGACCGCCTGCCCGAAGGGGGCCTTGTCCGAGGCCGGATGGTCGAGCACCTCGACCAGCTCGAGATAGGTCCACGCGGTCAGCGGCAGCACCACGTTGCGGGTGCCGAATCGGGGGTGGATGCCACCGTCGCGGAACGGGGCGCCCAGCAGCTCGCCGAGCCGCTCGGCGGTGCCGGCGAGTCCGTCGGGGCCGACTGCGTACGACACGTGGTCCAGGCGCATGCAGGCATTGTGGTCACTTCTCGTGAGCCACAGCACACCGGGGGTGCTGGAGGAGCGGGCCGTCAGCGCGGGTCGGCGGGGTGCAGCGTGAGCGCGGAGCGGGAGGCCAGGTGGGCCTCGCAGTGCTCGACGAGCTCGTCGTACGCCGCCTGCCCCATCAGCGCGACCAGCTCCGGACCGTTCGAGACGAACACCGGCTCCTGGCCCACGTGCGCCTCGGTGTTCCCCGAGCAGTACCAGTCCAGGTCGTGGCCGCCGGGACCCCAGCCGCGGCGGTCGTACTCGCCGATCGTCACCTCGGTGTACGCCGTGCCGTCCGGCAGCACCAGGTCGCGGAAGGTACGACGGATGGGCAGCTGCCAGCACACGTCGGGCTTGGTCTCGAGCGGGTGCAGGCCGTCGCGGAGCGCCTGCGCGTGCAGGGCGCAGCCCTCGCCGCCGGGGAAGCCGCGCCGGTTGAGGAAGATGCAGGCGCCCTCGTGCACGGCGGTCTTGCGGTCCCCGTCCTCGTCGGTGTCCACCCACGCGCCCGGACGCTCGGTGCCGGCGGCGTGGAACTGCCAGTGCTCGGGCCGCAGCCTCGTCACGAAGCGGCGCACCCGCTGCTCGTCGCCGTCGTCGGAGAAGTGCGCTCCGAGCGTGCAGCAGCCGTCCT
>Ga0210040_10008059_pt1 | contig 12584 bp, 14 predicted proteins | sample CryGeyCG12114_NA_FD_185462 | JGI IMG/M metagenome (GOLD analysis project Ga0210040, IMG submission 185462) | Groundwater microbial communities from aquifer - Crystal Geyser CG19_WC_8/21/14_NA (SPAdes) (version 2) | ecosystem: Environmental > Aquatic > Deep subsurface > Groundwater | place: USA... | reverse complement strand
GTTAGGAGAAATTTCGCGCTTGACAAAATCGCGCATGGTTTGCCGGATCAGCTTGTGCTCCTCGGTTAATAAATCGTCTACGTTAAAATAATCAGTCACAGATTTATAGAATTAAAGGATTTTATAGGTAATAACTTCGGCCGGAAATAAACCAAATCTTATTTTACAATACTAACGAATAGTAGCACAAGTTACTTACCTCTTTTCTTTATAAAAAGCAAAAGGCTTCCTATTTTGGAAGCCTTTTAAAATTCGAGAAATAAAATAATTCAATGTAACAGGTGCTTAGAATCGCAGGTTTAAAGATAAAAGATAATTACGGGTGGCCTGCGGATAATAATAGTTATAAAAGTAACGGGTTGGGTCGCCGGTGTACTGTTCGCTAAAAGTATAGCCGTTTGCTTCGTATTTTTTATTCAGGATATTATTCACCAATAAGGCCAGTTCCAGTTCGCGCATAAACGTTGGTTTTAAAATGTACCGCAGGCGCAAATCCAAAACCTGGTAGCCATTAATTTTCCGGTCTTCGCTGGAGGTATTATCGAGATATTGTTTGCTCACGGTTTTCAGCAGCAAAGCCGCTTTAAAGCCCGTAAGCGGCTGTACTTCTACCCGGTGGCCCGATATTACATTGGGCGAAAACGAAATATCACTTTCCTGGTAATTCGTTATAAAGGTATTTTCTACGTCGTAGTTTTCGTTGTATTCATAAACAGTTTCGGCATAATTTTGTATTTTATTCCGGCTTACCGTTAGATTACTGCTTACTTCTACTTTATCGCCCAGGTTATAAAGTCCGCTTAGTTCCAGGCCGGCCCGGTAACTATCTTTTATATTGGTTCGCAAGGCCGAGCCCACATTATTTAACTGCCCCGTTAAAACCAGTTGGTTTTTATAATCCATGTAAAACAAATTGGCATCCAGAGAAAAACGATTAACCGGATTTAAAATATCGGCGTTACCGGCATAATTTCGGAAACGATAACCCGCCTCCAAATTATACATGGTTTCGGGCTTAGGTTCCTGGTCGCCTTTCCGATCTACAAAATCGCTGCGCACCGGCTCCCTATTTCCCACGGCATAAGAAGCATAAACAGTTTGGTTATCCGCCAGGACATAAGTTACCCCGGCTTTGGGATTAAAAAAATTATATTGCACCTGTTGGCTAATATCCCGTTGGTCATCATCGGTGCCGGTTATTTCGTAATTAATGGTGCGGTACTGTAAATCGCCGTAAAAACTTAATTTATCCGAAAGCAAATAAGTGGCTTTGCCAAAAATATTAAAATCGGTTTTTAATGCCGTACCATCGTAATAATGTTGCCGGATGTTGCTGGTAGAAGCGTAGCGGGCCCAAGTTATTTCGCCAAAATGATCCCCGTCGTACCGATTCCAGGAACCACCCAACGTAGCCGTTAATTTATTACTGAGCGCATTATAATTAAGGGCATACGTGGCGCCGTAAAAATAATTATCCAGCCATTTCCGGCGAATAATATCACTGGAACTAATCGTACTGTCGTTTATTACCACGGCCGGAAGCAGGTAATCCGCCAAATCATCATCTTCTCTGAACTCTTCGTAGTAGCCGCGGCCGCGGGTTAAATGGAAAGCGCCCCCCCAATCGAATTGCTTGCCCAGCAATTTAGAATAATGCAACTGGTAATGATCCTGCTGGTAATTATCAGTTTGATTGTCGTAGGTGTAGTAATTATATGTCCGGTCGGTGGCGAGTTTTTCTTCCGGCACGCCGTACCACGACTGATACGTTTGCTCTTGACCCGAGAAAGTGATAAACTTAACCATCCCGGTTTTACCCTGGTAGCCGCCCGCTAAATAATACGATTTCAGATTAGAAAAAGCCCGGTCTACGTACCCGTCCGACGAGATCCGGGAAAGCCGGCCATCCAGAAAAAACTTGTTTTTAATTAAGCCGGTACCAAAAGCTACCGTATTTTTCCAGGTGTTAAAAGAACCGTAGGTATTATTCAGTTCGGCATATGCCTCCTGGTTAAAACCGGTGGTCCGGATGTTTAAACTCGCGCCAAAAGCCGCTGCTCCGTTGGTAGAAGTACCTATGCCCCGCTGCACCTGCACATCCTGAATAGACGAACCTAAATCCGGCATATTCACGAAGAAAGCCCCGTGCGATTCGGCATCGTTAATGGGAATACCGTTTACCGTTACGTTGATGCGAGTAATATCGGAACCCCGAATGCGAATACCCGTGTAACCTACTCCGGCGCCGGCATCGGAATTCACCACCACGGATGGTGTTTGATCGAGCAGATAAGGCAAATCCTGGCCAAAATTACGGGCTTGAATTTCTTCTTTGGTAACGTTGGTAAAAGTAGTAGCCGTTTTTTCATTGGCCCGGGTGGCTGTTACCATAACTTCGTCGGCCTGGAAAGTTGTTTTAGCGAGGGCAATCGTAAGTTGTAAAGGTTGATCCTGAACCGTTATAATTTGCCGGGAGGACTGATACCCCACATACGAAACGACCAGCTCATACTTACCCGCGGGCATATTAGGCAAATAAAAATCTCCTTGCGAATCGGTGGTGGTTCCTTGAGTAGGATTAGTAATACGCACAGTAGCCCCAATGAGCATATCCTGCGTGGCGGCATCCGTTACGCGGCCCGAAACCGTAGCTTGGGCAAAAACAAAAATCGGTAAAAAGGCAAAAAGCCAGGCAAGTATTTCTTTTTTCATAAAATGGTTTGTGAAAAATGTAAACTTAGCCCAGGAGTGACTATTCCCTACGTTACTGGAAATAAAAAAGAAAACCGTTATCCCTTCGCCGGCATTACCCGGATCAGGTTCAATGGGTATGATCTCAGCCCGTTATATTAAGGCACCCCTAAACTGCATCAAAGGTAAAGCGCTTCTTTTGGAATACAATCTTTTGCCCGCGTTTTAATTCAAAAATATTTTGTAAAAGCTAGAGTTGGAAGGTAAAAAGCAGAAACAAAACCTCTGAATAATCGTTAAGGAATTTAGCTAAAATAACCAAATCTACTTTTAGTTGGTTGACCTTCAGCCATTACACACAAACTTTAATTTCTGGGAATGGGAGCCGTATGATTAGCTTGTTTTATACCTTTGCAGTTTTAATGATTTTGGCATATTTCATGGTAATGCCGAAAAGAAAATATAAAAGTCCACCCTCTGAAGGCAACGACGACGACGGCGGCGAACCAGTGGATTATGATTTACCGGATTTGGATTTACCGCCGGGCATTTCGCTCCCTACTAATGATTTTGAACCAGATTACAACAAAAAACCATCGCGGATTTTTGTTGATGAAGACGGGATGCTGGTTTATTCCAAATAAATATTGTTTTCAAATATATAAAGCATAAAGTCCGGACCAGAAGTAATTTTCTAGCCCGGACTTTATTCTTTGCCTTGATTTGGATTATGAAGTCAGAACATTCGGGTAATAGCTTATTCTGAAAAGCCTTAAAATACCCGGATAGTATAGGAGCAGGTAAAGTTTTCGCCAGCGGCTAAATGCATAATTCCTTCCTTTTTGCTTAGTTCGCCCGTATCGCCCACACTGCTGGCAATGCCGTGCCAGGGTTCCAGGCAAACAAAAGGCGCTCCTTTCTCTTTGGTCCAGATGCCAAAATACGGGTAATTTTTAAATTCAAACGCTACACCGTGCGCTTGCTTATCTGTTTTTAAGGTTATCTTTTCCGAAGTTAAGTTTTTTAAGACAATCGCATCTTTTTCGAAGAGTTCGTATTGCAGAGGTAATCTTTTTTCCTCGGTTAAAACTAGCTCCGTTTCCCCATTTTGCAGACCGTCTTGTAATAAATAACGATTTAGGGTTTCCGGCTTTTCGAATTCCAGGTAATAATCGGTAAAAGCTTCGTTGGGTAATAGCGGGCACCTAAAAGCCGGGTGCGCCCCAATGGAGAAAAACAAAGTTTCCGCGCCGGTATTTTGCACGGTATAGGTAATCTCTAAGGCATTTTGGATTAAAGCATATTTTATTTCTAACCGAAAGAAAAACGGATAAACCGCCAAGGTTTCTTCGGAACTGGTTAGGGCAAAGGTTAAGGATGTTTCGGTTTTGTGTTCTAAAGTAAAATCTAAATCGCGGGCTAAACCGTGCTGCGGCAGTTTATACGACTTACCACCGTATTGATATTCGCCGTTCGGCAATTTACCTACAATGGGAAAGAGCACCGGCGCGTGTCGGGACCACACGTTAGGATCGGCCTGCCAGATGTATTCCAGGTTGTGTTGGGTATTCCGAAAGCTACTCAGTTCGGCGCCGTGCGCTTTTACTTCTATAATATACTTTTCATTCGCTAGTTGCTCCATCATGATCAGTTATCTTTTATAGGAAAAGCTTATCTACGTACGAAATGGCATTTTGCAACCGGATTTCCTGCGAACCGCCAATTTCCACAAAATTAAATTTATAAGCTTCTAATTCTGCTTTATACCAATCATAAAAAAACTGGCGCAAATGCGGATGCTCCCGCTGCGGATCAGGTTCCCAAGGCAAATCTACCCGCATGAGCAAGTACAATTCAAAATTTTGACTTTCCAGCTTTTCTAAAATCCAGCTGGGGCAAAAACCAAACGCGTGCAGCATCCAGATTTTAATCACGAGCAAGTCGGTATCAGCAAAAAGCAACCGCTTTGTTTTGGCCGCAACCTGTTGTAAACTTTGTAGTTGCCCGCGGGCTATATTTTCCACGTCTTGGGCAGTATACTGGTCGGGCAAGTATGCAATGTAGCTGCGCGCAAATTCTGGTACCCAATTCGTTTGGTAATAATGGGCCAACTGCCGGGCCAGCGTTGATTTGCCCGTTGATTCGGGACCCGTAATAGCTACTTTTAAAACAGGTAATTGCAAAATGATCTTTTTCTAAACTAAAGCGGCCAGCAAAAAATTATAAACACTGCTTAAAATCGTAACCGGAAAACGCACCCGCCCTGGGCCAGCGAATGTACGGAAATTGTACCGTTGTGTAAACGCATTATATGTTTCGAAATACTTAAGCCAATGCCCGACCCGGTTTTTTTAGTCGTGAAAAACGGAATAAATATTTTTTTCTGCTACCGCTCGCGTAATACCCGGTCCAGCATCGGCTACATCTATGTAAAGCCGGCTTTTATCATCCTGCCATATAGTTATGCTGATATTTTTTTCGGTTACTTGCTCCTGCATGGCTTGTATGGTAATCTTGCCGAAACCTGTTTTCCTGCACCATTTTATACAAAGGCATATTGGTAGCACAAATCAGGCGCACATTAATAGGTATGGCTTTATTTGTACCCACCCGGGTTATTTCCCGTTTCTGCAACACGGTTAGCCACTTAGCCTGCAAGGCCGGCGAAAGATTCCCAATCTCATCCAGAAACAAAGTGCCGCCGTTGGCTATTTCAAAACGGCCCACCCTGTCTTCGTGGGCGTCGGTAAAAGCCCCTTTTTTATGACCGAATAATTCACTTTCCAATAAACTTTCGGTAACCGCGCCCATATCGACGGTAGTAAATACTTTACTGACCCGCAACGACCGCTGGTGAATAGTCCGGGCAATTACTTCCTTGCCGGTACCGTTTCCGCCCAGCAACAATATATCGGCATCCGTATCGGCTACTTTATCAATCATGCTGAGCAGGCGCTGCATGCTAGGGCTTTTGCCGGCGATAAAGGTGAAGAGCTGTTTATTCAGTTGAGCCAGGGCCAAGTTTTTCTGTTTCAGGCTTTCAACTTCCCGGTAGGATTTTTTCAGTTTTGCGGCCGACGTTAAGGTAGCAACCAGCTTTTCGTTTTGCCACGGTTTTAATACAAAATCAGTAGCACCTTCTTTCAAGGCCCGCACGGCCATTTCCACGTTGCCAAAAGCGGTAATCATAATAACTACGGCCTGCGGATCGATAGTTAGTACTTCTTTTAGCCAGTTAAACCCTTCGGTTCCCCTCGAAATATCCTGGCTGAAATTCATATCTAATAAAATAATATCGAATTTCTCATTCTTAATCAGAAACGGAATCTTTTTCGGATTTTTCTCCATGAGCACGTACGGCGTATACTTCTTTAATAGCATTTTGGCTGCAAACAGCACATCTTCGTTATCGTCGATGATTAATATTTTACCTAGATCGTTTTCCAAAATCTTAAACTGCTATTTCTATTTGCTTCCCCGAAAAACATACCAATTATATAAAAGCTTATTCTAAGACAATTGAAAGTTTTTTTAAATTTAGATATAGCCAAAAGGTGTTCGGGAATGAACAATAAAAATGTTCGAAACTGAACAATTTTCTCACAAAATTGCTAGAGCAACTCTACTCCGAATAAACCTAAAATAACAAAATTTCAATAATATCTAAAATATAATATATATAACGTTTACCTTTTCCCATATTCAACGTATTGCCTATAAATGCTTACCCGAAAGAGACTTAGCGGCTAATTAGCTGTTCTTTTATTCTAAAGTAAGGAAATACTAACCTAGAAATATAGATTATGATGAATATGTACTGGCTTTATAATGTTATTTTAATAGTGTTCGTAATGCTTGCGCTTTATGGGTTGATGAAATTTGCGTTTTACAGAATTCAGGAAGAGTTTAAAAATATAAAACGGATTGCCAAGAAAAGTCCTTTGAAATAAAACTGGATAGTATCCCAATTAAATTTAAATTAGGCCAATTACATCTTTACGGTTAAAGTACACTTTCCCGCTTCGGTTTTGATTAAGTAATTATAACTACCTTATTAATTTAATTTCTAAATTTCTTTATGGATTAATTTTCAAGAAGCTCCCGTGCAACCTCTTACCTTATTTAGAGGTCTGTTTAATGCTAGAACATTAAATTTCAAAAAGCACTCATGAAAAAGCTACTTTATTTATTCTTATTCTGGCTAATTGTTTCCTGCGAGAAAGAAGAAGTTAAGCCCCAAATTACAGTAGATTCCGTTATTTTAATTGAGGTTCAGGAAACAGTAGCGAGCGGTAAAAATTATCTGGTACTAAAGTTCCAGACCGAGAAAATTTACAACTGCTCTAATTACGCCATCAATGTTACTCATGTAATAACTAAGAACAATTTTTCGGTTAATTTTACTGGTATTAACACAAATGACATTTGCGCTACGGGATTAGGGTCAGCCAAAACTAATATTATACTAGGCGCACTCGACAGCCAGACCTATTCACTCGCTTTAAATGTAAACGGTTTTCAGAATAAAGGCACTATAACCATTACCAATACGCAAATCCTTATGGATTTTCCACAGCAAAACGGCATAAGAATCTTGAACCCGGTTTACAACCGGTAATTTTATTTATTTTAAAAAATAAGAAATGTTCTTTATTTTGAGTAGCTGTTTGCAATTATGAGTTAATTATTAACTTAAAAATTAATAGTTTATATAATTAGAACTGTGAATTAAATTTAGGTTTGTACTTAAGTGCAAACTAACTTAAAACGGATAATGTTTTCTGCTGCTATAAAGCATAAAAAAAGCTACCATTCCGGTAGCTTTTTTTATTTGTCTAGAATTTAGTTTCTGATTTAATCCCGGCTAACAAATTTAGAAAAACGGCTTTCCTTTCCGTCTTTGGTTTCTTCCTGGATAATTAAAGCTAATTTACTCTCATCGAAAGTTTTAAAGAATTCTTCCCAAGATATTTCTTCTAAATTATCTTCGGCGTAGCCCGGAAAATTAATACGGAGCAAGCCGCCGCCTTTTTTATCCGTGCCTTTTACGCGCGAGGGTTTACCATCGTGCTCTTCGGCCCACTTCTGAATAGTTTTATGATCGGTAGTAGTTTGAGATTTTCCTGCCATAGTTTTTCTGTTTTATAGATCTAAAAGTTTTCTATAAAGACGGTGCCCTGCCGCAAAAAGTTACCAGGTGAAGGATAGAGCTAAAATCTGTCAGCAATTATGCTTTGCAAAAAACCACTGCCGATCGTAAATCAGTAATCTAAAAAATAAATATACCGGCCTTACCTCAATCTATTACTTCATAGCATATTCATGATGTCTGCTGTTCACAGCTGAACATAAATGTGTTCATCCGTGAACAGTTATCACTATTTACTCAAGTTCAAACGTTTGAAGTTCAGAAGATTATATTGATGGCATGTAAGTTGAAAAGATTGAAGTAGATACGCTTGCTACTTTTAAGATTTCCGAATGCAATGCTTAAGATTACTAACCTGCAAAAAAAATACCTGACCGATAAAGTAGACAAAACCGCTTTAACCGGCATAAACCTGACTAGTAAACCGGGTAGATTTGAGGCGATAATGGGGTCTTCGGGCTGCGGCGAGGCAACCTGGATCTGTAACACAGCCTGGAAGTAATGAACTTGCTACAGGAACTAAACCAAGCCAGTACCACCATTAATATGGTTAGCCACTCCCCCACCGATGCCGGTTACAACCACCGCATTATCAACCTCCTGGATGGCCAAGTTATCTCGGAAAATATGGAAGAATTAGCTACTTTGTAAAAGATACGATTATGCTCAAGAGTTACTTAAAAATTGCTTTCCGGAATTTGTTCCGGCAGAAAACCATTTCTTTTATAAACATTGCCGGCTTGGCTATATTTATTGCCTGCTTGGGTCTATTAGGTTTGGTTGCTTTTTCCGCGCAGCAACGCACTAAAGAAATCGGTATCCGGAAAGTAATGGGCGCTTCCGTGCCGCAAATTATGCTGCTGCTCTCCAAAGATTTCGCGAAGCTGGTATTAATTGCCGTGGTTATTGTTATGCCCATTGCCTGTTACGGCATGCATTATTGGCTACAGGATTTTGCCTACCAGGTAACCATCAACCCTTTAATTTTGTAGTAGCCGGGTTATTGGCTTTACTGATCACTTTATTTACCGTCAGTTTTTTAACCCAGAAAGCTGCACTTTCCAATCCGGCAAAAAGCTTGCGGAGCGAATAAAGAAATACTTCTTCAAACAAAAATCCTCATGTACCTATTCTTTAAGTGGTGCCGGAGGTTTTTGATTAACCATAAAGGTTGTTGCCTCTTCTAATACTTCACAAATGGTAGCAAAATCGGGGCGTTGTAAAATATCGGGGTGCAGGCAGGCTTCTTTTAAATTATTTATAATGGCTACACTGGGGTGGGTGCTGTCCCGGCTATCCAAATAATTAAGTAAATCTTCGAGTAAATAACCAAATGCTCTGACTTCTAGCCGTTCTAATCGGGTTGCCCGCTCCTTATCGGTTTTATCGTAAAAAGAAGCGGCCCCAAAATCACCAAAAAGCGGTTTAGCCGCTTCATTTATCAAAATATTATGGGCATACAAGTCGCCGTGCATAATTCCCCGGGCGTGTAACTGGGCAACGGCGGCCGCGGTGCCGGAAACAATGGTTAGTAGTTGTTGTAGAGTAAAGGTAGTGCCCGCATCGTAATAATCGCGGGTACAGGTTTCTAAGCTGGGAGTATTGCCTAAAATTTTAAAATCCGAGGGAATCAGCTCCAGTACCAAACCTTGTTTCTGAGCCGGATGCTCGCTAATTTTACCCAGTACTGGCACCAGGTTGGGGTGCGCTCCGGCCGCCATACACGCCCGCATCTCGTTGGCGGGCAAGCCATCGCTGGTTATCTCCCCTTTAAATATTTTTATAGCTACGGCTTGCGTTTTATTAGCTGTTTCCTGGCTTTCCCATTCCCCTTTATAAATAACGCCCGAAGCGCCTTGCCCCAATTGCTCCGCAAATGTCAAATCAGACCAGGGAATTTCTGGCAGGTTATGACTTACCGGCGCCGAAAAGCTGAAGGGATTACCGGCACAGGCCAACCACGCTAAATGCGGCAAGGAAAAAAGCCATTCGGGAAATTCGATTAACTCATTGGCCGCAATACGCAACAGTCCTAAATAGTGACAAGCGGCCATTTCCGGTGGTAAATTTTTTAATTTATTACCAGCCAGCATTAGCTTTTGGAGCCGGGTACATTTACCAATAGACTTAGGTAAGTACGTGAGTTGATTATTAGTCAGGATGAGCCAGCGGAGCTTAATTGGAAAAGCTTTTTCCGGAATAGTTGCTATTTTGCAGCTTTTAAAACCAATCATTTCCAGGTTAGGACAGGCACCTAAAACCGCCGGAAACTCCGTAAAGTCATTTTCTGAAAAGAAAGCTATTTTCAGGTTTTGAAGCCGGGCGAAATCATCCGGCAAGGCTTTCAGTCGGTTACCGGATAAATCCAGGTACTCCAGCGTGGGAGCCAATTCCATTATTTCCCGAGGGAATTCGGTTAAATCAGCTTTTAACCGCAGCTTTTTAATTCCACGAAGTTGCCCGGATTTAAGTTGATCTAAAGTTTGCATGGAACCAAATACTTATCTAAAATTAGTAATGTTTTATTTGTATGAAGGAGTTTATAAATGGAAGCTGTTTAGTATTTTACAAAAGACTACCTAAACTATCCCCTTGAGGGGATTATAGGGGTGTAAATCGTTATAAAGGAAATATTTCATCAATTAACATTCTCCTTCCCCCTTTAAAAGGGGAATCCTTAATTTGTTTGAAAATCTTAAACAGGCTCATGATTTCACTCGCAAACAAACAAGGAGAAAACTGGCCTGCTTATAAATATCATAAATCAAAAGTAAAGAAGTACAGGTTGATATTTGCTATCTGTTGCGGCTTCTGCTATTATTTCTTTTGGTTGTTTTGTATTATTTAGTCTGATAATCATATTTCCCGGAAGGGTTAAGCTAGCTAAGCTCGAATTAGTAACTACTTCGCATGTAGTTAAGAAAAATATTACCTGCCGAAACCTGTTCTGAAACCGAACAAAAACCTGTATCAAAACCGGGCATATTCTTTCGTTTATTTATTATATAATAATGCAAATTACTGATAGCCAGCAATATAAAAACTTGGCATTTTTATTAATATTATTAGTAATAGATACTAAATTATCTGACTAAACAAAAGCTTAAACAATAACGGTTTGCCAGGCAACCGGATAAACAAGTTCTGCATCTACCTGATTAATAACTTTGATTTAAAAAAACCAATTAAAAAACTTTAAATAATAGCTCTATGAAAAAATCATTCTTCCACCTGTTATCTTTTATGTTATTCCTGGCCTGTTCGTTCAGCGTGTTGGCGCAAAACAACCAAAAGCCTTACTTAACCAAATCCTTTAACTTAACCGGCGCCGGCAACTTAATTACGAATACTTCGGGCGGCAGCATTAGTGTTACGGGCACCAGCGGCAACAGTGTAAAAGTTCTGATGTATGTGCGGCCTAATAACTCCAAAAATGGAAACGAAATGCCTTCGGCAGAAGCTTTAGAAAAATACCGGTTCGATGTGCGGCAGGAAGGCAATACCGTTTATGCCGTGGCCGAGCGAAAAGATAACAAATGGGATAATAAAACGGCGTTAAACGTGTCGTTTGAAATTGAAGTGCCGCAAAATATTACCTCTAAACTAAATACCAGCGGCGGCAGCATTAGTTTAACCAATGTTTCGGGCAAACAACAAGCCTCTACCAGCGGCGGTAGCTTAAACTTTCAGAATATTAAAGGCGATGTAAACGGCTCTACTTCCGGCGGCAGCATTGTGGTTTCTAAACTCGATGGCAACCTCGATGCCAGTACCAGCGGCGGCTCCATAAAATTAACCGAAGCAACGGGTGCCTTAAAAGTAAGTACCTCCGGCGGCAGTATTACCTTAAACAAAGTTTCCGGTGATATATCGGCGCATACTTCCGGCGGCAGCATCCGGGCCGACGTGGAAAAAATAGGTAAGTTTTTAACTTTATCCACCAGCGGCGGCAGCGTACACGCCACCATTCCTAACGGCTTAGGCTTGGATTTAGATTTATCGGGAAACCGGGTAAAAACCACGGTAAGTAACTTCTCCGGCACCGCCAAAGACGACCGCATTAAAGGCAGCATGAACGGAGGCGGCATTCCGGTAAAAATGAGTACTTCGGGCGGCACCACGGAATTAAGTTACCGCATGTAGAAGTTTGTTCTTCAGGCTTAGAATATTAACTTTTCAATTTAATCTTTGATATTCCGTTTTATAATATATTTCTAAAGCCCTAATCCTGAATAAACGCGATTAGGGCTTTTTTAAACCGGATTGCCGTTTTCTATTTATATTCACACCCGCTATTATTCTAATACTCGCTCCTCTATGATTCTATTAAAAGACATCGACAAATATTTTACTTCCGGTTTTTCCCGTTCGTACGTTTTGCGGAACATTAATCTCAACATTCAGGAAGGAGAATTTATTTCCATTATGGGTCCTTCGGGTTCCGGCAAATCTACTTTACTTAATATAATTGGTATGTTGGAGGAGCCTTCTTCCGGCGAATATTATTTCCTGGATAAACCCGTACATAAAATTAAAGAAAAAGAACGCACGCAACTCCACAAGAGTTTTATTGGTTTTGTTTTTCAGAGTTACCATTTAATTGATGAGTTAACAGTTTACGAAAACATTGAAACGCCGCTTTTATACCAGGATGTTAAATCGTCGGACCGGAAAGGCATGGTCGCGGATATTCTGGACCGTTTTAATATTGTGGGCAAAAAAGATTTATTTCCGCATCAGCTTT
>Ga0210040_10008058_pt1 | contig 12588 bp, 13 predicted proteins | sample CryGeyCG12114_NA_FD_185462 | JGI IMG/M metagenome (GOLD analysis project Ga0210040, IMG submission 185462) | Groundwater microbial communities from aquifer - Crystal Geyser CG19_WC_8/21/14_NA (SPAdes) (version 2) | ecosystem: Environmental > Aquatic > Deep subsurface > Groundwater | place: USA... | reverse complement strand
GACTTCCGTTGCTGACTCAGGGCGTTTCCTCTAACAGCCACGATCGCAAGTGGGTTGCCCTTGAATCTTTCAGGCGAGAACACCTGTATTTTGGAATGAAGTCAGGCCGGGTCCCTGAGACACAGGTTTCTACTCAATAGTGTGTAGTGGCAAGGGAGACCGCACTCGTACACGGCGGATAAAGGTGCGACAAACAGATGAGAAGCATGGAAAGCCAACCCACCGTACATATTGCGAAGGTGTGCGGCCCTGAAGCCATTCCTGCCACTCGGAGATCCTCGACTCTGTTCGGAGGCTTAGTATAGAGCCTATACTTGGTGGGAACGACAAGCGTATTCGAGCTGTAGAAAGACATGAGTCGGTTCATGCTCGAGGATAAGCGAGGTAGGCAAGATTGAACATGGAAAGTCTTCCGAAGCTGTATAACAGTCGTGCTTGTACAGATTCTACAGTTAACATTCGGTCCATGGTTGTGATTGATCTTATACCAGTTGAACTTTCTCCTACGTTACTAGAGGCTGTGGCATCCGTGTTCGTAATGCAGTAAATTCATGGTTCAACTGCATTCAAGGTCGATCCCCTGCAAGAACGAAAGCGGCAGGCAGCGGAGAGGCTCTTTTGTGCCTCGCGTTCTTAGTCAGCTCGATCGTAAGCGCGCTACGTGTGCACGCGAAGAATCCATGCACTTCAAAGTCAAATATCAATGTAGTATCATTGGACGACTTGTCCGAAGTCAAACATGAATGACCTAGCAACTTCCCACCGCAACCGTCCAAGCCATTATCCACTGTACACCAAGTGAACGCCAGAGCACCTCTTGTTATACTAGTCGTGCTGTATAAAACAAAGTCTACTCAGAGCTTAGAGACTTCCTCTTTTTCTTTTTCTTCTGCTCCTCACCGTCGCCATTGACTTGGTCGTCGTGCTTCCGCTTCTTCTTTTCCTTCTTGTCAGCCTTGGCGTCTGCTTCGATACCCTCTGACTTTCGCTTCTTGTCCTTCTTCTCCTTCTTGTCTTTCTTTTCCTTCTTGACTGGTGCGACATCGGCCATCTCGGCATCCACGGTTGGGTCCTCATCTGGGTCATCGATATCCATCTGGCTTAGCACTTGGTCCATGGCAGTTTTCTGTTTTGGTCAGTATGCCTGTTATATCACTTGGAGCTCAAGATGGCCACTTACCATAGCAACCTCATTCTTCGTAGGCTGAGTACCATTCGAGTAGAAATCAAGGCGCTCCTCTACCTGCTTCTTCAATGCTTGGCCGAATAATGTCGAGGGAGTCTCGGAGAAGTTGTCAATGCGTGAGGCAATTGAACACTTGTTCGCGAGGAACCTCGATATCCTGCCCTTGTTCTTCTGGCCCGCCCTGCCAATAAAGGATGAGTGGTACAGTAATCCATACTTTGGCGTGTTGCCTTTGGTCTTTAGTGCTCTGAACAAGGCCTTCTCGGCACCCAGAATTTGGACTGTAGATGCTGGGTACTTTGACAGGTTGGTCAAGCTTCCTGCATGTGAGATGAGGCGTGCTCCAACAACCTCTCCAATGAGGGCGGCCAGATTAGGCGCAACGACGCCCATCTTCGAGACAAGATAGCTGTACAGCGTTTTCCTGTAGTTGGCCAGACTGACCACACGGGCAGCGAACAAGGTGACGTTCTCCATGTCGGCGACTGAGATCTCCTGACCCATGGATGTCTTGGCGGCGTCGATGATAGACCTGGCAATGTCCTCGTCGTCGTCCACGTGAGCGGCCAAGTCATGCAAGCTGTCTTCCGACAAAGTCTTCTTGTCCTTGATAAAGAGAGCGACCTTGGCATATTTGTGGTTTTCCGACACAATCTTGACGAGTTCGGGGAAGTGCCACGAGTACCACTCTCTCACTCTCATGGAGAATGTGTTGATAGCCTTGTCCAGCTGATCGAGGATTGCAATGGCTTGTATGATGTGGTTGTCGTTCTTCTGCACCGAGAACTTGACCTTGGCTCTTGAGTAAGCATGGCCGAGACCGAGTTGTGCAGTGTTGGTGTCGCCCTCTCGGAGCTGTTTCAGCAGCTTCTCTGAGTGCAGCCTCAGCCCGCGCAGCATATCTTGCACCACCTCGCTCGTATCACCGGTTTCGCATTCGACGCCCGGGAATGCACCCTTTATCGCACCTGCCAGTATCTTATCCGCCACGCCCAAGGTAGTCTTGTTCTTCTTGCCAGCTTTGGGGAGGTTGATCTCGAGGAAGGACCTGAGGACATCAGAAGCTATGCCCTCAGAGACATCATGCAGCTCTTCGAGTGCCTGTTTCCCGTTCCTGCGATGGTTAGCATGCCAGGCATAGCCGGAGCGTGGGTGCTGCCTACTCGAAGGGCAGGAAACTCTGCAGAGAGACCATCTTCCCGAACTTCGACAAGTCTTGTACGCCATCTTGGACCTCCGCCAGCCTGTTGCCCACACTCTCGGGCTGATGTACGACTTTGAACAACGAGTAGCCCATAGGGCCCTCGTGCAACAGAAAGTCCGTCATTGTCGCATGAGGTTGAACGAACGTTGGGAGGAGTCGACGACAGCAGCTCGTTGTTGGGTGAGTGCTTGCTCTCGCTCTTGCTCTTACGGCTTCACCTTTTTGCAAATAATTTTGCGACTGCTATCTTGGTTAGTTGGGGAAGCCGTAGCAGCTGGTACCACTTGCCAAGCTTTCGTGCCTGGGGCTAACGCTAAGATCGAGCATCCCCCCTCCGGCCGCAGTGTTTGATTAGTTTGCACCTTTTATTTCCAAAGATTCGAGGCTACCTGCCTAGGACATCCATACTGCTCTTATCCGACTTGGTGACTGCTGTGGTCTCGTCAGTATAGTACCCACGTATCAACTGGACCCTTTGCAAAGCCTGAGAAGCCGCAGGACCTTCAGTTCAATTTGCACTAGGAGTGCATACCTCTCCCGCCCACGATGTCTGCAACCCAACTTCTCAACCCCAAAGCCGAGTCGCGCCGCCGCGGCGAAGCCCTACGTGTCAACATTTCTGCCGGTGAAGGCCTCCAGGATGTTCTAAAATCCAACTTGGGCCCCAGTGGCACAATCAAAATGCTGGTGGACGGTGCGGGCGCCATCAAACTCACCAAAGATGGCTCCGTGCTTCTCAAAGAAATGCAGATCCAGAATCCCACAGCAGTCATGATTGCTCGTGCTGCGACGGCACAAGACGATATCTGCGGCGATGGCACCACATCGGTTGTGCTGATGGTTGGTGAGCTATTGAAGCAAGCAGACCGCTACATTCAGGAAGGCCTCCACCCAAGGATAATAACAGACGGCTACGAGATCGCAAAGAACGAAACACTCGACTTCCTCGACAAGTTCCGTGTGACACAGTCCATTGACCGCGAACTGTTACTTTCAGTCGCACGCACCTCCCTCTCCACCAAAATCAACACTACCCTCGCCGAGTCCCTGACTCCCTCAATTGTCGACGCCGTCCTCGCAATCAAGAACGCCAACCCCGATCCCGACTCCAAGCCCGACTTACACATGATCGAGATAATGAAGATGCAGCATCGCACCGCAGCCGACACACAACTGATCCGCGGACTGGCACTCGACCACGGTGCACGACACCCCGACATGCCGAAACGAGTCGAGAACGCCTCCATCCTCACCCTAAACGTCAGCCTCGAGTACGAAAAGAGCGAGATCAACAGCGGCTTCTACTACAGCAGCGCCGACCAACGCGACAAACTAGTCGCCAGCGAACGCAAATTCGTCGACGAGAAACTCCGCAAGATCATCGACCTCAAGAACGAAGTCTGCGGCTCCGACCCCAAGAAATCCTTCGTCGTCATCAACCAAAAAGGCATCGACCCGCTCTCCCTCGACGTCCTTGTCAAAAATGGCATCTTCGCCCTTCGCCGCGCCAAACGCCGCAACATGGAACGCCTCCAACTCGTCTGCGGCGGCCAAGCCCAAAACAGCGTCGAAGACCTCGACCCCAGCGTCCTCGGCTGGGCAGGCTTAGTCTACGAACAAACGCTCGGCGAAGAGAAATACACCTTCGTCGAAGAAGTCAAAGACCCCAAATCCGTCACCCTGCTCATCAAAGGCCCAAACCAACACACAATCACCCAGATCACCGACGCAGTCCGCGACGGCCTCCGCTCCGTTTACAACACCCTCGTCGACAACTGCGTCATCCCCGGCGCCGGCTCCTTCCAGCTCGCGGCCGCAAACCACCTCTCCAGTGACTCCTTCCGCCGCACCCTCAAAGGCAAAACAAAGTACGGCGTCGCCGCCTTCGCCGACGCCCTGCTCATCATCCCCAAGACCCTCGCCGCGAACTCAGGCCACGACATCCAGGACGCGCTCGCGAAGCTGCAGGACGAATTCGCCGAGGCCGGCGGCGAGACCGCAGTGGGTCTGGATCTGAAGAGCGGGGAGCCGATGGACCCGGTGCAAGAGGGCGTGTTCGATAGTTACCGCGTCTTGAGGAATTGCATCGCGAGTAGTCAGGGAATTGCGTCGAATCTGCTGTTATGCGATGAGCTGTTGAAGGCGAGGCAGATGGGACGGTCGGGCCCGCCGGGCGGTGGCGGTGGTGGGGAGGAGTAGAGTAGAGTAGAGGAGCTGCGAGAGTGGGTGAGTGAGTGGGAGGGTTGATGCGATGCGATGCAATGCGATGCGATTAGGCGATGGGGGCGGAGAAGAGTCGTGTTCGGGCTATGATTGACGAGCTAGATGTAAAGCATGGCATGGCATGGCATGGCAGGGAACGGAAAAGCATGGTTCGATATGATATGGCATGGTATAGAGCATAGAAGCAAGAAAAGTACGAGAGAGAGGTATGATACCCACGATTGAAGCACGCGAATGAAATCTCAGATGCATGTCTACACACTGAACCATCCCCTGCTTTTCGCCAAAAGGAGCTCTCTGAAACCTCCTGTTCAATGAGCTGTCATAAGTGGTATCACATCACATATCTTGCTCGCCCTGCCCAGTCTATCATCTGTTGCACTCCGCCGCACGATCCCTCTCAAGCGTAAAGCTAGCCCACGCGAACTCAGCACGTGCTCGTTCCAAAGACAACCGAGCCTGGGCATAGGCCATGCGTCTGTCTTTCAAGTTCACGGTAGGGACTTCGTCATCGTGCGGTGCAGAGGAGGATGGTGGCTCCAGACCAAAGTAAAGCTTTTTTCTAGAAGTGTCGCGAGTCCAGGGCTCTCCTGGCCTTTTGTGGTATCGTTTCCAAGGGTGTCGTCCACGGTGCCAAGGTCTGCGCTCTACCTGATCCATCCAGCTGTGCGTGTTTGGCCAGTCGATGTCGTGCTGTCGTAAGGAATGCTCCCTCTGCTTGTATGTTGTAAGACTTGTAACTTGATGCTAACGTATGCCACTTAGTAGATCATGCGCTGCTTTCTATTTCATCACTCTGTTTCTCTGGTAGTGGTCGTTGATCATCTGGTTTACTCGCATCGATTGTCGCTCGATCTGGTCCTGTGTTTGGCCATGTCCATTGCCTCTGGAGTCGATGTCCATGGGATCGCTGTCGCTATTGCCGTGTAAGCCACCTCCTTGTGCTCCGCCGTCGATTTGTTCTCCTTGTTCGTCCATGACTTTGCTGCCGTGAACTGCTTCTCCTTTGGGCTTGGGGTCAAGACTCATTTGACCATCCATGTGACCCGACATCAAGCCTCCGCCTTCACGCAGTTTGTTAATTGCGCGCACGGTGTCGATGGCTTTATGTAAGGTTCTTCTAGCGTTGAAATTCTTCTTGACTGTCGGGAGGAGGTCTTCTGCCATGCCCGATCTCTGCTGTTCTGGAGACAGGGGGTCCTCGGTGTTGATCCAGGGATGTTGAAGTGCTCGGTGGGCGGTCATGCGCTGTTTAGGGTCGACGGTCAAACACTGTTTGATAAAGTCACGAGCGGTATGCGAGACGTTTCGCCAATATTCGACAGGTGTGAAAGAGTAGTCGGCCTGCAGGATGGCTTGCATTTCTTCCAGATTCGAATCTCGGTCGAAAGGAGTATAACCGCAGAGGAGGAAGTACGTGATAACGCCGATAGCCCAGATGTCACTGTGGTAAAGTTAAATCCAGCACAGATGAAGGGCACGTAGGGACTTACACAGGCTTGCCATGTCCAGTCTTCTTGAAGATCTCAGGGGCCATGTAACCAGGAGTGCCGCATGTTGTGGTCAGGACGTGAAACTGCTCTTCGTCCATGATCCTTGATAAGCCGAAATCGGCAATGAGCAGGTCTGCATTATCTTCTGGTGTCCGGAATAGGAGGTTCTCGGGCTTGAGATCTCGGTGGACGATGCCGTGGTCGTGCAGATATGCGACTGCCGACAGCGTTGCTCGTATGAGGTCCGCGGCGTCGGATTCGTAGTAGGAACCCTTGCGGCATATGCGATCGAATAGCTCTCCTCCCAGGGCTAGATCTGTGACGAGGTAGACTGCTGCATGTCAGTTGCAGTGTGCGCTCTGGGCTATCTCGGACATACGATTGTTCATAGTCTCGAAGTAGTCAACCAGGGTCAAGATGTTTCTGTGGCCAACAGAAACTCTCTTCAGCACGGCGATCTCATTTCGGACCATATGCTCCCTCCCAGCCATCAACCTCTTGTTGATGACCTTAGCTGCGTAGTATCGTCCAGTGTCGATGTGGACACATTCTTTGACAACTGAGTAGGAGCCAGCTCCCAACGTCTTGCCGGTCTTGTATCTGCATGGCTGGATCACTGGTTTACCACTTGGTTGAGCCATGATTAGCACGCAGTAATAGAGATTAGTGTTAAGCCCGGTCGGCGGTCGCTTGGGCCGAAAATGTCAAGCACAACGTCGCGAATGCGGGGTATTTAGTAGTCAGTTGATGAGCGAGGATGAAGCAAAGACGCTGCAAGCTAGATAGCAGAAGTCCACGTGGTGAGTATGGATTCAGAAGGTCAGATATCTTCTTGACAACTGGACAGCCTGATATGTAGATATTATTGTCGAGGTTATAGGAGTTTCAGCCGCGATATGCAATGCTGACAAGTTGCCCACTTCTTTGGATTCACCCCACAGGGCACGCCGCTGCACCTTCGTCTCGACTTGCCTGGCTTCTTGCAAGGCAGCCATGCGGCTTACTAGCTTGAGATAACAATTGGCGGCCGTCGTCGAAAGGACATTCGAGGACGCCCTGCAAACACGCTTGGAACTAACGATTCAACCATAGACGTCGTCTTCTCAGCTTGCCCACCATTGACACATGGACTGCCATCATTAGCACAAGCATGTCAGACTCTATTCCGGGCCGAGGATGAGGAGTGGTGTGGTTCTGTTGCTGGGCGGGTGCCGTGGTGGGGATGTGAAGGCCTACTAGTAGTTGACGGCACGTCTGGTGTGTCCAGGGCTTGATTCACGGAGCTTATGATGTACATGTCAACACAAACTTGGCCTTTGATCCCATTCGCAAACATCATTCAAGCCCGTCGAAACCTCTCAATAATACGTGCAATAGTCCGCTCACGTCCTTCTCACACACATTCGTATGCACCAGAAAGGATGCCGGTAAAGGCAGGAATATACCCTTTCCTCCACGATGACGGGCCTGGCTAGCACCAACAGCAACAATTCACTTCGGCTTCGGCAAGCTATTCAGTCGAATGACATTCCATTAGTTGAAAGACTGCTCCAAGCACAGCCTAACTTACTACACAACCCTGATCACACTGACAAGGCCAATACTTCGCTACACCTCGCTGCTCAGGCCGGTCATGCTGAGCTTTGTGTACGTTGGCTCTGTGCACGTACGTGGCCTACGACTGACATATACATCAGGAACTACTCATTTCGAAAGGCCATGATGGCACCACTGAAGTAACAGACCTGATCTACAGCAATGCAGGCAATAATCAGGGCGTTTCCATCAATACCGAGGGTCGAACCGCGCTTCACCTCGCCGCAAACCACCTACATGTCGACGTGATCGAGGTCCTGTGTGCAGAATTTCCTCAGACCACCAACAGAGGCGATCGAGAGGGTCGCACACCGCTACTACTCGCTGCCGGAGCACAGGTCGAGAGGACGACAAGAGTCGTGGGCGGCAGGAAGAATACTCTGCAAGATACCGAAGATCCTCGATCGGCCGAAGCATTATTGCGGCACGGTGCAGACGTGCGAGCCCAGGACCACAACGGCAATACATGTCTGCATCAAGCTTGCGCTTGGGGCAACCTGAAGACTGCCAGAGTACTGGTGCAAGCCGGTGCAGATCCTCTGCATCAGAACAATCAAGGCTGGCGGCCCGACAATTACAGCTTGACCGTTCAGGCAGATGTCTACTTCAGGAATCTAGTCGCAGAGTTCGAACGCCGTAGGGCCGAAGATATGGCCCGGAGACGCGAACAACCTCGGCCGCGCAACAATGGTGGTGGCAAGGTCAGGCTTGTGCAAGATCAAGAAGAGAACGATGAGCATGAATTTTACGATGCAAGTGACTCTGGTAGGAGCCGAGCTGGTAGTTCACGGAGCAACACGACCAGTGAAGGCAGTGCTGAGAATGGTTTGGGCATCAATGTGGGCGGTGCACGCTACGGGAGCAGTCTCGCGTCGGCCGGGACCTGGGTGTAGTGCTCTGCGCCAGAGCCTCGCAAGGGAGAAGGGCAGCGTGAGGACTTTCGAGGGAGCGCATACAATGCAGATACAAGGAATGTGCAGTATCTCCTTTCATGCTAAGGGGAGCTCCAGACTATGGTGATCCCCAGAGAGTTTCCAAGGCCACGATGAGGAGCCAAGACAGCCACAGGTTGATGACTTGTGCACGAAGGGACGTAGAAAGATAGGCATCGTCTGCGCTTATGTGCTTGCTGGCACTTTCAGACACAATTGATCAAGTTCGTTTATCAACATCACTGATGGCTCTGGGTCTCTGAGTTTACCTGTTAATGCATGCATACTGACAGATGTACATCATTGTAAGTGTGCTGCATTCCTTTTCCTAGGACTCTGCAAGAGCTCCACCTACCATTACGGACAAGTTTATTCTCGAGTAGCAACGACAGATAGTGACATGGTCAAAGCAGAAACATTGGGCACGCAGAAAAGCCCAAGTTGGTGTAACAGTCTCGGTATGATGAAATCGTGCTTGAGCAGATCGGACATGGTCCGGGGTACTAGTGTGCAGTAAGTTACCATCAATCTGGAGTCGTGAGACGTGTGCACAATTTCGCCCTCAACATGTGCCTCGTGCCTCCTCGCCTTCTGCCTGCACTGCCCGCTGACCGTCTCTCCCCGCTGGCCCATGCTAACAACGCCCCCTGCTTTTCGCATTCATACAACATCGGCATACCCAGCCAGCCCAGCTGTTTCTACTTCTAAAATCTGCAATCTAGAGATCTTGCCGTCCTCTCTCCCATAAACCTCCGTCCGTGACAGAAGCGCTGTGTCGACACGACCTTGGTCGCAAAGCAACACACCGTGCGAAGGGGGCGCACCTTCCGATGGCCAGCTCGGCGCATGCCTTCTATTGCTTTGAAGTGCTGGTGGCAAGTTATGGACATTCGCAGCCCCCAGATCTGCAGTCGATTTCCAATGTGTACGAGCAATGGCAAAAGGCACTAAATGGGGAGGTTACGGCAAAAGCAGTCGCAGAAGATGAGGCAGTAGGACAAGCATCAGAGCAGGCTCAGCCCCAGCAAAGCAGTCCAAATACACAACTACTGCAACTGCCCTCAGTGCCCAGACTACGCGACCTTACACCTTCCACGCCATCCAGCGTGTCCACGCCTTCCAGCATGTCTGTGAACTCGTCCAACACGCAGCTGACGAGTACAACATCGATCAATGAGATAGCACCGCCATCGTATGCCTCGCGACTTTCGGTGACAGAGTCATACCCTATGTTCGTGACGTGGAACACAATATCAAGATCAGGACACAAGTCGCTACGTGGCTGCATAGGTACATTCGAACCTCTTCCACTGGAAAAGGGCCTGGAGACGTATGCTCTTACATCCGCATACGAAGACACGCGTTTCTCGCCTATATCACAGCATATCGTACCGAACCTGTCATGCTCGCTAACCCTCCTAGCAGACTTCGAAGCATGTGACGGACCATTGGCTTGGGATCTAGGCACGCACGGTATCCGCATAAGTTTCACGCATCGTTATCGCAAATATGGCGCAACATATCTACCAGACGTGCCGGTCGAGCAGGGCTGGACGAAAGAAGAGACACTAGAAAGCTTGATGCGAAAGGCAGGTTGGGAGTCACATTCTAGGAGATTTACGAGAGGTTCGGCTCGACCATGGGAAGACCTTCGCGACTTTCGGGTTGTGCGGTATACGGGGTTAAAGGCGAGCGCGACGTATTCGGACTGGCAGGCCTGGCGGCAGTGGGCCAAGAAGAAGCAGCCTGATTTATGGTCTTGATGTCACAGGCATGCTTGGACGAGTAGATGAGTCGACGAGATCGTTACCGGTAGTTCCAGCGGTAGTCTCGTGCAGACATTTCGGGCGTTTGGGGATAGACCGCTATAGGTAGACGACTGGAATCGACCTTATGAGCACCTGATCACAATCAAGCACCGTGACTCCTCTGTTCCTGCCTTGCAGAATTGGATTGCTCAGCGTGCACGCCGACTGGCTGTTAAAGTTAGTGTAGCGGGATCTGACGGAGATGCAACGCGACTTCCACGCATCATCCTTGTCGATCCGCAAGATTTCGCCGCAAAAAGCTTCATGCTTCAAGTGCAAGCAGCGTCGACGATAACCTCAACGCCTTGTACATAAGTTTGACGCTCGCTTACCGTGCCATCGCTCGCTATCACCGACAGACTGCTATGAGTTCGTAACACATGCTTACCATGAGCGCCGGCGGTCGCGCTCTGCGTGAAGGTACACTCAGATCCCAAAGATTTGTACAACAGACATCAACGCCGTTTATTTGTCCTTTTTGCTCGGTGCGACCACAGAATGCATTACAAAGACGATCGATAACATCATCTCGGCGCAAAGACTCAGCATGGGCGGCAGCGGCGGCTAAGCTTCAGAACACAGTCTCGGAAATTTTACCTTCATCTGCAACACATCGCCCGATCACCATCGATCCTCTACGGATAGTGGGAAATGAGCTGAAGTTCTTGAGCAAGAACATACGCCAGCTGCTGGGATCAGGACATCCAGTGCTGGATACAGTAGCAAAGTACTATACCCAGAGCGAGGGCAAGCATGTGAGACCTCTGCTAGTCCTGCTCATGTCGAGAGCTACGGCGAATACCCCTAAGCATCCTCGACCATCTCAGTTCGAGCTCTCACAGTCAGCCATCAACACGCCGATATCCTCACCCTCTGTACTCTACGACAACAACCCTGACCAGGTTGCTTCTCCTTTGACGGACGAGTCGAAATATGCATTCGCGAACGATGCCTCGATATTACCAGCGCAGAGAAGACTGGCAGAGATCACGGAACTGATACATACCGCTTCATTATTACATGATGACGTGATAGATCTATCTGAGACAAGAAGAGGAGAGGCATCAGCTAACACTACATTCGGGAACAAGATGGCGGTGCTCGCAGGTGATTTCCTTCTTGGTCGAGCATCAGTGGCTCTAGCACGACTGCGCGATCCTGAGGTGATTGAGCTCCTAGCCACCGTCATTGCGAATCTGATCGAAGGGGAATTCATGCAGCTTAAGAACACTGCTATGGATGAAAAGAACCCACGTTGGAGTGAGGATGCCATATCATATTACCTGCAGAAGACGTACCTCAAGTCAGCGAGCTTGATCAGCAAAAGTTGTCGGGCTGCAGCACTGTTGGGTGAATGCGCACCAAGCGTGGTCGAGGCAGCGTATGCATATGGAAGAAACCTGGGTCTGGCATTTCAGCTGGTGGATGATATGCTCGATTACACTATCAGTGGCACGGAGCTGGGAAAGCCTGCTGGAGCTGATCTGGAGCTTGGTCTCGCCACTGCTCCCTTGCTGTTCGCTTGGAGGAGTCGACCTGAGCTCGGAACTCTAGTCGGCCGCAGGTTCGCCCAGGAGGGGGATGTACAAAGGGTAAGTATCGACTTTTTCATCTTTTGTCGGCAAAGCTAACCAAAGATGACAGGCACGAGATATCGTCCTTCAAAGCGACGGTCTTGAGCAGACCAGAGCACTGGCTCAGGAGTACTGTGATAAAGCAATTTCAGCAATTCAGATTCTGCCAGCAGGCGAAGCTAGGGACGGTCTAGAAGATATGTGTACAAAAGTTATGAAACGGCGGAAGTGATCCTATAGACTCGAGTGTACATGGAGGATTAATGTGTACCATATCTTCTCAGGTTTGAGAAAGACGGCGATCAGCTTTGGGGCTTGTCGCCAGCATGTTGGTCGTGCTTGGAGAGGGTCAGAGCATGGCGATCACTGCTTCCTTGCTGTCGTCACAGTACAGTGCAGAGAAGTCGTGCCTGCCCCGAACCACAGAGCACTTCCCATTGTTCATGTTGACCGTTCTCCCTTTACCTAGCAACATAGCAGTCGGTCATGTACTTCTTCCTCTCAGCATTTCCACAGATGCTATGTCTCTGGTGTCCTAGTCGGCAACGCTTTTCTTGTCCTATGGCGCTTTG
>Ga0210040_10008057_pt1 | contig 12588 bp, 12 predicted proteins | sample CryGeyCG12114_NA_FD_185462 | JGI IMG/M metagenome (GOLD analysis project Ga0210040, IMG submission 185462) | Groundwater microbial communities from aquifer - Crystal Geyser CG19_WC_8/21/14_NA (SPAdes) (version 2) | ecosystem: Environmental > Aquatic > Deep subsurface > Groundwater | place: USA... | reverse complement strand
GGCGCGTATGGTCAAGGATGCCGCTTACCTGCTTGCAGCTATTGCTGGCAAGTCCCAATACGATAACTACACTAATGCTCAACCATGGGATACTCCCCCTGACTACGTTGCAGCTTGCAACTTCTCCGCGCTGCGAGGCAAGCGTCTAGGTGTTCCTCGCGACCTGATCGACCTCACTTACGACGCTACAGCGGCGCCTATTGTTCTCCTTTTCGATGCAGCTCTGGATATCTTGCGAGCAGCAGGTGCAATCGTTGTGGAAAACACAAATTTCACAGGTTACGAGGCTTCGAACAAAGGTAACTATTCCAGTATTGTCCTCGAGGCTGGCTTTATCACGGATCTGCCCAACGAATATCTCAGTCAGCTGTCCTATAATCCTAACAACATTCATGACGTGGCTGATCTCCAAAACTTCACTCAGACGTTCACTTTGCAGGGCTGGCCCGAGCGTGATACCCTGGTTTTGGAGTCTGTGCTTGAGCTCGGATATGGGAACACGTCGCCTGAATTTTGGTCAAACTACACCACGAGTACTTACCTCGCAGGTCCGTTGGGTGTGACCGGCGCGCTTGCAAATTACTCTCTAGACGCTCTTCTCATTCCCACGGGACTCTCGTCACACTTTCCAGCATTGGTCGGCTCCCCAGTCGTCACTGTGCCTCTTGGTGCGTACGGCCCAAACACAACCGTGCTCCCAAACCCCTTCGGCAATCTTAATGCTACCTTCCCCAACCTGCCATTCGGTATCAGCTTCATGGGCCCACACTTCAGTGAGGAGCTTTTAATTGGTCTTGCCTACGCGTTTGAGCAGCGGACAATGGTCAGGAGTATCATCACACCATACATCCAGCCGACCACCGAGTTGTTAGACGTTGTGGCTGCCAGAAAAGCCACAAGGAAGGCGAGATAGTAATAGTGATGGTAATCGCCTTGGAGAACGACTTGGGTAGTCGACCAACACACGCAGGAACGATGGATATGAGATTCATGATCAACTGAATTTGTCTTCTAATATCTTTGCATTGCCCTGACCATACTGTGTATACAGTATGTTTCTGACTCCCTATCCAACACGCTTGCCACGCTCCGACTTACGTATCAACTTGAGTAGAGGGCTTCATTGGAAATTTATGGGGTCTAGGTCTTCAGTATGGAGGATGAAACTTACGCAAGATAGAACACTGAGGTTGGATGTATACCCGGAGAGCATGAAAAAGCGCGGCTACTGTAGTCTCATGCCACACATGGGGTAGAGTTGCCACATATAAGTGCCGGTGGAGACACCTTCGGCGGCCTTCAAGCCGAGCAACAGACCACAGCAAATGGGTTGGTCGGCCTATTTCCGTCTTTCAGCGGTTCTCGGGAGACGACAAGGAAGGGAGGCGATTTTCATGATTCCATTGATTGATGGAGATAGAAGCTACGTAAGCGCACTGGTTGCATCGGTTCGTAGTCGCCTGCGTATACCAAGCGCCCATCCGCCATCGTCCCCCTTCCGCGGCAAGAGATAATGCGTACGCCACGGCTAAATGCACTCGGCGGATACTTGACCGAGGTAGTGCTGTGTCTACAACTGCTGCGAAATCCCATGTGCCATACATCGAGGATCGAGTGAGCACGATTTTGTACATTCAGGGAATAAAAGTGATTCTCGATCAAAGGGGTATCGGAGCATACTTAGTTACTTGGGCAAGTTTCGGCTCTTCAGAGACACGAGACGTTCAGTTACACAGCTGCAACGCCGGACAGAATTATCATGACGCATTGCCAACCAAGTACGGCTTGCGATGGCTGCGCCGAGCCATGCAGTCAGTCAAACGGTCTCAGTGACATCGAAGACTACAAGGCGGAGCTGTTGTCCTTGGAAACACGCCGCCGCGAGTTGGAACAAAAACTTGCTGGTGTGGTGGATGGCACACGCGGTAGGAAATTACGATCCGCAGGGTGGTTCAGGAACAAGGACAACCCGGCTCTGACAGCATTGTATATTGAACGTTATCTCAACTATGGCCTTACCCGGGCAGAGCTCATGTCGGGCAAGCCGATCATTGGAATCGCGCAGACTGGGTCGGATATTGCACCCTGCAATCGATATCATCTCGAACTGGCGAAGAGGGTTAGGGAGGGGATCCGTTCGGCAGGAGGTATTGCCTTTGAGTTCCCGACGCATCCTATACAGGAAAGCTCGAGACGTCCGACGGCAACACTGGATCGTAATCTCCTGTACCTGACGCTGGTCGAGATTTTGTTTGCGTATCCCTTTGATGGTGTCGTCCTTTTGACTGGGTGTGATAAGACGACGCCGGCATGTCTGATGGCGGCGGCAACGGTCGACATACCGGCAATATGTCTCAATGTCGGGCCGATGCTGAATGGCTACCTGGAAAGATCGAACGAGTTGGCTGGAGCTGGAGGAGTCCTCTGGAAAGGGCGCGAGCTTCATGCTGCTGGCGAAATCGACGATGAGCAATTGGTGGACATGGTAACGTCCGGGACGCCTTCCGTCGGTCATTGCCAGACCATGGGAACAGCTTCGACCATGAACGCACTAGCCGAAGCGTTGGGTATGGCACTTCCAGGCTCCGCTGCGATTCCAGCACCATATCGAGGTCGCGCGCAGTGTGCCTACGAGACGGGTGAACGGATTGTCGAAATGGTACACGCGGACCGAAAGCCGAGTGATATCATGACAAGAGAGGCTTTTGAGAATGCCGTCGTCGTCAATACCGCAATTGGGGGAAGCACAAATGCACCTATCCATCTGAATGCAATAGCCAAGCATGTAGGTGTGCCTTTGAGTCTAGATGATTGGGACAATCTCGGATACAGCATTCCTCTGATTCTTAACATGCAGCCTGCAGGAGAGATGCTAGGCGAAGAATATTATCGTGCTGGCGGTCTTCCAGCGATCATGGCTGAATTATTACCCAAGGATAAGTTGAATGGCCATTGCCTGACGGTTAACGGCCGGAAGGTGTCTGAAAATGTCTCGGGCAAGCTTACTTGGGATCGGCGGACAATCAAATCATACGACGAGCCTCTAATGTCCAACGCTGGCTTCCTCCATATGACGGGGAACCTGTTCGATTCCGCAATCATGAAGACTTCCGTGATCTCGGACGACTTCCGCGCAGAATTTCTCTCTGATATCAAAGACCCTGATGCATTTGAATGCAAAGCAGCTGTGTTCGATGGGCCAGACGATTTTCATCATAGAGTTGAGGATCCCAAGACACCAATCGACCGACGCACCATCCTCGTCATGCGAGGCGCTGGCGTGCTTGGATACCCCGGTGCTGCCGAGGTTGTGAACATGACCCCTCCAGGCCGTCTAATCAAAGAGGGCGTGAATTGCCTTCCTTGCATAGGTGATGGGCGTCAAAGCGGCACGTCCTACACACCGTCCATACTGAACGCCAGCCCCGAGGCTGCGGATGGCGGCAACCTTGCCCTACTCAAGGACGGCGACACTATCCGTGTGGATCTGAAGGCTCGACGCGTGGACGTATTGATCAGCGAAGAGGAGCTACGACAAAGACGGCAGGAGCTCGAAAGCAAGGGTGGCTATCAAGTCCCTGAAAGCCAGACGCCATGGCAGGATTTGTTCAGAAGAGAGACCGGCCAGTTAAATGAGGGAATGGTGTTGAAGAATGCTGTGAAATTCCAGCGCATAACGCAGAAATGGCCTGCTCCTCGCCATAACCACTAGTTGTAGTGTCAAGATATAGGTGCCTATTTCGAACTGTGGGTTTTCTGAATTGAGAAAGCACTGGTAAAGTTGTACTGTATGCACAGGGAAAGGAGAATGAGTTGCAGCAAGCTGCTACTCAGTCGAATCGAAGCATGTTTATCGTGTTTGTACTTCGAGCTAGCAAATATCGCGGCTAAATATGGCATCATTACGCACACAGTGACTGACGCATGCTACGATGCTTTTGCTAAAGGGCCCGGAAGGACGTCGAGAAGGAAGTGACGCTGTTGTTGCTGTCTGACAAGTACCGAACCGGTGAGCAACGACAGAGCGACAACTCATAGCTGTGGAGGTTGGTATAGTGTCAATAAACTTGACGTGTTCTCCCTGACAATGACAATGGAGCTTCGCTTGCTTGTCATCTTCAGGTCTCTTCCGTCCTATCTTTGTAATTACATATATGTCTTGATATGTACAGAAGGTCGTGAAGCCAAAACCCTCGGAGACCTCGGAAAGAAGTCGGTGTACATGACTTTACATCAGTGTACTCAGGTTTCACCGATGCCATAGTTCTCGTACTACGTCTCAAAGACATGTAACAGCCCAGTGAAGGTCCACCTCGCTAGCTCATCGCTCCGACGACTTATTGACCAAGGCTTGTATGCTCGAAACTTTTGCTTCGTATAGCATTTTAGACGTGTGCTCTGCACTGCGCAATCTCTGCCCCATTAAGAGGCTGTTTATGTGCTTAGACGGTCCATTAACTGATCAAGTTGGTTGGTGCCACTACGCGCCTGCGCAAGGTGCTCGTGGGTCCGCCGGCCTTGATTGAGTTGTTGAAATATGACCGTGGCATCTTCCATGGAGCCCCTCACTCACTCAGCTTATTTGTACAGACTGGTGACGGCTCTTTGGCTGCCAGCGCGCCAATACTGTATTGGGCAGCACAAAGCGTGCGCCATTTAGTGTATAGAGCAGGGAATGCTTGAATGACCAGCGGCTTCATCAAGTTGGTGTCGTTGCCGTGCTTTCAACTCGGCCGCTTGAAGCCCAACATTGCCAAATTGTGGCTGACATAACCTTCAGCTGCTTGAACAACACTGGGTCGTGCTGTGTTATCCATTCCAAGAGTGTCACCCTCTTGATAGACATCATCTGCCTCATCATAGATATCTGCAGGTTCTTCCTTCCCAAGGAAGCCATCCCAGATGCCACTTTTGCAAACAAGTGCGCCAACCAGCACAAGCGGCAGTTGCCAAACGCTTGCCCAAAACAGTCCTCGAGCACTGCCTCCAGCGCCTTGTTTACGCCAGAACTTAACGGCTTCACGCGTCATCCAGACATTGCAGACCGTACTGATGACGAGGAACCCTTGATTGACTATTCCAGCCGCGTACAAACCGGCACAGATAGGAAACATGGCAACCGAGTATCTCAAAGCCACTCGAGCGTTCCTGGCAGGGTTGATCCACGCGAGCATTTTATGCCCTGCATTGCGATAGTCGTCTCGGATGGTGTGGGACAAAGAATTGAAGTGAGGGAACTGCCAGGCGAAGAGAAGCGCAGCAAGGAGCCAACCCCCAACGGAGCTCTCGGAGAACAGAAGATCTTGCCAGGAATGATGCTCAGAAGTAGCCGCTTCTCCAGCGGCCGCACACCAGCCCATGAGGGGTGGTATACCGCCTACAATGGCACCGACCCAAGTATTAGTCCAGGACAAGCGTTTCATTGGTGTATATACCCCAGCGTACAAGAAGATGTTGAGGCCTGAAAGCGCAGCGACAGTTGGGTTGGTCCCTAGATCAAGAAGTAGGAGGCCGGTTGCACCACAGAGTATGCCGAAGATAGCCGCAGCTCGTCTTGAGATAAGGTTGCGGACTAACGGCCGGTTACGTGTCCGGGTCATCAATGCATCGTATTTTGGCTCAAAGAGCATATTGAAGGTGTTGGCGCATGCGCACGAAAGAAAAGTCCCCGTGGTGAGGAACAGCAGCGTCAAAGTGGATGTCGAGAGGGTGCTGGATAGCTCCGCAGTGGTTGCCGTTGTAGACAGAATTTCCGGTATGGGATAGAGAGAATACGCCGAAGTTGTTGTAAGCAGAATTAAGAACGACAGGCGTGGCTTAGTAAGGGATAGATATGTGGCCAGCTTGCGGCGAAGCTTAGCTGACGTTGGTAGGGATGTGGCTGCAGTGGTCAACTGTGACGACGCATCGAGAGGGAGCTGAACCTCCTGCGAAGCGTCACTGTCTGAGTCATTGGTCAAGGAAGCTCTCATCCGCCTTCTTCGATGAGGCAGCACCTCGTCCGTGGCTTTCAATGAATCTGTCCGACTTGCCTCGGGCTTTTCAACGACTTTGATGCTTTCAATGACGCCCTCTTGCGTTGCTGAAGACTCCAGTGCCACTGTACCCATACCATCTCTTTTGACGATGTCAGCATCGGGCTGTACCATCGCTGGCTCGGACATGTCATTGACCAGGTCTACTCTTTTCGGGGGCTTGTCAGCGACAGTCCTCCATGCCGCAAGAAATCCATTCTTCACCCAGCCCCTATCTATCGACGTATTCGCAGAAAAGTAATCGTGAAAGCTGCTCTGCGGGCTGATGAGCATATTCCGCTGTGTGTCTTTGTCGGGAACGATTGCGCCATGTAACTTCCTCTTGGTATGGATAGAAGATCTGTGCAGTGTCTGATATGCCGATGGCCGTGCTAATTGACCTAGACATCCCGAGCAGATGCCATGCTGAACTCGCCGTACGACCGCTGGAGCAGTCATTGACACGGTGCTCAGCTTCGATGTGGGTGGCGGAGAAATATTGGTCGCAGAACGATGATGGCTTTGAGGTTGCGGACTTGAGCTTGGAGTGCTGTACTCGTACGCGTGCATCCCGCAGCCAACGGCGCATGCCGCAGCCACAGCCGTACTTTGTAGGCGCACCACAACCTCTTCACCGCGCACCCAGTGGTTCTCTACCACGATTTGTCTACTGAACACGTGCTATCTTCACCTTGTCAAGCCGCGTAGCACTCGCAGTCATGGCAACTCCAGGCACCATAGATCAAGATCAGATACGGACGCTCGATCAAACAAGGCAGCGCCTGCTGGCATTACACTCGTCCTTGATCGCTCTACGTAACGAGATAGGGCAATCTCAAGTTTTACCATCGTGGTTTGTGAATAGGGTCTGATGCATGCTACAACCCTCTGACACCATGTAGGTCGTCTCTGCAGGCGCACTCAAAACTCGTCTCAGATAACCTACAAATTATTACACAACAACTATCGGAAAACAACAACCTGTTTTCTTGCATGGTCGCGTTCCCCTTGCCTAAATTCCCACCAGCCGTGGCAAACTCTGTCCTGGATTCCCTACTGCGGACGAAATTGGAACCCAATGTAGTGGAATGGGTGGAACAAGGTGAGGCGCTTGGTCGAGGCGAGCAAAACTCGCAAGCACGAAATCTGTCCGATAGCGAGCGTCACGAGCTTTGGCAATGGGCGCCAAGTGCAGCAAATGTGGAAGCAAGGAAACAGAAATGGGGCGCGGACTACACGTTAGCAGAGAAACAGGCTGGTGTCGAGCATGTCGTGACAAGTTTGCGGAGGGAATTGATGGAACCCCTGGATGAAGACGACGGCGAGGAAGACGAATATGATGAAGTGACAGATGACGAAGAGGACGATGCCGACAAGATGGATGTTGAGGGTCAAGCCAAATCAGCTGGTGCTTCAACCGCGCAGGCACAGAGCTTAGCGAGGGCTGTGATAGCTCCGCCGATGCCGCTAGAAAGCGTGCACAGGTTCATGACAACTGGCAAAGTTGGCTGAATAGCAACATCCAGAAAGGACTTCGGCTCTGGCTTTCGCACAAATATGGTTGTCTTTCATGAGAGGCAGCAGAAGGATGGTAAAGAGAGCGCTGTGAAAGGGAGCTTGTGGCTGGGCGATCTGGACCTCGGCACTTCGAATGCACGACACTTGATTGGACTGTCCTTCTCGAATCTCTCCAGATCTTGGTCTATGTGCAACTTGCGACATTCGTCCCTCTTAGACTGTTGATCTTGAGGTCTTCTAATTACTCTAACCCCAGTCAACTGGTGTCATTCGTTCGCCATGTCATCCAAAACATCTCAGTCTACGTCTCCCAAGCTGACTCGCGAGGAAGTCGCAAAGAACAACACCGAAGACTCTCTATGGTGTATTGTCGATCACAAAGGTTCGTCTTGTGCCATCAGAAGCATGTGTTGTCTTGCTGACTTCGTGGAGTCTACGACCTCACAGATTTTGTTGATGCACATCCCGGCGGCAATGTAGTCCTCCAACAATTTGCTGGACAAGATGCTACCACCGCATTCTTCAACCTCCACAGATATGAGGTACTGCAAAAGTACTCAGATCTCTGCATCGGCATCCTCGAAGGCGAAAAACCTGAAGTGACCGATCCACAGCCTGGAGACCTCAGCAAGGTGCCTTATGCCGAGCCGATATGGCTATCTCCCATGTTCAAAAGCCCATACTTTACCGATTCACACAGAAAGATGCAGAGAGCGCTCAGAGAGTTCGTGGAGACACATATCAAGCCTGAGGCGGAACAAAAGGAGGCAGACGGCACCTACATATCACAAGAGCTTATCGACAAGATGGCAGAGGTACACCTGATCGCTATGCGCATAGGACCTGGAAAGCACCTGCATGGCAAGACGCTGCTGGGTGGTGTCAAGGGCGAGGATTTTGACTACTTCCACGACCTACTGACGGCTCAGGAATTGGCCAGAGCTAATTCAAGAGGCTTCCAAGACGGGAATCTCTCAGGTCTGATGATTTCGTTGACGGCGGTTCGACAGTGGCTGCACAATCAAGAGCTTCGTGAGCAGGTGACAGAAGAGTGCCTGTCTGGTCGCAAGAAAATGGTTCTCGCCATCACTGAAGCCTTTGCTGGGTCTGATGTTGCTGGCATCAAGACCACCGCTGATGTTACCGAAGATGGAGAGCACTATATCATCAATGGTAAGAGCGACCATGACCTTATATTGAAGCTTCTCTAATTTGTTGTCAGGTACCAAGAAGTGGATCACAAACGGTATGTTTGCAGACTACTTTGTTGTTGGGTGTAAGACTTCTAAGGGCTTCTCTGTCATCTTGGTACCTCGCGATGACAATGTCGAAACCAAGAGGATAAAGACGGCATACTCGACTGCTGCAGGCACTGCATATATCCAGTTTGACAATGTCAAGGTCCCCAGATCATACTTACTCGGCAAAGAGCACAATGGATTCATTGTGATAATGAGCAATTTCAACCATGAGAGATGGGCGATGACCTGCGCCACTGTTCGCTGGATGCGAACAGCTACCGAAGAGTGCCTCAAGTGGAGCAATCAGCGAATGGTGTTCGGCAAGCGCCTGGTGGAGCAGCCAGTCATCCGTCAAAAACTGGCAAGAATGATTTCGCTAACGGAAGCATGCCAATCATGGCTCGAAAGTATAACCTACCAGATGAACCATATGTCTTACGAACTCCAATCAAAGAATCTTGGTGGTCCGATTGGCCTTTTGAAATCGTTTGCGACAAAGTGTGCAGGAGAAGTTGCCTCAGAAGGCATGAACATTTTCGGTGGTCGTGGTCTGACCAAGGGTGGCATGGGCAAGGTGATTGAGGAATTCCACCGAACATATAAGTTCGATTCCATTCTGGGAGGCACGGAAGAGATTCTCGCTGATCTGGGAGTGCGACAAGCCATCAAGCAGATGCCAAAGGCCATGCTATGATGGGCACAATTTGTAACAGTTTTGATTGAGCATACTCACCGTGTCCAATGCAAGCATGATGTACTACCTCGATAAAGCTGAAGGACGGCAGCGGTATTCGTCGTTCATGCTGACCCAGGCACGCCAGGCTAGTCTGATGGACCAGTGGGCAGCATTAACCCTCCGACTTATCCAGAAGCGGCAACATCTCGGTTCCCGAACAAAGGGTCCCATCTCATGTTATCTTCCAGTGCTTGACTTGATTAGGTTGTCTGACAATTTGGTCTTGGTTTGACGGAAACTTTACGTAGTCATCATCTACTCAACCACTCACTATAAACGCGAACGAACCCGTCCATGAAATGTAGGAACCCGGTGTATGCCCTCTAGTCCTATAACAAGGCTTTTCCAAATATCGCATTGCAATCTGAGAGTCAACTGCTTTCTCCTCCCTGTAGGCCTCGTTCGCGTGTATTTACCCTCGTCCTTATTCTACGACCATCAAGCACCAACCACATGTCCGGGCTGAATCCGGCTCTCGATATCCCGGTTTCATACATATAACCAGCAGATACATGGGGAGAGACTAGCCCTCGCTCCTTAGCTCAACTCAACCCACGTAATTAGTCGTGACATACTAGGTACCTAGGTACTAGGGTGTTAGTGCTAAAGACTGCTTGCCAAGACCTTCGAGCGCTAACTTTATGCTCGACACCTCAGCTCCGGGTCCGTGACCGCCTTCTCTCAGCCTCACTGCAGGTAACACAGCCTCCTCTATTTTAATTGCGCTGCAAAGCACAAGGTACGAGCAAGCATGCCCTGGCTGCACGGCGACAACATGCTGGAGCTTGGATCAATCATGAATCATCAAGGTATAAACTGCGGAGTTGCCGAATGTTGCGCGCAGTCTGTCTACCAAGAGGTGCTCGAGTCTTCCCCTCCAGCCCTGATGATAGCCGATGGCTAATGTAAGGGTGACCGCTCCCATACCTTCTACACAAGGGTTGGTGTTAATTTTCCGCTATGTTGCTGTTGATGGAGACCATGTTAAATGCATCAGCTAAATTACCGAGCTTGTCATGTGTTTGCAAGACACAATATGCGACACTCCAAGACTCGAAATCGGTTCCACGATAGCCCCTTTCTGTGGCCCCTTGCCATTCAGGTCCTGTCCAATAGGTTGGGATTCGAATTAAAACAGCTCATTCGGCTTTTTCATTGCTTAACCGAGTGTTTTAGTGCCATTGGCATTGTGTCGGTATTGGTGTATGGCGCTTGCATCAGGCCTGCCACTAATTTGCTTACAGGTTGGGGGCCGTTCAGGCCATAGGCTATCTAACGCTCCAACTCTGCTGGACCAAACCAGACGCTCAACAACTAATCTGTGACCTCCACGCCTTGCCGACTTTGCAGTCTGATAGACACGTCTCTTCCTTGACTGCACTGTGCTACTGAACTTCCGATATGGCTCGGATAGCACAGCAGATTATGGCGTTGTGGGTTGCTTTCCACACAGTTCGTGGTATGTACATCAGCCTCGCGCTTCGAACCCATGCGTAAAAGAAGTCTGGACTATTGAGCCGTCGCTGATCTTTACTTTTGCAGCTACACTACATGACAGAGCTTCCTCTGACTGCACAGCCGGCCAGTACACGTCGCCGGACGGGCTTACATTCGAAAAACATTGCGGACAAGACATCAGCGGAGGCTATGAAAGCTGGTATAACGGCAACAATCTACAGGAATGCATGGACGCTTGTTCCACGGCAAGACCTCCTTGCTATGGAGTGGCGTTCAGCGAAGGCTACTGTTATGCAAAAAATGAGACAGATGCACTCTCGGAATACCTAGTCGACAGGACGGATGTAGATAGCGCACTGGCCGACGCTACACAACTCAAGACGTTCGACTCCACGTGCCCTCACAACACTTTGTCATACCAGAACACAACCACAGGAATGGAATTTCAGATTCTGTGCGACCGCGATGGGGGAAACGACTACTGTCCAACCAACAGCGAAGGCCAACGCACTCCTGGTGGCTGGGCAGACTTTATCGATGGCTGTCCGACACACACGGATAGCCTAGATGAGTGCATGCTACTCTGCTCACAGGCGCAACCGTTATGTGAAGGTGTATCATGGAATCCAGGAATGGAAAGTGGCTTCGCAAACTGTTACTTCAAAACCAATTGGGTATGTTCTATGAATGCCCACTTCGTGCTGCGCACAACCAAAACAAGGGCTAATTGGGTTTGAAGAACGACGCGACAACACTAGTTAGCAGTAGCGCCAGTCATGTCGCAAGATGGAACAAAGCCAGTCAAACTGTCAACGAGACCTGTCCTCAGGTCTCCACGATGGTCTACAGCGAAAAGAACTTTACGATCGGCTGCTTACAAGGCAGAACCGGAGCCAATAACATCACCGCTTACCACGAGAGCAGCATCGACAACTGCATCGCTGCTTGCGCGTCATACTCGGGGGAAGGCGGCGAATGTAAAGGCGTCACTTTCGACTACTCAATGGACTTTGGCTTCCTCAATTGTTATCTCCTCAACGGCACCGGCACTACGGACATGGGCATGAAATCAATGTACGCCGAGTATGTCGGGAAAGCCACCGCATCATCATCATCACCACCGCCAGGCAGCTCGAAGAGCAAAGCGTGGATCGCAGGACCAGTTATCGGAGCAGTCCTCCTGATCCTTGCCGTCCTGGGCCTGTTGTGGTGGCGCAGAAATCGGCGGCGACAGCGGCAACGGCGATCGGAACGCGTCGAAGCCGACGCTGCGAGCGAACAGAAGCACGGAATGGACATGAAGGATCATTCAACCGCGATAGAGACCCCAGGAATCTATGAGAAGTCGGCAGGCGAAACGGCGCACCTAATAGACACGCCAAAGCGCGAGGCGCCGCCTCAGGAATTGCCAGGCTCAAATGAAGTGAGGCATCAGGACGTAGTATGAGAAGCAGTGCTATGGTGGCTCTCTGGTTCAAAATGTAGAATTCTAGTTAAATCATATGTGACAAGGACTACGGAATTTGGTTTATATTGACGGAGTGGGTCAGTGTGACTGAGCGTGAACTCGCCGAACGTGACGCAAGCTTCTTTTCGACATCCACGGTCCGAGATATGTTTG
>Ga0210040_10008055_pt1 | contig 12589 bp, 12 predicted proteins | sample CryGeyCG12114_NA_FD_185462 | JGI IMG/M metagenome (GOLD analysis project Ga0210040, IMG submission 185462) | Groundwater microbial communities from aquifer - Crystal Geyser CG19_WC_8/21/14_NA (SPAdes) (version 2) | ecosystem: Environmental > Aquatic > Deep subsurface > Groundwater | place: USA... | reverse complement strand
GCGCGAACCAGGCGTGCTCGACCTCCCCGGGCGGCGGCAGCACGACGTCGTCGACCACACGGTTCGCGGAACGCCCGGGGTCGGGCCAGTCGGCGTACGGGGTGGTCACGACGAGCTCGACGTCGGCACGCGCCAGCAGCTGGCTGACCGGGCGCGTGAGGGTCGGGTGCCCGACGACGACGACGCGCTCGACCTCGGCGGCCAGCCCGGCCAGCAGGAGGCGGTAGGTGCTCAGCGCGGCCGGGCCCGACCTGGCGTTGCTCGACGCCTCCGCCAGCAGCGGCACGGACGCCGCGGCCGCCCGCTCCGCCCACGCCCGTCCGAGCGCCGGCGGCGCGTCGCCGGCGACCACCACGGTCCGCACCCCCGGGTCCAGCACGAAGGCGGCGGGCGGCGCGGTCGGCGCGAGCCCGGTCAGCGTCACCGCCGGCAACTCCTCGTCCGGCTCAACCCCACCGGGCACGAGCGGGTCGGCCAGCTCGACGTCGAGGTGCACCGGACCGGGGAGCCGGGACCGGACGCCGGTCGCGGCGGCGAGCAGCCGACCGACCTCGTACGGCACGCCCCCGGCGGCGGAGACCGTCGCCGACGCCCGGACGTGGGTCGCGAAGAGGCCCTCCTGGTGCGTGGTCTGGTTGGCGCCGGTCCAGCGCAGGGCGGCCGGGCGGTCGGCGCTGACCACGACCAGGGGGACGTGGCCGTGCCACGCCTCGAGGACCGCGGGGTGCAGGTTGGCCACCGCTGTGCCCGAGGTGGTGACGACCGGGACGGGGCGGCCGGAGGCCTTGGCCAGGCCCAGCGCGAGGAACCCGGCCCCGCGCTCGTCCACCCGGACGTGCAGCCGCAGCCGGCCGTCGCGGTCCGCCGCCCACAGCACCAGGGCGAGGGGCGCGCTGCGCGAGCCCGGGGCGAGCACCACCTCGCGCACCCCGCCGGCCAGCAGGGACGCGACCAGCGTCCGGGCGAGCTCCGCCGCGTCAGCCACGTCAGCCACGTCAGCCACGAAGGCTCCGTCGGGGGTCCAGGGCCCGCGTCCCGGCCAGCCGGTCGCGCCAGAAGGTCTCGTCGGCGTCGCTCATCCGGTGCCGGGCGAGCCGCTCCTCGTCGACGGTCACCGCGTGGACCGGCAGCATCCCGCCGACCGGTCGCAGCGGCTCGGTCACGACGTCGTCGCCGAGCAGCCCGAGCGTCGCGAGGCCGCAGGCGTACGGGAGCTCGGGCAGCGCGGCGGCCAGCGCCACGCCCGCCGCCAGGCCGACCGACGTCTCCAGCGCGCTGGACACCACCACCGGTAGCCCGATGCGCTCGGCCACCTCGAGAGCGGCGCGCACACCGCCGAGCGGCGCGACCTTGAGCACGGCGACGTCGGCGGCGCCGAGGGCGACGACGCGGTAGGGGTCCTCGGCCCGGCGGATCGACTCGTCGGCAGCCACCGGAACCGGTCGGCCGGCGTGCGCCAGCCGGACCCGCAGCGCGGCCAGGTCCTCGACGGCCGCGCACGGCTGCTCGACGTACTCGAGGTCGAAGCGGTCGAGGGCGCGCACGGCGCGTTCGGCGGCGCCGAGGTCCCACGCCCCGTTGGCGTCGACCCGCAGCCGGCCGCCGGGGCCGAGGGCGTCGCGCACCGCCTCGCAGCGGGCCAGGTCGTCGGCCAGGGTCTGGCCCGGGTCGGCGACCTTGACCTTGGCCGTGCCGCAGCCGGACGCCGCGACGATCGCGTGCGCCTGCTCGGGCCCGACGGCCGGGACGGTGCAGTTGACCGGGACCTCGGTCCGCACCGGCGCCGGCCAGCCCACCTCGGCCGCCTCGTCCGCGGCCCGCAGCCAGGGCACCAGCTCCGCGCCGGAGTAGTCGAGGAAGGGGCTCCACTCCGCCCAGCCCGCGGGGCCCCGCCACAGCAGGCCCTGGCGCGAGGTCAGCCCCCGGAACCGCACCGGCACCGGCACGGCGTAGCCGCGCACCCCGTACGCCGGCGGCTCGCTCGTCATGACGTGGAGTCTCCCCCATGGGCCCAGGCCTAGGCTGGTTCGGTGACCGGGAGCAGCACGTCGACCCTGCTGCGCCCGGTGGAGGAGGCGGACCTGCCGGCGGCGCTGGCCGCGGCGCTCGACGGCGGCGCCCCCGTCGCCCCGCTGCCCCCCGAACCCGTCGAACGAGCCCGCGCCCTGCGCGCCCTGCGCCTCGACGCACCGGCCGACGCCGACGCCGCGGTGGTCGTGCTCAGCTCGGGCTCCACGGGCGACCCCAAGGCCGTGGTGCTCTCGGCCGCCGCGATCCGGGCCGGCGCCGAGGCCACGCACGCGCGGCTCGGGGGTCCCGGCCACTGGCTGCTGCCCCTGCCCCGCCACTACGTCGCCGGGCTGATGGTCCTGGCCCGCGCCCACCTCGCCGGGTCGACCGTGGTCCCGCTGGCCCGCGACCTCGCCGACCTGCCGGGTCTGTCCCTGCCCGCCGGCCGGCGTTACCTCTCCGTCGTCCCGACGCAGCTCGTCCGGGCCCTCGCGAACCCCGCCCTGGTCGAGGCCCTGGCCCGCCTGGACGCGGTCCTCGTCGGCGGCGGCGCGACCGACCCGGCGCTGCTGGCCCGGGCGCGGGCGGCCGGCATCCCCTGCGTGACGACGTACGGCATGAGCGAGACCTGCGGCGGCTGCGTCTACGACGGCGTGCCCCTCGACGGCGTCGGCGTGTCCATCGGCGAGGACGACCGCATCAGCGTCGCCGGGCCCGTCCTGTTCTCCGGCTACCGCGGTCGACCCGACCTGACGGCCGAGGTGCTCGAGTCCGGATGGTTCCGGACCGGTGACCTCGGAGGCTGGGTGACCGACCTCGACGGGACGCGCCGCCTGGACGTCGCCGGTCGCGTCGACGACGTCGTGGTCAGCGGCGGTCACAACGTCGACCTCGCCGCGGTCGAGCGCCGCGCCCTCGCCTGGCCTGAGCGTGGCGTGGCCGAGGTCGTCGTGATCGGGGTGCCGCACCCGGAGTGGGGGGTCGAGGTCGTCGCCGTCGCCGACGCATCCCTGTCCTACGACGACCTGCGGGCCTGGGTCCGCGCCGAGCTGCCCGCGTACGCAGCCCCGCGCCGGCTCGTCGTCCTCGACCGCCTGCCCCGTACGAGCAGCGGCAAGGTCGACCGCCGCCGGCTGCAGACCGACCTGACCGACCCGGAGGACGCACGATGACCGCGCACGCAGACCAGGCCCCTGCCGCCCGCGCCACGGCGGGACAGTGGTTGGAGGGTGCACGACCCCGGACGCTGCCCGCGGCTATCACGCCCGTCGTGGCCGCCACCGGCCTCGCCGCGTTCGAGGGGCGGGCCGACGCGGTCGCCGCGCTCCTCGCCCTGCTCGTCAGCCTGGCGCTGCAGGTCGGTGTGAACTTCGCGAACGACTACTCCGACGGCATCCGCGGCACCGACGCCGACCGGGTCGGACCGCTGCGCCTCGTCGGCTCGGGCCTCGCCCGGCCCGCGGCCGTCCGGGCGGCGGCCTTCGCCTCGTTCGGCCTGGCTGCCGTCGCCGGGCTGGTGCTGGTCCTGCTCACCGGGCACTGGTGGCTGCTCGCCGTCGGCGCCGCCTCCGTCCTCGCGGCCTGGTACTACACGGGCGGGCGTCGCCCGTACGGCTACCGCGGGCTCGGCGAGGCCTTCGTCTTCGTCTTCTTCGGGCTGGTCGCCGTGTGCGGCACCGGCTACGTGCAGACCGGTCACCTCACCGTCGCCCTGGTACTCACCGGGGTGTGGGTCGGGGCACTCACCACGGCGGTCCTCGTGGCCAACAACCTGCGCGACCTCCGGGGCGACGCCGCGTCCGGGAAGCTGACGCTGGCGACCCGGCTCGGCGACCGCCGTACGCGGTCCTTCTACGTCGCCCTGGTCGCCGTCGCAGCTCTCGGGCTCGCCGCGGTCGCGGGCCTGACGACCGTCTGGGCGCTGCTCGGGCTGCTGCCGCTGCTGCTTCTGGTGAAGCCCTGCCGGGCCGTCCTCTCAGGTTCCGTGGGCCGCGACCTCATCGCCGTCCTCAAGGCGACCGGCCTCGCCGGGCTCCTCGCGTCGCTCGTCAACGCAGTCGCCCTGCTGCTCGCCTGAGGCTCAGGACACGCTCAGCCAGGCCTTTGACACCCGCGTCAAGACGATCCAGAGACGTTCTTGCGGAACCTCAGGGACAGCGGCGCAACCTCAGGGACGCCGTCCCGACGCTCTTGAAGTTGAGGGAAGGCTGGGAGAGAGCCGCGACCGTCTGAGCGCTTCCTGGAGGTTGAGCTCTCAATCTTGTCGATGTCAGCGCAGGGCTGGCAGACACGAGGAGAACCCCCCGATGAGCACCTTCTTCGAGCTTCCCCAGGCCATCGACGGCGACGACGAGACCACCGAGGTCGAGGCCCCGCAGGCCGAGCAGGACGCTCCCGACGAGGCCTCGCTCTCCCGCTACCTGCACCAGCACCTCGCCGACATCGAGGCCCTGCCGACCTACCGCGCGCGCATCGGCGTCATCATCCCGGCCTACAACGAGGCCGAGTCGATCGAGGACGTCCTGCGCGGCCTGCTGGCCCAGACCCGGCTCCCCGACGAGATCCACCTCATCGTCAACAACACCAAGGACGACACCTTCGCCCTGGCTGCCCCCTTCGCCGGCCTGCACAAGGGCCCGAAGGTCGCCAAGGGCCAGAAGCGCCAGCGCACCGAGGTCTTCGTGCACGACATCGGCCAGAACCCGGACAAGAAGGTCGGCGCCCTGAACTACGGCTTCAACCTGATCCAGGACGCGGACTACCTGCTCGGCGTCGACGGCGACACGGTGCTGGCGCCGAACGCGGTCGAGAAGCTGGAGGCCGAGATCGTCTCCGACACCCGCATCGGCGGCATCTCGGCGATCTACTCGATCGACGACACCAGGATCAAGGGTCTCGTCGCCAAGCTGCTCATCGCCGGACAGCGCACGCAGTTCGCGGCCTTCAACATGCAGAACATGCTCCGCGGCCGCAACATGGCCGTCCTCGGCGGCCAGTGCTCGATCTTCTCGATGAAGGCCCTCCGCGCCGTCATGGCCGAGAACCACCAGCAGACCCCGTGGGTGAACGACTCCGAGGTCGAGGACTCGCTGCTCAGCCTGCAGATCAAGTCGGCCGGCTACCTCACCAAGATCTCCGCCCAGGCCCGCGCCGACGTCGGCGGCATGACCACCGTCCGTTCGCTCGACGGCCAGCAGGTCAAGTGGAACTACGGCGCCATCGACCTGATGTGGCCGGGCCAGCGGGGCGACACGAAGGGCCAGCCCTTCCACCCGAACCTGCGGCTGCGCTGGGCCGAGAACTTCGGCATGGCGACGAACATCTTCACCCGCATCGCCTTCGTCATCCTGCTGGTCTTCTCGCTCAGCATCCACGCCTTCGTCTTCTCGCCGATCTGGCTGGTCCCGCCGGCCGTCGCGATCCTGCTGAACGTCCGCATCGCCTTCTCGATGAAGAACCGGAACGCCCGCGACGTCCTCTTCGCGGCGACCGGGATCCCCGCCGAGATCTACATGTGGCTGCGGGCCGGCCACTTCGTCCGCGCCTGGGCCAAGTTCCTCTCCCGCGTCAAGGTCGACAACTGGGCCGAGCAGGCCAAGGCCGAGCGCGGCTCCGGCAACAGCCACCTGATGCCCCTGATCGTCCTGGCCGTCTCCTTCCTGGTCCTCGGCTACACCTGGTTCCAGCTGCCCGTCCTGATCCAGACCTCGATCCTCTGGCTCGGCTGGCCCCTCCTCTACGTCGTGACCATCGCCCAGACGGTCGTCATGATCGGCAAGCTCTTCCGCCGCGAGCGCGGCTACAAGGTCTGAGCCCCCTCCCTCGGCTCAGGAGCCGTCGGCACCAGCCGTACGAAGCCCAGGTCGCCCCGGTGCGGGCGGTGTCATCTCTCGGCCCTCGGAACATCCGACGGCGTCCCCCCTCCCCCGAACGGAACCCCCAGATGAAGATCCGACGTCCGCTCTGCGCGCTCGCGGCCACCGCCGCCCTCCTGCTCGCCGCCGGCTGCAGCACCCCGCCGTGGGAAGAGGCGGCGGCCAGCGCCAGCCCCACCGCCGTCCCCACGCCGACCGCGACGGTCGCCGCTGTCCCGACCCGGGCCAAGGTCAAGAACGACCTCAGCCGCGGCGTCGCCAAGCACACGCTGGACGCCGGAGCGATCGAGCTCAAGACCGTCTACTACTCGACCATGCCGATGGCCCAGTGGACGCCCGAGGCGAGCAAGCCGCTGACGCTGTCGCTGACCGCCGACTTCCCCGAGGGCTACAAGCAGGACATCTACCTCGCCGAGGTGGACGTCCGCATCGACGTCACCGGTCCGGACGGGCCCCTCGAGGCCCCGGCCCCGATCGTCGACCAGGCCACCGTGTCCCCGGGCTACCTGGTCAAGAAGCCCAACTCGTACGGCAACGTCTTCACCGTCCCCCCCGTCCCCGAGGGCGCCCAGTCGGTCACGCTGACCTTCACCTACCAGCTCCTGGCCCCGTCGAAGCCGAAGTCGAAGACCTACTCCAAGCAGGTCACCACGGACTCGGTCACCGTCGCGATCAACAGCGGCCTCCCGACCGCCGCGAAGGCGCCGACCGCCACGCCGACCGCGACACCCAAGCCCGCCACGACCTCCTGACGCAGCGCCATCACCGAGTGCGCGTTCAGCGCGCGGCACGCCGGCGTGTCGGGTGCGGGAGCGCGCACTCGACGTGTGCGCCGACGACCACGTGTCGAGCCCCTCGCCCGGCTCAGGAACCCCGCGCCTCGTCCCACGTCCCGGTCGCGAGGAAGTGGTCGAGCACCCGGGTCGGGCCGGCGAGGTCCCAGCCGCGGGCGGCGACCCAGGCGTCGTCGTAGTAGCTGTGCGCGTAGCGCCGGCCGTCGTCGCAGAGCAGGGTCACGACGCTGCCGTGCCGGCCCTGGGCGACGAGCTCCGCGACGAGCTGGCAGGCGCCCCAGAGGTTCGTGCCCGTGGAGCCGCCGGCGACGCGGCCCATCCGGACGCTGCCCCAGCGCATCGCCGCCACCGAGGCCGCGTCGGGGACCTCGATCATCCGGTCCACGACCTCGGGCACGAAGCTCGGCTCGACCCGGGGCCGACCGATGCCCTCGATCCGCGAACCCGCCGCGGTGACGCCCGCGTCGCCGCTGCTCCAGGACCGGGCGAAGGCCGAGCCCTCGGGGTCGACCACGCACAGCGAGGTCGGCAGCTGGTTGTAGCGCAGGTAGCGCCCGATCGTGGCGCTCGTGCCGCCCGTGCCGGCGCCCACCACGACCCAGTCGGGCACCGGGTGCGGCTCGCGCCCCAGCTGGGCGAACATCGACTCGGCGATGTTGTTGTTCCCGCGCCAGTCGGTGGCGCGCTCGGCGTACGTGAACTGGTCGAGGTAGTGCCCGCCGCACTCGGCGGCGAGCCGCTCGGCCTCGGCGTAGATCGCCCCGGGCGAGTCGACGAGGTGGCACCGGCCGCCGTAGAACTCGATCAGCTCGCACTTCTCGCGCACGGTCGTCGCCGGCATCACCGCGACGAACGGCAGCCCGAGGAGCCGGGCGAAGTAGGCCTCGCTGACCGCCGTCGAGCCGGACGAGGCCTCGACGAGCGTGGTGCCCTGCTCGATCCAGCCGCTGCACAGCCCGTAGAGCACGAGCGAGCGCGCCAGCCGGTGCTTGAGGCTGCCGGTCGGGTGCACCGACTCGTCCTTGACGTAGAGCGAGACCCCCCACTCCGGCGGCAGCGGGAAGACGTGCAGGTGCGTGTCCGCGCTGCGGTTGGCGTCGGCCTCCACCTGCCCGAGCGCCCACTCCAGCCACGCGCGGTCGTGGGCCCGCCCCTGCTCACCGCGCACGGGGGGTCGCCTCCGGGGTGCCCTGGTGGAAGCGCTGGCGCCAGCGTCCGCCGGACCGCACCCAGACCGAGCTGCGCAGCGACGAGCCGGCGTCCGTCAGGCTGCGCCACAGGAGCAGCACCACGTCCGGGGCGAGCTCCTCGACCGACAGCACCTCCAGGTCCGGGTCGCCGACGGGCGCGATCACGGCCAGCATCTCGGCCCGGCTCCAGCGCCGCCCCGAGGCGCCGAACTCGGTCCACGCCGGGTCCAGCAGGGCCGCCACCGCGTCCGGGTCCGCGCGCACGGCGTCGCTGAGGAGGGCACGTTCCAGGTCGACGACCTCGTGCAGCACGCCGCCCTCGGCGTCCGTCCGGGAGGTCGCGACGGGCGCGGGCGCCGGGTCCGGCTCGGCGAAGGAGAGCAGGTCCTCGTCCGGCTCGACCGCCTCGACGGGCGCGGTCGGCGCGGCCCCGGGGTAGCCCGGCCCGGGGTCGTGGGGCCGGTGGGCCTGGAACGCGGTCGACGCGGCGACCGCGCACTTGTCGGCCTCCTCGTTGAGCGGGTGCCCGGCGTGGCCCTTGACCCACTCGAACTGCACGCGGCGACCCTTGATGGCGACGTCGATGGCCTGGATGATGTCGACGTTCATGACCGGCTTGCCGTCGCCCTTGCGCCAGCCCTTGCGCTTCCAGCCCGCCATCCATTTCGTCACGACGTTGATCACGTACGTGCTGTCGCAGTAGACGAGCAGGCCGTCGTCGACGTGGGCCGTCTGGCGCAGCAGGTCGAGCACGGCCATCAGCTCGCCCATGTTGTTGGTGCCGCGGGGCCAGCCGCCGCTCGCCCAGCAGCCCTCGTCCACGTACCAGGCCCAGCCGGCCGGACCGGGGTTGCCGAGAGCCGAGCCGTCTGCGGCCGCCACGATCGTCACGGGGCCAGTCTCTCGTGACCCACCGCCCCCTCGGGACCGCGACCGCCCGCCCGGGCGCTGCGACCCGGGTCCGGACAGACGAAGAGGCGACCCCCGCACCCCCCCGGGTACGAAGGCCGCCTCCCGCGGCTCACCTGTCCTGGTCCCCTACGGTCAGGTGAGCTGGAGGATGACGATCACCAAGATGATGACCACCAGTACGCCGATGATGGTTCCGATCAGGCCACGGTTCATGTTCTTCTTCTTCCTGCTGGTGCGACGGACGGACGGGTCAGAGAGCGGTGCGGGTACGCGACCGGCTGGTGAGCGCGGACGCGATCACGACCAGGACGGCGGCGACCACGATCGCGACGATCCAGCGGACCCAGTCGATGCCGGGGCTGCCGTTGCCGCCGAAGGCGGTGTAGACGTACCAGCCGATGATGACCCCGCCGATCCCGCACAGGATGGTGAGCCAGAGCGGGATGTTGTCCCGGTTGGACGGGGCGATGAACTTCCCCAGCAGGCCGATGATGATGCCCGCCACGATGACGCCGATGATCTCCACGACTTCCTCCTACTTGCGTGAGACTTGCCGTTTCTGGCGGCCAGGGCCGGAGAACTTCCGGACCCTTCGAGATCCATTCCATCACCCGCGGACCGGCCCTGGTACATCCGAAAGGATGTACGAACAGGTTGACAGGGGACTAGGGTGAGCCCGTGACCAAGCCGGAGTCCCGCCCCATCACGATCGCGCTGGTCGACGACTACGACGTGGTCGTCGTCGGGGTGGCGAACATCCTCGGCCAGTACCCCGAGCGCGTGGTCATCGCGGAGATCGACACCAACCAGCCGCTGTCCGACGAGGTCGACGTCGTGCTCTACGACTCCTTCGCGCAGCCGGAGTCCGACCACGACGAGATCAAGGTGCTGGTGGAGAACCCGCGCGCCCGGAGCGTGGTGGTCTACACCTGGAACTTCCACCCCGACCTGGTCGAGGAGGCCCGCAAGCAGGGCGTCCGCGGCTACATCTCGAAGTCGCTGCCGGGCTCCGACCTGGTCGCGGCGCTCGAGGCGGTGCACGCCGGCGAGGTCGTGGTCAGCGAGCCGCCCCCGCGCGCCCGCCCGGCCAGCGGGTCGGACTGGCCGGGGCGCGGCAAGGGGCTGAGCGACCGCGAGTCCGAGGTCCTGGCCCTGATCACGCAGGGCAAGAGCAACGCCGAGGTCGCCGCGCTCTGCTACCTGAGCATCAACACCGTGAAGTCGTACGTCCGCTCCGTCTACCGCAAGATCGGCGTGGAGAGCCGGACGAAGGCCGTGCTGTGGGGCGTCGAGAACGGCTTCACCCCCGACCACCGACGCATCGACCACTGGCGCGGCGGCCCGTAGCGGGCCGACCGGCTAGAGCACCGGCGGGTGGCCGGCCTTCGCCATCCGCCAGACGGTCCGCCAGCTCATCGGCCGCCGTTCGCCGCCGTCCTCGAGCAGCCCGATGCGGTAGCCGCGCAGCGTCTCGCGCACGGCCTCGCCGGTCCGCAGCCGGATCCCGCCGACGGCGGCCCACGCGGCGACGTACGCGGCACCCACCGGCAGCGGCAGGTTGCGGCGCGCGAGCCAGACCCGGTTGCGGGCCTGGTAGCGGTAGAACTCCGCGTGCCGGGTCGGCTGGATGGCGGGGTGGTGGACGACGATGCCGCCGTCGTAGCGGACGTGGAAGCCCGCGTCCCAGACGCGCCAGGCGAGCTCGACGCCCTCGTGGGCGTACCAGAACGGTTCCGGCCAGCCGCCGGCGTAGTCGAAGGCCGTGCGGCGCATGGCGACCGCGCCCTCCCAGACGTTCATCGCGGCGCTGCTGCGGCCGGGGTCTCCGACCCGCACGCGCGGCGTCCAGCGACGCGGCGCCTCCCGGCCCTCGGGGTCGACCACCCGCGGCTGGATCAGCCCCAGCGTCGGGTCCGCGGTGAGCTGCGCGGCCATCCGGGACAGCACGTCGTCGGTCGGGAGCACGGCGTCGTCGTCGAGGAAGAACAGCAGGTCGCCGGCGACCTCTCCGACGCCGGCGTTGCGGCCGGCGGGGATCCCGCGGTTGACCGGCAGCCCCAGCGCCTGGACGCCCTCGGGCAGCCCGGTCGGCTGCCAGCCGTTGCCCACGACGACGACGTCGAGGACGACGTCGCGCTGGGCCAGCAGCGAGTCGAGCGCCTTGCGGAGGTCGGCCGGCCGGTTGCCCATCGTCAGCACGACGACCGCGAACGGCGTCGGGGCGTCCGTGCTCCCGGACTTTTCCGGCCCGGTCGCTTTCACGGCGCTCACCGCAGCCGCGAGGAGCCGAGGACGGCGGCCAGGTGGCCGACGACCGTGACGACGGCCGAAGCGAGCATGGCCAGCAGCAGGACCTTGGTCGCGGTGCCGTGCACGAAGAGGTCCACGACCGCGGCGAGCAGGATCAGCAGGGACATCTCGATCGAGTGGAACACCCGGTGGAACGGCACGAGACGGGCGGCGCGACGGGCGGTGCGCAGCACCCCGGCCTTCGGCACCCGGACGCCCTCGGAGTCGGTCATCTGGCTCATCCCCGCGTAGTGGCGCGCGACGTGGACCAGGTCGTTCTCGACCTTGTTGAGGCAGACCAGCAGGCCCAGCGCGAGGCCCGCGCTGATCCACACGCCGCTGACCCCGGGCCCGCCGTTGGCCCGGACGCCGAGGGCGACCGCGATGCCGCACTCGGCCGTGTAGTGGCCGATCCGGTCGAGGTAGACGCCCCGCGGCGACGAGGTCTGCCGCCAGCGCGCGACCTCTCCGTCGCAGCAGTCGACGAGCTGCTGGAGCTGGGCCAGCACGGCCACCCCGATCGCCCCCGCCAGCGTGGGCCAGCCGGTCGAGACGGCGGCCAGCGCGGCGCACAGGATCATCAGCCACGTCACGGCGTCGGCGGAGAAGCCGAGCCGGAGCAGCACGCGGGTGAGGTAGGGCGACAGGTCGCGGAGGTAGAGGTGCGCCACCCAGTGCTCGGCGCCCGCGCGGGTGCGCACGCTCGGCGGCTGCGTCACCTCGCGCAGCTGCGCGATCGTCGGGTGCGCGGGGCGCTCGGTGAGCATCGGGTCAGCCTAGGTCGAAGTCGGTCCTTGGCTCGGACCACCGCAGGGTCGGGCGGCGGTGTCTGCGGGAGCCGACCCGTTCCGGGCCCTGCGACAGGCTCAGGGGGCGTATGCGGACCCGACGCACGACTCCCCAGCCACCGCCGGATCGTGCGCCGGTGTCTGGACGACCGGACGGTGAAGACAACGCTTCTCCGTCTTCACCGGGAGGAAGGAAGACACCGCGTTCGAGCACGATCCGCCCCAGAGCGGAGCGGAGGCCGTTCAGGACCCGCATACTCTTGGGCCATGGGGCGCTTCCTCCCGCTGGTGATCGTGGCTCTGCTCACGATCTACTGCGTGGTGGAGGTCGCCCAGGCCCGTCCGTACGCCGTCCGCCGCGCCCCGCGCTGGCTCTGGGCGGTCGCCGTGATCTGCCTCCCGCTCGCCGGCTCCCTGGGCTGGCTGTTCTTCGGCCGGCCCAACGCCGAGTCCCGCGGGGAGCCCGGCCGCAACGCCGACCGTCCCCAGGCCCCCGACGACGACGTGGACTTCCTGCGCGGGCTCTGACCCCGCTCAGCCCGCCGATGCGAGCGTCCAGGCGGCCTCGACGGCGGCCTCGAACCGGCGCGTGCTCGCCCCGTCGGCAGTCTCGCCGAAGTAGTACGCGGCGAGGTCGGCCAGCAGCGCGTCCGCCGCGCCGTCCGGCCCCGCGCCCAGGCCACGCGCCCGCAGCACCTCCAGCACCGTCCCGGCCGCGGAGGCCGGGAGCA
>Ga0210040_10008054_pt1 | contig 12590 bp, 11 predicted proteins | sample CryGeyCG12114_NA_FD_185462 | JGI IMG/M metagenome (GOLD analysis project Ga0210040, IMG submission 185462) | Groundwater microbial communities from aquifer - Crystal Geyser CG19_WC_8/21/14_NA (SPAdes) (version 2) | ecosystem: Environmental > Aquatic > Deep subsurface > Groundwater | place: USA... | reverse complement strand
CCAAGGGCATGACGCGTCCCCTGGTTCTCGCCGCTATCGCCCTCAGCCTCACCGGTTGCGCGCGGAAAACCGGCAGTTTTCCGTCACTCGCACCACGGGCCGCAGAGAAGCAGGGGTTTGCGGAGCCAGCGCCCCGTCCCGCCCCGATCGCAACGCCTGACGCAGCGCTCGGCGCGCGAATCGCAACGTTGGATGCGAATCTGTCGAGCATTGCGAGGGGCGCGGCAGCGGACCAGGCCTTGGCCGAACGGCTGGCCACAGCAGCGCGAGGACGCCCGGTCGGCAGCGACCCCTGGCTGGACGCGCAAAGCGCGCTGGCCCGCCTCGACGATTGGCGGGCGCAAGTGTCGTCGTTGGCCAGTGACATCGAGGAGTTAGGGGCCGAACGCGCAGCAGCGCTGGCGCCCGATTACCCGGCGCTGGATGCACTTACCGCGCGCGTGTCGGCCGAAGCAGCCCGGCAGGGCCAAGTGATCGATCGTTTGTCGGCGCAGCTGCCCGCGGCCTAACGCTCCGAGCGGATCAGCGGCAGGATCGAAGCATAATCGTCCGTCCAAGCGCCCAGGCCCGGGCGGGACGCGAGCGGTTTCCAATCCGGACTGGAAACCAGCAGCCGGTCCATTGAGCCCTCGTCCCGGCTCATCGCGATCCACCAGGAGCCCGAGGCTGCGTTCTCCACTCGCTCCAGCGTTCCGGGCCGGTAGTCGAGTTGCATTGCATGCCACCCTCCGGCTTCAGCTGCGGCGGCGACAACGGGCGTGAGGTCCAGGAAGCGGTTGGATACATGCACCAGCAAGAGGCCGGAGGGCCGGAGCACCCGCGCATAACCGGCAAACGCCTCTCGGGTCAGCAAGTGCATGGGCACGGTATCCGAAGAGAAAGCGTCCAACGCGAGGAGATCGAAACTGCCGCTCGGCTCACGGGCAAGCCGCAGCCGCGCGTCGCCAAGACTGATGGTGGCGTCTGGGGCGCAACGCGAGAGATAGCTGAACTTTGCCGACTGGCGTGCAATCCGAATCACGGCGGGGTCGATCTCGAAGAAGCGCCAGCGCTGATTGGGCTGCGCATAACAGGCGAGCGTCCCGGTACCCAAGCCGACCACGCCTACCGAGGCGCCCTGACCATAAAGACGAGGCACGAGGGACATGGCGAGCCCCACACCGGATCCAGGCGCGTAATAGGTCGTCGGTGTTCGCTCCCGCGCCACGCTGCCGCGCAGCTGAATGCCGTGCAGTGTCGTGCCGTGATCGAGCTCATGCACCCGGTCACTGCTGCGAATAGTATAAACGCCGAAATAGCTGCGAATTCGGGCGTCCCCCCGCCAACTGAGCGCGAGCGCCTGCCAACCGCCAAAAGCCAGCAATGCGGTGGCCAGAAGCGCGGCATAGGGTAGCCGCGCCCCGAGTGTCGCCAGGCCCGCTGACGCGATGAGCAAGAAGGCGACACCGCTTCCCCGCCCCGCCGGATCGGGCGATCCGATCCGCAGCCCGACTACGATCGCAATCGCAACCACCACTGCGCCAAATAAAAGCGGTCGGGTCGTGCGCGACAACCAAAAGCCGCGAAGGCGTCCAGTGAGGTACATCTGTGGCACCAGAAGGCCGGCAGCGAGGATCAGCAGCGGGTACTCGTAGTTCCAGTCGAAGATCACGGGCGCGACCAGCCCAGCCGTCACACCGCCAAGTGCCCCACCCAGCGCCGTAGCGAGATAGAAACCGGTCAGTCGATCGGGTGATGGCCGGCTCCGGTACAATGCCGTGTGCAGCGCGACCGACGTCATGAACAACAGGGCAAGCGCGACAAACGCGCTTAGGAACGCATGCTTCTGGTAGCCGCCAACGATGATGCCACCGAATAAAAGGATCGTGATCGGCGCGATCCGGGTGAGCAGGTCGGCCGCGGCGCGTCGCTCCGCAAAGGCCACCGTCCAGCTGAGCAGGTACAGACCCAGCGGCATCACCCAAAGGAGCGGGATCGCGACGATATCGGTGGTTATGTATGTCGACGTCGCCAGCATCAGCCCCGACGGCACAAGCGCCAGGATTATCCAGCGCAGCACGAGCGCTGACGACGGCGCCGAACTGGTTGGCCTTGCGTCGGACGCGGCCGAACCACGGGGTAGGCGGAGCGCGCAGCCGGCGACCAACACCACCAGCAGCAGGAAGCCCGCGCTCCACATCCGGCTCTGTGCGGCTAGAGCCATGTTGGGTTCAACCAGGAGCGGATAGGCCAGAAGGCCGCCGAAGCTGCCGAGATTGGAGGCGGCATAAAGCGCGTAGGGGTCTTCCCCGTCGCTCGCCAGGGCACACCATCGCTGAACCAGCGGTGCGCCGGCAGACACTGCGAAGAAGAGGGGTCCGATCGACAGGACAAGCAGCCAGGGCGTCCAAACCACTGGCGATGCATCAGCCGGAGGCTGGCTGGCGATCAGATGAATAGGCAACCACAATGAAGCGAACAGCAGTACCGCGACGTGGATACCAGCCTGCACCCGCGGGCGAAGTCTGCCAATGACATGGGCGTAGGCATAGCCGGCCAGTAGCAGCGCCTGGTAGACCAGCATGGCCGAGTTCCACACCGCCGGCGCGCCGCCAAGCCGGGGCAGCGCCATTCGGGCAACCATGGGCTGTACCAGGAACAGCAGGAACGACCCCACCAGCACCGTCGGAACGAACAGGTGTCGTCCGACCGCCTTCAGCACGGGCCGATCAGACATCGCCTGTGCGTCGGCCTTTATACGGCGAGTGGAGCGGCCCAGTGGCGCAGATCACCGGCCCAGCAGCCGTGCGGCATGAAGCGCATGATAGGTAAGGACACCCGAACAACCCGCACGCTTGAACGCCATCAGCGTCTCCAGCACCAGCGCATCGCGATCGCCCGCCCCCGCTGCGGCGGCCGCTTCGATCATCGCATATTCGCCCGACACCTGGTACGCGAAGACGGGTACTTCAAAGCGTTCCTTCACTCGCGTGATGATGTCGAGATAGGGCAACCCGGGCTTCACCATCACGGTGTCGGCGCCCTCCGCTAAATCGAGCGCAACCTCGCGCAGCGCTTCCTCGGCGTTTGCCGAATCCATCTGGTACGTTTTCTTGTCACCTTTCAGCAGGCCACGGCTGCCCACCGCGTCGCGGAAGGGACCGTAGAAGGCGCTGGCGTACTTCGCGGCATAGCTCATGATCTGGACGTTGTGGTGGCCCGCGTCCTCCAACGCGCCGCGGATCTGCCCCACGCGCCCGTCCATCATGTCGGATGGAGCGATGATGTCCGCACCCGCGTTCGCCTGATTGAGCGCCTGGCCGACAAGAGTCTCCGCTGTCGCGTCATTGATGACGTAACCAGCCTCATCCACCAGCCCGTCATGGCCGTGGCTAGTATACGGGTCGAGCGCGACATCCGTCAGCACGCCAATTTCGGGCACCGCGTCCTTCAAGGCCCGGATCGCGCGGCACATCAGGTTATCCGGGTTTAGCGCCTCGCGACCATCCTCGGTTCGCCGGTCGGCCTCGGTATTCGGAAACAGCGCGAGGCAGGGTACGCCCGCGTCACGGGCCTCCTTGGCCCGGTTTACCAGCAGGTCGAGCGACCAGCGCGACACACCCGGAAGGCTGGCGATCGGCTCTCCAATCCCGCTTCCGGCGGTCACGAACAACGGCCAGATCAGATCGGCCGGCGTCAGCACGTTTTCGGCATGAAGCCGGCGACTCCAGGCAGTTGCCCTGGTGCGGCGCAGACGGATTGCAGGAAAGCTAGACATGGGCCGGCCATGCGGGATCGCGGCACACTTGCCAAGCGTTGCGGATGCGCAACCAATCGGAGCAATTCATGCCTGAGATCAAGAATGCGGCATTGATCGTGAACGCCAAGTCACGTCGCGGCCAGCGCATGTTCGAGCAGGCCCGAGAAGCGTTGCAGCACCTGCCCTGCCCCGTGGACGCCCATGCGGTGGAGGACCCCGACGATCTGGAGGACGTCGTCCTGCGCGCATTGGAGAAGAAGCCAGATCTCGTCATCCTGGGCGGTGGTGACGGCACCATCAGCGGGCTCGTCGACCTGCTTGTGGGCAAGAACGTCGTGCTAGGCGTCCTGCCGCTTGGCACCGCCAACAGCTTCGCGCGAACGCTCGGCATTCCATTGGACGTTGCGGGCGCGGTGGAGGTTCTGCGTAGCGGCCGGCCCAAGCGAATCGACCTCGGGATGATCGACGACGACTATTTCGCCAATTGCGCCGCCCTCGGGCTGAGCCCCAAGATCGCCGAGACGGTGCCGCACAACCTGAAAAGGATTGGCGGCCGTGCGGGCTATTTGGCCTGGGCGACATACCAGTTCACCCGGTTCAAGCCGTTCACCCTTATCGTCGGGGAGGGGAAGGACGAGCAGCGGATGAAGGTCGTGGAGGTGCGCATCTCCAATGGACCATACCATGGCGGCACCGAGTTGGTGGACGCCGCCTCCGTCACCTCGGGCGAGATCGTCGTTCAAGCGGTTGTCGGGCATGTCAGGCGCCGGCTAATCAAGAATTGGGCGGCAAGCTTCCTGCGCCACGAAGCGCGCCATGACGACACCCGAGACTTCCGTGGCAAGAGCCTGAAGATCCGAACCGAGCCGCCGCTGCCCATCTCTATCGACGGCGAGGTTCTCGCGACTACGCCCGTGACGGCGAAAATCGCGGCCGGCGTGATCGAGGTGATGGTGCCGGCCTAAGCGCCCGGGTGCAGCGCTGCTGACGTGTCTCGATCAGCCTGGGCCCGCTGCTCGCCCTCGGGCGGGATGGTCAGAGCACCCTGACGCCAATGCCCGTACCGATAGAACAAGGCCGCGAGGACGACGGTCGCTGCCGAGCCGATCGGGAAGCTCCACCATAGAGCGTCGAGCCCCAGTACCGGCCGAAGTGCAAAGGCGGCGCCGAGGCGGACCGGGAACATGGCGATAAACAGGATCGCGAGCGGCCCCCATACCGACCCGTTCGCCCGTACGACGCCGAACAGCACCATTGTACCCCCGAACAGAATAAACCCCCAGGTCGCGATCAAGCTGAGGTGCTGGGCAATCGGCAGCGCCGGGCTGGCCGTACCCACGAACAGGCTGAGGATGGTGCGATCGAAGAAGAGTACCAGGGCAACCATGACGCCGGTCAGCGCCGTGTTGGTGAGCAAACCTGCCCTGGTGATCTGCGAAACGCGATCCCACCGCCCCGCCCCGATATTCTGCGCCGCCATCGCGCTGACCGCAGCCCCGATCGCCAGAGCGGGCATCTGGATATAACCCCAAAGCTGGAGTGCGATGCCGAACGCGGCCGTCGTCTCGACACCGTTGCGGTTGACCAGCCCCATCATGGTCAGGCCGGCGGTGGAGATGACCAGCATCTGCGCCCCGATCGGCAGCCCCTTGGCCACGATTGTGCGTACCAGGGCAGCGTTCGGCAGCAGGTAACGCAGCTCGCCGCCCTTCAGTCGCAATGGCAGATTGCGCCAATGTATGTACGCGGTCAGCGCGCCCACGGAGACGACGTTGGCGATCAGCGTGGCCGTGGCCGAACCTGCGATGCCAAGCTTTGGCGCCGGGCCGAGCCCCAGGATCAACACCGGGTTCAGACCGCCATCGATCATCACCGACAGGATCATGAACCACAGTGGCGTCATCGAGTCGCCCGTCCCCCTTAGCCCCATAAACAGCAGCACCAGGATCATCGACGGCGGCAGGCCTATGAAGATTACCCGCAGATAAGCGGCGGCTTGCGCCTGGGCATCACCCGGAGTCGCCAGCGCGCGCAGGATCTGCGGCGTTAGCGCCCATCCGGCAAAGGCCACCACGAACGAGGCGCCGAGTACCAGCCCGATCGCGGATCCAAACACCCGACGCGCGCCTTCGACATCGCGTCGGCCCCAGGCCTGGCCAATCAGAATGGTCGCTGCCATGCCAAAGCCGAACACGGCACCGAACAGCAGGAACATGATGTTGTTGGCGTTGGACGTGCCGGCCAGCGCGCTCTCGCCCAGGAAGCGGCCGACCCAGATCGCGTTGATCGAGCCGTTCAGCGATTGCAGGACGTTGGACCCGAGCGTCGGCAGCGCAAAGGCGATCAGCGTGCGCGCGATCGGGCCGGAGGTAAGGTCATGCTGGCCGGGCTTGGGCATTCGCGTCCTCTGTTAGGCCCGGCACTAGCAGCAGCACCGATTGCTCAGCTGGCAAACTGCCTGAGCGCCCCGGTGAACTCGGAGACGCTCGGCAGGAAGCGTCAGACCAAGCGGCTCTGCTTCACCGCCGCTCCGATAAAGCTCGCGAACAAGGGATGCGGATCGAACGGCTTGGACTTCAGCTCCGGGTGGAACTGAACGCCGACGAACCAGGGATGATCCGGCCGCTCGACGATCTCGGGAAGGGTGCCGTCAGGCGACATGCCGCTGAACACAAGGCCACCCTTTTCCAGCGTCTCCTTGTATCCGGTGTTGACCTCATAGCGGTGCCGATGCCGCTCGGAGATCGAGTCGCTGCCATAGATCGAGGCGACCACGCTGTTTCCGTCTAGCCGAGCCTCGTAGGCGCCCAGCCGCATTGTCCCACCCAGGTCACCCGAAGCCTGTCGCTTCTCCAGGCCATCGCGGCCCATCCATTCGGTGATCAGGCCGACAACCGGCTCAGGCGTCGGACCGAATTCCGTCGATGAAGCGTCGGCGATGCCCGACAGGTCGCGGGCGCCTTCGACGCAGGCCATCTGCATGCCGAAGCAGATGCCGAAATAAGGAATCTCTCGCTCGCGGGCGAAGCGGACGCTCTCGATCTTACCCTCGGCTCCCCGCTCACCGAACGCGCCAGGAACCAGGATCGCGTCGCAAGGCTCGAGCTGCCCCGCGATCTCGTTCTTGTTGCCCTCAAACAGTTCGGCATCGATCCAGCGAATGTTGACCTTCACCCGGTTGGCGATGCCGCCATGGACAAGCGCCTCGTTCAGCGACTTGTACGCGTCCTGCAGGCCGACATACTTGCCCACCACGCCAACCGTCACTTCCCCCTCGGGGTTGGTCAATGCGTCCACAATGTGCTGCCACCGCGACAGGTCGGGCTTGCCCTGCGCTTCGAGACCGAATGCACGAAGAACTTCGGTGTCGAGACCCTCAGCATGGTACTGCAGCGGCACTGCATAGATGCTCTTCGCGTCCAGTGCCGGGATGACCGAGGACGCGGGCACGTTGCAGAACAGGGCGATCTTGGCCCGTTCGGATGCCGGCAGGGGCTGCTCGCAACGGCACACCAATACGTCCGGCTGGACGCCCAGCGCGGCGAGCTCACGCACAGAATGCTGCGTAGGCTTGGTCTTCAGTTCGCCCGCCGCCGCGATGTACGGGACCAGCGTGACGTGGATGGAGATCGCCTGACCGCGACCGACCTCGTTCTTCAGCTGGCGGATCGCCTCGATGAACGGGAGCGACTCGATGTCGCCGACCGTGCCGCCGATCTCGCAGAGCACGAAATCGAGGTCGTCCGTTTCGGCCCGGGCAAACGCCTTGATCGCGTCGGTCACGTGCGGGATGACCTGAACCGTGGCGCCCAGGTAGTCCCCGCGCCGCTCGCGCTCGATGATCGTCTTGTAGATGCGGCCGGAAGTGACGTTGTCCGACTGGCGACTTGCGACGCCGGTGAAGCGCTCATAGTGACCAAGGTCGAGGTCAGTCTCCGCGCCGTCGTCAGTAACGTACACCTCGCCATGCTGATAGGGGCTCATCGTGCCCGGATCGACGTTGAGGTAGGGGTCGAATTTTCTGATCCGAACCCGGTACCCACGTGCCTGGAGAAGGGCCGCGAGGGAAGCCGCCATGAGGCCTTTGCCGAGCGACGAGACCACGCCGCCGGTGATGAAAATGAACCGCGCCATGGGAAGAAACGCCTAGCTTGGATAGGGGGCGCGCGACAAGCACCCGCATCAAACGGGTCGTCGCAACGCCAGTGTCTGTTGAGCCCTTAGCGGGCGAGCGGAACTGCCGAGTTGTCGGCAGGAGCCGTCGCATTGCCTTCGGTCGCGGCCGCAACGCCGGCCGCACCCTGAAGCGCAGAGGCGTCCGCCGGCGTGTTCGGCACCGCATCACGGCTCGGCAGCGGGGCCGAGCGGGCGAGCGACGTATCCACCGCCTGGGTTTGACGCGTGGATGCGAACACGGCGAGGCCGATCGACATCAGAACGAACAAAGTGGCGAGAGTTGCTGTCGCACGGGTCAGGAAGTCTGCCGCGCCGCGCGCACTCATCAGGCCGGACGGGCTGCCGCCCATGCCCAGCCCGCCGCCCTCCGACTTCTGCATCAGGATCACGCCCACAAGCGCCGCGGCGATGATCGCGTGAACGACGAGAAGAAAGGCAAACATGGGCTGGTGTTAATCCCGAATGGGCCGAACGTGGCTGAAGCCGGCCACATAGGGCCAAGCGGCGGGCCGATCAACCAGTGGGTGTTGATGAAGGCTAAGATGACGAAAAACGTGGAATTTTGCTGGGATACTTGGGCGTCGGGCGGGCGTTATGAACGCGCAACGACTTTTCTCGTAAAAGAAGCAGGAACCTTAGCGATGGCAAGTGCGGCGGCCCAAACGCTATCGGCCTGGATGGGCGCGTTGGTTGATTATGTCCGTTCGGGAGAACCGGACCTGACAAACCGGCAGATGGCGCTTTTGCTGGTGGTCTATCTTTCCCCAGGACCGCATACGGTGCGTGGCCTTGCCCGCGCCCTTAACGTATCAAAGCCAGTGGTGACGCGCGCCTTGAACAGGTTGGGGGCGCTCGGCTATCTGCGCCGTCAACGCGACGATGCCGACAAGCGCAACATCTTTGTCGCGCGCACACCTGAAGGGGCGGACTTTCTTGAAGAATTCGGGCATTTCATCGACGACGCAGGCGCCTCCGCCCCCAAGCGCGCCGCAGCCCAGCGGCAACCCGCCCTCGCGTGAGCATGTTGCGCTGACGGGGCGTTCGGTACGGCTGGACCCGCGGGTTCAAGCCGTCAGGCCCGATCTTGCCGATGTTCGACTGGCCGCACAGGTGTTTGCCCCGCATTACGCCGCGCCGGTCGCGCGCATGGTCAAGGGCTCTGCAGCGTTGCGGGCGGAGCGGGACACGGCGTCGGCCGTGATCGCGACATTGAACGAAGGTGCGACGTTCGAGCTTCTGGACCTGTTGGGAGGCGACGCCTGGGGCGTTGCTCCAGCGGAGCAACTGGTCGGCTATGTTGCCGCCGACGCACTGGTGGAGCCGACTCGTTGAGCGTTTCCGTTTTCATCGATGGCGCGGCCGGCACCACCGGGCTAGAGATCCGCGAACGTCTGGACGGACGTACTGACGTATCAGTCGCAACGCTGGAGGGCGACGCTCGCCGCGACCCGGCTGCTCGCCGCGATGCTATCAACGATGCCGATGTCGTCATTCTGTGCCTGCCCGATGACGCAGCTCGAGAAGCTGTTGCGATGATCGGAAATTCCCGCACTCGGGTAATCGATGCTTCTACGGCGCACCGGACGGCGCCCGGCTGGACCTATGGCTTTTCCGAGCTGGAGCCCGATGGCGCGGCGCGGATCGCTGGGGCGACAAGGGTCAGCAATCCCGGATGCTATCCGACAGGCTTTCTGGCGCTGGTTCGGCCGTTGATCCGCGAAGGACTGCTTCCGGCCCATGCGTTGCTGAGCGTCAACGCGACCTCTGGCCATTCGGGCGGCGGCAAGGCGATGATTGCCGAGTTCGAGGGCGGCGCGGGCAGCGCGTTCCGGCCCTATGCGCTTAACCTTGTCCACAAGCACGTGCCGGAAATGACGATCCACGCCGGGCTGCGTCACGGGCCGATCTTCCAGCCAGCGGTGGCAAACGTCTATCGGGGCATGGTGGTTGAGGTGCCGCTTCACCTCGCCCATTTCACGTCGGGCACGACGCCGGGTAACATAAGCGCCGTGTTGAGGGACGCGTATCGGTCGGGCGGGCTGGTCCGGGTGTCACAAGCTGCCCACGCGACGCTGGCGATCGAGGATGACGCGGGCACCGACCGGATGACGCTGCACGTGTTCTCTGACCCTGACGCAGCGCAGGTCCGGCTGATCGCCACGCTCGATAATCTCGGCAAGGGCGCGGCTGGGGCGGCCGTGCAGAACCTGAACATCATGGCCGGTCTCGAACCGCTCGCCGGCCTGGTCCTCTAAGCGGAGTTTTCTGGTATGCAGCGCAATCCCGTGAGCAAGTTGCTCTTGTTCGGCGCGACCGGCGATCTGTCGCGTCGGATGCTGCTGCCCTCCCTCTACGGTCTCCATGCCGATGGATTGTTGCCGGACGGCTTGACCATCACCGGATCGGCACGATCGGACATGGACGACGCAGGCTTTCGCGATCTGGCCAAAAAGGCGTTGGACGAGTTCTTGCCTGCGGACCGCAAGAACGAGGGCGCAATCAAGTCCTTCTTAGAGCGGCTTGCGTTCCAGGCCGTAGACCTGTCCGACCCGTCGACCTTCAAACCGCTTGCGGACAAGATCGGCGACGTCTCGGGCGGCCTCGCAATCTATCTGTCCACTGCGCCCTCGCTGTTCGAGTCGGCCGTGAAGGGCCTTGAGTCGGTAGGCCTGGCTGGCGACACGGTGCGGATCGCGCTCGAGAAGCCGCTCGGTTACGATCTCGCCTCCAGCCGCCACATAAACGACACGGTGGCGACCGTCTTTCCGGAAAGCCGAATTTTCCGAATTGACCATTATCTGGGGAAGGAAACGGTTCAGAACATCCTGGCCTTGCGGTTCGGCAACTCCTTCTTCGAGCCGGTCTGGAATGCTCGCGGGATCGACAACGTCCAGATCACGATCGCGGAAAAGGTCGGGCTGGAAGAGCGCGCCGGCTATTATGACGGTGCCGGCGCGCTTCGGGACATGGTGGCCAATCACATTCTTCAGCTTGTCGCCCTGGTCGCGATGGAGCCGCCGGCGCATTTCGACAAGGACGCAGTACGCGACGAAAAGGCCAAGGTGTTTCGTTCACTGCGCCTGATCGCGCCGGAAGAAACGCCGAACGTCACCGTAACCGGACAATACAGCTCCGGCGCTTCGGGTAACGAGATCGTCAAGAGCTATACGGACGAGCTCGGTAAGCCGTCGAACACCGAGACGTTCGTCGCGATCAAGGCACATGTCGACAACTGGCGCTGGCAGGGCGTGCCATTCTACCTGCGCACCGGCAAGCGCATGGCGGCGCGCCAGTCCGAAATCGCGATCCAGTTCAAGCCGGTCCCCCACTCCATGTTTCAGGGGCGTGGCGGCCTGCTCCAGCCCAACGTGCTGGTGATCCGCTTGCAGCCGGAAGAATATGTGCAGATGCTGGTCATGGCGAAGGAGCCTGGCCTGGATCGTGAGGGCATCCGCCTGCGCGAGGTTCCATTGAACCTGTCCATGGATGCCGAGTTCGCCGGCTCGCGCCGTCGTATTGCCTATGAGCGGCTGCTTCTCGACTTGATCGAGGGCGACCAGACACTGTTCGTGCGCCGTGACGAGGTGGAAGCCCAATGGACCTGGATCGACGCGATCCGCGCCGGCTGGGACGCCAATGGCACAAAGCCCAAGAGCTATGCGTCGGGAACCTGGGGGCCCTCTGCTGCGATCGCATTGACGGAGCGCGACGGGGTCACCTGGCAGGACGACTAATTACCTAACCAGCCGCACCGCTTCCTGTGACCTGGTCTCGGCGATGATGCCCGACCAAGTCCGCTTGCTTGAGCCTTCGACAGGCTCGGGACGTACGGTGTAGGGGTGCGGCTAACCACCACGGAGTTGAAGAAGATGAGCGGAGAAATCGAGTGGTGGGAGTATGAGGACGCCGCCGAAATGGCCGAAGCGGTCGCCGGCGACGTGCAGTTTATCATCGAAAGCGCGATCGACGCGCGTGGCGCGGCGGTCATTGCGCTTCCCGGCGGCAACACACCCAAGCCGATCTACGCCATCCTGACCCAGGCCAAGCTGGACTGGAAGCGCGTCACGATCGTGCCGACCGACGAGCGGGTTGTTCCGCTTGGCGATCCCCTGTCCAACGTTACCCTGATCGGGAAGTCATTCATCCCGAAGGGGGCCCGTGTGGTGCCGATCGTTCCCCAGGCAACCAAAGACTACAAGGCCGCTGGCAAGTCCGCCGATGCGTTGATGCAGGACCTGCACTGGCCGCTCGATCTGTGCCTGCTGGGCGTCGGTGGCGACGGTCATACCGCGTCGATCTTCCCCGGCCCCGACTTCGACGAGGCGCTGAACGGTCCCAAGGAGCGCCGCGCGCTGGGCGTCATGCCCGATCCGCTGCCGCCTGAGGCGCCGGTCGCACGCGTGACCCTGTCGCGGCAGGGCATCGTCACGGCGCGTGCGTTGATGATTGCGGTCACCGGCCAGGGCAAGCGCGACGTGATCGAGAAGGCGATCAAGCAGGGTGCCGGATCGAGCTATCCGATCGGGCGTGTGCTCGCCGACGCTGAGCTGCCCGTCGACATCCATTGGGCGCCCTAAGGCGTCACTGATTTCGGGTCCTGCCACGGCGGGAACCCGGGCTGGACCCCCGCCCGAGCCGGGGTACAAGAGGCAACATGCACCCTCAAATTCTCGCC
>Ga0210040_10008053_pt1 | contig 12591 bp, 6 predicted proteins | sample CryGeyCG12114_NA_FD_185462 | JGI IMG/M metagenome (GOLD analysis project Ga0210040, IMG submission 185462) | Groundwater microbial communities from aquifer - Crystal Geyser CG19_WC_8/21/14_NA (SPAdes) (version 2) | ecosystem: Environmental > Aquatic > Deep subsurface > Groundwater | place: USA... | reverse complement strand
CAACTGTTTTACGTCATTTAATATTGTGTTCTATGTTATGCGTTAATTTTTGTTCGAATAAAAGGTATGTTAAACTGTGTCACTTGACTTGCCCAACCCTGTATATTTCAATTCTGTGATTCGTTTTCTTATTCTACCGTTCCTATGGTATCTAAGCATAGTCACTTGCTTCAGAAAATAAAATTTTCCCAGGACATAATTTCATCGAAAACCTTTCTACAAAATCCAATCCAAATTTTTTTCATCAATTCATGTCGCTTAAACACATGCATGAGAATGTCATACTATAGTTACTATAAAAAATAGTTTAAAAACGTCTTACCTGATAGGTGCTACTATTATTAGTCTCCATAATGAGATCAGGATTATCAGTCGGGTTCACCTCTCCTTTATTATGATGATTAGCACTACTACTACCACTAGTTTTGAATCCATTGGCGACCAAAGTGCCCGGATTGATCTCATAACTGAGTCTTGGGGGTTTCTGTGGAGTGGACGAGGCGAGAGTAGCGGGAGCTTTGGCCGCACGCCCGCGGCGCCTGTAGTAGAATAGGACGCAAATGGCCAGCAGGAGAATGAGGATGAGTGAGACCGCTAAAGCGATGATCAGGACGTACGTGCCATCCAAATCAGGGAAAGGGAGCGGCGGTACGATTTCTAACGTAAAGTTAGCCTCTGTAGTCCCCGCTGCGTTCTCAACAACACAGAAGAATTGATCTTCATCCTTTTTGAGTGCATTTGTTAGCACGAGTGTACTTCTGCCTTCCTCCTGAACAAAATATGTAGGCAACAGAATGTTTGGATCATGTAACGATGACAAGAAAATGTTGACGATTCTGAGTTCACACAACTTATACAAGAGAGGGGCAAAAATTGAAAAAGTTTCTTCATAGTTAGTTAGTGAGTGTGATAGCAAAAAAAAAAGACACGAAAGGTACAAATGATGCAAAGGTACATATAGCACACAGTGCTCTTACAATGTGGTTAACTTGGTATGCTAGTTCCAAATAAAAGAGACTCCCTTTGCAAAAGTTGGCAAATCAGAAAGGGAAAGGAAAATAGAGCAAAAGAGCAACTTTCGCTCCATGTTCACAATTACATTTGATTGAATTACTTTGATTTCTTTCCTTTTGCACACTATTTTCATTTCCTGTCCTAAACAAGTTCTAATAGGGACAGAGGGAAAAAAGGCCTCCACGTAATCATATCAGGGGGGAGAAAAAAAAGACAACAACACCATTTCTTTCCTACAAAAAAGAATGGAAAAGTTAAGTGAACAAAATGTGTCGCTTGTCATACATTTTCTATAGGGAATGACCTCAAAAACCAATCTAGTAGTTCATTCTATTACGGTGCATCAACTAACTATCTCTCATTAAGTGGAATTCTCATCCAAAAAGAAAATTATTTTAAACTTTCAACTCACTAACGATGACAAAATATCAATACTGTGTGAAAAAATCAAGTACCTCAAAAATAAGAAACTTCCTGTTCAAACTGATTGATGTATTGTTGTAAATTTGGCGGCCCACACGGAACCAAAGGATTGTAGCTTGTGGGATTGAGTCCACTATGCAGTCCATTGTGGCATTCTCCCCTTCTTCACATTGGACGTGGCGTGGGGAGTCCAGAATTCGGGGTGGACACGCGAATTCTGAAACCGGAAGATTCGAGAACTTTCGCCCTGCAATTGCAAATTCGTCAAATGTTTAACAAATTCATTACGAGCTCCGCCGAACCATCATCATTACCAACTAAATCTAGTTGAAAAAATAGTGTCAACAAACTAGCCAGAAAGAATATCTCAATAACTAAAACTATTTCCACAACATAGGTCGTTAATGCCAAGATTTAAAGTTGTCTACTTGCCTCAAGATTTCTTACTTACAGCTTTTAGTTCATTCCTCCAAAAGTTGGTACATAAAACTTGGCGATGAATGAAAACCTATTAATTAAATTAAATTCTCGAGATATTTTCAAGCAACTTTCCCCTATTCAAAGTTATTTAAACAAGCGTAATGCATTTCAAGGAGTTCACAGCAAGTCAACTTCCCCAGTATATAGTTAGTTAGTAAGTTAAGGAACGGAATATACTACTCATGCTTGCTCCTATGCATGTGGAAAATCCATCGAGCGGTAACTAAACTACACATGGTAAGTCAATCGGCTCTCCCCCAAATTTCTACTGCTTCATTAGCTCATAACAAAGTGTAGTGCAGCCCTCCTTTTCCATCATCCTAAATAGTATGTATCCCAGGGTTAAATTTTTGATAGCTCTGTGTGTCTCGAATTGCCTTCATATTACACGCACCGCACATGGAGAGTGCATCTTCATTTCTAACTAACTAACTAACTAACTATAGTTGTCCCAAACTGTGCTACTGCTCTTCTGAGACAGCTATATAGACTTAATCTAATTAGCTCCAGTAGCTATATATATGTGGGCTCAATTAAATTACCAAAAGTCGTGCACTCTCGCTAACTAACTCACATATTCACTAGAGGACTGTGGGAGAGAGCAATGCGCCAAAATGGGGAAAAAATAGTCAGTCGTTTTCAAAGAAATCACTGTGGTTCCCTACCACAATGGGGGGAGCAACTATATATTTAAGATGGGCATAGACAAGTTGATCAAATTTTTGTTCAGTAAGAAAACAAATATTTGCTATTCCCACATTTTTAATCCAATATTGGAAAAAGCGAGACCAAACCGGGGGACATAATAATCATATAATGTATTCAGTGGATGACTGCAAGTACATGGTGACTAGTTACAAGTGGACAGATGTAGCATAAGGGTGGTGGTTTCGTCTCGTTTGCATATATTATATACAAGTGGCCGAATAATACATGATGCTAGTTAGTTTCGTTACAAACAAGTTTTACCCATGTAACGTATAGTAGAACAAAACAACACGTGCTATAAAAGAGGGAGTCTAAACTTGTGTGCATTATGATGAATATGGTCCCCATACATTAATATTGTGACATTGATGAGTGAATCACAGTACAAAGGGAGATTCCCTTGTTTTACAGTCAGCTCGCTACATAACAACTATAGGTATCTACTTAATGCACACATGGGACATGCTTTATACTCTTTCAAGTAGAAAAATGGATTTGTGAAATTCAAAGACTTTTTTGTTTTTCTTGACTCACTACTGTGTATATCCGCTGGAAGGTACTCCCTGCAGTTAGTTAGTACAGTTCCCCCGTTTGCATTATACTATTTTGTTTTAGTTTGAGTGCCCATACTAACTATAACTAACTAGAGTCAGTTTGTGTTCCCCCATTTCCTTTTTGTTCTATTAATTCGGAACAATGTGAGAGCACAAGAAAGGAAATCCAAGCTCACAATGCTTATGATAAATGCTATAGTGGAGAAAGCTCTCCATCTCATTTCATTTACAAGCCCTAAAAGCTTTCATTTTTTCATTCATGGGATGGCAACTGATATCAGCATTCATGTGTACCACCACGCATGTAAGTAACTAACTATATAGTATGGATTATTAGTAGTAGTAGTATTCTAATGGTTTCTCTCATAATATTTCCCTCTGATTGATTTCATAACTTACTTACTTAAGGCTAGAGATAAATCTCTCTATAACTGACTAACTAGATTTATATATTTCTATTCAGACTCACTTGCTAATCTGGGTGGACCATGACACATGGGCGAAATGGGATGAGGAATATTTCTCCTTTCAATCCATAATTTGAGATCCAAAAGTCCACAATCACATTCCCAAGGGTTGTCGTGCAATTGAATTCCATGGAGTTGTGACAGGGATTTCACCTGCGTCCAAAAACACAATTTCATATTATGGTCTGGTTGTCATGAAAGCCATACATATATGACACACATAAAGTACTGAAAATAATGAATTAAATCATCCAATAGGATTTTAGTCTATCTATAATTCATCCTAGATTCAACGCTCAAGTAACTATAGATAGTGAGAGAGCACATTGCAATTATATTCTCCTGCTTCGCAATTACCGCCGAAGCTAAGATTTACCAATTTTTCTTATCCCACCAAACTACACATAAAATGTCATTTTTTGGCAAATGACATGAATGCGGTCCTTTTCATTCGCAAGGATTCAACACAACTTGCCTCCCCATTTCATAGAATTGACGATTGCACTCAGAAAGCATAGGTGCTGGTTCAAAGGAAACAATTTTCGTCACCATTCATAGCCCAGGTCGTAGATTCAGGAGGAAAAGCCAACTACTACTAATCATGTTCCCGAATCGGTGTGAACTAACTACCATATTGATTTTGTAAAAACTCGTGCACCCATGCATACCAACTCTATACTCTCTGTGCTTGTCAACACTAGTGGTAGTCAAAGAGTTGATAAATGTAGCCAGAGTTGTGAAATTTGCTCCTTCCTATTCCTGAGAATACGGACTGGAACGGAAATTTGCCAAGAGGCCTTTGATGTGAAGAGAGCGAACGGCTCCCTAACTACAACTTAATGAGATAAAACGAACAAAAACACATTGTTTGCTCTATGAATGGCCACAGCAAGCATCTTTTCCTTTCATCAACTAACTCCTGACTATACATGGGAGACCCTTTCTCCCCAATACCTTTTACACATTCACTCAGAAACACACATATACAGTCTTCTGTGTTCATGTTATGAAATGCCTTAATCATGACTATCACAATAATTGTCCATGTAGTTAGTTCATAGGAACTATATTTATAATGAATAGAGTTCCTGGAAACTACTATAGTACAACTATAAACTACGTTCAAACTAAACTGAAGATTTATCATCAAAATGGCACAAATAACTGAATCTCTCAGTCAGTCAGCAATCACTAACTAACTTGACCGATTTCCTTTCCCTTCCTATGCTATAAGTGTAGACAACTTCTTGTACATGACAACAACACTCAAGCTTCGTAACCTTCTTTTCATCAAAGGAAATGTGTGCAATTGAAATGAATAGCAATAGCAGATGGTAAAAAAAAGTGCGAGTGTCTAGCTATAAACAGGGGAGTGATATGGGAAAATTATTTCCTAGGGATGGTACTATATTGAACAAATGGAAGACTAGTTTAGTTAGTTATAGTAGTTAGTTAGTATTAGGTAAACTGAAATGGGTGGAATCACCACTGTTTGAGAAAGGTGCAGTCGTATAATCATCATGATCACATCACCATAATTTAGTGAGACCGAGTTATTCTCTTGTATAGAGAGACTGTGGCTCAAAGGAGAAGAGTTGGAACGTGACTATTCAACCCATACAAGTGCATTAGCGTGTGGAAACGATGTGTATTTAAAGTGTGGAAGCATCCCATTCACAAGCATAATTAAATTACCTCAACGTTTATACACGCACATGATATAACTAGGCAGACCAGAGGTCGGGATTCTAGATATTCTCGGTTCACATGTGGAATAATTTATTCTCACCATTCTGTGTCTGTAGCTGCATAAAAACCAAACCACTATAATAATAAGCTCATCCTGCATAATTATGGAAATTAAAAAGTTATGCTTGGAGATTCTAATATATGAATAAAAAAAGGATGGCTAAATAGATTAGATCTATGAATTTTATTTTTTCAAGAATTCAACTACTTTTGAAACAAATAGTGATCCTATGGTTCATTAATGGGTCAAACTGTAACGAATGCACACTGTAAATCATTATTATTGCATTTTAATTTTCATTTAGTTGACCAAAAAGTGAGTTTGTGGACGCACTGACATTGAAATCTGACCTATGACTACAATTATTCAAGATTTAGGCGTATCTACAACGGCCGGGTTAGAGAGCCACACAAATAGGATAAGCAAAAGAGAAAGGAGACCATTTGCCATCTTCTTAACTTTCACTCACCAAAACCACAGCATAATGTGGAAAGCAAAGAGACAAATACTTCTATGCGTAATATGCATCAGGGTAGCATCCAATTCTAAATTAATCCCATAGAAGATTATTTTCTTTCACTCTCTGGTCTGCTTTCCTTAAGCTAACGCCGATAATTCCGTATGCTTAAGTATGCACAAGAATACACTATATACGACTATAGAGCCCATTTCACCCTCCCTATCGTATGATGATGAAAGCCATTTTCGTGTCTCTCTCTACTCGAGGCAAATACTGTGTTGTTCTGACTCCATGGCCCATGGTATTATTTTTTATTTTAACGTTCACGTTATGAGGTAACAATTGGGTGCTCCATGGACACCAAATCTGGTGAATTATTTTTGCTCACCATGATTTGATTTACTTCGTAATTGTTGGAGCTTAACTCACAATATTGCAAAATGACATCCTAACTTGTAGTTATTCTATGATGTACCAATGCGTATGCGTTGAGTTACTTTGAAATATTGTTAGCTATGACATTTTGGAGACATTTGATCTGTGTACAGTAATGGACTGGACAGAATATTGTAAACATTGACATCTGATATTTCGACATGGGGACACTAATGATGAAACAAGTACTACATGTGGACAAGGGCAGTTCGTTAGTTGGTTAGTTACTTTACTAACTCTGCTATACTTTGTGCGATTTACTTAGTGGTTTGGTTCCATGCATTATCCATGGGTACAAAGGGAGGGAGGAGATATATCTGAGGGATAATAGGTTTGTGAGGATTCATCATACCGTGGCATTAGAGAGGCCAGTGAGTTGATTCGAGTTGATCTTGAGGGACTCGAGAAGAGTAAGGGGAGTGAAAACGAAATCTTCAATCTTAACTATTTGGCAACGACTCAGATCCAGTTTCACTAATTGAGAAATGTACTGTAGAGCTCCGTTCTCAATCACTCCAAGGGGATTCCCGCTCAGGCTTAGATCTCTGCAACAAAACAAAACCAGAAGCATTCAAATTCAATCCTACCAATAAGGTGAGCCAAAAGAGCACATCGATCAATCACTCACTCCACAGTCCAACACTTTCAGTCTCTATATTTCTGTTAACACGGAAAATCATTGGCACGCTATAATTCACCATATTATGGGTGCGCTAGATTTTTTATTTCAAAAAAAATCACAAAAATTTTTCGTCTTCAAAAATCAAATTAATATTTTTCCTCTTTGTTGACTCCATCACTTGCCAACACAAGTTTACAGCATTCAACAGCAAGAACATGGAATGCGAAAATTTACGAACTAACAGCTATAGTATGTCTAATCAACGCTGATTACAAGAGTTAGTTTCCGCTTAACTATATAACTACTAGCTATACATTACTAGCACTACTTACTATAAGAACCAACAATAACTGTTTTTTTTGTACATAACACGACTACAAACTGCAATCCTAAAAGAGTACTATGAGTTATGTTGTTCATGCGCCAAAATTAATCTACAAAGCACTGGGAAACTAAAATCTCATTTGTCTCTCCAGTGCAACTCAAGTGACGTGAATAACGATGTACACGTCCATCATTACAAAACTTATCATCAGTCTGAAAGAATAAAAGTTCTCACAGAACTTGTGGAACAAAAAATCAATGGAATGGATTCTTACATTATTGTCCTGTCCTTCAAACTTTGTCAGCTTTCATTTCATTGTATTCCTTTCATTTTGGTGAAAGCTTCCATTCAACTTGACCGGTTGAAACAGTAATCTACTATGTCTACACAACTATTTAAGTTAGTTAGTTAGTTAGTTGGATCCTTTTATAGACTGACTGTAGCAGTGCCATTCTACATGTGACCAATGGTTTACTTGTATTGTTATTTTCTACGCTATATAGACTGTAAAAACTAGTAGCCGAGAAAAAATCTTGGTCAGTAAGTTAGTTACAAACAGTTTGGGTGAACAAAACATAAATAAATATCCTATCGTCTATGACTGTAGGGTAAACATAACAAGGAAAGTTAATGGGCCTGTAACATAAGAATGATGATGAGTGATCCAGCGGTTCCCAAATGTTTGTTAGTTAGTCACTGTGAGTAATGAAACAAAGTGGGAGAAACCGCATGGCATCAAATAATTCATCCTTGGCAGACATTAGTAGTAGCATTTTATCCGAGTCTATAGTATTCCCTGATGATCCCCGCATATGGGAAATATACAGAACACATCATAAATAGACAGGTAGATAAACTCAACATTTGATGTGTCCATTTATAAACCACTTGTAATAAATCCTCCAAAATATTCCCTATGGAGGGATACGTTTCAACTTGTAAACTTGTATTTTACGAGCTCCTCATGTGCTTCACATTTATCAATTTCTCATACAAACTAACTAACCAACTAAGTGAGCAGCTTTAAAAACTACAAAACATGGCTTACATTATTACATCCATCCTAAACAACTAACGCAAATCAATTCAATAAACTTGTGCACCAACCAACCAGGTCAACTTTGATTGCGTGAAAACTGCACGCCAACTAAATTTAACTGTTACATGTATAAGGTACACGTGTCCGCACCGTTTGCCGAAAACTTTTACGCCGAACAAAAAACGCCGAGGAAAAAACGCCGAAACCCAAATGGACTACGTTTAGTTAGGTTAGGTTTTTGGACGTTTCGGCGTGATTTCCACGCCCTTAAGGACTCGGCATTTTTGTTTTCGGCGTACTGACCGTGAACCAAGGTACAGAAAGATAGCATAATTTCCCCTATAGTCAACTATAAATTGTGAGGCTAACTAAGATTTGTACACGGTTTTCAAGACATGGGCAAAACATGGTGTTCATGTTTTCCTGATTGTGGTTTACGGAACAAGACAGTTCAGAGTTAGATGCTATAACAGCTTAGTTAGTTAGCTATAGCAAGTTGGGGTGAAAATCAGAAAGCTAAAATGGTAACAGATGCAAGGCACGAGTTTAATGTTATTAAATGCTTGTAACCAACTGACTATTTGAGATATAGCGGTTGTATATATAGTAATAACATGTGTCTGAAGAATACTATATTTTATGCTTTTATAACTGTGCAAGTTGTACCTTTATGGAAAGTGAAACCTAACCAAGAATTTATTGCTTTCCAACAAGACTAGAGCACTTTACATGAAAGGAGTATGATTTCAATTTTCAGTCAAATTGAATATAAGAAACTTGAGCCGTACCCTCCTGCTATCGGTTTCCGGTTTTTACTATTTAATTGATTTCCTGCATGATTTGAGAAAGGAAAATGGGATATGCTATGAGTTTTTGGGATGCAAAAAATTCAAAATATATTATTTACTGACTCTATTTAACTATAAATTAATATTATTTGGTAACAAGTCGTGTAAGTCAATAGTTAGTTCCTAAATCCATTGTCATGCACTCATGCATGTAAACACTATCTCCGTCACGCATTCTTAGTCCTGATTCATTTTCTTACGCAATTATTTTGAAATGCCTGTAGTTCTGAATTTGCATGCCATTTAGTTTATAACTTACTTATAGTTAGTTTAGAACAAACTCACTGCAGCCAAGAAAATAATCAAGACTGACATTGCAAGTATAGAGTGATCCAATCGATTTTTCCTGCTCATTCTTCTAGACTGAGCTTAATATACTCACCTGAGAAACGGAGTGGACCTGAAAGCTTGATAAGGGACGACTTTGAGCTCATTATCACTGAGGTCAATATCAACGAGGTTGATGAGCTCATTGAACGCTCCTGGGTCGATCCGTCTCAACTTGGCGGCACGCACATAAATCCTCTGCAGATTAAGGAGCCCAGCCCGACGGAACGTGTTCTCGGGCAGAATGCGCAAATTGTTCTCTGAAATGTCCAACACTTGTGTTTCCACATCAATATCACTTGGCAGAGCTTCCAGTCCTTTCTCACTGCAGTCAACCTGCATAGCACAAAATAATGGAAATTAATCACCACCATATGGGCCACTATGATCCTCGTGACTGCTACTACTATATAGTTACTTGCAACACATTGGGACATAAATGCACGCGTTTTGTTAGCTAGTTAGTTAGTGAAACAACCAAAAATTACAATTTTACGTTCCCAATAACACGAAACAATTATTTGGTCATACGCAAGAAAGAAATACTAGAAAAGCATTTGCAAAGCCCTTTAAATATCCATTTCCCACCCAATCATGCTGATAATAAAAATGGTTGTATAGTATATACAACACATTGGACGCTGGGATATGAAAGTGGATCAATTCTTCGTATTTCGGGAACACCAATTTTGTAAAATTATTGACTTTCTCCCGGTCCTGCCTACCACTGGTATTTTTTACGTGTAGAGTGAGTCGGAGTGACTTACTATGGACACGTGACAGAAATTTCACAGATCTATATATGGGTCCTCATGCAATACTCGCATATTTGGAATTTCACTACTACAAACTTGTTCCTGCCTTTTGTTTTCCAAATGTCACGTCACACACGTTTCCTGTAAACATGTTTATTCCGAAAACAACAACTCACGGAATTGGCACAAGTTGCTTTCACTTGACACATATTTTATTTGTTCCCGGCTAATGATACACGTAGTCAAGAGCCAATTATTCTGGATAATAAAAATCTTTACAAGTTTGAAATTTGAGAGGAATGAAAGTTGTTTTTGAGCGAAAATAGAGAGGACAATGAAAAAAGAAAGAATTATTGTGGACTTTGCCAAGTAACAGTTTAAAAAGTACTATGAAGACAGTCCTCTGTGACGATATTCAGTAGGAGGGAATTAAGATGTGAGATTTCATTAATACTTGCGAGAATTTACAAGGGCCAAGAATTTATTTCATTAAACTACGTGGCGTGCACAAAAGCCAAGAACAAGTTTCTTGTTTATCATGTTCGCAGCCTCTCAACGTTTTACAAAACACATCTTCAAGTCCTGTTTGTCTTTGCTTGCTCAGAAAAGCACTCCTCAAATGTGTGTCAGTAATTAAGAACAGTAATTGCTTTCTGAGAAAATTTTCTGTGCATAAATCAAGTTTACTCTGCTGCAAGCAAACAAATGAGTGGGTGGGTTGGTTTCGGTTGTCTTGTACGCAATATTTTCAACACGGTGTTTAATTTTGTCATCTGAATCTAACTGGGGAGAAAGTCAATTTTTACTGGACTGACTGCGAGACGAAAACGAAAATTGAGATTCATAGATTAGATATACAATAAAGGGACCATCAAAAATGTGCAATTCACCTATCCAAGAGAAAACAGCCTATTTTTGCTGTGCTATTAAGAAAACGGAAGCAATAAAGATTCCAAGAGCTTCAAAAAGAGATAAAACTTTCACCCTCCATAAAAAAACACAAACCATGCTACTATACTATAAGACAGATATGCCAGCTATACGAAGGTCTCTTTAAAACGTGAATTTTATTCCTCCCCATGCTAACTATAACTAACTCTTGGAGAAAATTTAAGGAATTCAAACTCACCGACTGTTTTCCTCCTTTCCACTTGCAAATGCAAGCATGAGGACATGCTCCTACAATTGGCAGTACAAATTGAAGGAGGGAAATGCTCAGCCAAAGTTTGGCCACAATACTAGCAACTGCACTGTTGTCCTCAGTCCACCCTTTCATTTTACGACTCAACTGCGTCCTCATTGTTCTCCCTTCCGGTTCACGGCAATGCAAGAGATGAGACTTTAGGTAGGTAGAAAATTTTCTTCACAAAACCGAATGGGTTCCAGATGAGTGACTTTAGTTAGTAGTTACACGCTCACTAAATAAAACTCGTCTGTTTGCTTTCACCACATGGTCACTGCAAAGTACACAAGTACAGTGTGAGAGTCAGTTTCAATCATTTCCTCCAAAAATTCTAGTTTATAGTGAACTCTACATGCATTCCTCCTATCATTGGTCGTTTATATATATATATTTCCACCAAGGAACTGGGTGATGGACTCAGTAATTGAAAAATAAATTCAACTTCCATCATAGTAACATAAAAAATATATAGGGAATAACTTGCTGAATTAATTTATATGGAGGAGCATATAAAATATTATTATGGCTGACTGACTGAGTGAGTTGATACAGGAGCGCCCTGTAAATGCAGAAATGAATGGTCATATTATTATTACGAGACTATAACCATTAAGAATATATGAGCATTCCTGGAATTCAATAATAACAATTGTCTCATGGATACATTTTTGTGTGCTGGGGAGAAGGGCATCCAGTGTATATATGAGAAACACTTTGTTTCCATCATAACCTAGGAATGTGGGCCATTACCACTTGAGTCAAAACTATTATTATTATCATCATTGCTTACTTACTCGCATTTTCTTGGCCATTACTCAAAAGGTAAAAGTTTCTATGAAAGCGGCAACTGAGAGGGAGCTCAGTCTCCATTTCCCTCTTTTCAAACATTTTATACAGACAGACTAAAGAATGCCATTTGGTCTGTGAGAAACTAACATGCTATCATTACTACTAATGAAGTTCATTCAATTCCATTCGTTTATTTATTATCTTCTGCTCTTGATTCACTGGACAAATGACCGGACCATTTTCTCCTTTTTATGGTAGTTTATTATTAATCAGAGGCGGGAAAATTGAAAAAAAACTCAAACTCTCATTTACCGAGCTACATTTAATAAACAATGGCATTTTAGCTACTAGGAAATATTTCTGTCTCATTTTTTTTGCTTAGCAAACAAATAAACCACTCAGTTACTCAATC
>Ga0210040_10008052_pt1 | contig 12591 bp, 18 predicted proteins | sample CryGeyCG12114_NA_FD_185462 | JGI IMG/M metagenome (GOLD analysis project Ga0210040, IMG submission 185462) | Groundwater microbial communities from aquifer - Crystal Geyser CG19_WC_8/21/14_NA (SPAdes) (version 2) | ecosystem: Environmental > Aquatic > Deep subsurface > Groundwater | place: USA... | reverse complement strand
ATAAAGTGGTAAATATGAAATGGCACTCCTAAAAGATGGAAAAAAAGGGAAGTTCACGTGGAATAATTTTAAGTTCATTTGATAAATAAGTATCCAACTATTAGACTTAAAGTACATTCAGTTCCAAATATTGTATACTTTTTATTTCAATACATGGGAAACCAATTATATACTGAATTTTCAATAATATTATATGCGATTAAAACACCATTACAGGAAAACAAAGCTTAACGGCCTCTGATTATGTCCACTTACTGTGGTTTATTTTTTATTATTTTCTTCTTTGTTTGCGTTAATGGCTGCAAAGCCTGCAGCGCCAAGAACTGCCCCAACTCCAACGATGACGCCACCAGTTTTTACTGCGTTTTTAGCCTAGAAAAATATTTCAAAATCAATGAATTGAATGCATGAATTTCAAGCCCACATAAACTATCCTATTATCCTATGCAACAATACTTTATAAAATCTTATAACTATATATGGGATTGGGTCCGAGGAGCGATTACCTGCCGGGACTCACGATGTTGAACACCAAATCGACATTCTTTGGCAAAATGTTCACAGTTTTCTTTCAAAATGTGGTAGGGCTGCACTTTTCCTTCATTTTCGTTTACCTTCTTTAAAGCATACTGGACAATTTGTTGTGGAGTTCTCTCGTTAGCCTGAGCCTCAGATGACGGAGCTGTGTTGTTCACTCGACATCTACACATGGAGATAGCGTCTTTGATGGGTCCGATCTTTCCCTGTTCTTCAACTACGGAGGAGGAGGATATTGCAAAAAAACGATTCCTACCTTCCTGAGGTAATGCATTGAAATGGACAATTTCGCCACTCCCCACGTACACACCCCAGTGACTGTACAGGTTCTTTTTTATCTCAATAAGATCCCCCTCCTTCAGTTTACCAAGTAGAGTGTGTTCACAATCCCAGTCAGGATCTCCTTTTTGAACGTCACATTCTTTGCAAAAAATAGCCGCCATGTTTGCCAACTACCTATCAAGGATTTCTACGAAAGTTTATCATAAAAATAGTTTGCATGTACTTCTGTGGCCGCCTATTCTAATATGGAATATGCTACATATTTTATTTATTTTTTGAATCCATGTAAACTTACTTTGGTTGAATTGTTAGTAAAGATGATGAGGAAAATACGGAACCGTTGGGCTGAAAAAATTTTGACTTAAGGCTACAAGCTGCGAATATTTAGTTTCTAAGTTTTATAATAATTGATGATAGAACAGCCGTACAACGAATTCAAACGCTTCTCACTGACTAAAATAGTTTTATACTCTACCGGGTTGGCAATACAAGTTTGAATTAGGATGTGCATGAGATGATAAAAGTTGTAGATTAAATATTAATAAATTTTGTGCTGTCAAATATTTACAGTTATCTGAATTTACGATAAATTGGATGCATACGGTGAGTTTCACTTTTATAGCTGACGATGGCTCCAGATAAATGCTTATGTAATATGTATAGGGTGTTCAGTCTCAAAGTATACGACTTCAAATGAAATTTTCTCAAAAAGCAATGAATGGATTTTTCTTTTTTTTTCTTTATTGTATGCAAAAAGCGATCATCTTTCAAATGCAGTCCTACTCACATGTGTGCACTGCGTGTAAGGGTAGGAATGTGGCCTTAACAAAAAGAAGGTATTTTTGGGCCCTTATCTGCATACATTCCATGCATTTCTTCAGGATGAATGGAAAATTGGCCAAGATGTGGTCTCATTTTACTCAAAAAAATGAGATACACAGAAGCAGAGAAGATTTATTTAAGAGAACTTATTTTCGAAGAAACTTATTTTCTAACTTTAAATTATGCCGAAATTCTGCGACAATGGAGGCAGCGAATCAAAAGATAAGCGAAAGAAATCCTGCCGATGTGCCTGAGCTGCGTGCAGCGATCACAGAAATATGCGGCGCAATCACTCAAGAAATGTGCACCTCTGCTTGCAGGAGTGTTTATGATCAATTGTTAAGGTACTCCGCCAACAATGGTGGATACATTGTGTAGCTAATCGCTTTTTGCATACAATAAAGAAAAAATAAGAAAAATCCATTGAATAGTTTTTGAGAAAATTTCATTTAAAGTCGTATACTTTGAGACTGAACACCCTATACATGTAGTTATAATGGAGCACGTTTGAAGCAGGGTTGGCATTGTTGGCAGGAATAGGATAAGATTTTAGGTTAGTCCAGTTTAATTATAGAGCATAATGAGAGTTGTGAAAGTTTTCAAGTCAGCAGAATGGGAAAATTCATCACGCTGTATGAAAGTGATTGTCTCATGCAAGGCACTAGGCAGTTGTTCTAAATCTTGTCGCAACACTTTTAGTTGTCTACGATTTAGTTAGTATTCGTTGGAAGCTTCAAGTCAGAGTTTAGGGTTCCGTTCATTGTAGCTTAAGGTGCACTCATATCCACTTCATTTGTATCCAGTACCATGCATTGTTGGATGGGTACACCATAATCACTGACAACATAGCTGAACCTTCCACTCAGTTCAGTTTTCTTTCCCATAATTATGTAATTTTGCATCAGTGTTACATACATTGGATAGAACCGGGAAATTCGGAATACTTCAACTGCTACCAATAATTGATCGACCGCATTTCCCATCTCTCGCGAGAACATTTATTTTTTCATCAGTTCACTTTCATTTGAGACGAATACCAACAAGCCTGTGTGCAGGGAAACTCATACAGACATAAGACCGCACCTCATAGGTACACTATAAAGTTTGGGAATCCGTGTACATATGCAGTTTAGATGCACTCTCTATCTGTAAGCACACATGCGAGTAAGGACGATGGTCGTGTGTACTGGAAAACAACAACATAGTAGGGGTACACCCGATGCCGTGTAAAGTCGTACATTTCTACGTGCGTAAATCTCCTAGCCAATCAGATCAGTAAGGAGAAGTTGGAAGTCTGCTCTGATTGGTTGGGGGATTTACGCACGTATAAATGTACGACTTTACACGGCATCGGGTGTACCCTTAATATGCATAGTCAGTCACGTACAGTGAGGCTTCTTCTTCTTCTTCTTATGCATATTAACTAGCCCCACAACTGACTGAGACAGAATTAACTGTTTTTACTTCTGTTTTTATATACTCCCAATCCAGTCACGTAAGCGTTAGTTTGTTTCACACTATCCTACCTATTTTCCTGTTCTTACTCTTCAAAATCATTAGTTAGGTATAATTAGTAAAGTAGTCGGTCATTAGCTTCACTTTGGGGAACAAGTGGTCCACACAACTTTAAAATCTCGAAAAAAAGGCCAAGACTTTGAAATAGTTTACTCTTTACATTGGGCAGCTCAACAGGTGGTAAGGAACTTTTTTTCTTACTTCCCTGCATTCTTTCAGTACATTGTAACGATAATTTGGCAGGCGCGGAATATTCACTTGCTTTGCTATGAATGCAGTTATACATATCTTACCGTATCACTGCACGGACGGAAATTAAAACGCATGGATATTTTCTGTACCAACCATTTCATTATCCTTTACATATGATTTCATTGGAGGGTCAATGGCTGGCTTGCATATTCACTGCATAGAGGCTTTATTTCCCAATCTAGAAATTTAAACTGTTTGTTAGACGCACTAGCACTTATAATAGAGATTGAGATAAGAGAATGATCGTCATATAACATTCTTTAGCTATTATGGGGAATCATAGTTATATACATAGCTTCAAATAAGTACTGTGGGAGAATTATCCGTGCACATGACTGGATGCAGTTTGCAAATCCATGAAAGGAAAAAAGGAATGCATAAAAGATGGAAACAAAAGCTTTGTACTTTAACTCATAGACAAGTGAGTAAGGTCACAAAGGTTAGACTAGACATCAATAATTCAGTGTGAACACTATTTTTACATTTCTCACTGTTCAGAATCCCAAATTATTTCATGAGTAGGGAACATCAAGAGTTGTATTGTATTTTGTACTCTTAATCTAAAAGGCTAATGCCCCTTCAGCATCTATTTGTGCTCGCATGCCAAATATTCATGGTTAGCATGTTGAAAGAAATGTTGCATTTGTGTCCTGCCTGTACATGGCTACACTGTTCCCGACTTTTTAGATTATTGGCTCCATATGTAACATGGCATATGTACCGACTCAACCTGGTCAATAGGATTCAACATTTTACATACTATGTAAATCAGAGTTGGCTACTGTGGGCTAATTATCACCGGCTCAGAGCGCTTCAACTAACTTCAACTTCATTTAATTAGTACTTCCTTAGTCAGCTAGCTAGTTATTAGGTACGGGTCTTATGAGCTATTAAAAGCTAAAAGGTTTATTTTTAACTTTTACAACTGTAAATATAAAAACAATTTGCTTTTCTTTCTGGAGCTAGTCACAATTGTGTGTACAAACAAAACAAGAAAAAACTCATGCAGAAGACAACATTTTTTATTTAGTTTTTGTTGGCGCAGAAGGTTTGAGAAGAAAATGTCCTCCTGTGTGTCCGGTACTAGCGATCGAAAAAATATTTTTGATCGGTACATGGGATTGCCATTAAAAGAAGACCTTTGTCAATGTACGTACGTCTGGATAGACGGGACAGGGGAAAATGTGCGCTCCAAAACCAGGACACTAAACTATGTTCCCAAACATCCTGAAGGTAAGAAGCTGTAATTGTACTCTCAACAGGTTTTTGCGTCCAGTTTTCTATACTGTTTTTTTATACAAATGAAAAATGGACGTTGTTTGGTTGCAGATGTCCCAGAATGGAACTACGATGGGTCCAGCACTTACCAAGCAGAAGGATCCAATTCTGATGTGTATTTGAATGCAGTGGCCTTGTACCCAGATCCATTTCTGCGGGGCACAGCCAAACTGGCCCTTTGTCAGACTTTCAAATACAATCGAAAGCGCACGGAGACGAACAATCGGCCATCTTGTCTGGAAGCCATGGAAAAAGCAGGGGATCAAGCCCCATGGTTCGGAATGGAACAAGAGTACACACTTTTGGCTTCCAATATGCATCCTTTTGGTTGGCCCACGAATGGATATCCTGGACCTCAAGGTCCATACTATTGCGGTGTGGGCGCCAATCGTGTGTATGGCAGAAGTGTGGTTGAGTCCCACTATAAGGTGTGTCCCGTGTCCAATCTTCCCATTTCACCTTTCCACTATAGATTTCAAAATAAATCATCACACCATGCAATAAACTATACAGAGTCAATCATCCAATAAGCTAATTCAACTAACTCATTTTTAACAACTTTTTCATTCCAAATTTTGAGATTCGCTTTAATTAGTATATTTCACGGTGTTGTGCATAAAATGTAAATGCTGACCATACTTGACCTTTGACATGTAACCTGCCTGCCGCCTGCCATGCATTATAACTAGGCTTGCCTGTACATGGGGATTTTGATTTCTGGAACCAATGCGGAGGTGATGCCAGCCCAGTGGGAGTATCAAGTGGGTCCCACAGAAGGCATCAAAATGGGCGACGATCTTTGGATGTCCCGCTATGTGCTCCACAGGGTGGCAGAAGATTTCGATGTGGTTGTCACATTTGATCCCAAGCCTATTCCTGGGGACTGGAATGGTGCTGGTTGTCACACCAACTTTTCCACCAAGGTAAATATTCCTCCATCCATACTTGCACTATCCATTCAGTATTCCTATCATGTATATCTGCTATCTGCTATAATACTTACACTACCACTGCTACTCCTATTACTAACTACTGACTTATTACTAATTAGGGAACTATGTGTAGTACTCTAGTACTCACCTGACTGGAATGTGAGTCCCACATCACCCCATCATGATGGTCTTATCTTCGATTCGTATCTTGAGCTTTTTAGAGTGTAAAAAATATTGTACTCTTTGGCATCTCCGGTTTATTTTCAGAATCTTAGATCTTATATCAAGCCTATATGCTATTTTTCTGCCAAAATAAAGGAGACATACATACTATATGTGTGTGTGTGTTGGTTTTGACAGTCGATGCGTACAGAGGGGGGAATGAAGGACATTGAGGAGGCAATAGAGCGTCTGAGCCGACATCATGTGCGACACATAAAAGCATACGACCCGAAAGAGGGTAAGGATAATGAACGGCGACTGACCGGTGCTCACGAAACGTCCTCCATTCATGATTTTTCGGCCGGAGTGGCAAATCGGGGCTGCAGTATCCGTATCCCACGGTCTGTTTCTGAAGACAAGAAAGGATACTTGGAGGATCGACGGCCATCTTCGAATTGTGATCCCTACAAGGTCACTGAGGCCATTGTACGCACTGTTTGTCTGAATGAGTGAAAAGGAAGCACTACAGATTTTGTGCTCCGTGTCCAGGAGAACTTTTTTCAATCCATTGTTTTTAAAGTATTCTTTTAGTCATGCTAGGTAAAGTATGGCCAATGGAGTCACATGAAAACTTGTAGTGCACATCTAACGGTAACGTGAATTTAAAAATAATTTTATAAGTTTGTAATGTGTACACAATTCACGAACTCACGGAGCTAAACTTTTAAATTCCTTCTTTACACGTTCATACGTTTTTTCTAAATGTGTGCTACAACTATAGATAAGATTAACCAAGTTCAAACTGAATAGTCAGTTCAAATGAATATTTTAGCAGAAATAAAATTTAACGTCTCATGGTGTGTAATTAAAGCGGAAACTAAACTGTCGCATGCAATAAAACTGTCATATGCTTCAAATTTTGAAGGAAACAAAAAAGATGGGTTGAATTTTCTTTATATAATGTCAAATGAATGCAATAATATAGGAATGCATAGTTTAGCTTATTTTGAATAAGTGTTCAAAGCCGTTATGAAAACGGATCTAGGATGAAGGTAAAGACTTTTGTTGCCTCAGAAACTCGTTCATTTGCTCATTCACCTCATTGGGTTTATCTTGTTGAACGAAATGGGTTCCGTTTTCAATGTACTTGACGGAAACTTTGTCCACAAACTGTGTACTCAGTTCCGCCATGTCTTTTTCCAGCGCAATGTCATGTACGCCCCAAATTATGAGCGTTGGCATTCTAATTCGCATTTCTTTGGGAGTTTCCAGCACTCTCGAAGGGTCCAGCATGTTTCTGTAGTAGTTAATTGGCGGTGTCCAGGCCCCTGTATCAAAATATAGGTAATGTTTAGGGATTCAGCATGAGACTACAAGTTGTGCGGCCAGTATTTATAGTACTTTTAAAACTGAATGCAAAAAAGATAAATGAATAAACACAAGACAGCTAGTTATACTTTAATATTTAGCTGCTTCACACTTTAATTTTCCCATCGAGTCAATTTATTTATGGGGTCAAAAATACATTGACACGCCATCTGTCCATGTTCATCATAATAGGTAGAAAATTGAACAATTATAAATGCTATATTTTTGGCTCAAATGCTCCAAACTTGAGTCTATGAAAATAGTGTCAGAGTCTGATGAAAACAAACCTGCTTTTCCAAATGTATATTTGTAACATTCGAGCTCATCATGAGTAAGAAACATTTTCTGATGCATGTCAACAAACATGCGTTTGAAAACGGCCATATCATTGGTTCGCATTAATACTTCAGGTAGAGAGGGCATTTGGAAAAGAAATATGTACCTACAAAATTGAGCGTTAATTGTGAATGGGAAATCAAAAAAGGTGGTAAACGAAAAGAATGCTCACCATGATTTCAAAAACTGTTTCACAGAGCCTTTCAGCTTGATTGCAAATGCATTGGGATGGGGTACATTGAGAATGATAAGATTTTTGACAATTTGTGGATAAGTGGCAGCTACATTCCAGCAAACTACTGCACCCCAGTCATGGCCAACAAGTATGCATTTATCGCGATTCAAATTTTTCACAAAATCGTAAATATCTCTTGTTAATAGTTCCAGTTTGTAGTCGGCAACATTTTCGGGCTTGTCTGAATCTCCATACCCTCTTTGGTCAATTGCGATTACCCTGCAAAAATGAATACGGCATCGGGGCTCATTGAACAGCTTCACTGAAATTACGCAATCGAATATGAAATCTGTCTGTTTTGGTGGATTCTATGGGTGAGTTGATGAAAATGTACAAAAATCTTCTTCAAATACCGTACCACACTATCATTAGATCCATTCTCGTTTTTGGACTATTTTTTAAGATTGTTGTCAAGCCAAACCTCATACCAGTGTGTAGCTGCAAAGTATTGCATTTGGTGCCTCCATGAAAACCAAAATTCAGGGTATCCATGGACGAATAGCATCAGTGGCTTACTTGGATCTCCTAACTCAACATAATGTAGTTTCACATCCTACAAAAATATGAGAAAACAAATTACATTCCGCTTTTTGGGGGCGAAGATAAATCCAATTTTTCTATAGTACTCGTAATTTCATGTAAGAATGCTTTCCAAATTTTGCGTCATTTAGGCAAGATGGAGGTAAGCTTCTTTCTTTCACTTCCCATAATTTGCTACCAAATTGAAATCGCATCAGTATGAGTCGCAAAATAGAAATCCAGGAATAAACTAACGTGAGGGTCCATACAAACAGACGAACCAAAATCCATTTCAGTCCTTGAAAATCCATTGTTATATTGATGTTAGTATAAGTGCAAAGAAACAGACAGCGAGCCACCCAGGTTTTTTCCACACATTAGCTATTCACTGTTTGCCAGAATGACACAGATTTTCAAATGACAGAGCACTTTAGTTACATCATTCCAAACCTGATAATAATTTATTCAATGAAACCTTGGCTCACTGATATGCTATCAGTTCTCAATGTGTGCTTCATGGAATGCCAGTTACTAAATGACAGATCTAAAAGGACATGCATTGCAGTTTATTTATTGCAGTGTATGGAACTGTGTGTCGATAAAAAAACGTCCATCAGTTATGCGCCCAAGCGAGGCGACAGCGATGCATTATATTGATGAGTTATTTTTTACTATATTACAAATTACAGTGCTGTGTAAATGGAATTGTATTATGATTGGGGGATTGGGCACAGTTGATCAATTCAAGGATATATAGATATGCAACATATCTGACTTACTGACAATAAATGCCGAAATTATGTTCAGGGACTATTTTCATGAAAATGGACACAAAATCTTCCGAGTGACAAAGACTACGCGCTGTGTCGCTGTGCTGTGATGCATCTATAGTGGCCAACTACAGGTTTCGTACTCTCTGTAGTACATATAGACCATTCGGAAAAAGGAGGTAAATTTTTCCTGTCCTGTGTGTGATAAATTTGTGTAGTAGGATAGGATAAAATTTACCTCCTTTTTGCGGACAAGGTATACAAAAAACTCGGGAAGCAGAGTCCCGCAGAAGCAGAGATTTGCAGTATGCTATTGCTATGTTACTAATTCAACATTGAAAAAACAAGCAACGTGTGAATGTGCTTGGTTAGTCATTTACTTTTTTCTGTTCTTTCTAAATGCAAGTAAAAAATAAACCTCAGCAAGAGGATGTAATTACGAATCCAGGCTATATTGTAATATTATTGGGTTAATAGTACTTTTTACAATTTTTTGAAACTCGGCTCTGCTCCGCATTGATCCTAATATTCCATTTCAGAAAATTGCAGCCCATGCTGTCATACTTGGACTATAAAGTTGCTTTTGGCGAATTCTAGACGACCATTTTCATTACAAACAAGCGTACGAGAATTCCTCTTTCTTTGTGTTCTTTTTCTCACAGTCAGTGTCGGTATACTTCTCTGTCGGTGTCGGCAGTTTCTGTGATGGCGTTGGCTGTCTTCGATGACTCTAGCTTTCGAAGCACTTTCAAGGCCACAATTACGGATAGTTGGTTTAGTCACTTGTAGCGGTTGTAGCGTAGCTACGATCGATAACGAGACTTAAAGGTAGGAAGGACATGTAGGTTGGCCACAGCAAATATGTAATTTCATTTGACGGTGTAAATTCTTAAGTCATGGTTTATTTGTTATTAATCACTCACTCGCTACAACTCACTGTCACTACTACAACTACTACTAGTACAGGAAAATAAATAAAGTAGGTCAGGCAGGGGTCATTCATATAGTCAACAAGTGGTAAAGTTTGAGATATTGGAATACTGTAATCACCGCTACACCATAATTATGGACGGACAAAAACCAGAGCGACCTCTTGTTCCGCCAAGACGGCGAAATAATGCGGAAGAAATAGCTAGCAACAGCAGTGGTGGTGCCAGCGATAGCAATGACCTGTCACTTGTCCGGGCTTTTAATGACCTTTGTGCACACACGTATCAGTTAACAACTCGAGCACAAGCTTTAGATGCTGAAGGATCGAAAGAAGCCGCTTTTCGTGAGTACCAAAAAGCGCTGATAAAAATTGACGAAGCATTGAATACTCAAGCAGATATGGTTTCCACCCCGGAAATTGAAGACACCACGTACAAGTTGCGTATCACTCGAAAATCCATTTTGGAACGAGTTGCAGATCTTCAGAACTCAACGGAGAATTCTGCCTATCTGAGAGGTCCAACAGTGGAACCTTCAGGGCTACCTTCGTATGCTGAAGCTTGTCCATATACAAATTTGAGTTCTGCCCTGGATGAAATTGCTCAGGAGCAAGCCAGTTTACCAAACCCTTTGCCCCTGAACGGTACCGAAGTTTTTACCATTGCTAATAGCCAAGTTCAGATTTACTTCATTAGTGAAAGTTTCGTCTCTGCTCCCTCGAGTCCATCATTTCTCAGAGTTGTGTCCATTCAAGGTATGTTCCCTTAGTTAGTTTATACTGCATGGCTGAAGCTCTGTTATGAACTCTGCCTTGCTATGCCTATCCTCTGGCTGGACTAAACTAAAACCACTAAAACACAGCCATACCGGACTACCGTGACTTAAATTATGCATGCATGGTAATGTTTTAAGTGACGCGTATTCTTTAGTCTTGCTTTGCTCGTTTCGGTTTTGTGATTTAATTTCAGTTACTTCTGTGTTTGCTATTATTGACTCTCGCATAGTTAATAGGTAAAAAGATAGCCAATGTGGGTGATTGTACCCTATACATACCTCTCGATGGTAGTTTGGACAACTGGTCGAGCTGTCTCTGATTCTGATTAGTGATTGCTGTGAAAAACTAACATACAACAACCTGACGATTTCTTTTGCAGACCCTGAAAGTAACATTCCCGCATTTCTTCAAGTAGGACCAGATTGGACTTATCCTCTGATCCCTCAACAGTCTCCGATCTTACGATCAGCAGATGGGTCATACATTTTCCCGGATTTTTCACCAGGAGCCTCTGCAGGAAATACTGTCGGTCTAATTTTTGGCCCTGAAGTTAGTTTGGAAGAGCGAGCGACATTTGAGGATATACTTTTACAGCTTCTAGGTTTACCTGAGTTTCCGGCAATCACTTCTACTCCTGAAGGCATCCAAACTATCACTGTGCCGACTCCTGGACCACCTGAAAAACCGAAACGAATGAGTACGAAGATTAGTGAAGGACTCATTTCTGGTACGCAACTATAACTTCTTGAACTTGAGATTAGTGATTTAATTTGGTCGCCGTCCCACCGCATGGAATTAATTTTGCTTGGGTCTCTTTGTTGCAGGTGCAGAGGCCATTACTCGTGGTTTAGAGTACGGCTCTGTTAAAACCTCTTCATTCATTGACAGAAGTACCGCATATTTGCAAACAAAAATAAATCCTGTTCAACAACAACCTGAAATCAAACCTGAGGTTAAAACTGGAATGAAGCACGCAAAATATGTGACTGGAAAAGCTGTGAAACTCAGTGGCTTTGTTGGTTAGTGTAACCATAGTTAGATTTGAAAAGGAACGTGTATTATTTGTAAATATTTTGAGTAGAATAAATATTTCCCTCATATATTAGTTTCCCAAGTGGGAAATGCCACTTTGGCATTGGGAGGCTATCTGGCCCCAAAGGTACACAGTATGGGAACAAAATTGGTGGCCTCTGCATCTGGATCAGATGAGAAAGAAGCTTGCAAAAAAGTGGACCAAGTATGTGAAGTTGGAAGTGGAGCACTGGTGGGATTCAGCACTGTGTACCAAGGACTCGAAAACTCTGCCAAGATACTTGCATCCAGTTTGGCTAATAACACTGTTCAAGTTGTAGAGCATAGGTGACCAACGGCATTTGCCATATATATTTGTGTTGATAATCATAAATAAATTATGGAGTCGACGAGACGAGGCTGTGTAACGAGCATTTTTCTTTCTATAGGTATGGATCGGAGGCCCGAGATGTGGCAGCAGATACAGCAGCCACAGTAGGAAATGCAGCTATGACTGCATGGAATACCCAATCTTTGGCTCCTAAATCAGTTGCCAAAAAAGTTGTCAAAGATGCTAGCAAATCTACTATTCAACAGTTTGGGAAACGTAGCGAATGAATAAAGGAAAGATCTGAATGCATTCGGTCGGTGCGTGATATATGACACAATAAACACAGTCATACCTGTCTGAGGTGGCAGTGTTCAGGGTGTGTGAGATCCCCCGGAGTAGCCAAAAAAGGGGGGGGGGTAAAATTTTGTCATTTACCGATTATCTGGAAAGTTAACACAGTTTCTCCAATATTATCTTGGACATGAAACTCGTATGTGAAATACCCTAGTACGAATTTACACAATCTAAATTCATGC
>Ga0210040_10008051_pt1 | contig 12592 bp, 16 predicted proteins | sample CryGeyCG12114_NA_FD_185462 | JGI IMG/M metagenome (GOLD analysis project Ga0210040, IMG submission 185462) | Groundwater microbial communities from aquifer - Crystal Geyser CG19_WC_8/21/14_NA (SPAdes) (version 2) | ecosystem: Environmental > Aquatic > Deep subsurface > Groundwater | place: USA... | reverse complement strand
GCGAGCCCGCCGCCCTGCGCGCGGGGCGACACACCGACGACGTAGACCTCGCCATACCGAGTAACAGACGCCCCATCCGTCACTCTGGTCTCGTGCACCTTGGTCCAGTGGAAGCCGACGAGCTCGCCGCCGCACTCCGCGAGGAAGAACCCGGCCGGGTCGAACCAGTCCTGGCCGATGCGCTCGTCGAGGTCGGCGCGCGTGGTGCCGCCCTGCTCGGGGTGGTGTGCGAAGGCCTCCGCGTTGAGCGCGAGCCAGGCCTCCTCGTCCTGGCCGACCACGAACGGGCGTACGACGGTGCCGTCCAGCTCGCCGAGCGGCGGCAGGTCGACCAGCGGACGCCGCATCACCCACAGGTCGCGCACGGCGGCGAACCCGAGGTGGCCGGCGAGTGCGGCCGCGCCCGGGTGGTTCCCGTGCGACCACGCGGTGAGCGGCCCCTCGTCCTCGACGGCCGCCTCGGCCAGCACCCGGCCCAGGCCCCGTCGTCGGGCGGCCGGGTGCACGACCACGTCGACCGCGCCGTCGTGGCGCCACCCGAACCCGTCCGCGCCCGCGGACCAGAGCCGAGAGGACCCCAGTCCGTGAGCCAAGGCCAGCAGCGCCGCCTCGTCGAGCGGCTCGGCGCCGTCCTCGACGGTGGCGGCCTCCACCACCCGGCGCAGGTCGGCTGCCGGTCCGTCCTCCCCGGTCCAGTCGAAGTCGTCGGGGCGTACGCGGGTCGGGTTCACGGGACTCAGCCTAGGAGTGCGCGCCGATGAGCTCGCTGGTGACGATGGCGGCGGCGCTGCTGTTCCCCTTCGTGGCGATGGTGCTGGTGCTGTGGCTGGCGCACCTCGAGGAGACGCTGCCCGGCGCGGTCCAGGCCGCCCGCCGCGACCCGGTGCCGGCCCCGATCCTGGCGATCGCCGTCGGCCCCGAGCCGGCCGAGGTCGCCACGGGGGTCGGCCCCGAGCCGGCCGAGATCGCCTCGGAGGAGGCACCCGCCGTGCTCGTGACCGAGCCGGTCCACCAGATCGCCGTCTGAGGCACCTCGGGGCGGCCGGGCCGGGAGTCGGGCACCGGGCACGTCGTACCGCTCGCTGTACGACGCCCGCCGCACGCTCCCGACGAAACGTGCACGCACCCGGTGTTGCAACGCAGGGACGGTGCACGATTCACAGGGCACCCTGGGAATCGTCCAGCCCAGGGGTCCCGACCCGCCCTAGACTCAGGCCCGTGGGCGAGCCGACGGCGCAGGACTGGCAGTCGAGGCTGCGCGCGAAGGGGTACCGGCTCACGCCGCAGCGCGAGCTGGTCCTGGGTGCCGTGGAGCGGCTGGGGCACGCGACGCCGGACGAGATCCTGACCGCCGTGCACGAGGAGTCGCAGGCGGTGAACATCTCCACCGTCTACCGGACCCTGGAGCTGCTCGAGGAGCTCGGCCTGGTGCGGCACGCGCACCTGGAGGACCGGGCGCCGACGTACCACTCCGCCCTGCACCCCGCCCACGTCCACCTGGTCTGCCGGGAGTGCGGGTCGATCACCGAGGTGGAGCCCGACGTCGTGGAGCCGTTCACCGGGATGCTCCAGGAGCGCTACGGCTTCGCGACGGACGTGGGCCACCTCACGGTCTTCGGCACCTGTGCGTCCGGCGAGGGACACTAGGCACGTGAGCCCCCTCCTCGACCTCCCCGGAGCAGTCGCCGGCGACGGCATCGATGCCCCGGTCGCCGCGCACTACGGCTCGTTCAACGGCGAGCAGCGCATCCTCGAGGCCGGCGACGGCTTCGTCGACCTGTCGCACCGCGGCGTCGTCCGGGTCACCGGCCCGGACCGGCTGACCTGGCTGCACTCGCTGACCACCCAGCACCTGCTCGACCTGCCGCCGCGGACCCCGACCCAGACCCTGGTGCTCAGCCCGCAGGGCCATGTCGAGCACGCGATGCACGCCGTCGACGACGGCACCTCGTTCACCGCCCACGTCGAGCCGGGCCTGGCCGCGGCGCTCGTGGAGTGGCTGGACCGGATGCGGTTCATGATGCGCGTCGAGGTCGCCGACGTCACCGACGAGCTCGCGGTCACCTGGCGTCCCGGGGCGGCCGGTCGCTACGAGCTGGTGCCCCGCGACCAGCTCGAGGCGTACGCCGCAGCGGCCGGCCCCGCGTGCGGCCTGTGGGCCTTCGACGCCCTGCGCATCGCGCGCGGCGAGCCGCGTCTCGGGCTGGACACCGACCACCGCACGATCCCCAACGAGGCCGGCTGGATCGGCAGCGCGGTGCACCTGGACAAGGGCTGCTACCGCGGGCAGGAGACGGTGGCGCGAGTGCACACGCTCGGCCGGCCGCCGCGACGCCTCACCCTGCTGCACCTCGACGGCTCCGCGGACCGGCTCCCCGAGCGCGGCAGCGAGCTGGTGCTGGGCGACAAGGCGGTCGGGTTCGTCGGCACCAGCGCCCGCCACCACGAGCTGGGCCCGATCGCGCTGGGCATGGTCAAGCGCAACGTCGCCCTCGACGCACCCCTGGTCACCGACGGGCTGGCCGCCGCGCAGGAGGCCGTGGTCGACCCCGAGGTCGGTCTGCACGTGCGGCCGCTGCGCTGATCGAAAGAATATGTGCGCTGAAGCGCCTCACGTCTACTATTCTTGAAGTCGAAGGCCCCGGGCGGCTGCTCTCAGGGTGACCTGAAGCCGCATGGTCAGGAGATCGAGATGGCCCGCGCTCGCACCTACTCGCCCCAGACCCGTGATGCCGCCCGCCTCCTCGGACTGGAGATCGCGCGAGCCCGCCGTGCCCGTCGTTGGTCGGCTGCTGAGCTCGCCGAGCGCGCCGGCGTCTCCCACGTCACTGTCCGCTCAGCCGAGAAGGGCGCCTTGAGCGTCTCCATCGGCACCGTCTTCGAGATCGCCACCGTTCTCGGCGTCGACCTCTTCGGCACCCCCGAGGAGGTCCAAGGGCTGCTGGCCCGTGGCCGCGACCGCCTCGCTCTGCTGCCGGCCAGCGTGCGACAGACGCAGACAGACCTCGATGACGACTTCTGAGAGCCAGGAGGGTGGCGCGGCCCCCCCGCGGACCTCGGCTGGACGACCCCCGACGAGCGCCTTCGTGTGGGTGTGGCTGCCCGGCCGCACCAGTCCCGTCGTAGCCGGACGCCTCGACCAACACCACGAGATCGTCACCTTCACCTATGGCCGCAGCTACCTGGCGCGAGAGGACGCCATCGCGTTGTACCTGCCGGAGCTCCCTCTCCGACGAGGGGTGATCCGGCCGGACTCGGGCTTGACGGCACCTGGGTGCATCAAGGACGCAGGCCCTGACTCCTGGGGCCAGCGCGTCATCTTGGCCCGTCACTCCGGCCACCTGGATCGCGACAGCGACACCGGTGACCTGAGTCTGTTGACCTACCTGGTGGAGTCGGGCTCGGATCGCATCGGCGGCCTGGACTTCCAGGCCAGCCCGACCCACTACGTCGCCCGCGCTGGACATGCCTCTCTGCCTCAGCTGCAGCAGGCGGCAGAGACCCTGCAGGCCGGTGGCGAGCTGCCGCTCGACCTCGCCGAGGCGCTGCTGCGCGGCACCTCCATCGGTGGCGCGCGGCCGAAGGTCCTGCTCGAGGACAGCGGCCGCAAGCTGATCGCCAAGCTCTCGTCCACGACCGACACCTACCCGGTGGTCAAGGCCGAGGGAGTCGCGATGAACCTGGCTCGTCGCTGTGGCCTGGACGTGGCGCGCACCGAGGTCACCTCCTCGATGGGCCGCGACGTACTGCTGGTCGAGCGCTTCGACCGGACCCACACCACCGGCGAGCGCCGACTCATCGTCTCGGCGCTGACGATTCTGGGGCTCGACGAGATGATGGGTCGCTACGCCACCTACTACGATCTGGCCGACCTGGTGCGCCGACGGTTCGACGACGCCGTGGCGACGCTGCGAGAGCTGTTCGCCCGCATCGTCTTCAACGTGCTCACCGGCAACACCGACGACCATGCACGCAACCACGCGGCGTTCTGGGACGGCGAGTCGCTGCGCCTCACACCTGGCTACGACGTGTGCCCACAACCGCGCAGCGGCACCGAGGCCAACCAAGCGATGGCGATCGGCCGGGGAGGTGAGCGTGAGAGCCGTCTCGCCGTGTGCCGGGACGCGAGCGAGGTGTACCTGCTCACCCAGCAGCAGGCCGACGAGATCATCGCCGCTCAGGTCGACGTCATCGAGTCACAGTGGGACGACGCCGCAGACGAGTGCCGGCTGACGACTCAGGACAAGCAGAGGTTGTGGAGGCGTCAGATCCTCAACGACTTCGTGCACCGCTGAGCCGGACGACATCGCCCAGGTTCGCCTCAAGCGAATCTAGACGCGCTCGCGCTCCCGTTCGCTCTCCTTGGGCGGCAGCACGAAGCGGTAGCCGACGTTGCGCACGGTGCCGATCAGCGTCTCGTTGTCGGGGCCCAGCTTGGCGCGCAGCCGCCGCACGTGCACGTCCACGGTGCGGGTGCCGCCGAAGTAGTCGTAGCCCCACACCTCCTGGAGCAGCTGCTCGCGGGTGAACACCCGGCCGGGGTGCTGCACGAGGTACTTCAGCAGCTCGAACTCCTTGAACGTGAGGTCGAGCGGCCGGCCGCCGAGCTTCGCGGTGTACGTCGACTCGTCGACCGTCACGTCGCCGGACCGGATCACGTGCGACTCGGGGTCGTCGGCGTCGCGCTGCACGAGCAGCCGCCCGACGCCGAGCCGGAGCCGGGCCTCGAGCTCCGCGGGGCCGCAGGTCGACAAGATCACGTCGTCCATGCCCCAGTCGGCGGCGACGACGGACAGGCCGCCCTCGGTGACGACGAGGAGGACCGGTGCGTCGCTGCCCGTGGTGCGGATCAGCCGGCACAGGTCCCGGGCGTGGGCCAGCTCCTTGCGGCCGTCCACCAGCACCAGGTCGACCTCGGGCGCCTCGAGCAGCGCACTGCCCTCGGCGGGGAGGATCTTGACCTGGTGGGGGAGCAGGGCGAGGGCGGGCAGGACGTCGACCGACGGCTGGGTGGTGCTCGTCAGCAGCAAGAGGGTGCTCAATGGGATCTCCCGGTGAGGGCCCGACAGGTGCCTCCAGCAGAGGCATGGTGCCCGACTCGCCGTTGAGCCGACCGTGCGCGGAACCGGGCGGTCGGTGGGCCGCCGATGGTCTTGCGCGATGAGCAAGGATACCCGTCATGAGCGACCCGGTGACCGCGCTGCCCACCGTGGGCACCGTCACAGTGCGCTACTGGGCCGCCGCCCGGGCGGCGTCCGGGGTGGCCTCCGACGAGGTGCCGGCGGTCGAGGGCATGACCCTGGCCGACCTGCTCGGGACCGTCGCCGCGCGGCACGCCGACCGTCCGCGGCTGGCGCAGGTGGTCTCGGTGTGCTCGGTGCTGGTGGGGGACCGGCCGGTCGGGTCGGCCGCACCTGACGACGTACGCCTGGAGGCGGGGGACACTGTCGAGCTGCTGCCGCCGTTCGCGGGTGGCTGACCGCGTCGCGCCAACGTAAAGCCTTGCCGCGGACCCCGGTTTTGACCAAGCCAGCTCTGTTTGCGGAGACCTTCAACGGGCATAATCGGACTGTCCGCGTGCCGAGGCGGACCACACCAGACGGCTTCGGGGCGGTCCGTCACCTCCCAGGGGGATCGCCCCGAGGCTCTGGGTCTCCCGCCGGATGCGGCCCCGGAATCCCCGTCGCCTTGCCGTCGTTGAGGTCGTCGTGAGTCGAGGTGCGTGGTCGCAGCCACAACGCAGCCCGGATCCGACCGACCCGCTCGCCGGGCTGGACCATCCGCTGGGTGAGCGCGCGACGCTGCTGCAGTTCTCGTCGGCCTTCTGCGCCCCCTGCCGCGCCACCCGCCGGGTCCTGGCGGAGGTGGCCGAGCTGGTGCCGGGCGTCGCCCACGTCGAGCTGGACGCCGAGCAGCACCTCGAGCTGGTACGCCGGGTGGGCATCGTCCGCACGCCGACGACGCTGGTGCTCGACGCGCAGGGGCACGAGGTCTCCCGGGCAGCCGGTGCTCCGAGCCGCCGCGACGTGCTCGCCACCCTGGCCAACGCCGTTTCCGACCAATGACGCCGTCCCAAATCGTGGACTCCCCGTCCACGCCTCGATACCCACCGTGGGGGTGGCGATGCTTCCCTGCGTACGCTGGACCCGTGCCGAGGACCGTGCTGACCAAGCGACGCGCAGTGGACAACTGTCGCGTCCGCTCGGCACTGTGTCGGGCCTCCTGACGGGACGTCGCACCTCCCCCTCCGCCTGACGCTCGCGTCCGCCCTGCGACGAGCCCGTGTCTGCCCCGGCCGCCCGTCGGTCGAGACAGCGCGGGCGCGTCGACCCACGCGTCCCCCCGCCGCACCCCGCCGAACCACTGTCAGCCAACCCACGCACCAACCGGAAGGAACCACCACATGAGCCGCGAGTCCGCACTCGTCAACGCCGACTGGGTCGAGCAGCACCTCGACGACCCGAAGGTCGTCCTGGTCGAGGTCGACGAGGACACCACGTCCTACGACAAGGGCCACATCCGTGGCGCGATCAAGCTCGACTGGACCACCGACCTGCAGGACCAGGTGCGCCGCGACTTCGTCAACAAGGAGCAGTTCGAGCAGCTGCTGTCGGGCAAGGGCGTCGCCAACGACTCGACGGTGGTGCTCTACGGCGGCAACAACAACTGGTTCGCGGCCTACGCCTACTGGTACTTCAAGCTCTACGGCCACCAGGACGTCAAGCTGCTCGACGGCGGCCGCAAGAAGTGGGAGCTCGACAGCCGCGAGCTGACCGACGAGGCCGTCACCCGGGAGGCCACCTCCTACACCGCTCAGGAGCAGGACTCCTCGATCCGCGCGTTCCGCGACGAGACCGTCGAGGCGATCGGGGTCAAGAACCTGGTCGACGTTCGCAGCCCTGATGAGTACGCCGGCCGGCTGATGGCCCCCGCGCACCTGCCGCAGGAGCAGGCGCAGCGCGCCGGCCACATCCCGACCGCGGCGAACGTCCCGTGGAGCAAGGCCGCGAACGACGACGGCACGTTCAAGTCCGACGACGAGCTGAAGCAGATCTACAGCGACGCCGGCGTGGACTGGGACAAGGACACCATCGCCTACTGCCGCATCGGCGAGCGCTCGAGCCACACCTGGTTCGTGCTGCACGAGCTCCTCGGCCAGGAAAGCGTCAAGAACTACGACGGCTCGTGGACCGAGTACGGCTCGCTCGTCGGCGTCCCCGTGGCCCTCGGTGACGAGAAGGGCGAGGCCTGAGATGTGCGGTGCGACCACCGGCGGTGTCTCGCTGGACGGCGTGAACGTCGCCAAGGAGTCGGTGATCCAAGGCGTCGTGACCAGGGACGACCAGCCGGTCGGCGGCGCCTACGTGCGCCTGCTCGACAAGACCGGTGAGTTCACCGCCGAGGTCCCCACCTCCGCGACCGGCCACTTCCGGTTCTTCGCAGCCCCCGGCGAGTGGACGCTCCGCACCCTGGCCCCCAAGGCCGACGTGGTCGACCGCAAGGTCGTCGCCCAGCAAGGCGTCGTCGCCGAGGTCGCCGTCACCCTCTGACCCCCTCGTTGGTTGAGCCGCCCCCCGCTGGTTGAGGTGCCGAGCCGCTAGGCGAGGCCTCGAAACCACCAGAGCCAACAGCAGAACCACAGCAGGGCCCCGCACCTCCGGGGCCCTGCTGCACATCCCGGCTACGCTGACCCCATGGAGACCGTCTTCATCACCCTCATGGCCCTGGTCGTGCTGCTGACCGGCTGGACGTCGCTGGTCGTGCTGCGCCGGCTCTCCCGGACCGACCACTACTGATGCCGTTCGAGCTGCCGGACAACCTCCACCCCGACTGCGCGCCCATCGCCTGGCTGCTAGGCACCTGGCAGGGCAACGGTCACGGCGACTACCCGACCATCGAGAAGTTCGAGTTCGGCCAGGAGTGCATCTTCACCCACGACGGGCGCCCGTTCTTCCACTACATGAGCCGTTCCTGGATCGTCGACGAGCAGGGCGAGAAGCTGCGCGAGGGCGCGATCGAGACCGGCTTCATCCGCTCCAAGGCGGACGGCACGCTGGAGTGGCTGCTCGCCCACCACACCGGCTTCGTCGAGGTCTGGGTCGGCACCGCGGAGGGCGCCAAGATCGAGGTCACCACCGACGCCGTGGTGCGCACGGCGACCGCCAAGGAGGTCACCGCGGGCCACCGGCTCTACGGCCTCGTGGAGGGCGACTTGCTGTGGGCCTATGACATGGCCGCCGAGGGCCAGCCGCTGCAGCCGCACCTGTGGGGACGCCTCGTCCGGCAGTGAGCGACCTGTCGAATTCCCACTCCTCGCGCCGGTGAGCCGGTTCCGTCTCGCGGCACTGGCGGTTCTGATCGTCTACACCGCCCTGCTCCTGCTCGCCGTGCTGGCACCCAGCAACAGCGACCAGAGCACCATGGTGGTGTGGTTGAGCGACCGGCTGCGCGACGTGGGCGTCCCCGACCGGTACTCGTCGTTCCCCCGACTGGAGGTGCTGCTGAACGCGGCCATCGTCGCGCCGGTCTCCTTGCTGGGCTCACTCCTCTTCCCACGCCTGTCGTGGCGGGACTGGACGGCCTACGGGTTCCTTGCCTCGAGCGCCGTCGAGATCACCCAGGCCCTGGTGCTGTCCGGTCGCCAGGCGTCCTTCAGCGACGTGGTCGCGAACACGTCCGGCGCACTCATCGGCGCCGGGGTGGTCGCCGCAGTACGCCGCGCGGGTGCCAGTCGCCGCTCGATCAGGCGGTAGGCGCCGCGACGCGGCTGCTTTCTGGGGTGAAGTCGTGGTCGCGGGCGCGTACGACGCGGCCAAGCGTCAGGCCGGCAACAGCCGACACCACCACCCAGGTCAGCAGCGCGAGCGCGATCCAGATCCACATGACCTCACTGTGGCACCGATCTCCGGTTCTGAAACGGATTGCCGAGAGCTCCTGCGCCACGTCTTGCTTCGATGTCCTGTTTGCGGCGGTAAGGGCTATGGAAGGGCCGCTGCAACCGCCCGAGCGATCCGCGAGCACGCGTCGTTGAGGACGTCAGCGACCTGCTGGTGGACGTCGCCGGACTGCCGATCGGGTCCACCACGTCGTAGTCCGTCACGTGTGCCGAGCTCCGGCAGCATGCGCCGCCAGATCGGTGAGCGTGTCGCCAGCTTCCCCTCGAGCGCGAGGGCCGTGAACTCGGGGATGGTGCAGGTGGGTGCAGAGCGCGCGGAGCATCTTCGAGCAGCCGCGACCGGATCTGACGGGTCGCGGTGGGTCCCTCCACCAACGCCGGGGTCACCGGCTGATCCACGAGACCACCCGGGGCGCCGCCCAACCGCCGCAGCTGAGCGGCAGACGTCGCCGACAGAGGACGAGGATCTCGAGGGGCTCGACCACGCGCCGTGCCTAGTGAACAGCGGTGGGCGGGGAGTCCAGTACCAAGGTGACCGGGCCATCGTTCACCAGGCTCACCTGCATGTCCGCACCGAACACGCCTCGAGCCACCGTGGCGCCGAGCCGCTCGAGCTGGGTGCATACCGCCTCGTAGAGCGGTTCCGACACGGGACCGGGAGCAGCCGCCTGCCAGGTGGGTCGCCGGCCCTTGCGCGCGTCGCCGTAGAGCGTGAACTGGCTGACCACCAGGAGCGGGGCGTCGATGTCCGAGGCCGACTGCTCCTCCCGCAGGATCCGCAGCCCCCAGACCTTGCGCGCCATCCACGCGGCTTGGTCGGGCCCGTCGCCGTGCGTCACGCCGATCAGCACCATGAGCCCCGGCCGGTCGATGGATCCGACGATCTTGCCGTCCACGGCGACGGAGGCTGAAAGAACACGCTGCACGACCGCTCGCACGCGTGAATCCTCCTGAAGGACTTGGACTGGACGTGCCCCAGTCTGCCACCATGGCGCCGTGAGCCTCACCGCCGACGGACTGCTGATCACGGTCGCCCCCACGGGCGCGGAGACGTCCAAGCAGGACTGCCCGCAGCTGCCGACCACGCTCGAGGAGCTGGTGGAGACGGCGCAGCGGTGTGAGGCCGCCGGCGCAGCGATGATCCACGTGCACATCCGCGACGACGACCACCGGCCGACCCTGGACGTCGGGCGGCTCACGGCCACGGTGGAGGCACTACGGGAGTCCACCGACCTGGTGGTGCAGCTCTCGACCGGAGGATCGGTGCACGACCCGCTCGAGGACCGGCTCAAGGTGCTTGACGCTGCTCCCGACTCGTGCAGCCTGACCATGGGCACCACGAACTTCGGCGACGACGTCTTCCTCAACCCGTGGCCGTTCATCACCGACCTCTACCGGCTCTCCCAGGATCGCGAGGTGGTGCCCGAGTTCGAGCTGTTCGACCTCGGCCACGTCGCGTCGCTGCGCCGGCTGCTCGACAAGCATGGCCTGCCGTACGGCGGTCGCGTGCACGTCGACCTGGTGATGGGTGTCCCCGGTGGCATGCCCGGGACCGCGGACGCCGTGGTCGCAGCGGTCAACGCCCTGCCGGCCGAGGTGACGTCGTGGTCCGCCACCGGCATCGGGCGCTCCACGCTGGCCGTCGCGCTGGCTGCGCTCTCCAAGGGAGGCCACCTGCGGGTGGGGATGGAGGACGTGCTCACACTGGCCAAGGGCGTGCCCGTGGAGCACAACGATCAACTGGTCCAGCGTGTGGTCGACCTGGCAGGGATCGCCCAGCGTCGTCCGATGCGTCCGGCTGAGGCGCGTCTGTTGCTACAGACCACTCGGCGCTGATCAGTGGCTGATCCGCCGCGCAGCCTCCCCCGGCTCAGGTTGCGTTGTTGATCATCCCCGCACCGACCGTGACGCCCGTTGCCTCGTCGATGAGGATGAACGATCCGGTGGTCCGGTTCTGACTGTAGGGGTCGCACAGCAACGGCGTTGTCGTGCGCAGCTGGACGCGGCCGATCTCGTTAAGGCCGAGCTGCTTGGTCTCCTGGTCGCGGTGCAGCGTGTTGATGTCCAGGCGGTACTGGATGTCCTTGACCAGCGCCCGGCCGTTGCGGGTGGTGTGCTTGATCGCCAGCTTTTGACGGGGCCGCAGCGGTTCGTTGGTCATCCAGCAGACCATCGCGTCGATGTCCTGGCTGGGCGCGGGAGCGTTGGCGACCCGGCAGATCATGTCGCCGCGAGAGACGTCCACGTCGTCCGCGAGCCGGACGGTGATGGACATCGGTGGGAACGCCTCGTCGATCTCTTGGTCGAAGAGGTCGATGCCAGCGATCGTGCTGGTCATGCCGGACGGCAGCACCAGCACTTCGTCGCCAGGTCTGAGCACTCCACCAGCGAGCTGTCCGGCGTAGCCGCGGTAGTCGTGGAAGTCGTCCGACTTGGGCCGCACGACGTACTGCACCGGGAACCGCGCGTCGACGAGGTCGCGGTCAGAGGCGACGTGCACGTGCTCGAGGTGGTGCATGAGCGACGGTCCGTCGTACCAGTCCATGTGCTCGGAACGGTTGACGACGTTGTCGCCCTTGAGAGCCGAGATCGGGATGATCTCGAGGTCCGGGATGTTCAGCTTGGTCACGAAGGAGGTGAACTCCTCGTGGATCCGGTCGAAGACCTTCTCGTCATAGTCGACGAGGTCCATCTTGTTCACCGCCAGCACGAGGTGCGGGACTCGGAGCAGCGACAGGATCACCGCGTGCCGGCGCGACTGCTCGGTCAGGCCCTGCCGGGCGTCGACCAGCACCAACCCGAGATCGGCGGTCGAGGCTCCGGTGACCATGTTGCGGGTGTACTGCACGTGGCCGGGGGTGTCGGCGATGATGAACTTGCGCTCGGGGGTGGCGAAGTAGCGGTAGGCCACGTCGATGGTGATGCCCTGCTCGCGCTCGGACCGCAGACCGTCGGTCAGCAGCGCCAGGTCGGTGTAGTCGTAGCCCTTGGCCGCTGAGGTGGACTCGACCGCCTCGAGCTGGTCCTCGAAGATCGCCTTGGCGTCAAGCAGCAGGCGGCCGATCAGCGTCGACTTGCCGTCGTCGACCGAGCCGGCCGTGGCGAAACGGAGCAGGTCCATCAGAAGTAACCTTCCTTCTTGCGGTCTTCCATGGCTGCTTCGGAGAAGCGGTCGTCGCCACGGGTGGCGCCGCGCTCGGTGACCCGGGCGACGGCGATCTCCTCGATGATCTCGGCAGTCGTCGCAGCGGTGCTCTCCACGCAGCCGGTCTGGGTCATGTCGCCCACCGTGCGGAAGCGAACCGTCAACTCCTCGACCTTCTCGTTGCCCCTGGGCTGGACCGACTCCGACTCCGACAGCAGCATGCCGTCGCGCCGGATCACCCGGCGCTGGTGGGAGAAGTAGATCGCCGGGATCTCGATCTGCTCCTGGTGGATGTAGTCCCAGATGTCGAGCTCGGTCCAGTTCGACAGCGGGAAGATCCGCATGTGCTCGCCGCCGTGGATGCGGCCGTTGTAGAGCGACCACAGCTCGGGGCGCTGCATCTTGGGGTCCCACTGGCCGAACTCGTCGCGGTGGGAGTAGACGCGCTCCTTGGCCCGTGCCTTCTCCTCGTCGCGGCGGCCGCCACCGAAGGCGGCGGTGAAGCCCTCCTCCTCGATGGCGTTGAGCAGCGTGCCGATCTGGAGCCGGTT
>Ga0210040_10008050_pt1 | contig 12593 bp, 7 predicted proteins | sample CryGeyCG12114_NA_FD_185462 | JGI IMG/M metagenome (GOLD analysis project Ga0210040, IMG submission 185462) | Groundwater microbial communities from aquifer - Crystal Geyser CG19_WC_8/21/14_NA (SPAdes) (version 2) | ecosystem: Environmental > Aquatic > Deep subsurface > Groundwater | place: USA... | reverse complement strand
ATTCTTAGTTAGCTTTTAATTCAGCTTCTTTTTTTTGTGTCGACCTGACAGCTATAGTCACATCACAATACATAATGCATTGCATTTTCGGGGCAACCAGAGAATCTTATTCTATTTTAAAGAACTTCACTTCTTTTTCAATAAAAACCCGATTGCTTACTTTTTTTCATGATATAGATCTCTATATTAAAACAAATCTCAACTGTCCTTCCCTAATTAATGATGCAAGGAGTCTAAGCAGATGACAGCAATGATTTTTTCCCAGGTCCTTGCAATGTGTTAAACTATTATTTATTGTATCTGCCATAGTACTGCATAGATGTAATGTAACTAAACCCCAGTTGATCAACAAGTGCAGCATGCAGTAGCAGTTAGTGCATCTTAACATTTCAGTTCCAAACATTCATAAAAAATAATCCTGCCCAAGATTTCTATCGTGCAATACTCGACATTATGTAGACATTATGCATGTCGTACTCATTTCACTCACTGACTCACTGTACTTGCATTACACTGCACTCATACCATAATCGGATGTCATTTGACACCAGCGGTTTGGTGAGAAAAAACATCATCATGAGTCTAACAAGCTTCATATATTTTCAGATGTGGCAGGTTCAATATTTGTAATTGATGCGTCAACAAATGTGTAACTTGCTCATTTAATTCTTCAGTTAGTCAGACGCAAACAAGCTTGATACTACAAATACTATTCCATACATCTTGCTTAATTAAATAGTACAAATACACAGCTACTGAAGAGTATATGAAAATCTATTCGTTTGCTCCACTGAGTAAATTTTTTGACTGATAAAATAAAATATACCGCAAGCTATTATATGGAAACAGCAAAAGTAAAGTATGATTCACCGCTATTAAATTCGAAAGAGGAATTTTTTTTAATATTTCCCTGTACCCGCACAAAAAAATGTTTGAACACAACTCGGGTAATTAACTACTACTATCCAGACTTGCTCACTCAACTTATGTACATCATGCATTACCTAACTAATATGTGCTCCCTTTTCCCAACAAAACACATGTTTATCAAATAGTCAAGTGCATCGCATAAGTCACATCGAGTGACACAAGCATTTTTTATTGCAATGTAATAGGAGCCAACCATATCATCATAATGATTATCACTTCAAGTCCTACAAAAAACCCGAACTTGCATTATTACTTCGGATTTTCAGTTCCCTGTCACTAGTCATGTTCGAAGATTTCAACAGTAAACATCTAACTACAAAAAGTATTTTTTACAATGTGGCAAGAGTCCCCAAACTACTATACACTGTCTACAGTTGAACTGACTAATCCAAATTGCAATTATGACAATCATTACAATCACAGTAATGAATTAATGCAACAAGAATCTCAATATTCATCTTACTATTCTCCTGAAAACTTGTTTACGGGGGAAAGTTGTGGGTATCCGAAATACGAGTATAATGGAATAACTACCGAGTCGTCGGTAGTCAACGAGCCCCTTTGGGCTCATAACAGTGAGGAAGACGTGAGTTCACCATCATTTTCAACATCCTCTTCTGATGGAGATGGCTCAATTTTCAACTTCATGGGGGAAGGGGATGAAAAATGTAATGTGAGTGTCAACGATTCATGGAATCATGTTGAGAATGAAAGTTGTAGGCCAATGTCTGAACAAGGAAAGATAAAGTGTATGTGGATTGACTGCAAAAATTATTTCGAAAATCAGGTATGTACGGCTAGCAAACTTTATTAATATTCTGAATGCATTTTACTATAGTAAATAAATTTTTAAATATTGTCAATTGGGGGCAGTTCTGATAGTGACTACTTTTGCAATCTGTGTCATGGGTAGGATTGGATGAAAATTTAAATGACGATTTTTCCCGCCATTTTAGGATGCTTTGGTTGTCCATATTGAAAAGTCCCATATTGAAGGGAGGAAAGAAGATTTCAGCTGTTTTTGGCATGGATGTCCCAGACGAAATAAACCATTCAATGCTCGCTACAAACTTCTCATTCATATGAGAGTTCATTCGGGTCACAAACCAAATAAATGCACTGTAAGTTAGCAAATACCATTAAAAATATATTTACAATTTACATGCATATATTATTAGATAGAAGGCGGTTTTAAAACTAACCAAAAGAAATTTTTTTCAACTAGTTTCAGGGATGTGCCAAGTCCTTTTCCAGACTGGAGAATCTGAAAATTCACTTGCGATCTCATACTAACGAAAGACCGTACAAATGTCCCCATTGCCCCAAATGTTTCTCAAATTCCTCGGACAGAGCCAAACATCAACGAACTCATTTTGACAAAAAACCCTATGCTTGTACATTTGCTGGCTGTACCAAGCGGTATACAGATCCTTCATCTTTACGAAAACATGCTAAACTACACTTTTTGGTGATGGACAGTAGTAGTAATATGCTTGGATCAAAACTTGTCAAAAATGAATCATTCAATGCAACAGAGAAATCCTTTAAAAGAAGGAGTCTACTGTTTTCTGAAACCAACGAAGAATCCAAAGAATTTTGTCCGCTTTTCACTACTAGTAGTAATATTCCGGCTAGTCAATTGATGCAAGGAATCGATGACGAAACTTTACACTCGGTTGAGAATAGCGAGTTTAGTGTAGATGAATTTAGTTCATGCACAGATTTCGACTGGATTTCCACTTTTGATTTGGGAGATATTGAAAGTATATTGGAAGACTGATTGCATGGTTTTAGTTTGTATAGTTAAGTTAATAAGATGTTAAATTTATAACTTTATACCATATTTTTTGTCGATAGTCAAGATTAAATAGGAGAGAAGTTTTAGTGAGATTTAATTAAGCTAACAAGAATATTCAGCAATCGTTATGATCTCAACAAATGTAACTTTATGCTGTGAGAAAAGTGAGAAGTACACGGTCTTTCAAACTATACGTACGTAACAAGTTAAGAAACTGTACATTTGTGTTCAATGTCATAAAACAAGTATTGTATATTGTATCCGAAACTCGATTTCGGTTTTGGGACTTAAGTCATTCATTTGTATAGCATTTTATTACTATACAATGAATGAGCTAAACATGGCCAAAAATTAACAAAATATTTAGATTTAAATCTATAAAGTCGATTAGTACATATAGATAAATCTATTGTTTGAATTGACTGGTAGTAAAATAAATCGTGTCAACATCCGATATCCCGTCTAATTCTTTACTGAATGATAATAAGGTGTCAACATTTAATTATTAAAACTTGATGCAAGTTTCAGTATACCAAACTCTGTTTCTATTTGTTAACTACATTTGCGATAAAATGTGGATAGATGTAGCTGCATTTCCTAATTTGAATTCTCTGGTGTGACTACATGTAGAGATCTGAAAATTTCTCCAACATTCTACTAATTTTAAGAGCCACAAAATACTCATAAACTTCTAATGTTAAATCCGAGTCTGTACCGATTCGGATTTTCCAGAATACTGTTAGTTGCACATACTTATTAACTTTATTTGCCTGCATACTGTGTTCCTTTCATGCTTTGCAAGTTTCAATCCTACCTTGCTATTTAGCTAGTTAAAACAGATCTCATACTAACGTACATACGGAATTCTAAATTTAGTTTCTGAATCCTTGCTCTTTAGCAGATGAAACCGAGGGCTGTAACATGGAATTGCACAGCACATACCTTGAAAGACTATGTAGACACTTATAGTTGAAGTAAAAACAGTTACACAAATCCATACAATAAGCTTCCATGAACATTAAAAAATTTGAAATTTAACTCAAATCTTGACGATTAAATTCCAGTATTATTAAAAAATGTACTAGAAAAAAGTAAAAATTTTTCTTTATTTCATATGAGTTCGAAAGGGAAACCAGTGGTGTGCCGAAAAAAGAGAAATTCCGGGGAACCCGAACGTAAATTTACAATTACGGTGATATTCCTACTGGGAAGGGAGTAAACTCATTTGAACACAGAATTCTCACCCGGTCATCATTCAGTTGAAATCCTTTTCCTCCATTTGAGCCAATTCTTTGCAAGTCTGTACAAATGTAACTAAAACGCACGGCATTTTATAACTAGGACGACAGAGGAAGAAAATAATTCCCGTCTATTGTGTTTTCCACAACTTTGTTTACGTTATTTATGTACTTACTACTCGTTTTGTGATTCAACTAAAATAGCTCGTGTGCAATCTTCACAGCTAAGGAATATGTTGGGTTGTGAGTTACGTTTAGTTAGCTAAAAATGTGTAATTAATACGAGAGCAAAGTAAGTCTTTGCACAACTTTGCAGCGAAAATGGTGCTAAGGGATCCCAATGATCCCCTCAACCAGTCCAGGGGCATTATGGGCCCCTTGGAGAAAACTGGTGGGGTTCAAAATAATAGGGGACGTCTTAAGCAAAGGTAAAAAAGCCAAGCCCCAGTTAGTCACATTTTAATTCTGAATGGGTTGATTGATATTTGCCTTCAGACCGATTATGATTCATTGCATTAAATTATCTGTCCATTTAGATTTGACATTATCAGAAAACTTGGGCAAGGCACATACGGCAAAGTGCAACTTGGTATTGACAAAGAGACTGGACAAGAGGTAAATAAAACTTGCTTTCACTAAATTGTTACTGTAGCCTTTAGGATATGAGAAGATGAACAAATCGATTGTCGTCAAAATCTCGTAAAAACTAACATTTTAACATCTTCATTAATTCTTAGTGCTTTGATTCATTTGTAACAAGTTTCCATAATGTGTGAATTCAAAACTAAAACAAAATGGACGCATTCCGCCTACGATAAGATGCATTTCAAGTATCTTGATCACCCACAATCCATAGATATTAGCGTCTAGCGTCTACAATTTGTATGCTCACCCTATAACCTTCTTAATATGCATAGGTGGCAATATTTTGGCATTACTGCTTGCTGAATTTTATTCCTCTGAATCATCCATCCAATTGTGTACACAACATAGTACGCTATATGGTACATCACAAGTAGTAGTAGAAAAAAATCGCGTAAACATTCAAACCCATTATGCAATAAACTCGAAAACTCATTCTACGTGATTCAAATGAAATCAATGTTCTCTTTTATTTCATCACATCTAAAAGGCTAACATAAAAATTTAGGCCAATGGTTTAGCTATAAACTAGATTTGTTTTCTACTAACCATGCCCAAATGACATTAATCTAATGAATCATGGTAAAACAAGTTAGTTAGTTGAAGAAGGTTAAAGTTGTATTTAAATTTAGTAGTGTATTTCCATATCTTTCACTACTACTTTCACCAACGAAAACACACTGTGACTGTATTACCAACTAAGGGGAAGGGGTTCATTTCATTCCTTGAAATCAATGCCACAATTAATTCTAAAACACTGAATGCATCAAACAGACGTTAGGTATAGCAAATACACTAACTAACTATCTGGAATCATCAACAGGTCATCCAAAATTACTCATTCAGTTTTTCACTTGTCACGTTTAAAATGCACACAGCTGCATTTCTACCCACGTTTAAAGTAAGCGAGAGAACGTAGTCTCTAGTCTGTGCTATGTAGAAACGGAACTTATGACTATCGGCTCGCTGCATGGAGTGAATTGAAACCATACTGTACGTGTATACTTATTGCGTATGCATACATTATGATGATGATGATGACGACATGGAAATGGTTCAGTGGTGTAAAAATAGCACGTTTTGTCATCTTCATCCTCTTTTCATTTGACTTTCCGACCAGACGTAGTCAGCTTTTTTTTCTGTTGATGGAGCAGTCTAAAATGTACACAGTTGTATAGGATTATAGAAAGTTGGTACTACTGCCATATTCAAATGTTAATACTAACTAACCAAGAACTGGCCTGCAGAGCCATTGTAAAAGTGGTACTAACTTACCAACACACATGCGTTTTTATGTTATTCAGAAGGGATGCGACATTTGCTGATTACGACTGCTATATACAATATTCTTTTTTAAGTAAGAAATTAAATATGTTTTAAATCTTTTATGTTGGCTAGTGATTTAGTCAGTTGGTTAAAAAGATGAAAAATAATTAGAACTGTATAGTAAAAGTATCAGCTGCAATTTTGTGCGACAAATGAGTTTTTGCTGCTAGTTTTAAAAGCAAAGAATTTTGTCAGTAGTATGGCTAGTTAGATTTACTTGAGCTTGGAACAACACAGCTTGATCATCCTTGAAACTTGCAATGTCACATTACATATAGCTTTTGTCAATCAACATGCAAGCTGAACTAAAATTCTTTGCCAGAACTTGAAAGCAAACAAGCAATTATGTGAGACAGAGATGTAAATAGTAATATATGATATATGAATGACCCAGAATACCAATCTCAATAAAAAAGCTAATTAAATTAAATAAAGCACAAGAAAAAGACAGTAAAATAGTGCTACAATGAAAAATTTGGATGTTAAAATTACAATTATATTCATTTTTTTAGGTTGCAATTAAAACTATAAAGAAATCGAAAATCGAAACCGAAGCTGATTTGATTCGAATTCGCAGAGAGATTCAGATTATGTCGTCCGTACGACATCCCAACATTATCCATATTTATGAAGGTACAGCGCAAATTTATATAACCAGCTGTTTTGAGTGTTTATTATTCTCATGTTTTGTATTTTGCAATCCAGTTTTTGAAAATCGGGAAAAAATTGTACTTGTGATGGAATACGCTGCTGGAGGTGAACTCTACGATTTTCTAAATGACAGGAAAATTTTACAAGACGGTGAAGCCAGAAGAATTTTTCGTCAAGTAGCTTCTGCTGTGTACTATTGTCACAAGGTAAAGTTCAAAATCCAAAATATTTTGCATTCTATAATTTCTCGTGATCATAAATCATAAATACCGTACCAATTATTTTCTAGTTTCTATCATCCTGACTTTTTGTATGTACGCATAGACAGACAAGACAAATTTTTACATGTCATTATGGTACAGCTAAATTTATTGAAATTAATTTCAACTCACCACAGCTTGTGCTATAGGGAAATACTTGGCCGTTTCTCAATAATACTTACTTTTCTTCCCCATTCGTTTTCAAAGACAAGGCAGACAAGGCTCCAAATAACTTTACCAATGCCAATTTCTTATCATTACATAAGCAAACAAATAGTCCATTTCCAAGCCACAAAAACAATTAGGTGCTCTAATACTAACTAATCACTGTGTGCTTACAGCACAAGATTTGCCACCGTGATCTCAAACTGGAAAATATATTATTGGATGAAAACTCTTGTGCTAAGGTAACTTAATTGCTTCATCATCTTATTACGAGCCAAATACACTAACTATAAATCTAACACAAATTCTTATGGGTAACAAACACAGATCGCCGACTTTGGCTTAAGTAATGTATTTGATGATGTGAATTTGCTCAAAACATTCTGTGGAAGTCCTTTATACGCATCTCCAGAAATCGTGAAGGGCACTCCATACTACGGTCCTGAAGTAGATTGCTGGTAAATAAACCAAAACATAACTACTCCATCCATGTCACGAAACAGTTGTCGTTAAATTATCGACTTGCCCCACTATAGGTCCTTAGGGGTCCTCCTGTACACTTTGGTATACGGAGCCATGCCTTTTGACGGCTCTAACTTCAAACGTCTAGTCAAACAAATCTCACATGGTGATTACTACGAGCCCAAAAAACCAGCTGAGGCATCCCCATTGATCCGACTGATGCTCACTGTGGATCCAATGAAACGAGCTACAATCAAAGACGTTTGTGCCCATCCCTGGATCAACCACACATTTGAACAGTCATGTCTAAATATTGCCGAAGATTTAGCCCACCAAACGCCAGTTAGACTGGATGTGTTGTTGTCCGTAGCCCCTAGTCATATCAATCATTCTCAAGTCATGATTCAAGGCTCCCCTGAAGAATCTAAAGTCAGTATAGCAGACAATGCTGAGGCTTCAGTACCTGAAAGTAAGGCGACAGGTGCACATACAAAAGCTAAAGAAAACGGAGAAAAGGCCCCTATAAAGAAAAGGAAAGCACAAGCCAAGACCAAGTCAAAAACTACTCCTTTGTTAGAATTGATACAAGATGTGGAAGAAGAGGATAATGTACCAAAAGCTAAAACGCCGGAGAATGAGGATGACACTTTGAGTGAAATCAGTGAGATTCAGGCAGAAGACGGGAAGAAGGAAAATTTAACTGCAGGAAAACCGACAAAGAAAGTGGTCAAGAAAAAAGTAAGCGAAGGAGCTGAAAAGGTGGAGACAAAAACTGCTCCAAAAACTGAAGATTTTGAGAAAAAGGTGGAACCAAAAGTGGAACCGAAAGCGGAACCAAAAGCGGAACCGAAGGTGGAACCAAAAGTTGAACCGAAAGTGGAACCAAAAGTTGAACCAAAATTGGAACCAAAAGTGGAACCGAAAGTGAAATCGAAAGTGGAATCACCAGTTACAAAAGAGCAGGGTGTTGTGAGCAAAGTTGAAGATATCAAAGAAGAACCAGTGGAGAAAAAGACTGTGGTGAGAAAGAAGGTGATAAAACCGAAACCATCAGTTGCGAAAGAAAGTGATGAAGACAAAGTGGAGCAACCTAAAATTGACAAGAAAGAAAGTGCGGAGCCAATGATTCAACCTGTAAGTAAAGATGAAGGATCCTCATCAGAAAAAGAGAGTGACAGCAAAGCCAAAGGGTTTGAAAGGCAAAGATCCGACTCTTTATCAGAAGCATCTCCAACGAGAATTGAGCGAAGGAATTCTAAAGTCATTAGTCAAAAGACTGCAGAACTCATTCAAAACTTGCAAACAAACACTTCTACTAATGGAAGCGGTGAAAGTTCCACGAAAGGTCCAAAAAAATTAGTGATTCCAAATTTTAATAAAATATCTGACGCGAAAAATAAATTTGAGACTAAACCACCCAAACCGTGTGCACCATTGTCATCAGTGAAGGCTGCTTTTGAAGCGAAAGCTCTTCAGGCACAAAACAGCGGATCGCGTAGTAAGCGGTCAGACGAATCAGATTCTAAAGGGGAAAGCTCAGCTGGGGAGGAGAAATCATCAGAGTCTAAGAATTTAAAACCACGAGTGGATCCAAAAGTTGTATCCGAGATCAAAAAACCGAAAGATGCGGAGCCTGAAGTTAAAACTAAAGTTACAACGACAACAGCTGAACCCCAAAGGGTAGAGAAGAAGCCAAAGGAGGAAGAAAATGAGAATAAAAACATACCAGAGAAACCATTTGAGAGTGAAAAGCCTAAAGAGCCTACACCTACTACATCTACTGTGGAGAAAGTAAAAGACAAGAAGGAAACAACTGTTACACCCGAAAAACAAGCAAATAATACAATAGAATTAAAACCCAAGGAAGAAAAAAGCCCTGCAGTTTCTCCCAAAAGTAAACCAAAAGTTAGCAGACCCACTACAGAAATCGAAACTACGGGAAAACCAGGTTTGAAAGTTACCATCCCCAGTCGAGACCAAGACCTGAAACCTGTGACAATCGACACGGGCAAAGGAAGCCCAAGGGCTGTAAAAATGCTTGTGAAGGGTAAAACAACTCATTTGCCAGCATTGCCTACAGTTAGTCCTAGTCCGCAAGACAATGCATGCACGCCTTTTACAAAAGCAATGGAGCCTGCCAAACCTCCAGACAAACAGAAAACCTTAGCAGAAAGTTGTAGTACTATAGCTAAAACTATCCCACAAAACAAAGAACAAGCTGCCAAGAAAATATCCTCGGTTATCAACAAAATAATTCCATCCGGATCCTGTGACAAACTTATGAATAATGCGGAACGGCGTCAAAATTTTACAAAGTCTGTAGCCGGTGCCCAAGGTAAGCACAATCCACCATGTTTGAAAAAAATTGTAGCTAGAGGGGTAAATTAAATGTATTCTCACATTTTTTCACAGCGTCCCCATCACAAGAGCGAATTATTCCGATAAAATTCGAAACGGAGCCACAGGAAAAACAGAAACCTTCCCTAGCAAGTGCTTCCGCGCCAACTTCCAATTCGAACATTGTTGGATTACCAACAAAAACTGGTAGTTTCAAAAGATCCGACTCGAGTTTCTCTCGGCAAGATTCGTCAGATACGGAAAGTTCTTTAGCTGCACCTCCACCCAGACGTGATATGCTCCAAAAGTCTCCGAAAGAGTTCCTGATCCCGATAAAAATTGAAGCTAGTGGGGTCACAATGACTCCATCTGGTGACATTCCACAAGCAGGGTCTGGAGAAGCAGACGATTTTCGTGCCGATGCTCGTCTCAGGTCCGGCAGATTTGGGCGGCATAAACGATATAGTAGCTTGTTGAGTGACTCTAGTGTGGATGAGGATGGGGTAGCTTCGGCGGATGCCAGCAGGCATGGTTCAAGAGCAAGCTTGCCCACTGGTCAAAGGAGAAGTCAGAGTCAAGGAGATGAACCAGAAAATTCGTCAGGAACGTTTAAAAAGTTCAAGTAAGTTCGATAGATGAAGTGTCCTATTGATTGTAATGTACAGGACCAACTATAACTAATACTAAACATGACGATTTTAGGATGAGACGAGCAGGTGCATTACCTTTGGACCGCAGTGATTCTTTCTCATCTGCTGATGATGATGAAGAAGATGCATTTGAGGTCCTAACTGCCGAGTCTTTATTTACTAACTTACTGGACCGAGTTCGAAATCTTACGAAACGATTGAACCGGGAAGATAGTGCTGGTCCAAGCTGGGGCTCCTCACCATCGCCTACACCAATGGATATTTCAAATTTCCCGTTGTGGGGATCATCCCCTTTGAAAGAGTTCATGGCAAGGTAAGATATCTCTCTGTTTGAATCGATGGCTGATTAGTTGCTACTTGCTACTCTAACATCACAACGAGAACGAACAGTGAACGTACATTCACAACGAAATGTCAAAGTCAAACAGTATTCTACTTTCAGTTTTACATAGAAACTCGTTTTCCGTATTGAGTTCATTTAATTCCAAATTACAATTTGTTAATGAATATGAAATTGTAACTTTGCTCGAATACCTCAATACAACAATTTTAAATGAAAGAAATTATAAGTAGTGGCAGAGAATCCGTTGTGTGGTGTGGTACATGTAACATAGTCCTTGTAAACAGGGACTCAGGTTCGTTTTCTATGCTAGCAGGACGCTCTTTGTTAGATAGATACATTGAGTGATTGAGTATCATTGGAAAACAAAGGGAAAGGGACGCCTTAATTAAAATTCATCCATCAATCCAAATAATACGAAACCGGTAGTTAACTCCGCAGCTTAGTGTGTTGTTGAGCGTATTCTCTGATCAATCTCATCCATTGCATGATGGCTACGCGGACCAATTATTAAATGTGTGTACCTGATTTGTTACAGAGCTCCTTCAGAAGCTCGTTCATTGGCTTCTAGCGCTGGTCCCAGTTTGCTTACACATCGTTCATTTTCACGGGAGCCATCCGTCACAGTGACAATAAAAGGGAGCCCAGGAGCCACGGCATCTTCTTGGCGACGGAGTATGAGTAAGGATTTCTCTGGAGACAGTGATTCCCCAGCATCAGCTCACAGTAATCCAGCCTCCAGAAGTGAGTCCAACTCTAGCTCAGATAGCCCAAAGCGCCAAGTCTTCGTATATCATAGGAATGTTAATTTCCCCACAAAAACTGATAAGAATTGTAAAGGCAGTGGTGGTAGCATTTCTTCGTGCCAACCACAGTCTTCCTCGTCCGATGTCAACCTTGATGCTGGCAACAATGATTCTTCTTCTTCTTAGATTTAGGGTTCTCTTCAAACTTGCAGGCATAATAAATATACCCATTTGCCCTTAAATATAATCGACTCTTCAAATTTCCACACCACACAGTTAAGATTATTTAATTATACGTTTGTGTGACGTGTGAGAAGATTAAATGGCTGACACTAAACATGCGCATTTAATCAGCTCAGCATTGGTCATTAGTAACAAGACAAAGACACAAATAACTTCTTCTTCGGTAAGCTTTCAATTAAAATCTCTAATTTCGCAAACTGAAGTTAGAATTAACACGTTAGCTTATTTTTTGAAGTGAACTGAGGGAGCATTTGATGATTTTGACAATCATATTTTTTTGACTTTGTTGCCCCAGAATTGCAGTTGCGTTTTGAATCCACGGCGGTTCAATTATTTATTTTTTGCTCACAAATAATATTTTTAATATTGTATATTAGTGTGTGGCGCTAGATTTACTGAACTGAAAATAATGCATTCTCCTCCCTGCTCCGTCAACCGTTTTAGCCTTAGCACTAGCACTAACCAAAATGACAGTACATCAGCGCATAGTGAGAGACAGAAAACTAATATGGAGAAATTATTGTTGGAGCTCGGCGCCAATGTAACTATTTTTTGGCGCTTATGATAAAGTTAACTTTGAGAGAAAGGTGTGATGGAATGGAGGCTGTTATAAAATTGTGCATGGGTTGATTGTTGCTTAGATTTTCGTGCTTACTGATTTTGATAGCAAAGCAGTGTTATACGCTAAAATTTTCTTTCAATTTTATTGATTAACACAATTAACACATACCATATACTGTTTCTCTAACATTTCGAGCTTTTTATGTTGGTTTTGTTTGCAAATATCACTATATCACCTTACGTC
>Ga0210040_10008049_pt1 | contig 12593 bp, 1 predicted proteins | sample CryGeyCG12114_NA_FD_185462 | JGI IMG/M metagenome (GOLD analysis project Ga0210040, IMG submission 185462) | Groundwater microbial communities from aquifer - Crystal Geyser CG19_WC_8/21/14_NA (SPAdes) (version 2) | ecosystem: Environmental > Aquatic > Deep subsurface > Groundwater | place: USA... | reverse complement strand
AGCGGCAGCCTCAGCAGCCGCCCTTCTTCTTTGCTCTCGTGTTAGCCTCGTTCTTGCCGGCGGAGTTGGCGATCTTTCTGCCGCAGCATGAGGACTTCCACTTCTGCTCCGAGTACCTCCTGATACTGGCAAGTTTCGTCCACCAGCGCCGATGCCCACGCTGCCTTCTCGGCCGCGCTGGCTTGTAGTAGCGGGTGATCCGGAATGCTGGCGCCGTGTTGAAGGTCCCGGTGAAGGACTAGGCGCGTCCTCTCTCCTGTTCCGATCTGTTCTGTTCCCGCTCGGTCTTTCTACACGCCGTGCTGGAGGAGTAGTTTGGCGCTCCTGTGTCTGTGTGTGCTGCCGGTTTGGGTCGTTTTCTGAGTTAAGGTAGTATTCTACGGGTGGCGGTGGCATGTTGTTGGTCGGCGGCGCTCGAGCTGAAGACTGATTGAAGGATGTGCTTGGTGATATATGTGATGCGCAAGGAGAGCGGTGTTGTTAGTGTTATGGTAGGTATATAGTCGTCGAGTGATGCTGTTTTGTTCTAAGGAAGAGAAGAAGATGTGGTGCTGGCTTTGTCATTTTATATGCTTGACCTGCTGCTCGTTGAGGTGCTGCTATGTGATGCTGCCAACATCATAGCGTGACTGTCGTCGAAAATTCACAGTGAGGTTTTGCTCTTAAGTTCCATGTGTCGCCGTGCTTCACTAGTTCATGAGCCAAACCATGAAGAGTTCGGCTCTCAAGAACAAACACTATGAAGTCCGCTATGATTAGATCTGCTATAAGAATTTGCATGGTGAGGTTTAGGTCAGAATACGATGAATGTACATGAGGCGACTAAAACTACTAGATATTTGACGATTTCCTGATGCCTCGCAACATGGGTATTATACAGTTTAGTAACGTACATAGAACAATAGGGAACACGACGAGTAAGAAGCCGATAATATTTGACAACTAGCCATGCGCAACCTAGTCCCGTCAGCTCCCTACTATTTTTTCCAGTTTCATCCAAGTGAACCCAACCACATCCCACCTTCCACAATCTCCCCTTTACCACTCATTCACCGTCCCACCCTCAAGGCGTATCTCTCCTCTGCCTCGGCACTCTCACCGGAATCGGAACACCCTTTCCCTCGATCATCTCACCAGTCACCGGATCGATCTTATACATGGCGTTGATGCCCCTGAACCTGTCTCTCGCCCTTCTACGCACTATTCCCTCTTCCTTTGGAGACATTGGCTCCATGTTCGCTTCTGCCATTCTCTTCTTCGTGTCTTTGACCGTTGCGTTCTCTACCTTTCCTTCTCTACGCAAGCTTCTTTTCTCCTTGCGCGCCTCTTTAGCATCGAATGCGGCTTGCAGCTTGGAGTAATGGTTGTTGGGTCCCATCTTCGCGTCTGCGACGCGCGTCTTGGAGCTGGCGGGGACGTATTTGCTGGGGCCGGAGCCGAGGACTCTGGGTTTAGGCTTGGTGGTCTTGGGCGTGGATGATGTGAGCGGCTTGGGAGCTGGCTTCGGGGTCTTCTTGACGACGCCCATGTTGAATGATTTGTTGGTATGAAGAGCTGACCGTTGGGTGTTGGGATACGGAAATAGATGACTGGCTCGCAGTGTCCGCGTGTAATCTAGGAAGGTGATTGTCTCTGCACAGCAGGGACTGAGGTTGTTAGGAAGGTTCTGATTGGTGGCTTGGAAGGGTTTGTCGTCGTCAAAGGTAGCTGCCAGGTAAAAATAGTTGTCTAGGAATGGTATGTATCGATCGTATGCTGGAAAATGTGGTCTAAAGAAAGAAAGAGAGTGGTTGGAGCCAACATGGCATACCTTATATGGTTCTCGGAGTACCTGCGCTGAAGTCTCTCCTTTGTGAAGGACGGCTTGCGTGAAGGATGAATGTTGACTTAAACGTTCACATAGTTCAATTCTGAATTCGAACAATAGTGTAGAGTTCGTAATGTGCATGATGAAGATCTCGCTCGGTGACTTGAACATATGCGTGACAGAACTTGGTAGATCACACGTTACTCTGAAGGTCTCATCACTGCGCAGCCGGTTCACATTCACGTATCATGAGAAGGTTATAAGGCGTAGAAGTGGCATCTTACTCGCTTCTCCAGATCCAATACTAGAGCACATTTTCCATACCACATCTCGCCAACAACACCCTGCATTTCGACTTTCACACAATAGGTGCACAAAGCCACACCCAAATTTCCACCAGGCACAGTCAGGAACTGTCAACCCCACGCATCCCGATTTCCACCACCTAACGCCTAGGCAAGCCCCATCAAGCTTAACCTCGAGTAAGTAACGTACGTGCTCTAAATTAGTTCTATATAAGCTTATTACTAAACTTTAAGTATACTTTAGTATAAGAGGTTTAGTATAATTTTAAGCTATAATAGCTTATTAGTATACTAGTTAATATTAAACTATAGAAATATTTAAAATTTTTAATTATTATACTTTAAAAGTTAATAAGTCTTTAAAAATAACTAATAAGAAAATAACTAATAATAGATTATATTATAAGTATTTATTTAAGTATAGATTAAAGTTATTAGAGTAGCTATAAAGAGCTCTTTACTTATCTTTTATCTTCTTTACTAATATATTTTTTTAACTTTAAACTAATATAGATACTTAAAAGATTATAATTAAATTTTACTTTACTTCTACTTATTACTTATTTTATTAAATATAAAACTTTAAGAAGAGATAAGTTAATAGCTCTTTTTCTACTTTATAATTTAAAATAAAAATAGAGTAATATTATAAGCTATAGTACTTACTTAACTAAAGATTTAACTATTTTACTAATAAAGATTTATATAAATAGTAAGAGTATACTTATATAATTAATATAATAGTAATATAGTTAAGCGCTATTAACTATAAGTAACTATAAGTAACTTAATACTCTATACTAATATCTTTATAAAGTAACTAGTAGTAGCTATAAAAAGTAGCTAAAAGTAAAAATCTAGTACTTTAAATAAGTAAAGAAATAGCTTAACTTTTTAAATAAAAAAAAATAAAGATACTAAAGTACTTACTATATCACGAAAGTTTTTTTTATAAAAATATACTATAATTAATAGTATTAATACTATTAATACTAGGTACCTATAATTTAGCTTAATTACTAGTAGGCCTAGTAGGCTTAGTAGGCCTAGTAGGCCTAGTAGGTTTAGAGAAGCTTTAGAGTAGGTTTAGAGTAGGTTTAGACCTAGAAAAATTATTAAAAATACTACTAATTATTCTTTAAAAAACTGCGTACTTAAAATATTTATAGCTATTTTATTTACTTAGTTATTAAAGTTTTAAAATTATTTTATTTTAAAGTTCTTAAAACTTACTTAAGCTCTAGCTCTATAAGTAAATAATATATATATATTTTTTATTCTATAAAACTAACTAAATAGCTTATTTTTACTATATAAAGCTATATTAGTATATTATATATATATATACTAGTTAGAATGTACTTAGATAAAAAAAATAAAGAAATTCTTTATCTTTTTTTTTAAAGCTTAATATCTATTTAACTAGAATAGCTAAAAATATTCTAAATAGGCTATTTTAAAGAGAGATTACCGTTCTATATTTTATGTTATATAAGTAATTACGTAATTATATTATAGAGCCTTATAATATACCTTAAATATTACGACTTAGAATTAAGGACCTAGGGAACCTAGGGGAACCTAGGGAACCTCGTAGGTACCTATAAGGTACCTATAAGTACTAGTATTACTACTATTTTTTTATATATTTTTACTAATATAAGTATAAAAAAAAATATAAAGAAGTAGATATTAATATACTTTATTAACTATTAAACTAAAGTAGTTAGATAATTAAAAAAGATATAAAGTTAGCTTATTTTCTAAGTTTATTAAGTATAATAGATAAGTAGTAGTAGAAAGTATTATAAAAGTTAAAGACTAAACTAGTAGATACTATAGCGTAGTTAGAGGGGTTCTTAATCCTATAATATAACTATTTTAAGAGTTAATAATATAAAGGTTAGAATAGAGATCTATAGCTAGCGTAGTACTAGTAGGCTAGCGCCTTAGCTAGTAGCTCTTAGTACTTCTATAAAGGTTATCTTTATAAGAGCTCTCTATATTTATTACTTCTATATCTTAGATTTTTATCTATTTAACTTAGTTACTATACTAGGCTCTAAACTATAATATAATCTAAGACCTACTTATAAATATATAAATACCTAACTACGTAAGCTACTATAAGCGCTATACTTATAAATAAGTAAAGCTAATATAGTAATACTATCCTAAAAGATCTTTAGATAAGAACTAATTACTACGTAATTATAAGCGCTACTATATTAAATATAAGTAACTTTATAAAAACTAGTACTAGTATCCTTACTAAGACTACGCCTCTTTAAGAGCTAAGCTAGCCTTTAATACCTACTATAATACTAGCTTCTAGAGAGACTATACCTAGCTCTACTCTATATATATTATAGTTAACTATAAACTTTAGTCTCCTATAGTAATAGCTACTTTATTAGATATTAAGTCTCTTCTAGAGTAATAGCTATTATAACCTTCTTAATACTAAGAGCTATATACTAGGTTTATTTAATAATAGCTTCTAAGATAATAATAGTAATAATAATATAGCTTTCTAGCCCTAAACGCACTCTTATAACCTAAAATATATAATTATTTATAATATATCTAAGAAAGTTAGATAGCTTAGCCTAGGTATTATAACTAACTACCTATATAAGCTATATATTATTACTACTAACTACTCTAAATTAGAAGATATAGTAAAGTATACCTACTAAAAGATATTATATATTAAAGATATAGATAAAGACATAGTTTAAAGAGCTAATAATCTTATTAACTTATTAAATAAAAGATTAGAAAGTAATTATTCTACTTTTACTTAAACTTATATTAAAATTAGCTTATTAACTTCTATAATAGATAATAAAGCTAAGCGTAAAAATAAATATAAAGATAAGTATATTAAGTATACCTTAAAACGTAATAATAAGTATAAGTGTATCTTTTTATAAAAAGTAATATATAAGAGTATAACCTTTATTACTCTAAAGACTTAATATAATAATAATCTAGTCTTAGTTATATTAGAAAACTATAACTATAAAACTTATAAAAGTAAGCTAGTAGCTAAGATTAATTTTATAATAATATAAGATTAGAATCTACCTAATTAGCTAGATAAGTTATATATTACTATAATTAAGACTATTTACGTATTAAATTATTAGCTAAAAGAGATAAGATCTAAGAATGCTAGTCTAGACGTAGAACTTAATAATAAAGAGATTAAAGTATTAAACTTTAAAGAGGAGCTTTAAGTAGCTAAAGAGTACCTAATATTATTAGATTTCTAGGTTACTAAACTAGTTAAAAAGGTATAGAAAAAGTAATATAGTCTAAACTAGTTCTAATAAGCCTATAATAAGGAATTTAAGAAGTATAAAGTAATACTCCTTATACTAGAATAAGTTAATTATAAACTTACTATCTTCTAATAAGATAAAAAAGATAATAATAAGCTACTATACTAATAATAATCTAGACTAACTATCTAAGTTATACTACTAGTACTATTATAGATAGCTATAGTAACTCTAGTACTAGCTACTACTCTAAATAATCTCTTTATAGTATTTATTACCTTTCTTAGTAATAACTATAACTATAACTATAAGCCTAATATCTAGCGTTTTAGAAGTAAAGATAAAATACTTTAAGACTACTATAAGTAGTATATAGATATTAAGGATAAGATAGAATCTTCTTAATACTATAATACTAAGAAAAGTAAGCTTATAATATTATATAAATATCTAGAAGATAAGGTATATAGCTAAATTATATATAGCTTTAAAATAGATACTTAGTAGATAGTAGACTAAGTCTAGAATATACTAAATACTTATTATAATAAAATAAATAGTAAAAGTACTATATATGCGTTCTTAAAGTCTATAGAAGTAGAGTTTAAAGATAGTAAAAAGATATTATCTAGCTAAATCTCTTAGTTTAGCTTATACCTTATACTTCTAAACTTTAATAATAATAATAATATAGTCTTTAAAGCTAAGTAATACTTAACTAGCTAATAGAAAGATTATATTATTATAAGTAAAGATAAAAGTATTATATAAGTAGCGTTCTATAAGAAGCTATACTATATTAAGTAAGAGTAAAGACTATATATTATAACTACTATATCTATAATAATACTAAAGGTAAATTAAGGTAGCTATAGTTATAGTACTACTCTAAGTAGTACTTACTCTATAACTACTACTACTACTATAACTCTAAAAATATATATTTAGTATAGTTATACCTATATATAGTATTAAGTCCTTATAAAGATAGGCGTATATTTTAACTACTTTAAGTATAGCTATACTTTTAATAAAGATACTCTTTATAAGGACTAGCTATTTATAGCTCTATCTTTAAATACTACTATTTATAAAGTATTTAAAGCTACTAAGGTCTTTCTAGCTAGTATACTTATAACTATATTAAGTAAGGATAACGTAAGTACTATAACTATCTCTAAAGAAGTAGAAAACTAGATATTTCTAGTAAAAGTTACTACTAGAGATATAGAAGAAAAGAAAGTTATACTACTTAATACTATATTAGTAAGGATACTATACTAATAGTACTAGAAGACTATAAGTAATCTTTATTACTTATAGTTAAAGATAAGGATAAGGAGCTCTAAGAGTAACTAGAGCCTAAGTTATTACTTTACTTTAATAATAAGGCTTTTCTAGACCTAAGTTATAATAAAGATTTTAAATAATACTAATAAGAAAAGAAAAGATAAGTAATCTAGGATTAAATTACTAAACTAAGCTTCTTAATTATAGTATACTATATTTAGATCTTAGTAGTAATAGCTACTACTATCTATAGTACTAGTTACTAACTTACTATAAGATATTAGTTAGTATTTAAAAGATCTATCTCTACTTCTTACTCTTCTAAATTAGGTATTAAAATTATAGGTAATACTAGTTATAGTTTACTTTTTATTAACTTATTATTTATTAGCGTAAATTATTATAATTTTATCTTACTTAGTTTACTAGCTATTATTAAGCTTACTAATAGCTTAAAAGTAAGAAAGATAATATATACTATAAATATTATAGTATACTTTAATAGATATTCTAAGTAATTATTAGCTTATATTATAAAGCTATCTAGTATCTAAATAATTCTAGGTACTCTATAGTTCTAGAAATATTAGCTATAGATTAACTAAGACTCTATATCTCTTATCTTTAATAGTAAATACTATATTTCTTATTATCTCTATTATAGTATCTTAGGTATTATATAAAGTAGCTAGTATTATAAATATAAGTATTCTATTAAGAAAGAGCTTATTTATAAGTATAAGAGTATCTAAGTTATAATAGTATTAAGTAAAGTTACCTATAAAGTAGCCTTTAACTTTACTACTTAAGTAGTAGTATTTATAAAAGAAGATATTAATATACTTACTAAGTTAGATAAGGAACTTAAATTAAATATCTTTACTAAGATCTTTAGCGCTAAGGTCTTAGAAGATAACTTTCTATATTTCTATAAGAAACTAGAAAGATTACTTATAATATATAAAGAAATTATTAACTTATTACTACTAGTACTATATAAGCTATATAATACCTTTAATCTATATAAAGTAGATAAGTTACTACTATACTATAATATTAATTATTATATAGACCTAATACCTAGTACTAAAGCTATTATATAATAACTATAAGATATAAGTTATAATAAAGCTTATACTATTAAGTTATATATTAATAATATACTAGCTAAGAGATATATAGAGAGGAGTATTTTAGAATAGACTTTACTTTTACTTATTATTAAGAAGCTAGAAAAGAGAATTTATATCTATATTAACTACTATAGACTTAATATAGTTATAATAAAGAACTATAATACGCCTTCTCTAATTAAAGAAATACTTAGTAAGCTCTTTTATATATAATAGTTCTTAAAAGTAGACGTTATTACTATATTTAATAAAATCTAGATTAAGGAAAGTAATAAATACTACTTAGCCTTCTTAATAGCTTATAGCCTATTCTAATATATAGTTATACTATTTAGTATATATAATATACTAGGTATATTCTAAGTATATATTAATAAAGTCTTAAGAGATTATCTTAACGTCTTTATTATAGCGTATTTAGATAATATCTTAATCTTTAGTAAAATAGAAGAAGAGTATAACTATTATTTATTCTAAGTTATTAAGTAACTAGGTAAGTCTAGCTTATACTTAAATATTACTAAATATAAATTTTAGACGTAACGCGTAAAGTTTCTTAGACTTATAATTATACTTAAGAGTATTAAAATAGATCTTAAAAAAGTAAAAGCTATTTAAGATTAGAAGGCGCTATAAATAATTAAAGACGTATAGTTATTTTTTAGATTCTATAACTTTTATAGGCGCTTTATTCTTAGCTTCTCTAAGATTATAAAGCTCTTTATAGCGTTAATAAAGAAGAATCCTAGTAAAGTATTACTATTTCTACTTAACGCTAATAGACTAGAACTATAAGTATTTAAGTATTTAAAGGAAGCCTTTACTAAAAGAGAAGTCTTTACTTACTTTAATTTTAACTTACTATATATTATTAAGTTAGATACTAGTAACTAAGTATACGCTACTATACTCTCCTAAATAGAAGCTAATAGTATCTTTTATCCTATAGCGTTTATATTAAAAAAGATAATACTTACTAAATATAACTATAAGATATATAATAAAGAACTACTTACTATTATTTAAGTTTTTAAAGAATAGTAACTAGAACTTATAAAAGCTCTATCTATAATTAAAGTACTTACTAATTATAAGAGACTATAATAGTTTACTACTAAAAAGGACTTAAATTAATAGTAAATTAGATAGGCTAAGTTCCTATCTAACTTTAATTTTAATATTAAGTATAGACTTAGTAAATAGAGTAAGAAGCTAGATAGCCTTACTTATTAACTAGATAACTTACTTATTAATATATAAGATAATTATATTACTAATTAGTAATAAGCTTTACTTTATCCTAAATAACTTATTCTAGAGTTATATACTTATACGTATAGTAATAGTAGTAGTTATAAAGTAATTAGGCTAGCTACTATATACTTAGAAGAAGATAAGTACTCTATTAATAATCTTACTTATATAATATATAGGCTCTTAGAGAGAACTATATAGGTAATCTCTATAGCTATAAGATAATTTACTATTAAAATTAACCTATATAATAAACTTAATAACTCTAATAATATATTAGTAGATAATCTACTTAATATACTATACCTAGGTAGTAAGTAACTCTATTAACTAATTACTACTAAGAAGAATAATAACTAATATATACCTTAGTAGCTTATCTAAGATAGATTATAAATTAAAATAAGAGACTTCTTAGTTAAGAATAGCTAACTATTTATTAGAAGTAACTACTAATATATCTCTTTTAGTAATAAACTTTATATACGTATTATTAAGTAGATTTATAATATACCTATAGGTAGTTATAGTAGTTATATAGTAACCTACTAGTACATTACTTAATAGTACTACTAGTAAAGCTTTACTTTAATAGTATCTAAGTTTATTAATAATTACTTTACTTATAGATAGACTAAATTATCTTATATAGCTAAGTATAGACTCCTTTACTCTTTACTAATACTAGATTACTACTAAGAGGATATCTCTATTAACTTTATTACTCTACTACCTTATTTAACCTAGTATAGTAGAATATATTACTACGTTATAGTAGTAGTAGACTAACTATTTAAGAAATATAAGTTTATACTAATAGAAAACTTAGAGGTATCTATAGTAGTAGACGCCTTTATTAAGTATATCTAGAAGAAGAAGAGCTACTTAAGAACTATTATCTTTAATTAAGAATAGTAATTTATATTATATTTCTAGAGAAGGCTATATATATATATAGGTATAAAGTTAAAGCTCTTAATATTATATTATATAAAAACTAATAGATAAACTAAAATTACTAATATAGAGCTTAAGTAGTACTTATATACTTATATTAATTACTTATAAAATAACTAGATATAGTTCTTACTTTTAGTAGAATTTAAAGTAAATTATAAAGTATTATTAGTAACTAGAGTTTCTCTATTCTAAGCTACTAAAGGATATAATCTATATACTAGCTTTAAACTTCTATATACTCTCTTAATATAACTATAACTAATAGCTATATAATATAAATAAATATAGTATATAAATACTTTTATATAATAATTTTATAAGCTATATTAGTACCTAAAGGAAGAGCTTATATAGATAAGAGAGAGAATATATAAATATACTAATAATAACTAAGTACTAGTACTTTAGTTTTAAAAAGATAACTAAGTTATACTAGATACTTATAATATTCGCACTAAATAACTTATAAAATTACTTAATTATAAAAACCTTAGACTTTATTAAGTTACTTAAGTTATTAATAGTAATATAGTATATAAGCTTAACCTACTACTATAACTAAAGGAGATCTTCTTTATATTCTACCTATAGCTATTATATATCTATAATAATAATCTACTACTAAGCTAGCTTTAAGATAATAACCTACTATAGATTATATACTTTAATAATAATAGTAGAGAATACTATAAAATTATCTAAGTACTTAAGGCCTATATATACTCTAATATAACTAACCTATATATAGGCTATAAAGGCCTTTTAGTATATAAAGTAGAGTAGAAAAAAAAATAACTAGTTATAGTTATAATAGCTATACTTTAACTTATAAAGTAGTAAAGATACTATAAAAGACTTCTATAACTATTACTTTAGTTAGCTAGGCCCCTATACTATATTTAATAACTATAATAATAATAGTTAACTAGTTATTATCTATACTATAAGACTTATAACTAAAGCTAAAGAGTTTAGCTTTTATATAGATAGCTAGTTATCTTTAAAAGCTCTAGATAAGTAGCTTTTTATAGCCCTCTAAGTTAGTATATATTTCTACTTATATAAGTAGCTACTTCTTATCTTACTTAACTATATAACGTTTTATTAAACTAAATAGGTAAGTTACTAAAGTACTCTAGCTAGTATATAAAGGTAGTAGTAGTAAGAAAAGTACTATAAAAGATAAGAGTAAAGTAAAGAGAGTAGCTTATACTTCTTTATAATATAGTATTTTATATACCTTATAGGAGTGTAAGGCTTATTTAATAGAAAGATATATAAGAGTTAAAATAGAAATCTATAGCTAGTATAGTACTAGTAGGCTAGCGCCTTAGCTAGTAGCTTTTAATACTTCTATAGAAGTTATCTTTATAAGAGCCTTCTATACCTATTACTTCTATATCTTAGATTTTTATCTATTTAACTTAGTTACTATACTAAACTCTAAACTATAATAAATAATACTATTTTAAGGGTCTAAAACGTACCTATTACGCCTAAAATTATTATATTATAGAATTAAGAACCCCCTTAAACGCGCTATAGTACTTATTTTTATAGTGTTATATAGTTAAATTAAAGTCTTAGGGTATCTAAAATAAGAGTTCAAATAGGCAAAATCCCTCTACCTAGATAAATAAAGGCGTAATTTAAAAAAAATAAAACACGTAATAATAGTGCTAAGAGACCTAGGCGCTAGCCTTAAGTTCCTAATACAGTATCTAACTCCTTAAAAATTTGCCTAGGGCACGATAAGATCGCCTTAAGCTAGGCTTAGTAGGGTTACAAGACTTTAGTTAATAGTACTTATAAGTTATTAGCTTATATTAATTTAAAAAGTTTTTATAGCTACTATTAACTTAGCTAAACTAGAACTATTATTAGTATATTTAGGTAGTATATTAAGAACACGTTGTAAACTTTAGGGCCTAGAGGCTAAAGCTCGACCTCGAACAACTCCCGAGGTCACCAAACCTCAAATCGACCCAAGGCCCACCTTCACCACCATTCCCCATAATGTGCACTACTTCCAAAACAACCTGGCTATCATGCGGCCACACCGTCTACCGCCGGTGGCCTTGTCAGAGACCTGGTTGCAAGGACGTAGACCGGACCAAGACACAAGACTAAGCCCAGGACTTAGGGAATCCACGCCATACATCGCATACGAGAGGAGGGGCTGGAAACGAGACATCATGGACTTGGCATATACCTCACAGGGATGGAAACTTCTGGTGAGGTTTACCGGTCTTGCTATTGCTCTCAGGCCTTCTGCAAGAAAGCAAGAGATGATAGGAAGAAAGCGGGGGAGGGGTTAGAGGAGAGCAAGAGGATGGCGAGGAAGAAGAAGAGAGTGCCTGTGATGAAGGGAGGTAGGGCGGAAGAGAAGGTGGGGCCGGTGGTAGGAAGTAAGGTCAAAAGGGGTGTGGGAGAGGAGGCATGGAAGGGTTGAGGTTGGATGGATAGATGGGTTGAGTTGGTATGTTGGAACGGTAGTTGAGAGATTGCAATGTTCTTTGATTCCTGTTATCAGTCGTTGCATGATTGTATAAGGTAC
>Ga0210040_10008048_pt1 | contig 12595 bp, 13 predicted proteins | sample CryGeyCG12114_NA_FD_185462 | JGI IMG/M metagenome (GOLD analysis project Ga0210040, IMG submission 185462) | Groundwater microbial communities from aquifer - Crystal Geyser CG19_WC_8/21/14_NA (SPAdes) (version 2) | ecosystem: Environmental > Aquatic > Deep subsurface > Groundwater | place: USA... | reverse complement strand
GTCGAAGCATGTGCAGCGACGAGCAAACTTTCGCTGACTTGACTCGCGTCTCGAGTAGCACAAGTTAGCAGAGTTTCGGTCCCGCCGCGTTATCGCCACGCAATCAGCGTGCTGCAATCGGGGACCGCCGGGCCAGGGTCTTTGATAAGAACTCGAGCCTGACCAATACCAGAGTCGATATACCGTGCGCGAGCTGAAAGTGGACTGGTGGCTTATAGATGGCGCAAAGGCCGAAGCGGATCCGAACAGGGATTATAAGTCACTGGTACAATCAATTAAATTCATGCGAACCGAACTTTCCATGGGTTGACGTCGATATCCACATCCTTGGGATGACCTCTCCAACCTGATGGCATTGATTGGATCGCCAGCACTTCAGGTATCGGTATTGAATCTGCGGAAACTCGAAGACATGCTTCCGCTCCCTTCCTCTCTCTCTCTCTCTTTTTCTTTCTTCTGTCTGGTTCTCTGCCAATACCATCACGGCCACTGGCAAGGCTGAGAACGAGGCACAAAGGTCTCTTTGTTGCAAATACGTCGAGTATGTCGTCCAGTCACCAATATCCTGGAGCAACACGGCATGAGCACCATCATATCGCACTTGCTGGGTGATGGTCGAATGTAGCAGAACTGAGAGGAGCAAGGCGGACGACTGTCGGAGGTGACAACCGTTGCTGCGGCAAGGGTCGAACAATGCTCGAGCCTCGTGCAGTAGCGAGAGCGAGATCAGGGGCTGCTACAGAGGCAAAGCCGGTAATCCGATCGATGTGTCAGTACCTAGTAATGTGCAATGTGAGGTCAAGATACTCTAGCCGACGCATGCGAGCCTCGGACAACCCACCTTACTCATATCGTGCGAGATATGCAGCCGGACGTAAGTGTGTTGAGCAGCGCCTTGCACTCACTTCAGTATTCATACAACTTGAAGTGACTTGGGTATGCAGTATGACATTGTTCCGAAAGTCCACACCCAGGTATGGCAAGGCTCAGAGTGGCAATAGGCTGAGCCGTGCATACGGGTTGCCGGGCCTCTAATAGTCGTTGACTCGTATGTCGTGCGACCTCGATGCAAATAATATCATTCTTATCGAAGCCGTTGAACTGTTTGACCCTTTGACCTTTCAGCTCCCAATGACTGCCAAGCAGTAACTAGTGGTTCCACGCCCTGGCATCGAGTACTCGTAAGGCTCAAGCCATGGACTCGGAACTCTCGCTCTAGAACTATGAGTAGGTAAGCAGTAGTGAGCGAGTACTGTGGTACATACGTCGGTAGATCGGTAGGTCGGTAGGTTGGTCGGTACTACGCTGGCAGTAAGTTACCTGGTGCCTTCCCTTGAGGTGTTGGAGTGCATCTGCCACCTGCACCTGCACTTGCACCTGCAGTCAGTGGCCGTCTGGAAGCGCTTCTTATTACGTAGGCGCGTGCAACCCTGACCCGCTCAGTCGGCCCTTAAGCCCTCTAACTTAACGTTAATGTCAACTCTATCACAGCCCGAGGACACTACACTAACTTAGATACTCCACTATCTAAGTTAGGTACTGCGAGTACAAGTTACTCATACTACTCATGCGTAGCTACCCACGCTGCTCTGCGAGTCCAAGTCCGAGTCGTCGCCTAGCAGTCCTCTAATCCGCTCGCACGGGCGTACTCGAACTTACCTGGGTGCTCGAGAGTCTGACTTAGACTGACAACTTGAAGCCTGCACACCTGGAGTGCCTGACTACGCCCGGGTCCGCCATGAACTTCAACTTGGGCCACTGCACCTATGAGTAGTAACCTACTCATACAGTGGACACGCTAGGCATCGATCCACCCACCCAGAGCCACTGAAGCCATTCCAACTCGACGCTGATCTTCCTCCATAACAGTCCTGTCGAATACTAGTAGCCGTTCAGGTAGACCTCGGACCCCGACACATCGCCACTGCCCCCAGTAGTGCCAGCAGTGGTATCAAAAGAGCAACAAGACACAACACAACGCGGACAGACTGCGCACACGAGCAATATTCGATTTGTCGCACGTCAATCTCACCGACACCCACAACCACACGGCCCACCGATCTACGTTGCTGCCCTAATGTCGGCGCCAAAACGCCAAACTCAATCTCCCAATCTAAGCCGGAGCTTGTCAGCGGCCTGGCAGGCCAGAGGTTATCGTCCAGAGACTGCGGACACCAAGCCTTCCACCGCCGACGACGATGAGTATGGCGAAGCCGCATATCAACGTGCTTTCGCAGAGGCCGCCAAACACAACCCTCCCAGAGTGCCAAATCCGCATCACTACCCAAACTCCTGGTCCGCTCAGGAGTATATACGCAAACGAGATCAAGCTCTCGACTCCACCGTCACCACCAGGAGGTTCAGGCCAAACCCTTGCTACGTTCCACCAGTGATTGACATTCACCGAGCTGCCAGAGAAGGCAAAGACCCAGCTCAAGGACCGTCTCAATCAATATCAAACCCGGCACTACCACCAATCCCTTATATAGCTCCCCCACCAGCCACAACTTCGGATCGGCCTCCTTTCATGGACACAAGCACTGTGTCGAACAGGCCTATGCTCCTAGAGCCGAAGATCGATGCTCCGTCTGGCCCAGTATACAAGTTGAGATCGTTCATTGACTGAACAGGACGCGGTCATGTCAAGCAGAAGCAAGTGGGGCTTCTGGCGCTATGATGCAGCTGTACGCCTGCTAACGTGCTGCTTCAAATGATCGAGCCCGTCTATCAACTATTAACTGTACCACTTTCGTCTACTGTGTCAACCGTGGCCAAGGGATCTCCTGGGAGTCTTTGGCAGTTCTCAGTGTCGTTATGAAAACACAGACGTTTTCCCAGCACAATCAAGGACAGAAGAAGCCATTTGTTTGTGACATGCCATCACATGAGTTGATCAAGCCAGTCTCCACGCGGATCTAACTTGAAAAGTCCGCTGTGGTTTGATCTATGTTGATTTTACCTCAAGGTCTAACAAGTGGTACGACACCTGGACGCTGTTGCACTAGGCTCAATAAGGGCAGAAACAATTGGCGCTGCTCACCCTCATCACCGGACGCTGTCGAGCTTACAGAATTCGAGGCGAGCTGGTTGCGTGCCCACATCATCATACTCTCCCAGACTACCCATTCCCAACTCTCACACTTGTCGGGTTCCAAAATTTGGGGCTCGGCGTCATCGTTTGCGACGCAACACACCATGAAAATCGTGATGTAGTGCTTCCTCTCGGCTTGCATCACATCATTGGTAGCCGTTAGAAAACGGAGAGAATCGACATTGAGGCCGGTTTCCTCAAGTACTTCGCGTCTGGCACATTCTTCGAAACTCTCTTCAAATTCGAGATGACCTCCAGGCAGAGCCCAAGTACCAGCACCATGGCTTCCCTTGCGCTTGCCCATGAGAAAGCATCCCCGACTATTCATCACGAAAACACCAACACCAACTCGCGCCGTTGGTGAGGTCATCGTAATTGGGTTCGTCGACTAATATTCCTAAACTAACTCGCAGAAGGCGTGAGTTAGGTCGGTAATATCAATGCAAGCGGACGAATTGGTGCGGAGAAGCGAATCGTGGAACGGGAGGCAATCTGGCCGAGACTTGGCGAACCATTCCGTCTTTGGATGCCAGCAATCCGATAACTTGTCGTCCATGCTGCACTAAACAGCAGAAGTCTACAGTAGTGGAGTTTGGCCGACGCCGGCTAGGTTACAATGTCAGCCTCCAGGTTATAAAGCTGTTTTATCTCCTCTTGATCGGACGTTGTTTCAATCACCAAGACCGCGAATTTGCACCACAGTACGTCAAGCTTTACAATCGCTAACCACGGCTCTACTCAACAATGACTCTACCAACGCGCAAACTCGGCAAGAACGGGCCTCAAGTGACTGCCATAGGCGCCGGCCTCGCGTCCCTGGGTCACTCTTACGGTCACGCAGGAGATGACGCAACCCGTCTGGCCTATCTGGACAAGCTCTACGAGCTCGGAGAGACAAACTGGGACGACGCAGACATCTATGGAGACACGGAAGAGCTTGTCGGGAAGTGGTTCACTGCTAACCCGGAGAAACGAAAGGATGTCTTCTTCGGCACCAAATTCGGCTGTGCTGTAGGCGAAACCATGACGACGAGAAGCGATCCAGAATACGTCAAGGAAGCTTTTGACAGAAGCATCAACAAACTCAAGACTGACTACGTCGACATATACTACTGTCACCGTGTTGACGGAAAAACGCCCGTCGAGAAGACGATAGAAGCAATGGCAGAGTTGAAGAGGTACACCAGTCCTTCCTACTCATACGTATGACTGACAACCACCAGACAAGGTAAAATTCGGCACCTAGGCCTCTCAGAAGTCTCCGCAAGGACCATTCGCCGCGCGCACGCCGTGCACCCCCTCGCCGCCGTACAAATTGAGTACTCGCCCTGGGCACTGGAGATCGAGTCGGAAACGACCAACGTCCTATCTACCTGTAAAGAACTCGGCATCGCCATTGTGGCCTACTCCCCACTCGGTCGTGGTTTCTTGACCGGCTCCATCAAATCCGCCGACGATGTCAAAGGCGACTGGCGCGCCATGATGCCCCGTTTCCTGCCGGAGAACTTTTCTAAAAACCTCGACTTGGTCAACAAGATCACAGCCATCGCGGACAAGAAAGGCGTGAGCTCGGGCCAACTCGTCCTGGCGTGGCTGTTGAGGCAGTGGGAGGGTGTCATCCCGATCCCTGGCACGAGGAGCATCGACCGTGTCAAGGAGAACGTGGGCGCGATGGAGGTTGTGCTCAGCGACGAAGAGGACAAGGAGATCAGAGACGCGTGTAACAGTGCGGAACTGGCCGGGGGAAGATATCCCCAAATGTTGGAGTACATGCAAATTGGAGAAACGCCCGAGTTGGAGGTGGAGGCGTAGCCGAGTGCTGGAACCGCCACGCCGCTTCCTCTGCCGTGATAACTACTCTCCCGAATGGTTTCTAGACGCAAGTAACTCATGATTACCTACAGCAGGTAGGTAGCTTGTCTCAAATTCTGTACGCCAGTTTGACAGCAACGCGTCGTTACTCTAACATCCTCGATTACGAACGGGGTACTTGTATGTTACCCTAGGCTCCCCTACCCGTACATCTCTAAGGATCCGGTGAGGAAATAGCAAGTAATAATACAATAATTCAATGAACACCGCGCGCTATGCCCTGAGTTTCTGTTTACTAAACAAAAAGCGTGCGCTGCACGCGAGCCTGTATTTACTCTCCCGTAAATATCATGTATTTGAATCCATTGTATTCCGGTGGATCACTGGTGTGGGAGGGGGGAAAAGTGCCCCCGTCACCACATTCATTTTCACCTCATGTGTACCCTGAACTCCTTCGCTGGCCCGCGATCGCTAAGAGGGTAATAATTGCTCGTTGTCAATAACAAAATGAACCGCTCTTCCCCTTTCCCACGTTATTCATCCGTACGGCGTCTGTGGCCAACTCGACTTTTGCTTTGGCGACCTCGCCTTGTCGAGCCTCCAGCACCCGTTCGTGCCGATCAGCCTGCGTACTTCGGTCTCGCTGAGGTGGTTGGCGAGCGCTGCAAATTGTTTGTCGTTGAGTGATAGATCACAGGTCTTGAAGTACGCCGGGTTCCATGTGCGGCCTTCGGACCTCTCGCGTTTTCGCATCTCTCGTTGGGCTTTTTCGAGTTTGGACTTCTCGGACACGAGGAGGGGGAAGTCGTTTTTCCGTAGGGCCGAGATGACGGCTGACCAGGCACGTCGTGATTCCCATGGGCTCTGAGATGCTAGCGGGGTTATTGTCGGTACGACCGGTGATGTTTTCGGATCACTGCAGGAGTAGGTCTCGATGATGGTGCCTCTGGAATCGGACATGGTGAAGGTGTCGCTCCAACTGCCTTTCGATGTATAGAGAATTTTGGCAGGCGACGAGGTATGATAGACGGAGGCGGTGAATTGATTGCGTTGTGAGGAGGAGAAGGGTGACCACTTCGAGCCAGAGGAAAAGGTTATGCTAGCGCAGTAGCCGGAGCTGCTGGGGATGGTGTAGGTGCCGTTTATTTCTGGGTAGGGTGCGCTGGAGAGGAGGCCATAAATTCGCATATCGGGAAGGGGGACGAGGTAGGTTTCGTTCTTGTGGTGGCTCAAGGTGACAAGGGCGTGGCCGCTTTGTTTCACGAGAATGGAGGTTCCAGAAAGGGTGGTGGATTGAGTGGCATATGCTTCGGCCTGAGAAAATTAGCCAGGTTGCAGATGGAAGACATAATGATTTACCTTGACGCCATGTTTATCATCTGAAAGGTAGCATGCCGTGGTCGGCGGATGGTGGCTGACTTGTTCACTGATCACATTGACCGTGGAGTTTGTGTTTGGATCTTTGAAAGAGGCGAGGAACAGCTCTCCCAGGATCGGATTAAATGGCTTCTTTACCCCTTCTTTCACTGTACGACCAACATAGTATTGTCGTTGGAGACTGGCAAGGAAGAGTCTCAAGACCATGAGCATGCGACGGTCTGGGCGCGCTTCGAGAGAGGCGGCAGCAAAAAGAGTCGGACGTTCTGCCCAGTAGGCAGGAAATTCGACCAGAGATTGTGGAGCAAGGATGAATGGTGGTGCTGTGATGCTGGCGAGGTCCCCGCGGACTGTAGCAAGAACCTGAGAAGTAGTCAGTACATGATGCTGGAAGCTCTCATCTAGACTTGTGGTTGTGATATGACGACATCAAAGGAAGACTGTATGAGGACTGACCGCAAGGAAGTCGCGAAAGCTGTTCATGTTGTTCGACTTTGCTACCATGTCGAAGTATGTTAATGGCAAGGTACTCGAAACAGATTGAGGTAAAGCAATGCTTTGCTATGCCTTCTTCGTTGCCTTTGCTGGGGACCTAACAAGCGTTGAGGAGCGAGTGCTTGCGGGAGTCAAGCTTTGGACAAGACACTGAAGATGTAAGGCGGGTATAATGGAGTCAGCTGGGGTAAGACGCTAGAGGAGTTTCATGGCGTTTCGATAGCAGCGAAAGCACAGAAGTTAAATACACTGGGACGAGGATGAAATGTATGCCCGATATGCTATTATTGCATATGCTTCGCCATCGACGGAGACGTAGTTCGGATCATGCGCTCGCAGCTCGCAAAAGCACAGCGTATAGACGCTAGATCGTTTACGCCCGTATCGCGAGACTGCGGTTCGACAATGACAAAACCACCTGGCACCATGGTTGAACGTCGATTGGTGAAAGACTGTCCGATGAAGTTGTGTATCGATGACGCGTATTCGAGGCATCAGCCGTCGATGGTGGGGAGGGGCGCAGTGGTCAGATCGTGTGTCGCAAATTCGCAACGGTGATGGTCGACTGCAATTGGGCACAGGCACCATGTGCGCACATCGTGCTGGCTCTGTCATCTCAACCCTATCCATCACAAGCTTCCCGGTGTTGTTCGGAGGGTCGGCGCTGTCAATGAAGTGATCGAACCTCCGCTCGGGAATAATAAAGACAGAGCTAGATCTACACAGCAGTAGTACCCACTGATACGCCGGACCGTCCGCCTTTCCAGGTTTGCTCGCTTTGCACATTTTGCTTTGTCCTCTGGAGTCTCATGCGCTCTCATCAACGATTGCTCGTCTAATCCCTCTTGATCCATTGCTCCGTTATACGTGCCCCGTCACGGCCGTCCATAGCCGCCACCACCAAGATGGATTTCAAGTCTCTCATGGCTGCGCAGATCTCCAAAGCCAAGGGCACGCCCTCTCCTGGTTCAACTCACACAACCTCTTCCACTGCCACCAACACACCGAAGTACCTTCGGCGAGCTGAAATCGAAGCCCAACGGCAAGCCACATACCTGTCTGAACAGGAAGCAATCTCTCGTGAACGAGAGGAACGTGCCCGTAAAAAGCGCAAACTGGAAGAGGACGCCACGGAAGAGAAGGCAGCTAGGGAGGCGAAGCTTCAGCGTCTGGCAGAGGAGAGCAGGGCACGGCGAGAAGAAAGCGATCGCGAAGAAGAGCGTGCGAGGAGGAAACGGTTGGGTTTGCCAGATCTACCCGCGATCGAGAATGGAGAAGGAGAGAGTCCTGTACCGGCGAACGAGGACATAGCGGATGACGAGCTACAACTCAAGTTGCGCGAGATGAGTGAACCAGCGATAATATTCGGCGAAAGTCACAGGGATCGGCTTAAGCGGCACAAGGCCCTGGTAGCGAAAGCACTCGCGCCGAAGATGAGTAAGGGTCCTATACCGACGACAGTGCAGCTGGTGGAGGAGAAGGACATGCGAATTCCAGAGCCTGACGAAATGCCCATACCGGAATCAGAAGGGGAGGGGATGGTATACAGACAACTGGCTAGCTGGTTCACACTTGTCCTACGAGAATGGGCCATTGCACTCTCCCAGCGCTCCACCGAAGTCAAGGAGTCGAATTCGGGCATTCAAGCATCCAACAACCACACCTTGGTGCTGCGTGATCTCACACCCTTGTTCCGACGCTTCGAAGCACAAGATCTCGCCAAGGACAAACTCCTGGAACCTATCGTCGAAATCGTGCGCAACGCGCAAAAGAGACGGTATGTAGACGCGAACGATGGATACCTACGCTTGAGTATCGGCAAGGCGGCCTGGCCAATTGGCGTCACTATGGTTGGTATACACGAAAGAAGCGCGCGGGAGAAGTTACACGAGACAGACAAGCAAGCTCATATCATGAGCGACGAAGGGACGCGAAAATGGCTGCAGGGGATCAAGAGGTGTTTAAGCTTTGCGCAGACAAGGTGGCTGCCTGGAGATGGAGGACAACTGATGGGCTGAGGTGCTGGCCCAGGGCCGTAATGGACGATCGAAGGGAAGGATGCCTCGAAATGCGCGACATGCTGCACGGGAAACCGCTTCGACCACCGATGCGCCTCGACCAACGATGTATGAGAAGCTGATCGCTTCACCGTCTCACGGAGGCTCGAGAATTATTCAGACATCTTTCCAGTCAATGGCACAACGAAGTCCAAGTCCGCGCGAATAGCTCCCCTGGGTGCAAGCTCGGGACTCGGAGTTCAGCCTGGTGTACCTATGTAGGTACTGTACAAGTAGGTGAGCTTGCCTGATTCCTTGCGTCAGCGTGGGGTCGTTCAAGCTGCTTGCAGGTGGTGTGCCTGCAACTGCTTGGGCTCGGGCTTGTGGTCCCGCCTCAGGCTGAGTTACCCCTCATCTTTCGATCCAGCATTCCCAGCGCCAGTGTCAGTGGAAAAGTCATGACAAACACCGAGACCGACACAGCTGTACAAGCTTGAGCAGGTACTCGTACCCCTACAAGTACTGCCCTACTCCAGATCATGGAGAAGTCACGTCTTGATGACAAATGATGTGACGTGCTTGAGTCCGTCACTACTCGAACTCAAAATACATGGCACCACAACTGCCAGTGTTCTGAATGCTTTCGAATTCACCTCTGTAGACTAAACATCCTCCCGTTAACTTACATCTATATCCACATACTTTGCTAAACCTCACAATATCTCAACATGGCCGACAAGCTTTATATTGACGAGACGCCCAAAGACGTCAAGGAGGCCAAAGGCCTTCATCTCGTCACCCAGAGCACTCCTAATGGTCAAGCAGTTCAGATCCTTCTCGAAGAACTCGCTGAGACATATGGCACGACATGGACCACTACTGTCATTAACATTATGACCAATGAGCAGAAGAAGGAATGGTTCCTGCGCCTCGATCCCAACGGCCGCATTCCGCTCCTGATCGACAACAGCCGGAATCCACCATTCCCTGTCCACGAGACCTCAGCTGAGATGCTGTACTTGTTGAAGTTCGCAGATAAAGAGGACAAATTCGGTTTCAAAGATGAGCTGGAGAGGAATGAGTGCTTGCAATGGGTGTTCTTTTGGCACGGCAGTGGTGCACCATACCAAGGACAGGTCAACCATTTCACCAGAGCCGCCCCGGAGAAGATCGAGTGTTAGTCTTTCTGGTTCTTATCCCTTTGCACAAGATACTGAACTCTTTTCCAATACAGATGCCATCAATCGCTTCCGAAACGAGACCCTGCGCGTTTTCGGTGTTCTCGAGATCCGTCTGTCGGGCAAATACACCGGCGAACCAAGAGACTATTTGGCCGGAAATGGTAAAGGAGAATACAGCGTGGCAGATATCAAGACATGGCCATGGGTGAAGAATTGGGAGAAGAGTGGTTTTACAAAGAAGGAGATGGAGGCTTTCCCGGCGTTGTTGAAGTGGATCGACAGAATTGCTCAAAGACCTGCCGTGCAAAAGGGCATTGGTGAGAAATACGAGCAGAAGAAGTAGGTATGTCAATCGCCAGCTTCTGTGATTTCGAGCGGAGACGATAGGAGCTGATGCAGCATCTGAACCAAACAGATCGCGGCTCTGATTGCTTGTCAGAGGCTGGACGGGACGGAGCGCTACCACTTATCAAGTTTCCATACTGCAGGCACAAATACCTCATATCAAGTACGCATGTTAACATTGCGGTATCATGAAAAGCCAATGAACAAATATAAATTCCACAAGTCCTTTGCACTCGCAATCATCTCCAGTATGCACGGACCTCGTCAACATTCGACCACAACGGCATTGTTCAGTCGGTCTGCCATGGTCAGGACTTGCATCTCTACCTCGAGGTATGCCGTGCTATCACAGCCCAGCGTTTCTTTCTTGGATCTCCATTTCTTCACTCTCCTTGGCTCGCATGTCAAAATCTAGGCCAGTGATGTAGTTTACAACAAAAGACGCACGCTCCTCCTTGTACGAGACAATGTACAACGATTTTCCTTGTTCCATATCTTTCTCGCCTTTTAGCCAATTTCCGAAATAACTGTTGACAAAGAGTTCTCGACAAGAGCAATGGAGGCTGTACCATCTATGTCCATGGATCTTGTTCTACCTGTGCCTTCGAGCCCCTACCAACACAGCCTTACCACATCACGAAAGTACTCTACCCATCGTCGAAACTACAACAGACCGAAACAACCAAAACATATTCCCGTACTCAGTAAGTGCAGGCCACTACATCACAACCACCAAAATGCACATCTCCGACCTCTCCTCCAGCGACGTCACCAAACTAACCAAGATTCTCCAGCTACTCCCGCACGAAGACCCCATCACCTACTCGAACCGCACCCTCAGCCTCACCAGCTCGCTCCCAATCCACCTCCGGCGGCCCAATCGACTGTCCCGCCTCCTCCTCCCCTCCCACACCTCTTCCACAGCCCTATGTCCGCTGCACAGCAAACTACACGCCCCAGTCACGCACGGCATCTTCACCCTCCTAGCCCTCGAAGTCGGCATCCGCCTCAACAGCCTGATCCAGTACTCACAGCTCCTCACTGCCACCCAAACAGCGCACACCACTCGTCTTCGCGCCCTACACGCCCTTTGGCTCTCGCCGAGCACGTACGCGAAAAGCTTCCTCGGCGCGCCCGCCACCTCCTCGCAATGGACATACCAACCCTCCGGCTGCGAAGCCTGCATCCTCTCCCGCGTCTCGGGCTCGCTGCCCACGCTCCTTGACCTGCGCAGCGCCCTCCTCTCGCGCACCACACGTCGTTTCGTGCGCCGCTACGGTGAGCCGGCGCTCCTGTCGTGGATCGACGGCTGGCTGCGCCATCTCCGGCACGCGCTCGGGGTCCCGCGAGCCGAGTTCGAAGCCCAGCTCGACGCCAACGATGAGGAGGCCAAGGCTCTCAAAGAGGTGCGCAAGGCGATCGCGAAACGACGCAAGGACGCGTACAGATCTGTAGGTAATGCGGTCGAGAGCGCGGACTCGGACTCGTACGGCCTGAGCCAGAGCACCGTCGCGAGTGCTGCGGCCATCGGTCTCTGCGGCAGGCCGTACGCGGACTTTGAGCCCCTCGACACTCTGCCCGCGACCACGGGTACGCGCGCGGCCGGCAGTGCAGAGCGTTGGGGAGACGACCATGCCGCGGAACTCGGCGTCACCGACCACTACGCCGCCCTGCTGAGCACGCCTTACTTGCCCAACATGAACCTACCGGCGGCCAGTGGATCTGAATGTTATCCTCGGCCCTCTAGCGCACATGCCCATCCTCCACATCCGTACCTCCACCGCCCAACCCCACGACCGGCGTCGAGCGTCTACACGGCCGACACGGCGGTGAACAACGCGCTCGCGCTGAGCGGCGAGTCTGGCTCGGCGTCAAACATATCCCTTCCCCACTCTTCCAGCAGCAGGGCCGACCGGGGCATCGCCTCGGCGACGAGCTCGACGTCGCGGTTCACTCCCGCACGGCTGAGCGTGGAGAAGGAGCGGGACGGGACGAACCGTCTGGCGAGGGGGTATAGGGAGTTGTTGCTGGAGACGGTGGGGGAGGTGGGAAGTTGGGAGGACGAGAGTGTGGTGTCTTCTGACGGAGCGGTGGAGGATCCAGATGAGATGGACGTGAGCTTCGGGGAGGTGCGCGTTGGGAATCCGTTTGTGGGGATGGTGGACCGCGAGGAGAGGAGTAGGACCGGCAAATTGGGGTTGCTGGTGCGTGGCGGTGACGGTGACGGTGTCGAGGACGGGGACAACGCCAGTGACAGCGACAGCAGTACCGAGACGGTTCGGCCCGATGACTCCATC
>Ga0210040_10008046_pt1 | contig 12596 bp, 9 predicted proteins | sample CryGeyCG12114_NA_FD_185462 | JGI IMG/M metagenome (GOLD analysis project Ga0210040, IMG submission 185462) | Groundwater microbial communities from aquifer - Crystal Geyser CG19_WC_8/21/14_NA (SPAdes) (version 2) | ecosystem: Environmental > Aquatic > Deep subsurface > Groundwater | place: USA... | reverse complement strand
TCGCCTGCGTCCACTGCTCGGCGCCGGTGCCGGCCAACACCGACGGGCACTACCGCAACCACTGCCCGTGGTGCCTGTGGTCGCTGCACGTGGACGAGAAGCCCGGTGACCGGGCGAGTGAGTGCCGCGAGCCGATGGAGCCGATCGGCCTGGTGGAGAAGTCGGGGAAGGGCTGGCAGGTGGTGCACCGCTGCACGCGGTGCGGCCACCGCCAGCCCAACCGCCTGGTCCGGGACGGCGAGGCCCCCGACGACCTGGACCTGGTCCTCCAGCTCCCCTGGCTGTGACAGCTGCGCAGCAGTGATCAGGTGACCTGATCAACGGCTGTCCCCCTGCACCAGCGTTGGTGCGGGGGGACAGCTTTTGATCAGGTGACCTGATCCAACGCTGACCGCCGGCGAGGTCAGGCGGCCGGGGCCAACCCGCGGCGGCGGAGCAGGGGGCCGGTGTCGGCATCGCGACCGCGGACGGCACGGAAGGCGCCGAGGGCGTCGACCGAGCCGCCGCGGGAGAGCAGCCGGCTGCGGAAGACGTCGCCGTTGTCCCGACGCAGGCCGCCGTTCTCCTTGAACCACTCCACGGTGTCGGCGTCCAGCACCTCGGACCAGATGTAGGAGTAGTACCCGGCCGAGTAGCCGCCGGCGAAGACGTGCTGGAAGTACGTCGTCCGGTAGCGCGGCGGGACGAGGTCGAAGGCCACGCCGGCGGCCTGCAGCGCCTGCGCCTCGAACGCCTGCGGGTCGGCCACGACGGTGTCCGGGTCGAGCCGGTGCCAGGCCTGGTCCAGCAGCGTGGCGGCCAGGTACTCCAGTGTGGCGAAGCCCTCGCCCCACAGCGCCGCCGCCTCGATGGCCCGCACGGTGTCCGGAGACAGCGGCTCACCGGTCTGCACGTGGGTGGCGTAGTGGGTCAGGACCTCCGGCCACAGCGCCCACATCTCGTTCACCTGGCTGGGGAACTCGACGAAGTCCCGCGGGACGGCGGTGCCGGAGAACCGCGGGTAGGTGACGTCGGAGAAGAGGCCGTGCAGCGCGTGGCCGAACTCGTGGAACAGCGTGGTCACCTCCGACAGCGTCAGCAGCGTGGGCTGCCCGGCCGCCGGGCGGGTGACGTTGAGGTTGTTGAACACCACCGGCCGGGTCTCCAGCAGCGCCGACTGGGTGACGAACGAGCTCATCCACGCCCCGCCACGCTTGCCCTCGCGGGCGTAGAAGTCGCCGAGGTAGAGGCCCACCGGCCGGCCGTCCGGCCCGCTGACCTCCCACACCCGGGTGTCGGCGGAGTAGCCGACGAGGTCGGGCCGGGGCGTGAAGGTGTACCCGTAGAGCAGCTCGGCGGCGCGGAAGACGCCGTCCACCAGCACCCGGTCCAGCTCGAACCACGGGCGCAGCGCAGCACTGTCGACGGCGTACCGCTCGGCTCGCACCCGCTCGGAGTAGAACGCCCAGTCCCAGGCGGCCAGCTCGATCCCGTCGGCGGCGGCCAGCTCGCCGAGCACCTCGGCCTCGGCCTTCGCGTTGGCCAGCGCCGGGGCGACGAGCTCGCCGAGCAGCGCGTCCACAGCGGCGGAGGTCTTGGCGGTCTGGTCGGCGGCGATGAGGTCGGCGTGGGTGTCGAAGCCGAGCAGCCGGGCCCGGACGGCGCGCAGGTGGGCCATCTCCGCGGCCACCGGGCCGTTGTCGTGCTCGCCGCCCGACGCTCGGGACACCGACGCCTCGTACAGCCGCCGGCGCAGGTCGCGGTTGCGCAGCTTCGCCAGCGCTGGCTGCCCGCTGGGCAGCACCAGGGTGAGCAGGTACCCGTCCCGGCCACGCTCGGCGGCGGCCCCCGCAGCCCCGGCGATCTCCCCCTCGGACAGCCCGTCGAGCTCTGCAGCGTCGTCGACCGCCACCGCGGCGGCCTCGGTCGCCTGTTGCAGGTTCTGGTCGAAGGTGGTGCTCAGCTCCGCCAGCCGCAGGTTCAGCTCGCGCAGGCGCTCGCGGCCGGCCTCGTCCAGCGCCGCCCCGGACAGCACGAAGTCCAGGTGGTACCGCTCGACCAGGCGCACCTGCTCGGAGTCCAGGCCGGCGTCGTGCCGGCCGGTGAAGACGGCGTCCACCCGGGCGAAGAGTGCCGGGTCCAGTCGCAGGGCGTCCTCGTGGGCGGCCGCCAACGGCGAGAACTCCCGCTCGATCTCCCGGATCCGGTCGGAGGACACCGCGGAGGTGAGGTTGTAGAACACCCGCTCGGCCCGGGCCAGCAGCTCACCGGACCGCTCGAGGGCGACCACCGTGTTGTCGAAGGTGGGCTCGGCCGGGTCGGCGATGATGCCGGCGATCTCGGCGCGGTGCTCGGCCATCCCCGCGAACAGTGCCTCGCGGACGTGCTCCGGGGTGATCTCCGCGAACGGCGGGAGCTGGTACGGCAGCTGCGACGGGGCGGCCAGCGGGTTCGACGCGGGCAGGGACGCGGGAGCGGGTGAGGATGTCATCGTCGACATCCTCACCCGCGCTGCACCAGGCCCGCTCGACCGCCGGGCTCAGCGGCTGGCGGTGCGCAGGTAGGCCCGGACCGACAGCGGCACGAACACCGCCAGGATCGCAGCGGCCCACAGCAGGGTGTAGACGACCGGGTGTTGCAACGACCAGGCCTCGGGCTCCGGCATCCCCGCCGGGATGTTGCCGAACAGCTCGCGAGCGGCCTCGGTCACCGTGGAGACCGGGTTCCACTGGGCGAAGCCGCGCAACACCGCGGGGAAGCTCTCCAGCGGCACGAAGGTGTTCGCCACGAAGGTGATCGGGAAGATCACGATGAAGCTGGCGTTGTTGACCACCTCCGGCGTCCGGACCAGGAGGCCCACCATCGCCATGAGCCAGGAGATGGCGTAGGCGAAGACCAGCAGGATCAGGAACCCGCCGATCGCCTCGACGATGGAGCTGTTGATCCGCCAGCCGACGAGCAGCCCGGTCACCGCCATCACCACGATGGAGATGAGGTTGAGCCCGAGGTCGGCGACCGTGCGGCCGATCAGCACCGCGGAGCGGGACATCGGCAGCGACCGGAACCGGTCGATCAGGCCCTTCTGCAGGTCGTCGGCGATGCTGGCGCCGGTGATCGTCGACCCGAACACCACCGTCTGGGCGAAGATCCCCGGGAGCAGGAACTCGGCGTAGGTGACGCCCGGCGGGAGGTTGATCGCCCCGCCGAAGACGTACCGGAAGAGCACCACGAACATGATCGGCGACAGCGTCGCGAAGACGATGAGGTCGGGCACCCGCTTGACCTTGATCAGGTTGCGCCGGGTGATGACCGCGCTGTCGGCGAGGGTCTCGGCCAGGGTGGTCATCGGGAGGCTCCTGCACTGACGGTGGTGGCGGGCGCGCCGTCTCCGGAGGGTTCGGCATCCTCCGCGCTGTGCCCGGTGAGGGTGAGGAAGACGTCGTCCAGGTCGGGACGGCGCAGCCCGATGTCCAGCACGTCCGCATCGACCGTCGCGAGGCGGCGCAGCGCCTCGGCCAGGGTGTCGGTGCCCCCGGTGACCGGTACGGAGAGCCGGCGGGTCTGCTGGTCCGCGTGCACCTCCCCGTGCGCGAGCGACCGCAGCACCTCGGTGACCGACTCGAGCTGTTCGACGCTGCGGACGGTGAGCTCCAGCCGCTCCCCGCCCACCTGGGACTTGAGCTCGTCGGCGGTGCCCCGGGCGATGACCTGGCCCTTGTCGATGACCACCATCCGGTCGGCGAGCCGGTCGGCCTCCTCCAGGTACTGCGTGGTGAGCAGGATCGTCGTCCCGTCGTGCACCAGGTCGGCGATGAACTCCCACATGCCCAGCCGGCTGCGCGGGTCGAGCCCGGTGGTGGGCTCGTCCAGGAACAGCACCCGGGGGCGGGCGATCAGTGAGGCGGCGATGTCCAGCCGGCGGCGCATGCCGCCGGAGTAGGTCTTCGCCGGCCGGTTCGCCGCGTCGGTGAGCTCGAACCGCTCCAACAGCTCGCCGGCCCGCTGCCGGGCGTCGCGCTTGGCCAGCCGGTACAGCCGACCGACCATCTCCAGGTTCTCCGCACCCGTCAGGTACTCGTCGACCGCGGCGTACTGGCCGGTGAGCCCGATCGTGGCGCGCACCTGGTCGGCCTGGGTGACGACGTCGAGCCCGTTCACCGTCGCGCGGCCCTCGTCGGGGTGCAGCAGGGTGGACAGGATCCGGACGACGGTGGTCTTGCCGGCACCGTTGGGTCCCAGCAGCCCGAGGACCGTGCCCTCGGACACGGTGAGGTCCACCCCACCGAGCGCGGTGTTCTCCCCGAAGCGCTTGACGAGCCCCTCGACGACGACGGCGTTGGTCATGCCGCGCACGCTAGGCGTGACCTGTGACAGTTCTCGCCCCGTTTTCCGGCGACCCGGCGGGTCCGGTCCATGAGCACTCCTCCGACGACGCGCGGTTCCCGCGGCACCGCAGGTCGCGGCGCCACACGGGTCAGACCCGGGGGCGCCGGAGAAGTCATCGGTCCCTAGTCGACCCGGGGTGCGTAGCCGGCGGCCGCGAGCGCCGCCAGCACGTGCTGCTCGTGGTCGGGTCCGCGGGTCTCCAGGTGCACGGCCACCTCGACCTCGCCGAGGTCGACGCGCGTCGTCGTCCGTTCGTGCTCGACCGACAGCACGTTGGCGGACAGGCCGGCCAGCTCGCGCAGCAGCCCGGCCAGCGAGCCGGGACGGTCGGGGACCTGTACCCGCAGCGAGAGGTACCGCCCGGCGGCCGTCATGCCGTGCTGGACGACCTTCATCATCAGCACCGGGTCGATGTTGCCGCCGGAGACCACGGCCACCACCGGCGGCGCGAAGGCCGCCGGGTCGGCCATCACGGCCGCGACCGCGGCCACCCCGGCCGGTTCGACGACCAGCTTGGCCCGCTCCAGGCAGAACAGCAGCGCCCGGGACAGGTCGCCCTCGGTGACCGTGCGCACCTCGTCGACCAGGCCGGCCACGTGCGCCAGCGTCAGGTCACCGGGCGCGGCGACCGCGATGCCGTCGGCCATCGTCGCCATCGACGCGAGCGGGACCGGCCGGCCGGCGGCCAGCGACGCCGGGAAGGCGGCTGCCGTGGCGGCCTGCACGGCGACGACCCGGACGTCGGGACGGCGGGCCTTGACCGCCGCGGCGATGCCGGAGACCAGTCCCCCGCCGCCGGTGCACACGACGACGGTGGCCACGTCCGGACACTGCTCGAGCAGCTCCAGGCCCACGGTGCCCTGCCCGGCGATCACGTCCGGGTGGTCGAAGGGGTGGATGAACACCGAGCCGGTCGCCGAGGAGAACTCGACGGCCGACACGAGGGCATCGGTGAGCGTCTCCCCGCCCAGCCGGGCGTCGGCACCGTAGCCGCGGGTGGCGGCCACCTTCGGCAGCGGCGCGGTCTCGGGCATGAACACGGTCGCGGCGGCGCCGAGCTCCCGGGCGGCCAGCGCGACGCCCTGGGCGTGGTTGCCGGCGCTGGCCGCGACGACCCCCCGGGCGCGCTCCTCGGCGGTCAGCCGGGCGATCCGGGTGTAGGCGCCGCGGATCTTGAACGACCCGGTGCGCTGCAGGTTCTCGCACTTGAGCCACACCGGGCCGCCCACCCGCTCGGCCAGGGCCCGCGAGTGCTCCAGCGGGGTGCGGCGGACCACGCCGAACAGCAGGGCGGCCGCCTCCTCGACGTCGGCTCCGCTGACGAGGGGCACTGCACCGGGGACGGACACGGGTCGATCTTCGCAGTCCCGGTGGCCGGCGACGACGGAACACCCGGCTGTCACATCCCCGTCGTACCGTGGTCGAGGTGACGGACGCCGCACCGCTGGGGACCTCGTCGACCGACCTGCAGTCCCCCACCCCACCCGCTCCCACCACCCTGGGCGAGCTCCGCGACAGCGGGGCCACCCCCCGGCCGGTCAAGGCCGAGATCCGCGACAACCTGCTGGCCCGGCTCGCCGCCGGCGAGCCGTCCCTGCCCGGCATCGTCGGGTTCGAGGACACCGTCGTCCCCGAGGTCGAGCGCGCGCTCATCGCCGGGCACGACCTGGTGCTGCTCGGCGAGCGCGGCCAGGGCAAGACCCGGCTGATCCGCACCCTGGTCGGGCTGCTCGACGAGTGGACGCCGGTACTGGTCGGCAGCGAACTGAACGAGCACCCGCTGCAGCCGATCAGCGTGTGGGGCCGCCGCCAGGTCGCCGAGCACGGCGACGCCACCCCGGTGGGCTGGCTGCACCGCAGCGAGCGTTTCGGGGAGAAGCTGGCCACCCCCGACACCAGCGTCGGTGACCTGATCGGGGACGTCGACCCGATCAAGGTCGCCGAGGGCCGCACCCTGGGCGACCCGGAGACGGTCCACTACGGGCTGGTCCCGCGCACCAACCGCGGCATCTTCAGCGTCAACGAGCTGCCCGACCTCGCCGAGCGGATCCAGGTGGCACTGCTCAACGTGCTCGAGGAGCGCGACATCCAGATCCGCGGCTACCGCGTACGGCTGCCGCTGGACCTGCTGCTGGTGGCCAGCGCCAACCCCGAGGACTACACCAACCGCGGGCGGATCATCACCCCGCTCAAGGACCGGTTCGGCGCCGAGGTGCGCACCCACTACCCGATCGAGCTCGCCGACGAGATCCGGCTGCTGGAACAGGAGGCGCAGACCTCCTGGTTGGGCGGCTCGGGCTTCGACGCGCCGATCGTGCCGGCCCACCTGGTCGAGATCATCGCCCGGTTCACCCGGCTCGTGCGCGAGTCCAGCCACGTCGACCAGCGCTCCGGGGTCAGCGCCCGGTTCGCCATCGCCGGGCTGGAGACGGTCGCCGCCTCCGCCGTCCGGCGGGCTGCCGTGGCCGGGGAGTCGCGACCGGTCGCCCGGGTCGTCGACCTGCCCAGCGTGATCCCGGCCAGCCGGGGCAAGGTCGAGTTCGCCGACGCCGGCAGCGACTCCGACGACGACCGGGACCTCGAGGTGCTCGAACACCTGCTCCGCCAGGCGACCGCGCAGACCTTCCGCGCCCGCTGCGGTGGCCTGGACCTGACCGGCCTGCAGGAGCACTTCACCAGCGGGGACACCGTGGAGTCCGGCGACCTGGTGCCGGCCGCGGCCCTGCTGGGCCAGCTCGGCACGATCCCGCACCTGGCGCAGCTGCTCGGCCGGCTCGGCGTGCCCGAGGGCGAGCACTCCGCCGAGCAGGCGGCCGCGGCGGTGGAGTTCGCGCTGGAGGGGCTGTACCTCACCCGCCGGCTGGCCAAGGACACCGACGGCGGCCGCACGATCTACGGCGCCTGAGGTGACCCAGCGCCGCCCGAGGGGCTACCGCTACGGCCAGTGGCGCGGTGGCCCGGACCCGCTGGCCCCGCCCTACGACGTCGCGGCGGCGGTCGACGAGATCGGCGACCAGGTGCTGGCGGGCAGCGGGGTGCGCGAGGCCATGCGCGACCTGCTGCGCCGCGGCATAGACGGCCGCCGCGGACTCGACGCGCTCCGCCGTTCGGTCCGCGACCGGCTCCGCCAGGCCCGCCAGGCCGGGCGGATGGACGGCACCCTCGAGCAGGTCCGTGAGCTGCTGGACCAGGCGGTCGAGGCCGAGCGGAGCGCGCTGTTCCCCGACCCCGACGACGCCGCCCGGCTGGCCGAGGCCGAGCTCGACTCGCTGCCGGAGGACACCGCGGGCGCCGTCCGGGCGCTCAGGGACCACCAGTGGCGCTCCCCCGAGGCCGCGCAGGCCTACCAGCAGATCCAGGACCTGCTCCGTCAAGAGGTGCTGGACAGCTCGTTCCAGGGCATGAAGCAGGCCCTGCAGCAGATGCAGGACGGCGACGGTGCCGCGATGCAGGCGGTCAAGGACATGGTCGCGGACCTGTCCGCCCTGGTCGACGCGCACAACCGCGGCGAGGACACCGACCAGCAGTTCGCCGACTTCATGGCCCAGCACGGGCAGTTCTTCCCCGACGACCCGCAGTCGGTGGAGGAGCTGATCGACTCCCTGGCCCGCCGGGCCGCGGCGCAGGAGCGGATGCTCGCCGGGCTGTCGGCCGAGCAGCGGGCCGAGCTGCAGGACCTGATGGGCCAGGCGATGGGCGATCTGGGGCTGCAGAGCGAGATGGCGCACCTGTCCGACGCGCTGCGCCAGGCCCGCCCCGACCTGCCCTGGGGGCAGCGCGGCCCGGTACCCGACGGCGAGCAGCCGCTGGGCATGGGCGACGCCACCACCGCGGTGGCCGAGCTCGCCGACCTGGAGTCGCTGTCGCAGCAGCTGTCCCAGGGCTATGCCGGGGCGTCGCTGGCCGACGTCGACGAGGAGCTGCTGGAGCAGGCGTTGGGTCGCTCGGCCGTCGACGACCTCGCCGCGCTGCGGCGGCTGGAGCGGGAGCTGGAGAAGCAGGGCTACCTCAACCGCAGCGACGGGAAGCTGGAGCTGTCCCCGAAGGCGGTGCGCCGGCTGGGCGCCACCGCGCTGCGCCGGGTCTTCGCCCAGCTGGACGCCACCGGTCGCGGCGAGCACGACGTCGCCGACGCCGGTGCCGCCGGTGAGCTGACCGGGGCCTCGCGGGAGTGGCGCTTCGGCGACGAGCAGCCGCTGGACGTCGTCCGGACCGTCCGGAACGCCGTGCTCCGCACCGCCGGGGAGCCCAAGGCCGAAGGCGGACGCCGGGTGCGCATCGCCGTCGACGACTTCGAGGTGGTGGAGACCGAGCGGCGCACCGGCGCGGCCGTGGCACTGCTGGTCGACCTCTCCTACTCGATGGCGCTGCGCGGTACCTGGGGCGCGGCCAAGTCGACGGCGATGGCCCTCCACTCGCTGGTGACGACCAGGTTCCCGCAGGACGCGATCGAGATCATCGGCTTCTCCTCGACCGCTCAGGTGCTGCGTCCGGAGACCCTTGCCGAGTTGTCCGTGGACACGCTGCAGGGCACCAACCTGCAGCACGGGCTGATGCTGGCCCGCCGCTTCCTGGGCAGGCACCGGGACGCCGAGCCGGTCGTGCTCGTCGTCACCGACGGCGAGCCGACCGCCCACCTGGAGGACGACGGGACGCCGTACTTCTGCTGGCCGCCGATGCCCGAGACGATCGCCCGGACCGTCGCCGAGGTGGAGCGGGTGGCCAGGTCCGGCGCGACGATCAACGTCTTCGCCCTGGACCCCGAACCGGCGCTGGTGGAGTTCGTGCACGACATCGCCGCGCGGGCCGGCGGACGGGTCTTCCAGCCCGACAGCGACCGGCTCGGCGAGTACGTGGTGGCCGACTACCTCAGGGTGCGGCGGGGTCGCCGGGGGCGGTGAGCGCGTCGGGGAGAATGGGACGGTGAGCAGCGGAGCGACCCCCGGCGTCATCACCATCGAGCAGGTCGGGGCGGCGGAGACCTACCCGCTGCGCGCCCAGGAGCTCCGTCAGGGCCGTCCGGTGGAGATCGACGAGGACGACGCCCCGTACACCCTGCACCTCGCCGCCCGGCTGGACGGCGGGGACATCGTCGGCGTCGTCCGCTTCCACCCCCGCGACTGCCCGTGGCGGGCGGGCGAGGGGTCCTGGCAGCTGCGCGGGATGGCGACCGACCCGCGGGTGCGGGGGCTCGGCGCGGGGCGCGCGCTGGTCGCCGAGGGGCTGGTCCAGGTGGCGGCGCGGGGCGGTGACCTGGTGTGGTGCGACGCCCGCAAGGCCGCCGTCGGCTTCTACGAGCGGATCGGGTTCAGCATCGTCACCGACGAGTACGACCTGCGGCCGGTGGGCCCGCACCGCGGCATGCTGATCGAGCTGCCCATCCGCTGAGGACCGGCGGCGTGGCCGTGGCCGATGCTCGTACCGGCCACGACGACTGCCCGCGTGGACGCCATCAGCGTCCACGCGGGCAGCTGCGTGGAGTCAGGCTGCCCGCACCTCGCGGACCAGGTCGCCGATCTCCGGCGTGTCAGGCGTCTCGGCCACCACCGTGAAGGCATCACCGGTGCGGCGGTAGAGACCGGCACGCGGCCCCATGCCCACCTCACGGGAGTTGTCCACCAGCAGCAGGTGGCCACCCTCGTCCAGACTGCGCAACAGCACCCCGAGGGCGCGGGTCAGCTGGTCATCGGGGAAGTACAGCCGGCGCAGCAGGTTCGCCACCTTGATCAGGTCCGGCGCCGGCGCCGGCCACTCCTGGAAGACGTCGTGGGCGCGAGCGGTCACCCGCGGGTCCTCGGCCATCAGCGCGCGGGCTGTCGGGTTCAGCAGGAGCACCGGCACGCGCTGATCGCGCCGGCGGGCCGCCCGGGCCAGCCACGGCGCACACAGCGCCCGCACCGTCCGCGACAACGACGGCCAGGCGATCAGCCGGGGCCCGGCCACGAGCACGCAGACGTCGTCGTGGTCGTAGAAGACCACCGACCGGCCGACCCGCACGGCCTGCAGCTCCAGGTACAGGTCGGCCAGCACGTAGCTGGCGAAGTCGGGCAGCTTGGGGATCACGTCGACCGCGGTGGACCCGTCGGAGACGCCGATGTCGACGATCGCCGCCCCGGTCAGGTCGAGGGCGTCGATCAGGAGGTCGTCGGCCACCGCGTGCCGATCGGCTTCGGTGATCTTGATCGTGTCGCCGACGTGCACGAGCGCCATGGCCTCACGGAAGTCCTCCGGCGAGGGCATGTCGTCGAGCAGCAGCCGGGGGTCGATGCGGAACAGCCGAGGCACCCGCCGCACCCACGCTGCCGGCCAGCTCCCGCGAACGGCTCGCACGGGGAATCTCATGCCGCCGAGTCTCGCCCGCCGCGCCCGGGGCCGGAAGCGACAGCGGGCCGGTCCACCCCCGTCGGGGGAGTCAGGACACCGGGTGATCGCCGCTGGACCTGGCCCCGCGGCCCTCGTCACCCGGGAGCCACACCCGCGACGTCCGCTCGTCACACCCGTGGTCCTCCCCCGTCGCCGTGCCGGCGTAGAACGAGCAGGCCGAGCCCTGACCGCAGCGTGCGGGCCGTCGCGGGCTGCTCCCTCCGACGAGGGGCACCCCTTTCCCCGCCGGTGTGGCGGGGCTCACGCTGGTCGTCCGCTCGCACGGGTCGATGGAGACCGGTCGGATGCGCCGGACGAGGAGGTACGGGGATGGCGGTGGTTAGCCTGCACCCGGGCCCATCGGGCCCTACGGCCTGGCCAGGCCGGAACGGGCCCCGCTCCGGCGGGCATGCGCACGAGAGGACGGTCCCGGTGACCAGGGCGACGCGGGCACGGCGACTGGCGACTGGCGCCGTGTACGGCGGCGGAGGAGTCGGCCTCGCCGGTGCCGCGCTGGTCACCCTGCTGCGCGAGGAGGCCCGCGCGGCCCGGCGACGGGTCACCGCCAACACCGCCAAGGCCGATCCGCCGACCGGCAACGCCGTCTACGGGCGCGGTCGCGGCAAGCCCCTGGTCTTCGCCGTGCTCGGCGACTCCAGCGCCGTCGGCCTCGGGGTCGAACAGGCCTCCGAGACGCCGGGTGTGCTGATCGCCGGGGCGCTGGCCGAGCTGGCCGAGCGCCCCGTGCGGCTGACCAAGTTCGCCAAGTCCGGCGCCGTCTCCCGCGACCTGGCGGGCCAGGTCGAGCGGGCCTTGGCCGAACGCCCGGACGTCGCGCTGATCATGATCGGCGCGAACGACGTCACCAGCCGCGCCCGCCCCGCCGAGTCGGTCCGCGCCCTGGCGGAGGCGGTCCGGACGCTCATCGCCGCGGACTGTCAGGTGGTCGTCGGCACCTGTCCCGACCTGGGCACCATCCGGCCGATCGCCCAGCCGCTACGGCTCATGGCCCGGCGCTGGAGCCGGTCGCTGGCCGCCGCGCAGACCATCGCCGTCGTCGCCGAGGGCGGCCGCACGGTGTCCCTGGGCTCGGTCCTCGGCCCGTCCTTCGCCAGCGACCGGACGATGTTCAGCAGCGACGAGTTCCACCCGTCGGCCGCCGGCTACGCGGCCGCCGCAGCGTCACTGCTGCCCTCGATCGCGGACGCCATCGACGTCTGGCCGGCCGCTGCCGACCGGGGTCTGCGGCTGCGCCGGGACACCGTCCGGCCGGTGGCCCAGGCCGCCGCTCGCGCCGCCGGCCGTACCGGCACCGAGGTGCAGCCCACCGCGGTGCGTGGCGCGGAGAGCGGTCCCCGCGGCCCGTGGGCCCGGCTGCGGCGGCGGCGCCCGGTGGAGATCCCCTCCGCCGAGCAGGCCGACGAGGCTGCGCGCACCGCCGTCCCCACCTGAGCAGGTGCCCCGCGCCCGGCTGGGCGCCACGTACCCGGGGGTAGCTTGAGAGGCGATCCGACGTCCGTCGCCGCCCGCGAGGGGGCGCGCCTCATCGTGGAGGACCCCATGCCCGAAGCCGTCATCGTCGCTGCCGCCCGCTCCCCCATCGGCCGCGCGTTCAAGGGGTCGCTGAAGGACCTGCGGCCCGACGACCTGGCCGCCACCATCACCCGCGCCGCGCTGGACCAGGTGCCCCAGCTGGACCCGACCGACATCGACGACCTGATGCTCGGCTGCGGCCTGCCCGGCGGCGAGCAGGGCTACAACATGGGCCGGATCGTCGCCGTCCTGCTGGGCATGGACCACCTGCCCGGGACGACGATCACGCGCTACTGCTCCTCCTCGCTGCAGACCACCCGGATGGCGCTGCACGC
>Ga0210040_10008045_pt1 | contig 12598 bp, 9 predicted proteins | sample CryGeyCG12114_NA_FD_185462 | JGI IMG/M metagenome (GOLD analysis project Ga0210040, IMG submission 185462) | Groundwater microbial communities from aquifer - Crystal Geyser CG19_WC_8/21/14_NA (SPAdes) (version 2) | ecosystem: Environmental > Aquatic > Deep subsurface > Groundwater | place: USA... | reverse complement strand
TTAAATTAGCATGTGAGCTGATAAAAATTGAATACATTGACTGGTAGGGATAACAAACGCGGTCAATGTTTGCATGAAATGTGTGTTTTTGCAATCTCTTATTTGGTCAACATACTTCAACACTAACACTACACAAATTATATTAAGTACAGACTCGCAGAATTTTGGACCAGCAAACTATAATTTTAAAAAAGTGTGAAATAACTCGCTTAATATAGCCAATCTTGCAGACTAATAGTACAAGGCCAAACAATGCTGAAACATTTGCCATTCTAATCTATCAACAAAACTTTCCTAATCCTTTGCATTACACATTTACATTGCAGCAATCATAAAACTTGAATCTCTAACAAAGAGCCAAGAGCCACATCAGAAAACACACTATTATTCTCCGTTTTTACAAATCTGCCCACTTCTTCAAATTAGAGCCCGTGTACAAAAAACTAACAATATTGGACAATGGAAACTCAAAGTTAAGTCGAACTCACAGTTAACATCATTATTCTTGAAACCATTATAGAATGGACTCACTAACTAACTTGAATATCTAGTCCTTCAACCAAATAAGATAGCTTGCATCTCTGCTAATAATGGCAAGTCAGCCTTTAAGGCAAACAAAATTACACTACCACCTAAACGTATTTTTTTTACCAAATTCTAAATCTACAGTGTACCAGAGTACATAACATGATTATGCACACATTCTCATCATCAGATTGGACCACTGTACATAGTCACTGCAATGCAAAAGTACAGTTCATACTAACTACGTTAAATTTGCTCAATCCTAGATAAAAAAGTAAAACCAAACCAGCAAATAACATGCGATGAAGAACGCATATATGAAGGATAGTCTGAGGTACTGCTAACTAACTATAAGTTGGACTTTCAATCCTCTAGTTATAGTTAGTTAGCTAGTTACCAGTCCTAGCACTGTGATAACATATAACAAACTGTACGCATAAAAAAGATGTAGGTAACACCTCCTATCCTACACTATCCTACCACCACTTCGATCTCTCAGCTGTTCCCCAACCTAGCCTAGGAGCCTTGCCTTTGAACAAAAACTCTGCCCAGCAACAAGAGCAGTAGTAGTAGTATATCTGACTGGTCTATAGATTGGAGAATATTTGCTAGTAGCTAGTTAGTTAGTGGTACAAGAAGTTGAAAATCCATAAACTTGGTTAGTTAGTTGGCAAATGAATGGGTTTTGGAGAAATCGATTCTAAACTCTAGTTAGTATTAAGTATCTAACTAACCAACCAAAAGTATTCATTTCTCTTACGCAGTAGAACATGCAATAGTAGTAGTAGCAGTAGGTGGATGGCCCACCAGTGAATAATGGATGCGATATGGCAAGAAATTGTACTAATTCTAAAACTTACATCTTGTCCTCATCAAGAAATGGTTCTTCCAGGAATTCCATGCTTCCAATGGACAGATATTAGGGGGAGGTCCTTTTCAGGGACGATTTCTGATGACCAATTACACAAGAAAAAGATGAAATCGAGATTGATTTTGTTGACGTGAATAAGAGAGATGTGATATTCGTGGTGGCTGGCTGGCAACTAACTTTCTGAGCATATGTAGGTACCTACGGAAATATTGAGTCTACTGTTATGTGAACGAGCAGCAGTGGTAGATCGTTTGCGTGTAACATGTTCTGTGCATGCAGGCGGCGTAAAATTTCGAGAGGATTTTTGTTTTTGAAACCTGAGGTGCCAATTATAAAGTAGTTGGGGAGAAAGCTTTCATGCTCAGCAAAGGGAGAAAGTACATAGAGGAAACTATATTAGCACGGAACATTTACGTGGGTTTGCCTTTCCACATACGTAGTTCGAAGATAGTTTTTGATTCGAATTTTCAAGAACTAGCAAAAATACCTAGCATACTTTTGAAATATTTACATACATTTTAAAATTCGTCTGCTTTGTGTATGACTGCTATGACTCAAGTTGATTCTTTGTCCAACCCATCTCATGTAAACTGGGCCCATACCAATACCATTTTTACGGTGGTTCGAACATTATGATGAGAAATTGAAAGGATGGAGCATACGTTTGCATCTAACTGATGTACATATGTTTGTACAGAAGACAAAGAGAAGCAACACGGACACAAAGAGTTCACATGATTCTCACATTGATTTTCCCCTACTCCACGATGGAGTCCACACACTCCTTCCCCATGCAAATGCCAGATTCGGAATGTATAGAACTTTAATACCTGTGGTTTTGACTGTATATTCCAAATTTAACGGCACGTCGGAGGGGATACTTTTCTTCTTAGACTGGTAACTTGATCGATGGCAAGGTGATTGCAGAAGAACAGCTGATTGAGACACAAAAGAGCAAATACTAAATACTCTGTACTGTTGGACACGTGAACTTGGAAGGGTACAAACTCCACTCCAATGAGAATGACAAAAGTGGAGTTAAGTTAAAATGCTAGAAATGTTGTGAAATGTGCACTCGCAGACACTTTAGTGCAGAGTTGCAGAGCTGAACCAAACCAAAATATTATGCTCAACGTTGGTTTTTATCAAAACAAGCAATAATCCCTCAACATTTTTATTCCATCACACAATTGATTGTGCAAATGACACAATAGTTGCTACGACAGAGAATCAATGTTCAGTTGTACTCAATCGTACTATAACCGACTTAAATTTTTCAATCGACGTGAAATGCTCACATAAAAATATAGTTGCTATTTTCTCTTTTTCGACTTCATAAAATTCGTAAGTTTAGAATTTTGGCTATCTTACGAAATGAACTGTTCCATGGACGCCAAATAAGAAAACGTAAAAAGTGAATAAAGATATAAGCCAAATAAAGAAGGTCTATGAGATCACGAGAATGGATTACTATGACGTAGTATCAAAAATGCATGCCTATCCCATTCTGAAGCTAAAAGCCCCAAAACTGGTTTTGCATACATACGTATAAAGTTAGTGCTGTATTAAGCTATTACCTTGAGTTGGAATGAAACACTTATTTGTTCCTTCTCCTTGACTTTGTACTCTAAATACATAACATTTAGTTAGCTACTTACTTCGCCCAAGGGGGTATATTTAGTGAGTATATTTGTCAAATCGTTTTTATCTATAAATATAGTATTGCTGCTGACTAACTACAATGCTAACAAATTAACTGATATTTCTCAGGTATGGATATAAACAGAACGTCAATAAATGTCTTTATCAAACAATAGCATCCACATGCATTGCAATGCAACGTAAAGGGGAATATTGGATACATAAATTGCGCACAAAAGTTTAGTCATTCTTGTTGCTTTGTTCACATAGTTCCATAAAGTTTTGTTGTTTTGAACATGTGCAGCCAACAGTCATTTTTGAGTTATACTTTGTTTTGGTACTTGTAATGACGTATGTATATACTATACTATAGTCCCAAGTACTTGTTTACTTGCTTTGGAAGTTGGTTCGACTGGTGGACTCTTATTTTCATAGATACTTTAGAAAGCATAGGTACAAAAAGTTTAATGCGAAACATAGCTACTCACACACTCACTAACCACTAGTACGTTGCAATTATGCTATCGGAGCGTGAAGGAGCTTATCTCACTAAAGTCAGACTTTGACCATCTGTATGAGAATGCATTGGATTTGCGTGCAAAAAGAAATGCTGCTTGCATAGTATGCTGTGGCGGACGCATCTCATGGATTAAAAATATAAGTGAGCAGTCTTTGTTCTTCTACATATATAAGCGTGCATCTGATGCATTTGGCTCATTCGGTTTGAAAAGTTGACTGGCATTTGGCAAAACAGGATGGGTAGAGAATACGGTAATGGTCATTATTATAGTGGGAGCAAAAGGAGGTACGCTAATGAGTTCCCATATTACAGACTTGAGTTCATTGATACTCCAGTTGTATCGATTGAGACCATTGAAGGTTGCTGTGCACGTATTGTTTTTAATGTTGTGCTCTCGATCGGTTGACAAGCTTATTTATGTTATGATATATGCTTGGAAATTTCCTATACTTTCTATGAATGTTAAAAAATTAGTACAGCTCAATTGCGCTGTGGCTGTATAGCTTGGTTAGTGATAATATCACAGACCTTTCGCCGAGAATTAAATTACAAAATAATAATAAGGATAGCTAAAATACGCAGTATTTATTATTGCCATTTCGCATTGTATCTAAAATAATTTTTTTGAGTAATTTGAGTTCTGAGGGATCTAAGAGCATTTTACTTAGTTAGTTAGTAACTAAGCGAGAGTTTACATGACTAATACCCATTTCTGAAAATAAATGTCTTAAATAGTATAGTGTTTCGGACATTGACTATGGCAGTTAATGCATCAATATAGATCTCTCACATTTAATTATTTCACCGTAAACAAGCCACTTCCCTTAGCCACAGTTTTGCCAACTTGGTGATGTACTTTTTCAACTATTCCGTCACATGGAGATTTTATAATGTGCTCCATTTTCATGGCTACTAGCGTTCCTAATGGTTGCCCCTTTTTAACTACATCTCCTTCTTTGACATTCACTTTTTCGATGGTACCTGGCATTGGGGATGCAATTGTTCCTGAAGAACCTGCTCCTGCTTCCCCTGCTGTTCTGTCAATGGGACCTAGAGTCGGCACTTGCACTTCAAATGAGCCATCCTGAAATAAAGAATACAAAAACATTAAAAATAGTGAGCACTTGATGTACCGGCCACCGGCCATTCCCTGTTTTTCAGGGCTCATCTTAATTGTATTACATACAACTTACAGTAGTGAAAACAGAGAGCATATTGTCAGTACTAATTGAAGTAGTAATGGTTTCTTTCTTGTCTCCCACGATGATGTCTAATTCAAAGGCGTGGCCAATTTTGTTGAGTCGAAGAATTTGACAATTTTGCAAGCCTTGGACCGTAAAAGTGCCATTTTCCGAATGGCTGACATCAACTTTGCAAACCTTGTCACCACTCTTGACTTCAAAAACAGTATTCAATGGAGAATTAACCCTGAATCGTTTAGCAAAGATTTCTGATCCTCTGGAGTTAAAATCTGAAATGGCGCAAAAAGCTAAAGCAGCCATAGCCAATTGTTCGGATGTTAGTTCCTTAACAGTCAATAGTTCATCATGGTTTTCTTCAATGAACTTTGTGGTGACCAAATCGTCTCGAAAAGCTTTAGACTGAAGAATTCTTCTCATAAAGTCGATATTGGTGCTTACACCCCCTACATGGAATTCACTCAATGCCGCATCAGCTTTCTTCAAAGCTTCATTACGGTCATCACCCCAGACGATCATTTTCGCAATCATGGGGTCATAATGCACACTCACGTCGTCACCTAGTATTTAGCATGCCAATTAATATAAACAATAAATAGCACGCTCAAATCACTGACTATAGATGAACTCCTACAGTGAAACATTGAACAAATACCTTCAACAATGGCAGATTCTATTCTGCATTCCATTTTTGGTGCTTTAAGTGTATGAACATTACCAGGGGCTGGGACAAATCCGGCAGCAGTATCTTCTGCATACACTCTCATTTCGAATGCATGACCAAATGGACCTAATGTTCCATAACACATGCAAAAGTGTGCTCAAAAACCGTTTTTCATGACAATGCATGGTTTCATAGGCGAATTTTCATACCGGGTATATCTGCTTGATTTTTAATGGGTAATTCATGACCCATTGCGACTAGTAGTTGCCATTGTACCAAGTCCAATCCAGTAATGGCTTCGGTAACAGGATGCTCTACTTGAAGCCTGGTATTCATCTCCATGAAGTAAAAGTCTTGGTTTTCTACAATGAATTCTACAGTTCCAGCACCAGTATATTTGACTGCTTTGGCGGCTTCAACAGCAGCTGTACCAATCTTTTTACGTGTTTCAGCAGTAATCCGCGGGGCGGGAGCTTCCTCAATCACTTTTTGATGCCTACGTTGAACGGAGCAGTCTCTTTCCCATAAATATACACAGTTTCCGTGTGAGTCCCCAAAGATTTGCACTTCCACATGACGAGGAGCTTCAATGTATCTTTCGATGAGTAGGCCACCATCTCCAAAAGCTTTCTCTGCTTCAGACTGACAAGATTGCGCATTAGCTAAGAATTCTGCTTCATTTCGAGCAATTCTCATTCCTTTACCACCCCCGCCTTTCACAGCTTTGATCATCAAAGGAAAACCTAATTTGATAGCCTCTCGCTTCAAGGCTTCAACATCATTAGCGGCCTCCTGACCGTGATACCCAGGAACCACTGGAACTCCAGCCATTGTCATTAGCTCTTTGGATTTGCTTTTAATGCCCATGTCAAAAATAGCTGCTGGTGGGGGACCAATGAACACGATGTTTTGTTGGTCACATTTTTTGGCAAATTCGGAATTTTCAGAGAGGAAACCATAACCGGGATGAATTGCATGAGCTCCACTCCTCTTCGCTACCTAATGTCATTTGAAAAATACGGTCATCAATAATGAAAACAAACTTGGTCAATACTTCGTACTTTGTATGACAATAAATTTAATTAATCAAAAATTATAAAAATTAGTTTACCTCAAATATTCTTTGTTGATTCAAATATGATTTAGCCGAAGCTGCGGGTCCAATTAAATAAGCTTCGTCTGCTTGTTGTACATGCTGAGATTTGGCGTCTGCCTCAGAAAATACGCCGACTGTTCTAATTCCTATTGAATACAAAGAATTTATAGAAAAGGTTGAAGAAAGTACACGTTTTTGAATTTTTGAAACTACTAAAATTTGTTCGTCCCAATATTATTTCCAAGAAAAATTTAGTTGAATTTTTGCATATTTTTGCATACCTAACTTTTTACAGGTGCGAAAAATTCGACATGCAATTTCTCCTCGGTTAGCGACTAGAACTTTGGAGATGTCTTTAATTTGAGCAGCCATACTTTTAACTTTTTGCAATCTCTTTATGATCAAATCATGTAATCTAAGATTATAACCTGAAGAACGTGCACTACCTAGAAGTGAACAATTCTTCAAATCTGTGAAAAAACTTTCCAATTAAACGTATCATGTGATCCTCAAGAGTTCAAAATGAAAATATGAGACTACTGTCGTTATAATGCGGGGAGAAAGTTATTTGCACGCTAGTTCGTTTCGTGTACTATAAAAATCACAAAATGAACTTAAGATAGTGAAAGTCACAAGGTACACTTTTCCCGGCTTTTGTAACTTTTAAACGCCGCCACATAAAAGTTGTTAACTTTTCTCTTTCGCACTTCTCTCTCACTTTCATATTTTTTCATGTAGATTTTAAAAACAGCTTTCCCAAATTGTGAAAGCATGCAGAATGTTATCGCGCTTGCCGAAGTGCTAAAATTTAGTATATATTTTTAATTGATTTGTTATTAGTGGTTTGAAGGCTCTGAAGGCTGAACTAAAGTCGAAATCGTTAAGGCTGGAAATGCGTCATTCGTTATGGTACGCAATTTTGTCGCTCTGTTAATTTCAATATGTGTTTTCTAATTTTTTATTTGTCGATATTTAAGAAACATGTTTGATTTACAGTCTGGCATCAGATTTTTTCTATCCAAATATGGGAGGAGTCGAGGAACATATATACAGTTTGTCACAATGCTTACTTGAAAGAGGTCACAAAGTTGTTGTCATCACTCATCATTATGGAGAAAGAAAAGGAGTTAGATGGATGACTAATGGTTTAAAGGTATTGGACATTAAATGCACTTTTAACTGTTGTTTTTCGAATTATTTGTGATTTGATCTTGATGTTCTAGCAAATCTAGCATGGACTCATCCCCCATGTTTCCTTTTTGTTTGTAGGTGTACTATGTACCAGCTCAAGTATTCTACAATGGTGCCATTTTGCCTAATATGGTTACCTTACTTCCATTATTGCGAGAAATTCTTATCCGAGAGAAAATCAACATTGTGCATGGGCATGGGGCGTTCTCCTCTTTAGCTCATGATACCCTATTTGCTGGAAAATTGTTAGGTTTAAAGGTACTTGTTACCGTCAGATACATCAGTAGACTTTTGAAAGTAATCTACCACTAGCTTGAATAACTATTTCTGCATTTGTTTTTATTGCAGACTGTGTTCACTGATCATTCCCTATTTGGATTTGCAGACGCGAGTGCCATAATAACTAATCGATTCCTGGAAATTTCATTATCTGATATAGACCACTGCATATGCGTTTCTCATACTGGGTAAGTAAACGTAAAGTCATCCCTATGTAGTTAATTGCTCTTTGAATTTTGTACGAGTCATAGTTTCCAACTTTTTGTTGGTCTTTTTAGTAAAGCCAATACAGTATTACGAGGAAATGTTAAAGGCGAGAAAGTATCTGTAATTCCAAATGCTGTGGACGCATCCTATTTTGTTCCTTTGCAACCAGATGAAGGGAAACTGACGAGAAAAAGAAGTAAGCATCCAATTACTTTTCCTATAGTTCTCAATGAATTTATTTTTAACAGATCTGCACTGGGTTTTTAGTTGTAGTCATAATCCTCAGCAGACTTGTGTACCGAAAAGGAGTTGATCTCATGACTGGTATCATTCCGTCAATCATAGAGGAATACAATGATGTAAGTTCTATCAAAAATTTTTCATCTCCGTGTCAGTATCCAACTTTTTCAATATTCACTGTGAAATTTTGTTGGTTTGTATTTAGGTTGATTTTTTAATAGGAGGCGACGGTCCTAAAAGATTGCAGTTAGAAGAACTTCAAGAACATTACGGTGATAGAGTCCAATTAGTAGGAAGTGTCAAACATGCCTTAGTTCGTGATTTTCTGGTTCGTGGACACATATTTTTAAACACGTCTCTAACTGAAGCTTACTGTATGGCTATTGTGGAAGCTGCAGCATCAGGTCTTCAAGTTGTCTCTACAAAAGTAGGAGGAATTCCTGAGGTATTACCTCCAGAGTTAATTACACTGTCCGAACCCAATGTTGAAGGTAATAAAACCTGTGGTATTTATCGCTCAACTAACTTATTTAAACTTTTAGTTTACGTCTATATTCTGAATTTTCAGCATTAGTGGATGCATTGAAGTTTGCCATCAACGCTAGGCGGCAAGGGCAATTTGTTGACCCTTTCAAAGCACATGAGACTATAGCTTCAATTTACAATTGGAGAGATGTTAGTCGTCGCACCGAAATAGTTTACGATGCAGTTGAATCTCAACCATCATTTACTGATAGTGAACGAATGGCCGTTTATTTACGCATTGGATGGCTAGTGGGCCCACTTTACTGTTTAGTGTTAGGGCTCGCCAGAATTATTATGTGGCTATGTGACTACTTTCTTCCACGAGATGTAAGTTGGTTCCCTTTTTAGATGAGACATGCTTGTGCTTTTAATAATTTAGTTGAGAATAATGATTTTTCTGTATTTCAGATGATAGACATAGCTCGAGATTATCACAGAGTTCCTACCAAATTGGATGCATCTGGTTCTACTGAGGAAATGAGTGATGGGAATAGTTGATGTGAACTTCTACTTACTACGTAATATGCAGTCGCTTTTTATTGTGTTGATTCTTGATTGGTGCTACACATAGAAGTAGAACACATTACTACCATTACAATTTGTGAGCTAGCGAGCTTACTTTTTACGAATAATTTTTGTTTTTATTGCATGACAAAGGTAGTAAATAATGTGGCCAGTATCCTGGTAGTTGTTAAGTTACATAACCAAAAATGAATCATTACGCTATGTCTATTGATTTTAAGTATTACAATGAACCCATAAACGCATTTATTTCAAAGGTAAATTATATTTGTATAAGTATGGCTTGATGCAACTTAAGACTTCAACTTATCTTCTTATCTTATAAAATAGTAAAGCAAACCCTCAACCTTTCGTGTTCGCAAATCACCAGAGCCATTCATTTTCATTGTACATCCAGCCTTGTAATACTGTCACCTCTAAACTCGAATTTAAAAATTAGGCATTCATTAAAACTAAGACAGTTCCAACACCTTAATTTTAAACGTAATTTATTATAGAACTATAACAGCATATTATCATTTAACTTGATTTGACTTTCATCCTATCCTCCGCATTTACTTGGACTGTTCAGTTACAATGTTATAAATAAATGGAAAATTTCACCTCACAGATCCGTCTATCTCTTTCATGATGATGCAATTTCGTTACACGTATTTCACACACAGAAACTCTAACCACTAAAAATTATGTAGTATATGAATAATATAATCGCTTAAAAGTGAATATCCGTAATCCATAGTGTAATAAACCTAATGGAACATTCAATATTTAGCAACACAATGAGCGTCATATTTCCTTTTCTTTTTGGTATAAATGTAGGCAAAGAAAAGCATTTTGTTTCATAGTCTAGTCAACATTATAAGTGCTAATAACTATTAACAACTACAGCCACTTTCATTTTCCTGAGCATCGGGATGTTGGGGGACTTGCGATTCAAGATTCACGGCTGCATGATAAATAGAAACAAGTTTCATGAGAGACCAACCAACTGCATTTTACTATTGTGACAGATTTTAAGTATAGCTGCAAAAATGTCTACATCTGGGACAATGGACTACACTTTTTACGGTAGGTAGGTAGACGTTTATAACAATGGACAACTCAAATAAAAAGCTAGCTCTAAATCTGAAATGAATGATTTCCATTAGCATGCGAAACACAAATTCCGTAGTTATATGGCAGGTGAAAGAAAGATTTCGCGTTTTTCCTGAATAAGACAAAGCTTTGTTAGAAATTAAATAAATACAAGGAATTTGTTATAACAATACGGTAACATTCTGATTGTCTATACCTGTCCAACATTGTCTAACAAAAAAAATAATCACACAAAAAAATCTCACAAGTTAATTATCAATCACAATATATTGTCTAAATTATATATCATGCGCATCTAAAACAAAAGACCTAAAAACTAAAAATTATTATTATGCAAATAATCCATAAAAATATCTTTTAAAAGATCAGATCCACTGGGTGTGAACCGATACTAAAAGGATGGAAAACGAAAAATTGTATGGTAAATATTGTAACTAGCACATCCAACATTGAAAAGATGTTCTTGGAGGGATGGAAGTTGATCACAATCAGCATGCGCATCCACCCTCAGCTTTGTTTTCATTCTGGGTGTCCTTCAAAATCACTTCTTGCACTATACCGAAAAAGCAAAAATAGTGGATACTACGAAAAGACAAGCTCGCGAAATATGATAAAAAATAATCACTGCAGCTTTAACCACACCAGTCTAAAAATTTTCAATTCATGCAAACAAAAAGGGGAGATAGACATTGATAAAAGCTGAAATATTAAACAGGCAGCGAGAAGAAAGGTTAAAATACATTGTAACGTTATGAAAATAATGAAATTAGAATGAATCTAATACATTCTGATTATATTTAACTGATTAGTAACGAAGAAAGTAAGAATTAGATTACGTATAAAGTTAAAACACTTACTGTCTTCGACCGGTTTATTTTCCGTAGAATCCATGCCAGGTAAAGCGGCTGCAACGCGTCTGAATAGCTAATTAAAAACGAATACATATAAAACATAATTTCGGTAATAGATTCAATGGACAAAGAAGACATGCAAAATGCAAAATTACATACCTGCTTGACATTGTAACCAGCTTTAGCACTTGTTTCAATGAACATAACATTTAGTTCTTTGGCCTTTCTTTCACCTTCCTCAGTAGAAACCTAAAGTTTGAGACATACATAGTATTGTCAATGATTACAAGACGTAATAGAACGTAAATATCTACACAATTTTACAACATCGCATAAAAATTCGTACTTGACGTTTATCAGATAGATCGGTCTTGTTTCCCACCAGCATTATTATTACATCACTCCCTCTTTCAGTTCTTACGTCGTCGATCCATTTAGATGTTTGATGGAAAGAGTTCGCATCTGTATAAATAAAAATACAACTTTAAAACCAACCATTCAGCTACTATTTTCAACACCAGTCATGTCATGCTGTACATACTTGTGATATCGTAGACAACAACGGCAACAGTAGAGTCACGAATGTAGGAGGGTATCAGACTTCTAAATCTTTCTTGTCCTGTAATTTTCAAACACACAATTGAAACAAAAATGCGTGAACGATCAAAATAAGAAAAGTGTTGCACACAAAGTGCAAGTAAAATCACCTGCAGTATCCCACAGTTGAAGTCGTACAGTGCGATCTTCTAGGTACATAGTTTTGGATAAAAAGTCTATCCCAATAGTAGCCTGCAGCCAGAAAGTTACCAACAATTTAGTACAATTATTTAAAAAGGAACTCATCCCCAACCCTGATTGATTCAATTTTCCTCACCTGATACGTATTATCAAAACTGTCGTACATAAATCTTGTGATCAGGGAAGTTTTCCCAACTAGAAAAAGGACGAAGAGAGACCAAAGTTAGCATTGGTTATACTTCTAACCACTAATTAAATCGAAGTAGACAATATCAAAAATGGAAAATACTCACCGCTCTGCTCCCCTAAGAAAACCAATTTGAATTTCCTAAGCGGATTTCCAAAATCCCCGGACGTAGACATTTTCTGGCCGAAAAATCAATCTAAATAAATAAAATATTGTATTAAAAATATTAACCGTTGTGAGTGGTGAT
>Ga0210040_10008043_pt1 | contig 12599 bp, 6 predicted proteins | sample CryGeyCG12114_NA_FD_185462 | JGI IMG/M metagenome (GOLD analysis project Ga0210040, IMG submission 185462) | Groundwater microbial communities from aquifer - Crystal Geyser CG19_WC_8/21/14_NA (SPAdes) (version 2) | ecosystem: Environmental > Aquatic > Deep subsurface > Groundwater | place: USA... | reverse complement strand
TAAAAAATACATGTAAATTAGGCTAGCATTCCAAATTAGATAATACTATAGATCTCAAGTTATACAAAAGTGTAGAAGAAGCTTACAATTCCAAAATGGAGTAGATAGTACAATTGTACGGTATTATGGGTATTATCAATAAAATGAACAAAATTCGGATATGATTGATATCACAAGTAACATGGGTATATACTACACTGTTATCATATCTCTAACAGTTGTGGCTATGGAGATTTGATAAATTTTAGAACAGTAGCAGACCAAATAGGGTTGATATAAATTCCCGATTCCAGATTGCAGTTGTAGGATGTAGATTTTGTTATATATGCCTTGTTGTATATGCTGGTTTTCATTCGGATTTTTGCAATTTGTATTCAAGGTGCATCCACATTACAATCCTGCAGATTTCCGAAATGACATTGCTGTGCTGAAATTGTCGCGATCAGTGAAATACAAAGAACACATCGTTCCCGTTTGTTTGCCAAAATTTCGTGAAGATTTTTCCCAGCGCAAAGGGGTATGCTCAAATGTATTCGGAAAAGTATAGTCATAATGAATTACACTGGATTTTAACTAACTAAAATTTTTAGACTGTTATTGGCTGGGGCAGAGTGAAACATGGTATGTTCTGAAAATATTCAAAAATTGTTTCCACAAATGTTCTCATGCAAGTTTATATTTCTGCGACTAATTTTTTGTACAGGTCTGGCTGGAGGTAACAAAATTTGGGAAACATATCGGTAAAAACTACAAATCAATCATTAAAATGTTGTGTTGAATGTATTGTTATAAAAATTTAGGTTTAACATCTACGCCATCTGTATTGCAAGAAGTACAGGTGGAAATTCTGCCTAGAGAAGAATGCCAAGACATGTTCCGAAAAGCGGGACGCAGGGAAACCATTCATGATGTATTTCTTTGTGCAGGTAAAAACGGAGCCTTACATAAACAGTTAAAGAATTGACCTTATAGCTTATCCTCATAAATTCTACAATTAACACCTTTGGAACCTGCTAAATCACTTTGCATTGTAAACATAATAGGTTACGAAAAAGGGGGTAGAGACAGTTGCCAGGTATGAATATTAATTCAATACAAACGATTCACCCGTAAATGGTTGCTTAAAAACTTAAGATTTTTACAGGGCGATTCTGGTGGACCACTTACTACAGAAGTGGACGGACAATTCACCCTGGTAGGCTTAGTTTCTTGGGGAATTGGTAAAAATAAATGCAAAGTTGATATAATAGATGAATTCAATGAAAAATTGTTGTGATTGTATTTAAACACGGTAACTTTTATATAGGATGCGGCCGAGAAAATTTACCAGGCGTGTATACTAATATAGCCACATTCGTGGACTGGATTGTACGAAATACGGATTGATTTGAAGATACTAATACTACTCACCCTTTGTTATTTTATACACTTGTTAAATGTTCACAGTTTTGTTTGTTTTGTTGTACATATGAACGGGAACGAATTAAATCACATGACTTTTCACACACTATTTTTTGTACTGTTTGTTAACGCTTCTGGAAAACGTAATAAAAAACTGTATTGTACTCATCAGCTTTGAGGAAAGCAAACTTTTTTATTCCCAATAATAAAAAGTTTTGCGTAGGGTTTTTTATCTATGCAAAGTTTGTTCACAATATCACTGGAGAAGAAATTTAAAGGCTGAAACAACAAACAACATGGATTTCTCGTCTTTTGTACTACTATTCATATCCCTGGTGCAATTCACTTGGGCAAAATTCATAGACGTCCCAGTTTATCTAGATGAAAGTCAGGATGACAAAGAATATTATTATGTTCAATACGTGTTGATTCCAATGGCAATCGTGGCTATAGCTGTGCTCTCTATTCCTACAACTTTCATTATGGGCACTTTATACTTCACTTTGAAATTCTTACTCCCTGCAGTGGACAATGGGGACGATACCAGAAAATAAGGTAAAAATAATATTTCATCTGTGTCATTGATTTTGAGCAAAAATAGAATAAACGTTTCTGAGAGACACTAAAAGTCAAAGATAAAATCACATGTAAAGAAAGCAAAGTTTAAGCTTTAACTTTTCAAAACTAGCATAGTATAGGAACAAATATTGCTGCAAGTGGACGTTACATATAGGTACATATTTTTTTAACTTCAGGAATACGTAAATCTATTTGACGATACGATTCTGGAGATATCGAAGAATGCCTTCAGTGCCCCGACTCAAGATTTGGTAATTGGGCACTTTGAATGCGTTTCCTTCTATGTTAAGAGATCTGAAAACCCGAAGAAATAATTGGATTCAAAATTATGTCACTGAAAATTAAAGTTTAATGTCTGAAGTTTTTTTTTACCGCAATTGGGTCAATAATCCCAGTTCAGGTGGAACATGCGCCACATTATTATTTCGAATATCAAATACAGTCAGCCGTTTTAAATCGGCAAGTTTATCTGCCTCGATTTTTGTTATCTTGTTGGTTGCACAGATTATTATTTCAAGTGTTGGAATGGAATAAAGACAATCTGGGAATTCGGTAAACCTGTGTATTCAAAAACACTGATTAAAACATTTCTTCATTCACAATAAAACTCTACTAATTACTACTCATAAAAGACGGCGTAACCATACTTATTATAGGAGAAATTAATTTCTCTCAATTGTTGCAAAGCTTTGAATTCGGAAGATAAAGACTCGACCAAATTGTTTTGAAATGATAGAAACTGAAGTCTTGGACACGATTTTGCTATGCATTCAGGTAAACTTGAAAATTTGTTAAAATCTAGATTCAAACTTGTCAAGAGCGGACAAAGAGATTCAAACCTGTCAAATATAAAAATACAAAACTCATCATAAAAACTAAAAATGTATACTCGGAAGAAATTTAATCCGAAGGTAACTCACTTTACAGGTAAAAAATTCAAATGATTTTTAGACACATCCATTTCAGTGACTCCTGCCGCAGCAGCCGTTTCAAAAACTTCATCTTCCAAAGCTTTCATATTCTTGGACGACAAATTCAGTGTCTTGCTCGCTTTCAATTTGTATACATCCACACCCAACTCTAGTTCTGTAGAGACTCGAGCACTCCTCACAACAGGAAGTTTACCGGGGGATATAGAATATGGGCCTGAAGTTCGGTCCAAAGTTGATCCCAAAAATTCTCCGTCGGCTGATTCAGGTATTTCCCGTGATTCTGAATTTGCACGCAATTTACCTCTCAAATATTTTAATACTTCTTGAGTACCCCTCTGTAAAATATCTAATCGGATTCCGCGTAATGGATTTCCTTCCAGTGTTAGTGCTTTTATGGACGGAAGTAATGCTAATTCGTCTGGGATTCTGAAAACAAAAAAGCCGTAGACTATAATTTTAAAATGTTTAGCATTCAATCAAAAACTGCAAAAAAAATATGATCAGTTTCTTACGAAGAAATATCATTATTATCTAAATAAAGTCGGTCCAGAAATTCCAAGTCATAGCGATCAATTTCAACCGAGTAAATTTTATTACATCTTAAATCCAGTAATTGAACTTTCGTCCCATTGAATACGACGGATGAAAATTTTTTAATTGCATTGTTTTGAACGTATAATTCAATCAAGTTCTTGCAATTGTTTAGAAACGGCAATTCAGTCAATTTATTGTTATCCATTCGTAATACTTCTAAATGACTTAAATCTCCCAAGGATTTGGGAACATTCTTTAGCTGGTTTCCAGTGAGGTTGAACCGTCTTAAGGCTAACAAAAAACACAATTCATGTCAGTGATTATTTTCTGCGATTCAAATTTTGTACTTTTTCCGGAAAAGTACCAATTAAACCACCAATATCCTCTGGAAGTTCCGTAAGCATATTATTCGACAAATTCAAATGGGTGCAATAGCTAAGGAATCCAATATCAGGGGGAACCGAGCTCAATTTATTGCTAGAAAGATCCTGCATTCAAATTGTAAATTTTATACTAAAAATTAATGCATATTTTTTGCATACTGACCCATATTACGTACCAAAGTTCGTAAACAATTCAACTGTCCCAAATCCGCCGGAATTTGCTCAATGCAATTATGGCATAGGTTAAGTTCAGTCAATCGTTTCAGCAAGAATATTCCAGCAGGTAATTCAATTATCTTATTGCGGCTCAAATCACATTTTTGCAATAGTTCTAAATTCCCGATCTCTGTTGCAACTGTGCGAATTTGATTGTCGTGAGCCTGTAAGAAAAACAAGATGACCTTGTTATGTTAAACAATCTATCCAATCAATCAATTAAATTAATTAATTAAAAATGAGGTATACTCATCCTTACATCAAACGTTTGCAATGAAAGCAAATTATGGATATCGGACGGAATTTCTGTTATTGAATTATTTGCCAAAATCAGTTTTTGCAGCTCCACAAAATCCCACCATTTGTCATCTGCATTATCATCCAAAGAGACGGTCACAGTTTTCTTCTCTTTATCGTCCAAATGATTGATTGTCCAAACTTTTTTAGGAACTGGAGAAGCGCAAACAAATCATTAGCGAACTAAACAATCTGAAACAGACTTCATTAACCAGCTAAATTAACAATCTATTGACATAAAACACTTACCAGTATTGAGATTCCTACTGGATAAATTCAACGCACCACTTTTCCTGGCAACTTTAACAAGCGCCGGTGACAAATCGTCTGTCTTTCTTTCGTCATGAAATATTGGTGACGGTCTTGACATTTCTTTTGTAGCTTTTTTACGATTCTCAGCGATAAAGTTTCGTACACTGCTACTCGATTTCTTCACCGGTTTAGAGCTTGTAGCCCCCAAATTCTGGGTCACAACGTTTGTCTTCTTCATAATTACAAAACTGCCGATGTGATTACCGCCGCAACACTAATTACAACAAAAATAAAAATGCACAAAATAAAAAAGATAGATAAGTTTTTGTTTATAATTAGAAAAATTATCGATTTTAAATTCAAAGTGTTTACCGCTCCCGGGAATGCATTAAATAGCTTTGCAGTGTACTATCGATTCATAACCCCTAGATGGCCACATTGGCGTGAATCTAATTCCGCTATCTACAAACACACAATTTCATTTTATCAATTTAATTTAAAACAAATATGTTTCCTTCTGTCCTGGGAGGTAAGTCACGATTAATTTCCAATTAATTAATGTTCTATCTTTTTATCAAGGCGAACAGTTCGAATAGTATTTGGAAAAGGAAAGGCAGATTAATCAAAATTAACTAAACTTTTAATAGGAAAAATATTTGAAGGTTTCTTTACAAACTTTTTACTTCCGTTTTGGATACTATCAATTCCAAAGAACTAAAAATAGCTGGCCCAGCTGGCCTTAGATCGTCAATTGTATGAGTCCCCATTTCTAGATTTTGGATAGGGCAGCAAACGGTAAATAATTTCAATTGGCATATAAACAGTAAGCACCCTATCTATGGATAAAGTTAGAGTGTCGAGTGATAGATATAGAGGTTATCAAATAAACTTAAAAATTAGTGCAATCATTAGTTCATTTAGCATTCATAGTGTAACTAAGATATTGCCTCAATTTACTTTCTACACTAAAAAGTAAACCCGCGACAAAATAATAATTTAGTTACATATTTCATTGCCAATACACTGTATCCGATCGATTGGGATGAATGCTAATTGCAAATTGCTTTGCGTTCACCAAGAAAAACAGGACAGCGACAAATCACATTTTCAGGCGTATTCTGTAAAACTCCCCATGGAATGTAGCCACTGGGACTATAAAAAATGTTGTTCACAACCACCAAGAATAAAAAATGAATGCACCATATCGACCAAATTATGGGCACTACACAGTAGGACTGTGACCGACTCACAACAATGAGGATTTCTTAAGAAAGAGACAATGTGTGACCTACGCGACCTGACGGCGGAATTAGCAATTCTCCTCACCCGAAGCCACAATCTTTTGTGTAAGGCCACCGTGAAATTGGAAATCTCTTCACACTTTTATTATGTCTTCCCATAGAACCCTACAGGCAGTCACAAGACGGTGAAAAAATAACATCAACTTTTATTCTATTATTGTTGTCAACTCTTTCATCACAAAATGTCATAGGGCGGTTTTCAGGCATAGGTTTTCAATATTTTTACGAGAAAAACATATAAATAAAATGAAAATGAAATCCAGATATCAAACTGATTTGAAAACCATCTCTCTCCAATTCTAATATCACGCGCAAAATAAGCTTTTGCTCCATTTGATTGATTAAAAATCCAAACTTTCATCACATAAGGCTTTCTTTCAACTATTTTAAGGGCATATATGAAGATCGGAAGCTAAAATCTCAATTTACAATCAAGTATTTCAAAAATTCACAAATTTTTCTCAAGACTTTTGGAAGAGGATTTCATAGAAACTTGAATTATACAAAGCACGAACGTAAGTATATTTTCATAGCTTTAAGGGTGGATGAATACCTGAAAGAAAACCGACCTGTGAATTATTCACACATTAAAATATCGGTATAATTTTTTTTCTCTCATGAATAGACAAGCTATCCTTTTGATCAGATATTTGTAACCTACCAACTAACTAACGAACTATAAGTCTATCCAATCAGATACCCCTTTATTCACGGGATGACATGATTTTGGGCTTCAAAAATCAGTTCAGTGAGCCGTGATGAATGTTTTGGAGGTCGTGTGGTGTACTCCTGAAAGGAATAATGAGTCTCTTGTTCTCCAAAAAGGTCCCGACTGTACACACTACATTGAATGATAATCAGTTTCGAGCGTGTCTTCACCACGGGGGCAAATGGATACTTGTACTTATCTACGGATTTGACATTTCATTTTTCTCCTTTCTTTCCTATACACACGTGTTGAGTCCTTTTGTAGGATTACAGTTGCTGCTAGTTAGTTAAGTATCCATTTGTCAACACATTTGGGTTGGAATGTTGGAGATCAGGAACAAATGTGTTGTAAATCTCATAATGTGACAATACTATCTGATAATAATCAATGCATTTAGCTATAGGCTAGGTATGTTTTGTTGCAATCGGCAACAAAACTCACTTGTGCGATTCTCTTCGTTTCTGATAATTTAATTTTAACAGTACGACGTTAGTTTGTACCCTTTGCTATAAATGCTATGTTGTTATTAATCAAAATTTGATAAAAATTGTGTTCAAGAAAACATTTTGCAATCCCCAGCGAGTTTCAGAACAACCCCATCGTCCATCAATTTCTTAAGATATTATCAAAGATCATACAAAATCTTAGGCACACAGTTTAGGCCAATGAGTCAGTTCGACTCCGTTTAAGAAAAATTCGGAAAAGTCTGTAAAAATGTTCTCTCCAACAGATCATGCGAACCTGTTGGAAAGAAATCTGACGCATAAATCAAACGAACTAGCAGATAGGGAATATTTGAAACATTGGAGATAGGAGAAAGCCCAGTTTGGGGCAAAGTGAGGAAATCCAAAACTCCAATTCTCTTAAGAAGCGTTTGTGCACTACTCAAAGTCTCAAAGTGGAGTTTTCAAACCCCAAACTTACACTAACTTAGCGATCGGGACTATGATTCATAAATATAGCTATACATAGAAAAATGTTGCAGCTATCAATGAAAAATTCAAGTCTTTGTCACACAAGTTTTATTGTTCAAACGGAGTTGTTGTGGAAAAACTAAATAAATAGAAGCATACAAAAGGTGTATTCTTTCCAATTCCATGTATCCAACAACAAAACATAATTTATAATTTATAAATATAATATATAATTTGTTTTCTGAAATTCTGAAATATTTGGTGCATTGGTATATTGTTACAGTCACAGTCTCCCAAAAAACAAGACAATATTTCCACAGTTAGTTATCTAGCTAACTAAACTGGCAATCAACTTAAAAGAGTTTTTGCTCTCTATGAATTTCAAGCCGAATCTCATGTTGTTAACTAATAAAACTGCTCATACAGATATTTAACTAACTAGCTACATTTTTCTGCCCAATTTCCCATGCAAATATAGTGGCAGACTTTACCTGTAATTCCCAAAACCCGCCGCTGCTCACATTAACCCATATGACACGATAAAATGTGCTCCGTCAATACCTAATATCAAAGGATGCGTGGGTAAAAGTTGTAATGCACGAGGGACTAGAATGATTATATAAAGACACGTTGACACCATTAGTGTCATCAACTTTTGGGATCGCATGTCCCATCCCAATCATCCTCATTATCGTGCGTGCCCTTTGACCCACTCTTTTTAAACCCGACCCGCTAAATGGCTATGCATATTATAATGAGTTTACGCAGCAAAACATATAGGGTGGAGCCAGTCTCATTTTACCATTTGCATAATTTATTCACGCGTGTAACAACTAACCAACTAGGAAAGCATTTTTTGTAGCATCCACCAATTTCCGATGCATTCCAATTGCTCTATTGTGGTCAACTATCATTATTATTTCTAACCATGAAACTATGAAACTTATACCCAGGCACTTGCATTTGCTATAAAAGTTGTGTGTAGTTTCATAAGCTGAAACTTTTTTCATTGTCAATAAAGTTGCCAAGTTCTATTTGTTAAGAAACAAATTCTGAAGCCAAAAAAGTCCTCTTGAGCAAACTAAAGCTGTAAAATGTCCCTTATGTATGTAAAGTGCCATAAATTATTGTCATTCTACGCAAAGTGATAATTTTGCTTCACCCTTGTATTGGGGGCCAACATGGCATTCCCAAATATCAGAATTTGCACGTGAATTTCGTACCCAGAAAGAAAAATTATCTATAGCTACAGTGAAAACTCAGTAAGTAACTCTTATAGTAGTGCAGCACACACACACATGGAAAAGAGGGTTGTCCATTTTCCCATGGACGGGCGTAGATCCACCCCCATACGAGTCTGAAGGTGGAGTTTCATTTGGAAGCCCCAAACTGTGTACTGTACATAACGAGTACCTCAATCATCATCCTTCGTACAATAATGTGCACACCTGAGCTCACTTTACAGTCCTTTCACGACCACGGTCCGAGCACCACGTACTCACATTCTGTGGAAAAAATTACCCAAAATTATCTCCTGCATTGTTATAGAATACCTGTTGTTGTCATCCTAATTATCATCAAGTGTCACCGTGACCAATTATTACGTTTAATCAACACGTGCTAAATAATTGACTACATTCCCACTGTGTTGTTGTGAATATCCTGTCGTGAAAAGTGTGACTAGAAAACATAGTCAAAGTTTGCATTATTCACAAATTTTTCACATGTCCCATTCCTTCAAGTGCGGGGGATTGTAACAGTGCATACATATACATACTGCATAGTTTTGTTTTCTTCGTTTGCTGGCTTTTGTGTGCTACTGAACTAAAAGTAGTTTGTGGACAAAGTTAGTTTAGTGCAAGGGTGGAAAAATTGAGTTTTTTTACCCCGAGGTTTCAAAAGTCGGTACGACGTTGAACTTTGGCGATATAAACCCGTTCCCGGGACTGGGGCTTTCGTCACCGGCTCCCGCGGACGGGTTGGACGACATGCAACATCAAGGACCTCCGTCCTCGTATAGGGCTGCGGCGGCTGCCGCCGCAGTAGCCGCATATCAGGAACAAAATTTTAGGTCGGGGGGTTACCCTTTTCCACCCCAAAATCATTACGGGTACCCCATTTCTACACCCTATCCACCACAGTGTTCGTCACCCCCTAAAGACGGTAAGATTTTCTTCTTGTGCATTAAACCCCGAAAAAAAGGAGTGAAAAAGTGGTTTTCGCATTAAATTACTGACAGCTAGATTTGTCTGTTTGTCTGACAAACTTACTATCTATGAATTTTCTTAATGCATTTTGCCCATTTAAGTTTCCCGAGCCAATGCATATGGTAATCCTGATGAATGAAACATTAGAATTTGACCCCCTGGTAAGCTTTTGCTTGAACCAAATGAATAATTTAATGTGAGATTTCCAAATATCCTCGCACAAAATGCTGTGCACACATTCCTAATTTATTATTTAAGTGAATAGAGTCACTCATACGGTTTTCTAGTTTGCACAAAAACGATTCTTGTATTTGCTCAGGAGGATAATTATGGAATAGAAATGGGAAAATTTTCTAAATGTTTGTCTATGCGTGTGTCCAACTAGCAATTATTGTTGTTTGTATGTTGAGAGATAATTTTTGAAGGGCTTGTTAGGCGGTTCAGCTCCCCAGTGTGTGGCATGCACGCCAAAAGAAGATAAGGCTAGTTTTTGTCATGGCCAATCAATAATGCAATAAGTTGGATTTGTTAGTTAGTTAGTTAGTAAGTTTCCTCCTGTATGAGTTTAGGATTATATTTGGGTGGCTGGTGAATGATATGTAATACTTTAAGCATAAGCAGGTAGTAATCTCTATTTGTTATGGATTATATGGCTGAGTGAGGAGCTTACGTGGGAAATTCGAGACGGGTTGCGTTTTATATCCTTTCATTTCTGTAACAATCTACAAGAATTGATGCTTGTTTTTTAGTTTGTTAGTTAGAGATTATAGAACAACAGTTTTTTTTCAAATAACACAATTTGATCTGTTTTTAATCTTGGAGTTAAGGTACAAAACTTCCATTTGATTTTAACGTAAACTGCAGGTTTTGCGCACCTTTAAGTCGACTCAGAGCTTTATTTTTTTTGATTTTACTCAGCGCCATACGATTTTTTACCAAATAGTTTTATTGAATCGCTACGTAGTGTAGTTGCTTCATCGTGTGTGTTTTCTTGTGAACGAAAAAACATTTAAGCAAAATTATTATTTGTAACGCCGGAAGTGGATCAACACAACATAGTCATATTGCTATCACCCTAACTACACTACTACCTAATCCCTATAAGAGATTTTTCCCTTATTGAAATAGGATACATGCCACTAACTAACTAACGAACTAAGAATCTAAATAAAAAAACTTGTATTTAGAACCTAAAGAAGAGAGCCGGGGTGGATTGAGCGTGAACGGGAAAGGGAAGAAAATGCGCAAACCACGGACCATCTACTCATCATTACAATTGCAGCAGCTCAATCGACGCTTCCAACGCACCCAATATTTGGCCCTACCTGAACGAGCTGAGCTCGCCGCATCCCTTGGTCTCACCCAGACTCAGGTAGAGAACACGAAAAAAATTCTATTCACTTTTGTAACTAGAGTAATTTGAGCTGAGCACTTCATCAATTGTCACATAGAATGAGAGATTAGGTAGGATCGATGAATAGGTGAAACCAAAACTCAACCATAATATGATACCATGAATGAATGTGCAAGGAATTGAATAGATAAAAATGTCAGACATGGTTTTGTTTGCATGACATATGTGGTTCCTATTATGGTGATGAGTTGAATGCCACACATTTTTCATGTTTTCTGGTGCATTTGTTTTTTGAAACAAGAAATTCGGTCGCTGTGGGTTGAAGATTGGAAAATTTAAGCTTTCAGGAATCCAAATTCCGCACAATATCTGTGTTTAGTTAGGAACCCGAAAAGAGTATATAGAAAGCCAAAGATTGGCAATATTTGTATTTTCTTCTATTTTCAAAAAAACAGTCATTCACGCCAAAATGGATAAATTGCATACATTTTTCCATTGCTTTAGAATCCAAAGCACTTAAAATTTTGCATCTTTCATTTGAATTATCCTAAAACGACTTAAAAAAGAGTCTCATACGATTTTTTACACGAAATTTTCCACAACTCCGAATCTGTACAAGCCCTATAAATTCTGAATTCAATTTGCCACCTTACCCCCTGTACACATGGACATTAAACTGTGAAGACACTTAATCTCACTCTACATAGCCATAAGATTCCACACTGGCTGCTTGCATGTAGTTAGTTAGTTGCTCACATTTACTAAATCACTGTCCACTCTAAAACTCGCATGCCGTTCTCCATAATTTATTCCCGCATGTACTGCACTCCATGATGTGGCGGTGAATTAGGACAAGGCGTGAAAAATGGGGGAAGCCACCGTTACCAAAAAGGAAGTAACTTGGTAGCAGCAGTATAATAAGAATGCCCAAGATTTTTTCCTCTCAAATTTCAGGAGCCCCTTTGGATTTGCATGGTCCATTTACTCTACATATAATTAATCAATGGAAACAATGCAGCATAAATCAAAGAGCAGACTGCTCATCTTAATTAGAGGAATGGATCGTGAGAAAAGTCTTATCTTTTTACTGCCACCATCCTTTTATGACCAATGGCACTTTTTTTCACTAACTAACTAACTTACTTACTTACGTAGTAACTAACTACAAAGTTTATGGAGCTCATATGAGTTGTATCATCATGCAGCTACTTTTATGACACTTGTACAATTGGACACAAAAATCACTTGTCCACACAATTTTTAAAGATTCTACTTGTTACACCTTTTGCGGGCCCAAATTGGGAACCTTTTTCCCAAACCTCAGTCTATTTTCAATGTCAAGTGTTATGAGAGTTTCTTTTCCTTATTTCCTTATTTAAAGCTCTTTTTACTTATATCTAAGCTACTGCTTTTAAAACATTCCCAAACTTGCGAAAATCTATTGTATTGCCTACCGAAATGAAATGAACAATCACAATATTGGATTCCCGTTCTTTTCAGTAAATCGCATACAATATAAA
>Ga0210040_10008042_pt1 | contig 12600 bp, 11 predicted proteins | sample CryGeyCG12114_NA_FD_185462 | JGI IMG/M metagenome (GOLD analysis project Ga0210040, IMG submission 185462) | Groundwater microbial communities from aquifer - Crystal Geyser CG19_WC_8/21/14_NA (SPAdes) (version 2) | ecosystem: Environmental > Aquatic > Deep subsurface > Groundwater | place: USA... | reverse complement strand
GGCGTTCGACTCCGTCTACGGGCTCGGCTCGACCGTGCCGGTGCGCCGACGCGGGCAGGTCACCCGGCGCGACCTGCTGCTCCAGGTCGCCGAGCTCGACCGGTGGAGCCGGTCGAGCGCGGCGGCGGCCCGCCGCGCCGCGCCGCGCCGCGCCGCTGCCGCACGCGGCCGGCCGACGACACCGCTGCCGGCGGCGCTGACCGACGGCGAGCCGACCGGCAGGGGTCAGGCCGGCAGGGGTCAGGCGGGCGGGGGTCAGGCGGGCGGGGGCCGGATCGGCGGGGTCCCGCCGGTGGTCGTGCTCGACGACGTGCGGTCGCGGCAGGCTCGGCAGTCGCAGGCGCCTGCGGTCCCGGAGCCGGTCGACGTGCAGCTCGCGCTCGACCTCGGCGACGCGCCGGAGGCGACGGTCCCGAGCGGCCTGCCGGAGATGAGCCGCGCGGAGCGGGTGCGTGCGGAGCTCGACGTCCTCGGTCTCGACGTGAGCTCCCACGTCATGGACGCCTACGCGCCGTTCCTCGACGAGCTCGGCACCACTCGGGCGCAGGACCTGCTCGGCTGCCGGAGCCGGCAGGAGGTGCTCGTCGCCGGGGTCAAGGTGGCCACGCAGACGCCGCCCATCCGCTCCGGCCGACGGGTGATCTTCGTGACGCTCGACGACGCGACCGGTCCGCTCGACGCGACCTTCTTCGAGGACGCCCAGGTCGGCTACGCCACGACGGTCTTCCACTCCTGGCTGCTGGTGGTCCGTGGGCTGGTCCGGCGCACCGGCCCGCGCGGGGTGTCGATGCAGGCGGTCGGCTGCTGGGAGCTGCCGGCCCTGCACGCCGCCTGGCTCGAGGGTGGTCTCGACGCCGTCTGGGAGCTGATGGCCACCCCGGCGCTGGTCACGGAGGCGGCGGTGCAGGGAGCCGCAGCCAGCCGTTCGAGCCGACCGGTCATGGCCAGCCCGCCGCTGGTCGGCGGCGGTGCCGGCCACTCGGGGGTCGGCGGCGCGGTGCACGTCTACGCGACCGGGTTCCGCGCCTCTCCCTACGCCGACATCAAGCCGGCAGGTGACGGCACCGGGACCTCCGGGGGACGGCCGACGCCGCCTGCACCCCGCAAGCTCTGGCACGCCAGCCCGGGGAGCTCCGGCCGATGACACCCGGCTTCGGACGCGTGCCGCGATCACGAGTCACAGCAGACACCAGCAGCCACGCCCGTCACTCTGGTCACGACTTCACAACGAGTTCCGTCCGAGCAGTCCACTTCGCCCCTGTTCTGGCCGATGGTGTCGCTGCGCCTCGTGCGCCGCAGCTCGACCTCGTGCCTGGCACGAGGCCACCGACTCCTCGTCCAAGGGATCCGCGTCGTGCCCCCGAGCTCCACCGCTCCACGCCGTGTCATGTCCGTGCTGACGGTCCTCGCGCCCGTCCTGCTGGCGCCGGTCGTGCTCGCCTCGCCCGCCGCGGCCGCGCCGCCCGTGGTGTCGCCCAGCTCGTCCATCGAGGCGCTGGCGCCCTACCAGGGCCAGACGCTCTGCGACCCGGTCGCCCGTCCGGGCGCCGTCGCGCTGCGCCAGCTGGTGCTGCAGCACTACCCCGGCACCGGCGACTCGGGGATCGTGCGCGCCTGCACCGTCGCCGGAGCCAGCGAGCACAAGGAAGGCCGGGCGTGGGACTGGCGGGTCACCACGTCCAACCCCACCCACGTCAAGCAGGTCGCCGAGTTCACGAGCTGGCTGCTCGCGCCCGACGAGCACGGCAACGCGGCGGCCATGGCGCGACGGCTCGGGATCATGTACATGATCTGGGACTCCAAGATCTGGAAGAGCTACCAGGCCGACAAGGGCTGGCAGCGCTACACCGGCGCGAGCCCGCACACCGACCACGTGCACTTCAGCCTGTCCTGGGCCGGCGCCTACGCCAAGACCTCCTACTGGACCCGCACCGTCGCACCCGTCATGTCCGGCCCCGCCGCGCCGGTGGAGGCGGCCGCCCCGTCGCGACCGGCGGGGCCGCCGATCACCGACCGCGCCCTGCAGCGCCGGGCCGTCGTCGACAGCGCGCCGGGTCCCTGGCGCCGTCACTAGGCTCCTGCTCGAGCCCGCCGCGCCCGGCGGTGCCGGGAGGAGCAGCGCCGTGTCGCCCGTCGAGCCCCCGCCGCCCGCCCGCGCTGGAGCGCCGGCCGCACCCCTGGCAGTCGCGGGGAGCCGCGGCTCCGGGCCGGCCGCCTCCGCGCGCACGGCGGTCGTCTGGGAGGTCCTGTCCGCCGTCCTCGCCGAGGCCGACGCCGCGGGGAAGGGCCTCGACGTCGTCGACGCCGGCGGCGGCACCGGCGGCTTCGCGGTCCCCCTGGCGCGCGCCGGTCACCGCGTCACCGTCGTCGACCCCAGCCCCGACTCCCTGGCCGCCCTGCAGCGCCGCGCCGCTGAGGGCGAGCTCGACGGCCGGGTCACCGGCCTGCAGGGCGACCTCGACGACCTGCCCCACCTCGTCGCGGCGGGCAGCGTCGACCTGCTGCTGTGCCACAGCGTCCTCGAGGTCGTCGACGACCCGGCCCGGGCGCTGGCGACGGCCGCAGCCGTGCTCCGTCCGGGTGGTCGCCTCAGCCTGCTCGTCGCCAACCGCGCTGCCGCCGTGCTGGCCCGCGCCCTCGCCGGCCATCCCGAGGAGGCGGCCCGCGCCCTCACCGACCCGGCCGGCCGCTGGGGCCCGGCCGACGGTGTCCGCCGGCGCTTCGACAGCGACCACCTGCGGGCGCTGGTCGTCGACGCCGGGCTCGTCGTCGAGCAGGTCCACGGCGTGCGCGTCGTCGCCGACCTCGTCCCGAGCGCGGCCCTCGACACCGAACCGGGGGCGGCTGCTGCCCTGCTGTCCCTCGAGCGAGCCCTGTCCGAACGACCGCCGTTCCGCGATGTCGCCACCCAGCTCCACCTGCTCGCCCGGCGCGCCTGAACCGCGCGGCGGCCCGGCGTGAGCCGCGGAGCCGTCCCACCGGTCGGGCCGCCGAAGGGCCCGCCCGGTGACGACCGTGGCTGCACCGTGCTCCACGTCGACATGGACGCCTTCTACGCCAGCGTCAGCCTGCTGAGGCGGCCCGAGCTGCGCGGGACACCGGTCATCGTCGGCGGCGGCGGCACCCGCGGCGTCGTGCTGTCGGCCACCTACGAAGCGCGCCAGTCCGGCGTCCACAGCGCGATGCCGATGATGCGGGCCCGCCGCATGTGCCCGCAGGCCGTCGTCGTCGCCCCCGACTTCGATGCCTACGCCCGCGCCTCGGCCGGCGTCATGGAGGTGTTCCGCTCGATCACGCCGCTGGTCGAGCCGATCTCGCTGGACGAGGCGTTCCTCGACGTGCGCGGAGCGGCGCGGCGCCTCGGCGGCCCGCGCCAGATCGGCGAGTGGATCCGGGCCACCGTCATGGACGAGCAGGGGATCACCTGCTCGGTCGGCGTCGCGAGCAGCAAGTTCGTCGCCAAGCTGGCGTCCGCGCGGTGCAAGCCCGACGGCCTGCTGGTCGTGCCCGCAGCCGACGTCGTCGCGTTCCTCCACCCGCTGCCCGTCGGCGCGCTGTGGGGGGTGGGGGAGAAGACGCAGGACGTCCTGCACCGGCTGGGGCTGCACACCGTCGGCGACCTGGCCAACACGCCGGTGTCGACGCTGACCCGGGCGCTCGGGCCGGCGAGCGGTGCCCATCTGGCGGCCCTGTCCTGGGGACGTGACCAGCGCGTCGTCGTCCCGCACGAGCCCGACAAGAGCATCGGCGCCGAGCACACGTTCGGGTCCGACGTCGACGACCCCGCCGTCGTCGTCCGGGAGCTGCTGCGCCTGTCGGAGCGCACGGCGGCACGGCTGCGGGCCTCCGCCCAGGTCGGCCGCACCGTCTCGATCAAGGTCCGCTTCGCCGACTTCACCACGATCACCCGGGCCCGCACCCTGCCGGAGGCGACCGACGTGGGCCGCGTCGTCTACGACACGGCCGTCGGGCTCTACGACGCGCTGGGCCTGCAGCGGGCGCGGATCCGGCTCGTCGGCGTCCGCGTCGAGGGCGTGGCACAGGCCGCCGACCAGGTCCACCAGCTGCAGCTCGGCGAGCGGGAGCACGGCTGGCGGGACGCCGAGCAGGCGGTCGACCGGGCGGCCCGGCGCTTCGGCGCGGGAGCGGTCCGCCCCGCCACCCTGGTCACCCCCTCCAGCACGGTGGACGAGGCGCCGAGAAGGGCACAGTGAGGACGTGCCGTTCGTTGGAGGTGCCGTGGCAGACCTGGCGACGATGAGCTTCGGTCCTCGTGGTGACGTGCGCGCGTTGCGCTCGTATCCTTCAGGTACGACGTCGCGAACCGCGTCCTCGTTGCCGCCGAGAACCTCCGCCAGGGGAAGGGAGCGCCGTGCCGCTCTCTGAGCACGAGCAGCGCCTGCTCGACCAGATCGAGCGTGCCCTCTACCAGGAGGACCCCAAGTTCGCCTCCACGGTCAGGGCGACCGATCTGCGCACCCACATGCGCCGCCGCCTCCGGCGTGCGGCGCTCGTCCTCGTCCTGGGCTTCGCGCTGCTGCTGACCGGTGTGGTGACGCAGGAGTACGTCGTGGGCATCGCCGGCTTCATCGTCATGGTGGGTGCCCTGCTGCTCGCCATGACGAGCTGGAAGCGGCTGGGTCAGCCCGGCCCGCCCGACCTGCACGTGGCCGGCGGCCCCGAGCGGGCCAGGCCGCCGAGGTCCAGGTCCGGTGGCAGCCGTCGGGTGCGCCCGCCGAGCGGCGGCTCCAGCAGCGGCATGATGGGCCGGCTCGAGGAGCGGTGGAAGCGCCGCTGGGAGGAGCGCGGCGGCGACGGCCGCTGAGCGCTGCCACGTCCGCACGACCCGGCGCCCGCACGACCCGGCGCCCGCACGACCCGGCGCCCGTACGAGTGGGTGCCGGACGGCTGGTCGTCGGTCGACGACCTCCGGCCCTGACCGCCTGCCCGGCGCTCTGACGTGCCGGCTGCACCGGTCGGTGCGCGCAGCCCGGCGACCGGGTCGACCGGGCGAGGCACTCGTCCGGTGCGGTCTCAGCAGCACCCCGCCGTGTCCGGCGCAGGCTGCGTCGCCGGGAGATCACCGGTGTGGCTGGACCCGCAGGTCGGCTCCCGGCCTGAACGTCACCGGGCGTCTCCGGTCGTGCTCGTGCCGACGATCGCGTTCGTACGGCGGGCGCGCACCCGTGTCCGTCAGCCTGCGCGGGAGGCGCGCGTGCGCGGGTGACGCAGCCACCTGCCGACGGCCGACACGAGGACGTCGAAGCGGTCGAGCAGGTCCGCGACGGCGGTGCCCACCCGCGTGCTCGTCGACTGCACCGTCGACACGGGCAGCAGGCGCGCCGACCACCGCTCGCGCGCAGTCGCGCCGTCGAGCAGGGCGCCGCGGACCGTCGACGCGTCGGCGCGCAGCGCGGCGGCGTCGGGCGGGGGAGCGCTGAGCGCGTAGCGCGCCCGTTCGGCACCGGCGGCCAGCCGCGCGAGTGCCTCGCCGGCGTCGTCCGGCAGGTGGCGCACGCCGGCGAGGTGGGCCGCGGCCGCGCGCGGTGAATCGGCGGCACGCCACCGGTGGCCGACGTCGACGGCGTCGTCGGTGACCGCGGCCCAGGCGGCGAGCGCGTCGGGCGCGCGCCACCGCCGCCGCCGCCGGACCGAGGCCAGCAGCGCAGGTACGCCGAGCAGCAGCAGCGCGGCCGGGACGAGCAGCCACCACGGGGACGGACCGGCATCGACGTCGTCACCGGCGGCGCCGGACAGGCCGTCCTCACCGGCCCGGTCGACGGCGCCGGGAGCGGTGTCGACGCCGTCCTGCGGCGCGGCCGACGCGGAGGAGGGCGCTGCGCTGGGCGCCGCGGAGGTCTCCGACTCGGGCGGGGCGACGCTGTAACCGGGGACGTCGTCGGCGTCGTCGTCGCGCGGCGTCGGCTCGAAGCGGACCCAGCCCGCGCCCTGGAACCACACCTCGGGCCAGGCGTGCGCATCGCGCGTCGTGACGGTGTAGCGATCCCCGTCCTCGCGCCCGCCGCCGATGAAGCCGACCGCCACGCGCGCCGGGATGCCGGCGCCCCGCACGAGCGCCGCCATGGCGGAGGCGAACTGCTCGCAGAAGCCCTGTCTGCCGGTGAGGAAGTCGGTCAGCGCGTCGGAACCCGGCGACGGCGTGGCCGTCGACTCGTCGTAGACGAAGTCGGTGTCGCGGAAGTAGCTCTGCAGCGCCGCCACGCGGTCGAAGGGGGTGGTGGCTCCCGCGGTGGCCTCCTCGAGCACGGCTCGCGCCTCGTCCGACAGCTCGGGGACGACCGCGTAGGTGTCGCGGATGGGAGCCGGCACGGACTGCGGCCGGCGCAGCAGGTCGACGTCGGGCTGCACGCGCGAGGTGGTCACGGTGTAGGGCTCGTCGACGTCGCGGGCGGAGGTGCGGGTCGAGAAGACCGTCTCTGCCTCGGCGTCCCACAGCCAGGGGCCGTCGATGGCGACCTGGGCCGGCACGGCGGGCACCGGCAGCCACGGCCCGCCCAGCCGGCGGGTCAGCTCGACCGTGATCTCGACCTCTTCGGCAGGGGCGCTGCGCCCGACCGGCCGCGGGATGTCGTCGGCGACCCGGTCCTCGTCGATGTCGGCGGACAGCGCCGACGCCGACCATCCGGCCTCGGGGTCGAACGTGTCGAGGGTCGTGAGCCGGAGGTAGTCGGCTCCCTCGGTCGTCCGGTAGGTCAGCAGCTCCTGCGCCCGGCCCTGACGCAGGGTGCCGGCGAGCTCGGTCAGCGGGTTGTACGTCGTCGTCGACCGCGAGCCGCCCAGCCCGCTGCCGGTGCCACCGAGCAGCCGCCCGTCGAGCCCGGGCACCAGGACCGGGACCACCACCGCGACGCCGAGAGCGGCAGCGCCGATCCGCCGGCCGACCCGCCCGAGGCTCGGGTCGGCCTGCGACGTCCGGGCGCTGCGCAGCGGGGTGCCCCACCGGGACACCCGGTCGCTGCCGTCGGCGAGCAGCAGGCCCAGCCAGCCGGCGGCGCCGAGGACGAAGGCCACCAGGCCGATCCCGCCGGGGAGCACGCCCGACGGGACCGCGAACAGCACCAGCAGCGGCAGCCCGCTCACCGCCACCTTGCGCAGCACCACGGCGAGCGTGTCGACGGCGACCATGACGGCGCCCGCACCGAGCACCGCGAGCAGGACCAGGTCGGGTGTCGTCGGCACGGGCGGCGCGAGCACCTCGACCTCGCCCATGCCCTGGCGGAAGGTCGCCGCGAGCGAGCCGGCAGTCTCCGGCGTCGGCACCAGCCCGTACGCCAGCGTGGACCCGGCGAAGGTGAGCGAGGTGTAGGCGAGCAGCGCCAGCAGGCCGGCCACCGGCTGGAGCGCACGCGGCGCCGACGCCATGCGGGCCAGCGCGGCGACACCGCTCACGGCGACCACGGCGCCGAGGACGGGCAGCAACCACCCGAGGTCCTCGTACAGCGGACGCAGGGCCGCGCTCGCGAGCGCCACGGCCAGCGCTGCGGCGAGCGTCAGACGGTCTCGGGTCGTCACGACGGGGCTCCTGCCAGCGAGGGTGCGGCGACGGGCCCGCCGGTGGCCGATCCGCCGGCGATGGGCCAGACCGCCGCGAGCGGGGTGCCGGAGGCGACGGGCAGCACCCGCCAGCCGGCGCGGCTGAGCAGGTGGCAGACGTCGTCGTGCCTGGCGACGGCGGTGGCGCGGGCGCGTGGGGAGACCGGCGCCCAGCTGTCGGTGTCGAGCACCACGGCGACGCAGACGGCCGACCCGGTGCGCAGGCGCGCCAGCCGCTCCGCCTCCGCGACGTCGAGCGCGCCGAGGACCGCGACGAGGACCCCGCCGAGCCCGCCGCTGCGCAGCACCTCGACCGCGCCGCCGAGCGTGCGGCGGGAGGAGGTGCGCACGACCGCCAGCTCGTCGAGCAGCAGCCCCTCGGTGAGCGGGACACCCGGCGGCGCCACGGCCTCCCCGCCGTCGCGCAGCATCGACAGCGCGAAGCCGGCGCGCGCGAGCGTGGCGCCGATGGACCCGACGGCGCTGACGGCGTACTCGAACGACGAGTCCGGGCCGTCCCCGCGGTGGGCGTCGACGCGGCCGTCGAGCAGCAGCGTCGCGCGGCTCTGGAAGGGCTGCTCCTCGCGGCGGACCATGAGCTCGCCCGTGCGCGCCGTCGACTTCCAGTGGACCTTGCGCAGGTCGTCGCCGTACCGGTACTCGCGGGTCGCCGCGTCGTCGCTGCCGCTCACCGCCACCGAGCGCGAGGCCGCGTCACCGCCGCCCGTCCAGTCGCCGCCGAGCCGCACGGCCGGCAGGGGGAACAGCACCGGCGTGACGACCAGCTCGTCGGAGCTGGCGAACGAGCGGGCCAGCTCGCACAGGCCGAACGGGTCCGTGAGCCGCACCGACAGCGGCCCGACCCGGTAGCGCCCACGGACGTCGGGGCGCACCGGGTAGGTCACCGAGCGCACGCCCTTGGGCTCGACCTTGTCGAGCACGAAGCGGGGCCGTCCACCGAGCGTGTAGGGGAGGGCGTCCTCCATGAGCAGCACGCCGCTGGGCAGCCGCGAGACGTTGTCGAGCTGCAGCTGCACCGTCGACGCGTGGCCGGCCTCGACGCGCGGCGGCTCCAGCGACCGGGCGCAGGCCAGCCGGTAGCGCGACCGCGACACGACCGCGAGCGCCGCGAGCGGCAGGGCGACGAGGAACACGGCTGCGCGCAGCAGGTCGCGCTGGCCGAGCACGACTGCGCAGAGCGCCAGCGCGAGCCCGGCGGCCAGCAGGCAGCGCCCGCGGGTCGTCAGGCCGGTGAGCGAGGTGCGCAGCGCGTGCAGCACCGGCTAGCGCCCTCGGGCCGGCAGCGGCGTGCGCTCGACCAGGTCGGCCACGACGTCCTGCGCGGTGCGACGGGAGACCTGCGCGTCGGCGGTGAGCAGCAGGCGGTGGGCCAGCACCGGGCCGGCGAGCAGCTGGACGTCGTCCGGCACGACGTAGTCGCGCCCGTCGAGCGCTGCGACCGCGCGGGCGGCGCGGACCAGCTGCAGGCCGGAGCGCGGGCTCGCGCCCAGGCGCAGCTCCTTGTCGGTGCGGGTGGCGCTGAGCAGGTCGACGACGTACTGCTTCACCTCGGTCGAGACGTGGACGGTGCGCACGACCTCGATGAGCTTGCGGATGGCCGGGGCGTCGGCGACCGGCTCGAGGTCGTCGATCGGGTCGCTCGCGCCGTGCGAGCCGAGCAGGTCGAGCTCGGCGGCCGCCGACGGGTAGCCGACCGTGAGCCGCGCGGTGAACCGGTCGCGCTGCGCCTCGGGCAGCGGGTAGGTGCCCTCCATCTCGATCGGGTTCTGCGTGGCGATGACCATGAACGGCGTCTCGAGGACGTACGTCACGCCGTCGACGGAGACCTGGCGCTCCTCCATCGCCTCGAGCAGCGCCGACTGCGTCTTGGGGCTGGCCCGGTTGATCTCGTCGCCGACCACGAGGTTGGCGAAGACGGCACCCGGCTTGAACTCGAACTCCCGCGCCTCCTGGTCGAAGATCGACACGCCGGTGACGTCGCTGGGCAGCAGGTCCGGGGTGAACTGGATGCGGCGCACCGAGCAGTCGATGCTGCGGGCCAGCGACTTGGCGAGCATGGTCTTGCCGACGCCCGGCACGTCCTCGATGAGCAGGTGGCCCTCGGCCAGCAGGACGACCAGCGCCAGGCGGACGACGTCGGGCTTGCCCTCGATGACCTTCTCGATGTTGTCGGTGATGCGGGCAGCCGAGGTCAGCAGCTCGTCCAGACCGGCCGCGCCGGTGCTCGTGGGGGTTACCACCCAGTTCCTCCTGTGCAGGGGGCCGGCCGGGGCCCTGGTGCGGGCCTCGATCCTGCCACCGAAGTCCTGAGCGGGCAGGCGAGCGCGAGCAGGCGTGACCGCACGACCGGGGTACGGCCTCGCATGTCCGACGTGTGGCGGTCCCGACCAGTTCCGCCGGTCACCGGCCGATGGCGGGTCCTCCACCTCGCCCCACCACTGCTGACCTGCGACGACACCGCCCGCCGGCCCCGCTCAGCGGGTGGGGACCGTTGACGATGGGGAGAAGTGGAGTACCGTGGGGGATAAGGGAGCGCAGAGGCGTACCAGCCCCTGCGTGACCGACTGACAGCACCGACAGAGCCGTTGGGGGGCCCGTGTTCCTCGGGACCCACACCCCACGGCTCGACGAGAAGGGCCGGCTGATCCTGCCGGCGAAGTTCCGGGACCAGCTGGCGGAGGGCGTCGTGATCACGAAGGGCCAGGAGCGCTGCCTGTTCGTCTTCACGGCCGACGCGTTCGCCGCCCGGGCGGCCCAGCAGGAGGAGCCGACGACGAAGGCCGCGCGCGACTACCGCCGCATCTTCTTCGCGAGCGCCTTCGACGAGGTGCCCGACCGCACCGGTCGCGTGACGGTGCCCCAGGGCCTGCGCCAGTACGCCGGCCTCACCAAGGAGTGCGTGGTCATCGGCGCCAACACCCACCTCGAGATCTGGGACGCCGCGACCTGGCGCGCCTACGAGCAGGCGCAGGAGCAGGCGTTCGCCGAGCGGGAGGAGGTCGCCCTCGTCTCCTGACGGCGCGCCCCCACAGCGCCCCCCGACAGCCCCCCACAGCGCCCCACCGACGCGACGACCCGGCTGCAGCGCCCCGCCTGGCGCGAGGCCTCCGACCGCTCCGCCACCTGGCGCACCTTCCCCGGTGCCAGGCGGCGAGAGCGGCGGGGACCTGGCGACAGGCGCGCCGACCGCACGCCCTCCCTCCCCGTACGCACGCACTCCAGGTCGAGGAGCACCCATGACCAGCACGGTCACCCACCCGGACACCGGCCCCGACACGACACCGGCCTCGACGCCCGAGCCGGCCCCGGCCGCCCGGCCCGCGGGCCTGGGCGCCGAGCTGCGCGAGAGCCTGCTGCTGCTCGGCTTCGCCGTCGGCGTCACCGTCGGGCTCACCACCGCCGCGCAGGCGGCGCTCGCGCTGCTGGGCTGAGCGGGCCCTCGTGACGGGGCAGCGACCGGCCGCCCAGCCGGAGCCGGCGCACGTCCCCGTCCTGCTCGACCGGTGCGTCGAGCTGCTCGTCCCCGCGCTCGCGGCGCCCGGTGCCGTCGTCGTCGACTGCACGCTCGGCATGGGCGGGCACGCCGAGGCGCTGCTGCGGGCCGTGCCGTCGGTCCGCCTCGTCGGCCTCGACCGCGATCCGGAGGCGCTGCGCCGCAGCGGTGAGCGCCTCGCGCCGTTCGGCGACCGCGTCACGCTCGTGCAGGCGGTCTACGACGCACTGCCCCGGGTGCTCGACGACGTCGGGGTGCGGTGCGCGTCCGGCGTGCTGTTCGACCTCGGGGTGAGCTCGCTGCAGCTCGACGAGGTCGAGCGCGGCTTCGCCTACGCCCAGGACGCACCGCTCGACATGCGCATGGACCCGACCCGCGGCCGTACTGCCGCCGACGTGGTGAACGGCTACGACGGCCGGGCGCTCGCGCGCGTGCTCAGGGAGTACGGCGACGAGCGCTTCGCCGCCCGCATCGCCGACGCGATCGTCCGCGAGCGGGCGAAGGAGCCCTTCACCCGCACCACCCGGCTCGCCGACCTGGTCCGCGACGCCATCCCCGCTGCCACCCGGCGCACCGGCGGTCATCCCGCCAAGCGCACCTTCCAGGCCCTGAGGATCGAAGTGAACGACGAACTCGGCGTGTTGCGCTCGGCAATCCCGGCTGCGGTCGAGAACCTGTGCGTGGGCGGCCGACTGGTCGTCCTCTCGTACCAGTCGCTCGAGGACAAGATCGTGAAGTCGGCGCTCGTCTCGCGTTCCGCGTCCACCGTCCCGGTGGACCTCCCCTTCGTGCCCGAGGGCGCCGGCCCGGAGCTGCGCCTGCTGTTGCAGGGGTCGCAGAAGGCGTCCTCCGCCGAGGTCGCGGCCAACCCCCGCGCCGCGTCCGTGCGCCTGCGCGCCGCCGAGCGCGTGCGGGCCGCCGCGTGAGCGCCGCCGCCGGGCTCGAGCCGGTCGCCGCTCGCGCCCGCCGTCCCCGTCGCCCGCCCCTCGCGGTCGTCCCCGCCCGGCACCCCGCTCCCCGCGGTGCGCTGCGCCGCTCGCCCTTCGTCGCGGTCGTCGTGTCGCTGCTCGGCGCCGGGCTGCTCGGGCTGCTCGTGCTCAACACCGCCCTCGCCCAGGACGCCTTCCGGCTCCACACGCTCAAGCAGGACAGCCGCGCGCTCGAGGACCGCGAGGAGGCGCTGCGCCGGGAGGTGGAGGCGCTGCGGTCCCCGCAGGAGCTCGCCGGCCGCGCGGCGGCGCTCGGCATGGTGCCCGCCGGTCCGCCGGTCTTCCTGCGCCTGTCCGACGGCGAGGTGCTCGGTGCCGACGCTCCCGCGCAGGTCCCTGAGCTGACCACCGACCCTGCCTCCCCGGACCCAGGGGCCACCGCCGACGCTGGAGCCACGTCCGACGCCGCCACCGACGCCCCCGCCGAGACCTCGGCCGACGCCCCGGCGGAGGACCAGTGACGGTCCCGCCCCGCGACGCCCCGCGGCCCGCCTCCCGCCGCGTCGGCACCCGTCCGACGCCCCGCACGGGCGGACGACCGGC
>Ga0210040_10008041_pt1 | contig 12601 bp, 16 predicted proteins | sample CryGeyCG12114_NA_FD_185462 | JGI IMG/M metagenome (GOLD analysis project Ga0210040, IMG submission 185462) | Groundwater microbial communities from aquifer - Crystal Geyser CG19_WC_8/21/14_NA (SPAdes) (version 2) | ecosystem: Environmental > Aquatic > Deep subsurface > Groundwater | place: USA... | reverse complement strand
TGACGTGCACTCCATCCCCACGCCCCGCGGGGGAGGGGTGGCCATGTACCTCGGCGTGGTGACGGCGGTGTTCGTCGCCAGCCGGCTGCCGGCGCTGCAGCGGACCTTCGAGGACTCCCAGACCTACGCGGTCCTCATCGCCGGTGGGCTCATCTGCGCGCTGGGCGTGCTGGACGACAGGTGGGGCCTGGACGCCCTGACGAAACTCACCGGTCAGATTGCCGCAGCGGGCGTCATGGGCCTGCTGGGCGTGCAGCTGTCCATCCTGTTCCTGCCGGTGGCCGACATCGGCACCATCTCGCTGGGCCCCGACGTCGGCCTGCCGCTGACCATCCTGCTCACGGTCATGGTGGTCAACGCGCTGAACTTCATCGACGGCCTGGACGGGCTGGCGGCCGGTGTCACGGCCATCGCGGCCCTGGCCTTCTTCGCCTACAGCTACCACCTGGGCCTGGTCGGCTACGACGACGTCGCCAGCGCCCCGGCGCTGATCACGGCCGTGCTGGCCGGCGCCTGCCTGGGCTTCCTCCCGCACAACTTCAGCCCGGCGCGCATCTTCATGGGCGACTCGGGCTCGATGCTCGTCGGCCTGATGCTCTCGGCCGCGGCGGTCACCGCGACCGGGGGGGTGGACCCGCAGTCCTTCGACTCGGCCGCCACCCTGCTGCCGCTGACCCTGCCGCTGCTGGTGCCGGTGGCGGTGCTCTTCATCCCCTTCATCGACCTGGTCATGGCGGTGGTCCGGCGCACCCGCCAGGGTCGCTCGCCGTTCGCGCCGGACAAGATGCACCTGCACCACCGGCTGCTGTCCATCGGCCACTCGCACCGGCGCGCGGTGCTGGTCATGTACTTCTGGGCGGCCCTGCTGTCCTTCGGGGCGGTCGCCCTCTCGATCACCGGGGGGACGGCGGAGCTGCTGGTGGCCATCGCCGTGCTCCTGGTCGTGGGCACGGTCGTCGTCCTCGGCCCGCGGGCCCGCCGCGCCGCTCGCGAGGCCCGGGCGGCCGAGCTCGCTGCGCAGCGCGAGCGCAGCCGCGCCGACCACCCCACCGCTCGGGCGGAGCGCAGCCAAGGCAGCGAGGCGCGCGCCCTCCGCGCCGCACGCACCGCCGAGTCCCGGAAGGCCCTGAGATGACCGCTGCACCGAGCGCTCCCGCGGACTCCGCGGGCTGGGACCTCGCCTTCCTCCGGGTCGGGACGGTGGTGTCGGCCCTGGTCACCGCCGTCGCCGCACCCGTCGCGGGCGTCCTCGGCGGCTGGGGGAGCGCGGTGGCCGTGCTCGTCGGCGCCGCCACCGTCGTCGCCTTCTTCGTCGTGTCCGGCGTGGTCATCGCCTGGGCCGGTGGCATCGAGGACTCGCTGGCCCTGCCGGCCGCGCTCGGGACCTTCCTGGTCAAGCTCCTGGTGCTCTTCGCGCTGCTGGGCTCGCTGCCGGAGGACGGCTGGCTCGACCGGCTCGTGCTGGCCTGGACCGTCATCGCCGGGGCCCTGCTGTGGAGCGGGGTCCAGATGCGCTGGGTGTGGACCCGGCAGGTGTTCTACGTGCCGCCGCCCGCCGCTCCCGCGGCCACCCGTGCGGGTGGTCCTGACGCCGGCGCCCCAGACCCGGCCCGCCCGGCGTCCAGCGGCTGGGATAGTGTCCCGCGTGATGGCCGGGAACAGCCCTGAACGTAGGGAAGCTCGACCACGCACCGCAGATGCCGAGCGTCATCCCTCCGGGGCGGACGTGGGCTGGGGCATCACCGGGACGATGCTCTCGGGGATGATCGTGTGGGGCGGGGTCGGGTGGTTGCTCGACCGCTGGTTGGAGACCCGCGTCTTCACCCTGGTGGGCGTGCTGCTCGGTCTGGGTGTGGCCATCTACCTGGTGGTCGTCAAGTACGGGGCCGTCGAACCGCCTGCGGGGGGTCGGCCCACCAGCACGACCCGGGGCGGGCAGCGGAGCCGGCCACCGGAGTACCGCAAGACGCAGAAGGGACGACGGTGACCTCCAGCGCCTCAGCGCTCGCCAGCGTGCTCGCGGCCGAAGGATCCGGCGGGGACGACGGCTTCCAGGCCCCGACCGTCGAGGAGTTCTACCCGGAGCCGATCGCGGAGTTCGACATCTTCGGGATCGCCTTCGAGATCACCCGCATCACGCTGATCATGTGGATCGCGACCGCGGTGATGATCGCCCTGATGGTCGCCGCGGTGCGCAAGCCCTCCATCGTGCCGGGCAAGATGCAGTTCATCGGTGAGAGCGGCTACTCGCTCATCCGTGACGGAATGGCCCGGGACGTGATCGGGCCGAAGGGTCTGCCCTTCGCACCGTTCCTCTCCGCGCTCTTCTTCTTCATCCTCGCGAACAACGCGATGTCCATCATCCCGTTCGCGCAGATCTCCCCGATGTCGAAGTTCGCGTTCCCGCTGGTCCTCGCGGTGATCGTCTGGATCATCTACAACTGGGTCGGCATCCGCGAGCAGGGTGCAGGGCGCTACTTCAAGGACGCCGCGATCCCGCCGGGAGTGCCGATCGGGGCGCTGATCCTGGTCACGCCGATCGAGCTGCTCCAGGTCTTCGTCATCCGGCCGTTCACGCTGGCCGTCCGGCTCTTCGCGAACATGTTCGCCGGCCACATGCTGCTGGCGGTGTTCTCCCTCGGCACCGTGTACCTGCTGACCGTCGGCAACTTCTCGATCATCTGGAGCCCGTTCGCCTTCCTCATGGCCCTGGCCATGACGTTCTTCGAGCTGCTCGTGATCGTCCTGCAGGCCTACGTCTTCACCGTGCTGACGGCGACCTATCTCAACGGCGCCGTCGAACCCGCCCACTGACCGCTCCACCCCCGCCAGCCACCCGGGACGACCCCGGGTGACCGACACAGGAGGAAGACCCCCCAATGATCGACGTTCTCGCAGAGCTCGAGGGCAACATCGGCGCTGTCGGCTACGGCCTCGCGGCCATCGGCCCCGGTATCGGTGTGGGCATCGTGTGGGCCGCCTACATCCAGGCGACCGCCCGTCAGCCCGAGTCGGCCGGCCTGACCCGGACCTACGCCTTCCTCGGTGCCGCCCTCTCCGAGGCGCTGGCGCTCATCGGCCTGGTCGCGCCGTTCATCTACGGCTGACCCAGCCGGTCCTGTCCAGCTGACGTAGGGACGTGCACAGCATGAACATCCTCGCCGCGGAGGCCCACAATCCGTTGATCCCGCCGTGGGGCGAGATCATCGTCGGGACCATCACGTTCGCGATCCTCTGCTTCGTGATGATCAAGTACGTGGTGCCTCGCTTCGAGCAGGTCTTCATCGCCCGTCGTGAGGCGATCGAGGGCGGTATCGAGCGCGCCGAGGCCATGCAGGCCGAGGCGAAGGCCTCTCTCGAGCAGTACCGCGCGCAGCTGGCGGATGCCCGTGGCGAGGCCGCGCAGATCCGCGACGCCGCCCGCGCCGAGGGACAGCAGATCCTCGAGGAGCTGCGCGCCCAGGCGCAGGAGGAGTCGGCCCGCATCGTCGCCCGCGGCGAGGAGCAGCTGGCCGCCCAGCGACAGCAGATCGTCCACGAGCTCCGTGGCCAGATCGGCACGCTGGCCGTGGACCTGGCCGGCCGCGTGGTGGGCGAGTCGCTCGCCGACGACGCCCGCCGGAGCGGCACCGTCGACCGATTCCTCACCGAGCTCGACGGCATGGCCGCCCCCGGCGACGGGCGCACCGGCGGGGCGACCCGCTTGAGCGAGAGCAACCGCTGATGGAGGCCTCCACCCGCGCGGCCACCGTCGAGGTGCACGAGCGCCTCGAGCAGCTGACGCGCCCCACCTCCGGCTTCCTGGAGCGGGCGAAGGACCGGCTCACCGGCCAGCCCGCGCGTGCCGCCACGGGGCCGGAACTGCTCTCCCTCGCGGACGAGCTGTTCGCGGTGTCGCGGGTGCTGGACAGTCAGCTCGGCCTGCGACGGGCGATGGCCGACCCGGCCGGGAAGCCCGAGGAGCGCGCCGCCCTGGTGCGCCGCCTCTTCGCCTCCCAGCTGTCGTCCACCGCGCTGGACCTCGTGGAGACCATCGCCCGGCAGCGCTGGTCGCGGCCGATCGACCTGGTCGAGGCGACGATCACGGTGGCCACCGAGGCCGCCCTGGATGCCGCCGACGTGAACGGCGAGCTCGACGGCGTCGAGGACGACCTCTTCCGGTTCGGGCGGATCGTCGCCGGCGATCGGGAGCTCAACCGCGTGCTCAGCGACCGGAAGGCTCCCGTGGAGGGCCGCAAGGCGCTCCTGGACCGGCTGCTGTCCGGTCGGGTGCACCCGGTGACCGAGCTGCTGCTGCGCAACGTCCTCACCGGTGCGCACGTCGGCACCGCCGAGATCGCCGTCGAGCGGCTCTCCGAGGTGGCCAGTCGCCGCCGCGGGCAGTCGGTGGCCCGGGTGACCACCGCCGTCCCGCTCACCGCAGCCCAGGAGCAGCAGCTGGTCGACGTGCTCGGCCGCCTGTACGGCCGTCAGGTCGGTCTCCAGGTCACGGTCGAGCCGGACGTGCTCGGCGGCTTGATCATCCAGGTGGGCGACGAGGTCATCGACGGCAGCATCGCCCACCGGCTGGAAGCCGCCCGCCGGCGGCTGGCCGGCTGACCGCCCCCCTCCGCACCCCACAACGACACGACCCCCGCAGGGAAGAGGACCAGAGCCATGGCCGAGCTGACGATCTCCGCAGACGAGATCCGCAGTGCCCTCCAGAACTACGTCACCGAGTACCGGCCCGACGTCTCCCGCGAGGAGGTCGGAACGGTCACCGAGGCCGGTGACGGCATCGCCCGCGTCGAGGGCCTGCCCTCGGTCATGACCAACGAGCTGCTCGAGTTCGAGAGCGGCGTCCGCGGACTGGCCCTGAACCTCGACGTGCGCGAGGTCGGCGTCGTCGTCCTGGGCGACTTCTCCGGCATCGAGGAGGGCCAGCAGGTCCGCCGCACCGGAGAGGTCCTCTCGGTCCCCGTCGGCGACGGCTACCTCGGCCGCGTCGTCGACCCGCTGGGCAACCCGATCGACGGTGGCGGCCCCATCGCGACCACCGGTCGCCGCGCCCTCGAGCTGCAGGCGCCCACCGTGGTGCAGCGCCAGTCGGTGCACGAGCCGATGCAGACCGGGATCAAGGCCATCGACGCCATGACCCCCGTCGGTCGCGGCCAGCGCCAGCTGATCATCGGTGACCGCCAGACCGGCAAGACCGCGGTGGCGACCGACACGATCATCAACCAGAAGGAAGCCTGGGCCACCGGCGACCCGGCCCAGCAGGTGCGCTGCATCTACGTGGCCGTCGGCCAGAAGGGCTCGACGATCGCGGCCCTCCGCACCGCCCTCGAAGAGGCCGGCGCGATGGAGTACACGACCATCGTCGCGGCTCCCGCGTCCGAGGCTGCGGGCTTCAAGTACATCGCTCCCTACACCGGCTCGGCCATCGGTCAGCACTGGATGTACGAGGGCAAGCACGTCCTGATCGTGTTCGACGACCTGTCGAAGCAGGCCGAGGCCTACCGCGCCGTCTCGCTGCTGCTGCGCCGCCCGCCGGGCCGCGAGGCCTACCCCGGCGACGTCTTCTACCTGCACTCCCGCCTGCTGGAGCGCTGCGCCAAGCTCTCCGACGAGCTGGGTGCCGGGTCGATGACCGGTCTGCCGCTGGTGGAGACCAAGGGCAACGACGTGTCGGCCTACATCCCGACCAACGTCATCTCGATCACCGACGGCCAGATCTTCCTCGAGACGGGTCTGTTCAACTCCGGTGTCCGCCCCGCCATCAACGTCGGCATCTCGGTGTCCCGCGTCGGCGGCTCGGCACAGGTGAAGGCGATGAAGTCCGTCGCCGGCCGCCTCCGCCTGGACCTCGCACAGTTCCGCGAGCTGGAGGCGTTCTCCTCCTTCTCCTCCGACCTCGACGCCACGAGCCGGGCCACCCTGGACCGCGGCATCCGCCTGGTCGAGCTGCTCAAGCAGGGCCAGTACTCGCCCTACCCGATCGAGAAGCAGGTCGTCTCGCTGTGGCTGGGCACCACCGGCAAGCTCGACCGCGTGCCGGTCGCCGACGTGCGACGCTTCGAGGCCGAGTTCCTCGAGTTCATCGGTCGCGGCGACAACGTCGTCTTCGATGCCATCCGCAGCACCAAGAAGCTCGAGGACGACACCGTCTCGAGCCTCGAGCGTGCGGTGGAGACCTTCTACGGGCAGTTCACGACGACCGACGGTGAGTCGCTCCTGGTGAACGAGCCCGAGGCCGAGGCCATGGACGCCTCGGAGCGGGGTCAGGAGCGCGTCCAGGTCAAGCGGAGCAGCTGACCCATGGCTGCCTCTCTGCGCGCCCTGCGGCGCCGCATCCGCTCCACGCGGTCGACGAAGAAGATCTTCTCGGCGCAGGAGCTGATCGCCGGTGCCCGCATCGTGCGCGCCCAGGCCCGGGTGGAGGCGTCCAAGCCCTATGCCCGGGAGATCACCCGGGTGCTCTCCGCCCTGGCCTCGTCGGCGTCGCTGAACCACCCGCTGCTCACCGAGCGGGAGAACCCGCAGCGCGCGGCGGTCCTGGTCATCACGTCCGACCGCGGATTCGCCGGTTCGTACAACGTCAACGTGCTGCGCCGGACGGAGGAGCTGCTCTCGCTGCTCCGCCAGGAGGGCAAGCAGCCGGTGCTCTACGTCGTGGGCCGCAAGGGGGAGACCTACTACTCCTTCCGCGACCGCGAGACTGCGGCGACGTTCACCGGCTTCTCCGAGCAGCCCGGCTACGAGGACGCGCAGGAGGTCGGCGCCGCGCTGATCGACGTGTTCACCGCCGGTGAGGACGACGACGAGCAGGGCGGCGCCGGCGACGACGGCATCCTCGGCGTGGACGAGCTGCACATCGTCTACACCGAGTTCCGCTCGCTGCTCGCCCAGGTGCCCGTCGCCAAGCGGATGGCGCCGTTGGAGGTGGAGGAGGTCGAGGAGTTCGACTACGAGCGGGAGGACAGGGAATCGAGCGCAGCGGGCGGTTCCGCTGATTCCGGTGTCCCGACCTCCTACGAGTTCGAGCCGTCGGCCGAGGGCCTGCTGGACGCCCTGCTGCCGAAGTACGTCACCACCCGGATCTACGCGGCGATGCTCGAGGCCGCGGCCTCGGAGTCGGCGTCGCGCCGCCGGGCGATGAAGTCCGCCTCGGACAACGCCGAGGAGCTGGCGAAGAACCTGTCCCGGCAGGCGAACCAGGCCCGCCAGGCGGAGATCACCCAGGAGATCAGCGAGATCGTCGGCGGCGCCGACGCGCTGGTCTCGGCCAACGCGGGCGACTGACCCGCTCACCATCGTTCCCCCACGCAGCACGAGCCCGAGGGCAGGAGAGCAGTACAGATGACCGTCACCGAGGACCGTCCGACCAGCTCGCAGACGCAGGCCAGCACCGGCCGCGTCATGCGGGTCACCGGGCCGGTCGTCGACGTCGAGTTCCCGCGCGACGCGATGCCCGACCTGTTCAACGCTCTGAAGGTCGACGTCACGCTCGCCGACCTGAGCAAGACCCTGACCCTCGAGGTCGCCCAGCACCTGGGCGAGAACGTGGTCCGGACCATCTCGATGGCCCCGACCGACGGTCTCGTCCGCGGGGCCGAGGTCACCGACACCGGCAGCGCGATCAGCGTGCCCGTGGGTGACGTCACCACCGGCCACGTCTGGAACGCGCTGGGCGAGTGTCTCGACGAGCCCGGCTACGGCCTGGATGCGCCGCGGTGGACGATCCACCGCCACGCGCCCCGGTTCGACCAGCTCGAGGGCCGGACGGAGATGCTGGAGACCGGCATCAAGGTCATCGACCTGCTCACGCCCTACATCAAGGGCGGCAAGATCGGGCTGTTCGGCGGCGCCGGCGTGGGCAAGACGGTCCTCATCCAGGAGATGATCCGTCGCGTCGCCCAGGAGTTCGGTGGTGTGTCGGTGTTCGCCGGTGTCGGGGAGCGCACCCGTGAGGGCAACGACCTCATCACGGAGATGACCGAGTCCGGCGTCATCGATTCGACCGCGCTGGTCTTCGGCCAGATGGACGAGCCGCCGGGCACCCGGCTGCGGGTCGCGCTGTCCGCGCTGACGATGGCGGAGTACTTCCGCGACGAGCAGAACCAGGACGTGCTGCTCTTCATCGACAACATCTTCCGGTTCACCCAGGCCGGGTCCGAGGTCTCCACGCTGCTGGGTCGCATGCCCTCGGCCGTGGGCTACCAGCCGACCCTGGCCGACGAGATGGGCCAGCTCCAGGAGCGGATCACCTCGACGCGTGGACGCTCGATCACCTCGCTGCAGGCGATCTACGTGCCTGCCGACGACATCACCGACCCCGCGCCGCACACCACGTTCGCCCACCTCGACGCGACGACGAACCTGTCGCGGCCGATCTCGGAGAAGGGCATCTACCCCGCCGTCGACCCGCTGGACTCCACCAGCCGGATCCTCGACGCGCAGTACGTGGGGCAGGAGCACTACGACGTCGCCACCGAGGTCAAGCGGATCCTGCAGCGTTACCAGGAGCTGCAGGACATCATCGCCATCCTCGGCATCGACGAGCTCGGTGAAGAGGACAAGGTCACCGTCAACCGGGCCCGTCGCATCGAGCGCTTCCTCTCGCAGAACATGTTCGTCGCCGAAGCCTTCACCGGGCAGCCGGGTTCGTTCGTGCCGCTGTCGGAGACGCTCGAGGCCTTCAAGGCGCTGACCGTCGGCACCTATGACCACGTGCCGGAGCAGGCGTTCTTCATGTGCGGTGGCCTCGAGGACCTCGAGCGCAACGCGGACAAGCTGAAGAAGTCGTAAGCACGCACAGCACGGCCCCGGCGGCCGGGTCCCCCTCCGGGGAGGCCCGGCCGTCGCCGTTCCCCTCACCCGACCGGGTACCTGTTCGGCACAGGTACTCCAGTTCCGGGGCCCGGGTGCCGACCATCAGCGATGAAGCGCCCGAGCGGCGGGCGCCGTCCCAGGGGTTCGACGTGGATCTGTTCAGCGCAGGGCAGGGGCGTGCCGACGAGTCCGGCTGGGCCTGGGCGCCCTACGCGCCCGAGGAGCCGGTCGACCTGGCTCGCTACCGCATCGAGGACTGGGCGCCCGCGTCCACCGTGCGCCACCCCTGGGTCCGCGTGGGCCGCTTCACCCTGCTGTACCGCCGCGCTGCCTGAAGGGGCCAAGGGCGGGCCTGCAGGCCTCGGACGCTAGGATGGAGGCCCGTCCGGAGATCTCGAGGAGTGTCGTGGCGACCCTGCAGGTCGAGTTGGTGGCCGTCGAGCGCAAGATCTGGTCCGGCGAGGCCACGATGGTCATCGCCCGCACGACCGAGGGCGAGCTGGGCGTGCTGCCCGGTCACGCTCCGCTGCTGGGCCAGCTGGCCCCCGGCGGTGTCGTCACGATCCGCACGGAGACCGGCGAGGATCTCACCGTCGCCGCCCACGGTGGCTTCCTGTCGGTGAGCGAGCGGGGCGTCTCCATCCTCGCCGAGACGGCGGAGATCTCGAGCGAGATCGACGTCGAGCGCGCCCGCCAGGCCCTCAGCCGCGCCGAGTCCGCTGGTGACGAGCCGGGGGCCCTGGACGCCGCCCGCCGGGCCCAGTCGCGACTGCGCGCGGCCGGCGAGACCGTCTGACCTCCTCGGCTCCTCCCGTTCCGCTCCCGGGCCTCGCGTGACCACGCTCCTGCTGGTCCTGCTCGGGCTGCTGGTCGTCGTCCTCGCGGTGGCGTTCCTGATCCGCCGCCGCTTCCTGCTCTCCGGGTTGGGCGCGGTCACCATGTGGTTGCGCACCCCGCAGTCGTCACGGTGGTCGGTGGGCGTCGCCTGGTACGGCGGGGATGCGCTGCTGTGGTACCGCGCGCTGTCGCTGTCGGTGCGCCCGCAGCACCGGCTCTGCCGCTCGACCTTCACCGTCGAGTCGCAGCGCCGGGCCGGCCGCGACGACCTCGCCCTGCCCGAGGACGTCGTCGTCCTGTCCTGCTCGACCGCCGCGGGGCACCGCGACCTGGCGATGGACCGCTCGACGGTGACCGGCTTCCTGTCCTGGGTGGAGTCGGCCCCGCCGGGGACCTGATCAGCCGGCCGGATCAGTCGGCTTCGTGGCGGCTCGCGCCGCCCGGCTGCCACAGGATGTCGCCGCCCGGGTTGGCGACGCGGGCCAGGATGAACAGCAGGTCCGACAGCCGGTTGAGGTAGCGGGCGGTCTCGGGATTCGTGACGCCGGTCCGCCCGGCCGCCTCGTCCGCCTCGAGCAGCGCCCACACGCTGCGCTCCGCCCGCCTGGCCACGACGCGCGCCTGGTGCAGCAGGGCCGCCAGCGGGGTGCCGCCGGGCAGGATGAAGCTGTCGAGCTTGGGCAGCGTCTCGTTGTACCGGTCGCAGGCGGCCTCGAGGCGCTCGGTGTAGGCGGTCGTGATGCGCAGCGGCGGGTACTGGGGGTCAGGCGTGATCGGCGTGCAGAGGTCGGCGCCGGCGTCGAACAGGTCGTTCTGGATGCCGCGCAGCAGGTCGGCCAGCGCGGGCTCGGGCGAGCCCAGCGCCAGCGCCGACCCGAGCACGCTGTTGGTCTCGTCGACGTCGGCGTAGGCGATGAGCCGCGGGTCGGTCTTCGACACCCGGCTCATGTCGCCGAGGTGCGTCTGGCCGGCGTCGCCGGTCTTCGTGTAGATGCGGGTCAGCCGGACGGTCATGCCGAGCAGCCTAGTGAGAGGACCCGCTGCCCCCCACCGCTCGCAGGCTCCCGGCGGGCCCCTGCAGCGGGGCCATAGGGTGGTGCGGTGGAGTGCTTCGAGGTGTCCGGTGGGACGTCACTGACCGGACGGGTTCGGGTCACCGGGGCGAAGAACAGCGCGCTGAAGCTCATGGCCGCCGCCCTGCTGGCCCCGGGGCGCACCACGATCGACGAGGTGCCCGACATCCTCGACGTCTCGATCATGAGCGAGGTGCTGCGCCGGCTGGGCTGCGGGGTCACCTACACGCCGACCCCGGGCAGCGGGGGTGGCGGCCGCGTCGTCGTGGACGTGCCCGAGCAGCCGTCGACGGAGACCGACTACGACCTGGTCCGCAAGATGCGGGCCTCGATCAACGTGCTGGGCCCGCTGGTCGCCCGGTGCGGCAGCGCCCGGGTCGCCCTGCCCGGTGGCGACGCGATCGGCTCGCGCGGACTGGACATGCACATCTCCGGCCTGGAGCGGCTCGGCGCGACGATCGTCAGCGAGCACGGCTTCCTCGTGGCCACCGCACCCCGGCTGACCGGCACCTCGATCTGGCTGGACTTCCCCTCGGTCGGGGCCACGGAGAACCTCGTCACGGCGGCGGTGCTCGCGGCGGGGACGACGGTCATCGACAACGCGGCCCGAGAGCCCGAGATCCTCGACCTCTGCTCCATGCTCGTCGCGATGGGCGCCCGGATCGACGGCGCCGGCACCTCGACCATCACCGTCGAGGGTGTCGAGACGCTCGCGCCGGTCAGCTACTCGACCGTGCCCGACCGCATCGTCGCCGGAACGTGGGCGATCGGTGCGGTCATGACCCAGGGCGACGTCGTCATCGAGCGGGCCGTCGCCACGCACCTCATGGTGGCGCTGGACAAGCTGGTCGACGCCGGCGCGACCGTCGAGGTCCTTCCCGACGGGCTCCGCGTGGCGATGGCCGACCGGCCGCGCTGCATCGACGTCGTCACCCTGCCGTTCCCCGGCTTCCCGACCGACCTGCAGCCCATGGCCGTCGCGCTGGCCGCGGTCTCCACGGGCACGGCGCTGATCACCGAGAACGTCTACGACGGCCGGTTCATGTTCGTGAACGAGCTGGTGCGGCTCGGCGCCGACGTCCGCATCGACGGCCACCACGCCGTCGTCCGCGGGCGGGAACGGCTCTCCAGCGCGCCGGTCGTGGCCACCGACATCCGGGCCGGTGCCGGCCTGGTGCTGGCCGGGCTGGTCTCCGACGGCGTCACCGAGGTGCAGGACGCCCACCACGTCGACCGCGGGTACCCGCACTTCGTGGAGCAGCTGCGCTCCCTGGGCGCGCAGGTCGAGCGGACCCAGCGACCCGGCTAGCGGGGCCTCAGCCGCTGAAGGACGCCGCCAGGCTGCGGGCACGGGCCGCGTCGTCGGGGAAGACCAGCACGTCGGTGCGGTGCTGGGCCGCGGTGCGCTGCGTGGAGCGGATGCCGGCGTCGGACAGGACGGCCCGCAGCGCGCGGGCGGTCTGCGGTGCCGAGACGGTGGCGACGCGGACGAGCAACCCGGCGTCGGGGGGCTCTACGGGACGGCGCGACCGGCCGTAGCCGGACCCGAAGGCCCAGCGCATCACCAGTGCCAGGCCGCCCAGGACGACGACGATCACCAGCATCGGCCCCAGGGCCCCGACACCTTCGGTCACCGGTGTCCCTCCTCTCGGCACGACACGATCGAGTGTGCCACCGGTCATCCTCGCCCGGGCGGGGCTGCCCGCGCCCCCCGACCGCCCTACACTCCGCCGGTATGCCGTTCCCGTCATCACCGGAGGAGCGTGACCGTCCCTGGGTCATGCGCACCTACGCCGGCCACTCCTCGCCGGCCGAGTCCAACGCGCTGTACCGGCGCAACCTGGCCAAGGGCCAGACCGGCCTCTCGGTGGCCTTCGACC
>Ga0210040_10008040_pt1 | contig 12601 bp, 22 predicted proteins | sample CryGeyCG12114_NA_FD_185462 | JGI IMG/M metagenome (GOLD analysis project Ga0210040, IMG submission 185462) | Groundwater microbial communities from aquifer - Crystal Geyser CG19_WC_8/21/14_NA (SPAdes) (version 2) | ecosystem: Environmental > Aquatic > Deep subsurface > Groundwater | place: USA... | reverse complement strand
TTCTATTTGTTTGTTTTGATTTCGTCCAACGCAAACGAAATAAAATAGAATGTCAAACTTTTTACGTTCGCTCTCTTCAATCTCTCAATGGCTTCGAGCTCAAACATTTAAGTCGCACAATTTATTATTACTACAAGCCAAGCTACCGCCATGTTTGCCAAACTGTCATAATGCTGGCAGACATGACAGGTATGATAATTTCCTTTTCACGCATCATACTTCAGTCAAATGCGTGCTGACTGACGGCCCAACTTTGCTAAAAAGAGGCAGCCATGTGCAACTAAAAAGCTGTAAGCCGTAATCTTGCAAATGTCACAGCTTAAAATTTTTGGATATTATGTCATATGTCAAAAAAACAGGAACCAAGTTTGTTGATCCCAAATTGAATTTGTGAAGCTTATGTACAGGTGTAGTTGTCTATTGTTCCACATGTAATTTGGTTAGTCAATAAATATCCTGAACTTGAATCGGCAGGTGTACATGCAGTTCTGCATCATCAGAATATCTCCCGAGCATGCTTTTAGTACCCATGTCTTTTTAAACACCTGTTAAAACCCTTTGCATGGCTTTCTTCCATTACACCTGTCCGTTACTCCTTCTGCATAGCATTGTGAATTGGTTCAAATGATAAGATAACCGGCCAATCAATTCCATAAATTGGGATCTCATGGGACACATTTACAAATTATATCATAGGTGTTGGCACTGTCTCTTCCATAGTAAAACGTAATACAGTTTTTGGTGACATTTTAGTGAAAATGCAACAAATTATTTTCCTGATACTTCTGGCTGTGGTAATCCATCCGGTAAGTCTTAAGACTAGTGTTTATTTCTACATCAAACTGTATAACTAATGAAAATAAAATAGAAAATTCAGTTTAAACTTCGATATGGTTGAAATTCTCACGTAATTTAAGCACCTTGCTTTTATTTACTAATGGGAAGCCAAGCCATTCCATGGATGATTATGGGATTTACCGATTTAAACATTAAGCACTTATTTGTGCAATTTTCAACTAATTCACTTCATGCAAATATCACCCATACATAAACGCAATTTTTTAGTATTTTATACGTTTTTTTATCTTTCAAAAAAGTTTGGTAGCATCAAAACTATGAAACAATGGATCTTACTGATTCAGCCTAAAAACTAAAACACCTAAAACTGTGAGAGCAAAATATTTTCTGATAAGATATGCAAATACACCTGTCGAGCCGCCATGCATAGCCACCTGTTCCAGTGTTTCTCTTATATGTACTCCAACTCTAGTTATGCATGGATTATTGTGACGAAATCAAAGATATGCACTTCACGTTATTCAGCCTTTAGCTAGAAAATTTCCAAGTATTCCTTATCAAACACTTTTGCACCTGTTGACTGTTACCACACTTTCGATTGACCAAACACAAAGCGTAATAAAAATCTCTAAGCATGTCCCCTACTAACTAATCTTACATGTTTTGGTTGTCCACTTGTGACACACACAGAAGCTGGCCTACGGCAGACAATGGGAAGGAAACGAGAGGCAGTGTACAATGTATGGGAAATGTGGCCAGTTAAACGGTTTTGACCAGCTATGCTACGTAGCAGAGTCAGAGGAAAATAAACCAAAGGCTGTGAGCGACGAGTCATTTGAAGTCCTTAAAAGATACTGCTCAGATACTCTGGAGGAATATGATTATACCAAAGAGCTATGTTGCAGTGATGAACAAATTCCTGATTTGATCACACAGTTGCAAATGCCCGAAGGACTGATCGCTCGATGTCCCTCTTGCTTCTATAACTTCCGAAAGGTCTTCTGCGAATTCACTTGCTCGCCATACCAAAGATACTTTTTGAATGTGACGGAAGAAAATCGTGAAGATTCAAATGGAAACAATCCTCCTCATAAACAAATGGTTACAGTTGTTGACTATTTTATTTCACAAAGATTTGTGGATGCAGCTTTTGATAGTTGCAAAGATGTAGTTTTCAGTCCCACCAATGGGTATGCGATGGACACACTGTGTGGGTAAGTTTTCCACAAAGATAACGTGGCAATATTTATGCATTATTTTTATGATGCCATACTTATTGCGAAAATTTTTAATGCAGTCCATGGAGCGCATATCGTTGCACTGCTGAAAGATGGTTTGACTACATGGGCACAACTAGAAATGGTAAGATTCCAAATAGCAATTTTAAAGTTGAGTGTCAAACTATATTTATGTTTATTTTTTAAAATGTGTAGGCTATGCTCCTTTTGACATTAAATTTCAATATGTGGACTATGAGCATGGCAATAGTTCTTCGTCAAAGATTGACCAAGATCTGGGGCATATAGAGCCATTTGACTTACCGCCAGTTGCATGCAATGAGGTTGCCCCAGTAAGCACAGCAAATGCAAATAAGTCGCATGCAATTTTTGCTCACTTTATATGGGCTCAGTCAGTATGAACTAACCAACTTAAATATTTTTCATAGGGACAAGCTCGAGGCTGCTCATGTGGCGATTGTTCATTAAGTTGTCCAGCAGCTCCCCTGTTGCCAGACCCAAATGAAGAGTTTCAAATCTGGAATGTCTATGGCATGTACGTAGTAATGCCTTTTGTCTATGGTGGAATGGCAGTTCTAGCAACAGCAGTTGTTATAATCATTTATCTCCAGGAGAGGAAATTTTCATCTCGATCAAGTAAATGGGATTTTAAAATGTGTAAGATTAACACGATTGTAATAGTGTAAATAGTCAGACATGTTTCATTTTGTTTTTCAGAAAGTAAAACAGTTGAAACAAATGATATTTCAAAATTAAGCTTGATGGAGAAATTAGGGGGCAAGTTGGAAATGGCTATTAACAATTTTTTTACAAAGCTCGGGACAAGTGAGACAAAGATTTAACTACTTACTAATGTATCAGGAGCGTATTTTGTAATTTATAAATATCAAACGTATGTTTTGCATTAATCAGACTGTGCAAGACATCCGTATGCAGTGTTGGTTCCTGGATTATTAATCACTGCAGCTTTATCAAGCGGAATTGTGTTCTTGGATATCACTACGGACCCGGTTGAGCTTTGGGCTTCTCCCACTTCCCGTACTAGGGTTGAAAAGGAGTATTTTGACATCAACTTCACTCCATTTTATAGAGCAAATCAGCTTATAATTACAGCAAAGAATCTCCCGAGCATCTATTACAACACTTCTGAAGGTGAAGAATCATTTGGACCCATTTTAAACAAAAAATTCATGTACGCACTTCTGAGTTTACAAGATCGCATTATCAACGAAGTAAGTTTCAATTGAAATGCATATCCTGTTTTCAAATAAAAAACTAACCTATTTTTTAATGCTATAGGTTGAAGGGGAAAATGGGGAAAAACTAGCCGACATTTGTTTCAAGCCATTGATGCCAGAGAACATGAATTGCTCCGTTTTCAGCTACTTAGAGTACTGGCAAAGTGACCCCAATAATTGGGAAAAAGAAGCCTATGATTCGTCTATCAATGCCACAGACAATTACTTAGATCATTTTAAATTTTGCTTGAGAAACCCGACTGCTCCTAAAGATTCCACTCTTCTCCAACAAAACTGCATGGCTAATTACGGAGGTCCAGTAGATCCAGCTGTAGCATTAGGAGGCTTTTTACGTCCAGGTAAATAAAAATTGCGATTAAAAATCTATGATTAAAAATATACTGTGAAAAATAATGCTAAAAATACTTACTTTTTCAGGCGAACTATTGAGTGAAGATCCTGCATACAAAGATGCCACTACTGCAGTTGTAACATTCGTCGTGAGCAATTATTTTGACAAAGATGACCAAAGGCCAGCTATGGAATGGGAAAAGGCGTACATTGAATTCATGAAAAATTATGTGGAAACAGACATGCCATCTTTTATGGACATTGCATTTACTTCAGAAAGAAGTATTGAAGATGAACTTGAGCGATCTAGTGAAGGAGAAATCGTTACCGTTCTTGTCTCCTACTTGATCATGTTTTTGTATATCACACTTGCTCTTGGAGAATTCAATGGATTCTCAAGAATTTTGGTAACTAACTAACTAAAATTAAAACTATCAATTAAAAATAGTCTCATATTTAAAATTATATGATGAATGTGTATTCAGATTGAAAGCAAAATCATGGTCGGTATTGGCGGAGTATTCATTGTAATCCTGTCGGTGGCAGCGTCTGTGGGCACTTTTGCCTATGCCGGGGTATCAGCAACTCTCATCATTATTGAAGTCATCCCTTTTCTCGTATTGGCTGTAGGAGTTGACAATATTTTCATCATGGTGCAAACGTACCAAAGAACAGAGCGGTTGCCACATGAGGACATGCCGGAGCACTTGGGGCGCGTCATAGGGGAAGTGGCGCCATCTATGTTGCTCAACTCCTTTACAGATTCCGCGTGCTTTTTCCTGGGTATTTTGTGTTTCTATTTTTCCACGTACCATGCAATTTCTATATTATCGGGGTTAAAATAGTTCTTGAATGATATAAAATGTTTGTAGGAGGACTTTCTGGGATGCCTGCTGTCCAGACATTTGCATTTTACGCTGGGATAGCCCTTTTGATCAATTTTGCTCTCCAATTCACATGTTTTGTTGCATTTTTGTCACTTGATATACGAAGACAAGAGGATAATAGATTTGATGTTTTGTGCTGGTATGAATTTTATATGATTTTTTCCTTACGTTTTAATGGCATGGTCGTTTACCTATTTATTTCGGCTACCTAGTGTGAAAGGAAGACCCAAGAAGGACGGGAGTGTATCAGACAAGGGACTTTTATACAGAGCCATCGAGTCTCTATATGCCCCCGTGCTATTTACGTTCCCTGTGCGCCTAGCTGTGATTTTAGTATTCCTCGCTTGGTTTTGTCTATCGATTGCAGTAGCTCCGAAAATTGATGTTGGACTTGAACAAGAAATTTCCATGCCAGATGATTCCCACGTGGCCAAATACTTTTCTGCAATTTTTGACTACTTGTCCATTGGACCACCGGTTTATTTTGTAGTCAAAGGAGGTTCAGGTCTCAACTATAGTGATCCGAATGTTCAAGATATACTCCGGCTTGGGGATTTCCCATATAGTTTGGCCACCCAGATTTTCTCTGCTAGTAAAGTTTCCAATCTTACTTTCATTGCCAAACCTACACAATCATGGATTGATGATTTCGATGATTGGGCTAATACTGCCAAGTGTTGCAGGTATCAAGTTTGGTCCGGAGATTATTGCTCAAGTTCTAATACGGATGGAGAGTAAGTTTTTCCATTTAATTACTTTTAAATACTGATTACTAACTAAATAACTAACAGATATTAACTAGTGAATACACTTTAGTTGATACTTTTTTGCTGTGCTTAGTGAGTGCGAATCTTGTGGGTTATCTGATACGCTTGGAGGAGGGAGGATCAATGGAACTCTGTTCGAAAAATATTTGTCTTGGTTTTTGAGAGACAATCCATTTGAAGATTGCCCGAAAGCTGGCCATGCTTCGTATGGAAATGCAGTAACATACGATACAAACCAAACGAATGGATATTCTCACGCAAATGCAAGCTATTTCATGACTTACCACAGTATCTTGAAAACGTCAGCGGACTACATTGAAGCGATGGAACAAGCTAGAGAGATAGCACAGAATATTACGGACACACTTAATGCACGTACGTAGCAATTCATGTGTGCATTAGAGTATATTTATTTTTGAACCACGGCATTTTTCTATTTGCACAATTATATCCTTTTTTTACAGAACTGAATTCGATGGGCCATGAAGTCGAAGTGTTCCCGTACTCCATATTTTATGTTTATTACGAACAATATCTTACCATGTGGCGAGATACTTTGACTTCGTTAGCAATAAGTTTACTAACCATTTTGGTCATCTCGTTTCTCCTCACTGGATTCAACATTGGATCTGCTGTTGTCATCATTGTGCACATAGTGATGATAATCACAGACATTCTGGGTGCCATGTATTTCTGGGATATTTCTCTTAATGCAGTTTCACTGGTCAATTTAGTCATGGTACGTATTGTTCCCCCTGTGTTTACAGTGTTGATTAATCTGAGAATGTTTTAATAATTTTTTTGCTCATTTTTGTATTTTTTTAGTCAGTGGGCATCGCTACCGAATTCTGTACACACACGATTCATCATTTTACTATGTCAAAGGAAGTGACTCGATTAGCTAGAGCTAAAGATAGTTTAGTTAGTATGGGGAGTGCAGTATTGTCGGGAATCGCTCTGACAAAATTTGGTGGGATTGTCGTTTTAGGATTTGCAAATTCCCAAATTTTTAAAATTTTCTATTTTAGAATGTATCTGAGCATGGTACTCATTGGAGCGGCTCATGGTCTCATTTTCCTGCCAGTTTTGCTGTCGTTTGCTGGGCCCTCATCTCGAGCTCATGTCAGCAATATTTTAAAAAATCAAGCAATCACATGTAAAAACAACTGAAGTAATCAGAATGAATGGTAGGATAATTTAAACTTTAGTTTTGTTGAATATCATATTATTTTGTATCGTTTTTGTTTAAAATACTATGTGTTGCTTTTTAGATCTGTGTGTAAAAAAGATGTCAATAAAATATAAATTCTTTTGTATCCATTTGACATGCATTTAAATGCATTATTTCTATTCCGTGCTAAATGAAACACAAATGAAGTGATTGGCATGCCCTATTATAAAATGTAAAGTTTTATGTCCTGTGTGGAAGTGTGCATTCTAAACTGTCACTTGTCTACCATTCCTGAATTTTCTGATCCTGGTTATTCACACGTAAATACATTCATAGAGGTGACTGAGACATCTTTGAGGATAAAAAATATACAGTGGGACGAACTAAAAAGGTCTAAATAAATTCTCTTTTACTTCCAGCTGGATACACAAAATCCTACAAATAATATTTCATCTGAAAGAAAACTCTTTGTCAAATATTTTTTGCACCAAACTCTTATTATAACTATTTTAAAACGCTTCGCAGCACAGAACTTTAAACTTTTCTAACAAATCGACTTGTCGATAAGTTTAAAGTACTGCCAAGCGTTTTAAAATCGTCATACAAATATTTTCGTGCAAAAAATAATTGAAAAAGAATTTTCTTTCAGATGAATTATTATTTGTAGCAACAAACAATTCTTTTAAATCTTAAACCTTTCAAACCTTTAAAACCTAAATTAAAGAGAACTTAGATCTTTTCAGTCAGTCTTACTATGATGAGTTAAGACAGTATTTTATATGCATTCCGTGTGTGAATGATGAAAAAATATGGATAAAAAACTCATGACAGGCATAATGACAAGGCCAACTGCTTCTCTAGTGAGCCGTACTGTCATGTTCTTTAAGTTGCATGTTCGAATGGTCACGTATGGGTATTTACCATGTTTTTACTGCTGGAGTTGTAGCAGGAAAAAAACTATGATACAATCTTTTTAGGTTACTTATCCCTATCAGTCTACAAAACAGTATGCCATAGTCAGTCCTGAGTTCCCATTTAGTTTTTACGTTGTGTCCAGTTCATACACTCGTTTAGCAAATATTTACCATTTCAAAGGCTTCAAAATGCCTGCTTCCGAAATGTCAACGTTGTTTATGTGGTTCAAACCACTAGTCTTTTCATTTTTAGGAGTTTTGTCTACATCTATTGTGTTTATGCATAACATGGATTATATGGCGGAAAAGGGGAAGATGGAGATGAGCCAAGATACATATGATTTTATTGTTGGTAAACTGGCAAATATTTTTTTTCATTTTACACACTGGAATGCAAAGAATCATACAAGACTACAACTTTTATTTTGCTTTCATAGTTGGGGCAGGATCGGCTGGAGCCGTGGTAGCAAATAGATTGTCCAAAGATTTTTCAGTCCTTTTGCTTGAAGCTGGTGGTGAGGTACAATTCATTTTCTCTTTATGTAAAAAAATATGTACAATAGCAAACAATATAAAATTTTATTTTCACTAGCCATTTCCATTGTCTTCAATACCTTGTACTTCTTTGCTGATGTTGAATCAACCTCATGTGGATTGGAAATACAGAACTGTCCCTCAAAATGAGTCATGTTGGTCTATGAATGACCAGGTTAGCACATTGGCGATTTCATTGCTGATTCAAAAAATTTACTCTGACTAGTAATTGGTGCTATCATATTCATGGCTCATTAAATTTATCATTTCAGGTTAGCGCCTGGCCTAGAGGAAAAGGTTTTTAAAATTGCGCTAAAACCGATATACTGGACAGGTATTCATTTATGTAACCAAAATTTTGTTTGCATGCACTAGGATTGGGAGGAACAAGCAATCTCAACTACATGATGTACTTGAGAGGCCATCATAGAGATTTCGATAATTGGGCCGAAATAACCGGTGATCCTGTTTGGAAATATGACAGCGTTATTGAGTACTACAAACGACACGAAAATTTTGAGGAGCCGGAGGAAGATTGGGAAGTTAACACTGACGAATTCCATGCTCAAGGAGGAGAGTTGACTATTACCAAATCCACATTCCCTGAGTTGGCTGAGATATTTGTTCAAGCTGGAAAGGAATTCAATATGCCAGTCAGGGATATTAATGCCCGTTTTGATGAAGGTAACAAACTAAAATATATTACTTGCTTGATTTATTGCAGGTAAATAAAACATTCATATAAAAATATAAGAATTGCTGAATTAAGTCTATATTCCTGTGAAGGTATTACTAAAACTCATTTCAACAAGAAAAACGGTGTGAGATTTGGAACCAAGGCAGCATTTATTGATCCCATTAGAAATACCAGGAAAACTCTCACGATACAAAAGTTTGCTCATGTCAATAAGGTAGATATTCGTGAAAGCGCACAGAAAATTTCGCATGCTCTAAAAACGTGAATGCATTTAAACGAAACGGAATACAAATCATTCAAATTAGGTACTGATCAATGACAGAAATGAAGCTTATGGAGTGGAATACACGCAATTTGAAACCAAAAAGATAGCAAAAGCAAAAAATGAAGTAATTATATCTGCTGGTGCTGTCGGAACTCCCCAAATATTAATGCTTAGCGGCATAGGTCCAAAAAATCATCTTATGGATCTCCAAGTATAGTAGACTACTTTTAATTCAAGTTATGAGGAAAAAGTTATGTTTATTACACAAATTCTTTCAATATTTAGATTCCTGTGAAGAAAGATCTTCCTGTGGGACAAAATTTGCAAGGTATTTCTAAGCAATAAGACTATAACTTCGCCCTCAGTAGCAATGGGGTTAATGTTATACTTGTATTTCGTCATTGCTTTTGTAGACCATATTTCTATCTGGTTTGGTCCATTCACTCTAAATAACTCGATGGCCATGGACTTCGAAGCTGACATTCTGAATCCCTCTGCTGTAGCTTCATATCTTAGCGAAGGAAAAGGACCTTTATCCTCCACGGCTGCAGACGGAACTGCACAGTTTGTCTCTTCGTTGGGTAAAAAGACTCCTGGAGAAGAAAACTGGCCTGATCTTCAGTGGATTCTAATAGCAGCTTCGATTGACGGGCCTGGTGCATCTAATTATGAGCATGCATTTAATGTAAAGCCTGGAGTACTGCAAAAGTATTTTGAATCTATGAATGGAAAACGAAACTTCCAACTGATAACAGTAGTGTCTCGGCCCAAATCTGTGGGTCAGCTCACATTAGCAAGTTCAGATCCTAATGATTACCCAATCATCGATCCCAAATATTATGACAATCATCACGATATGGAAGTAGCAATAGAAGGTATAATAGATTCATAAAAATAAGTTAGTATAGTCAATGGTGGGATTTATTTCATCATATAATCAAAATTCAGGACTTCGGGAATCCGTTAAGCTTGTTGAGAATACTAAAGCATTCCAATCTATTGATGCGAAATTGGGACCGTCTGTTTACCCTGGGTGTGAACATGTAGAATTCAAGAGTGATGCTTATTGGGAATGTTTTGCTAGATCCTATTCGCTGACCTTGTTTCACCCGGTAAATTTCTGAAAAGCAAAGTGATTGTAAATATTTATATGCGGAATTATTATTAGTTTTTTATGCAAGCAATTTTGATTTTAAGGTGGGTACAGCAGCAATGGGGCAAGATGAGACAAAGTCTGTTGTAGACGCAAAACTGCGAGTACATGGAATTTCAAATTTGAGGGTTAGTGATGCTTCCATCATGCCAAAGATCGTTTCTGGGTAATAAAACAATTCTTTGATAATATATGATGAAATTGAAGTGTTTTTAAAGAAAACAACTAATACTTTTATTATGCTCTTTTTTAGAAATACAAACGCTCCATGCATTTTGATTGGTAAGATTTCGGGCTTTAGTATATTTTGTTGATAATTGATGATAAAGGTTCAAGCCTGCTTTTAATGAAAACAGGAGAGATGGCGGCTGATTTTTTAAGAAGTTCGTGGAAAACAACGTCTGAAGCAGAAGCGGACGCTGAACTTTAAGTTATTTTCTTGTGAATTATGATTTACTTGGAATCTCAAGACAATCCTACAAAAATCGTTTACTCTGTTAAACTCTGTAGCTCAATAAATGCTTGAATTGTCATGTTAAATTGTATGCACCACACATTATTTCTTAAAAATAAATTAATATGTGAAGCACAGCACTCAAAGTTTAATCAAAATATAAAAACTAACAATACTGTAATGTTAAGTCCTATAGACAAAAAAATTATGTAGATCAACTTTTTTAAAGATATGAGCATAAAGTTTAAATTGGGCGTAGCGCTAGAATCCTTCCTTATCATCGCTAATGAATACAGTATCATGGTCATTTAGTAACAGAAGTGCAAAAAGTACAGGTAACAATCTATCATGAAATGCAATTGAAGCAAAAAAATATACAAAAACGTACATATCCTACGCTCCGTATCCACGTAGTGACAGTAGTGAGTACATAATTGTGTCTAATTTTCAATTTAGCACATGATCAGTATATAGGTAAGCACAGTTCATTTAGGTTAGGTAGAATTCTTAATGACCGCTTGCTTTGCCGCAACCTGAAGGTTAACCAGTTAACATTTAGCATTCATTATGCTTTTAGTTTGCAGCAATGAAAAGTTTACACTATTTCATCTATAAGTTGTTCCGAATTAGAAGCTTCTAATAAAATTGTACGACAAAACGTTAAAACGCTGAAGACGTTGCATATAATTGTGGTAACAATGATAAGGATATCACCTAAATTTTGGATTACTTTATCCCCTATCATATACGCATTAATCGACAATGTGTGTCTAAATTCTAAACCCTATAATGATCTGGACCAAGTTAGGGATCATATCCAGTCAACTTATTTCGATAGGGAGGATACTTTCGACTTCATTGTTGGTATTGTGTTAGCAAATTTTCAAAAAAAATACATTTTTAACAGCAATATGCAATACAATGTTGCAATTATTTCACTGTAGTAGGCGGAGGATCAGCAGGATGTGTAGTCGCTAATAGACTTTCAAAACATTATAAAACCTTGCTTCTGGAAGCTGGTGGAGTTCAGCAGCCTGGAACTATAATTCCCGCTACGGCCATCACATTAGTAAATAGACCGTATATCGATTATTTCTACAAAACTGTTCCACAAAAGTTCAGTTCTTTTGCTTTAGAAAATCAGGTAAGCACACTTTATTTAGGAAGTTTTATTAAAAATATTTGAAGATGATGAAAGATTTTTAAATCTCTAGGAAAGTGGGTGGGCAGCAGGTCGAGGTAATTGTAAATCGTGAGTATAGAGTCTACATTTGATATACTGTATCTTTTTGGAAACATAAACAACTGGGCATTTAGATGGAGCCATGAAAGAAGTTTCAATACAAATGTTTTAAATATTCTCTTCAAATTAGGATTAGGAGGAACATCATTTCTAAATTTCATGATTTACTTACGTGGAAGTCCTCAGGATTTCGATAACTGGGCCAATATTACTGGAGATCAGAGTTGGAGTTATGAAAATTTGCTTCCGCATTTCAAAAGCATTGAAACCTATTACGGAGCACTTGGAGATGGTACCCTAAACTTTTTCTTTTAGTCTTCCTAGAAATGGCTGCTCAATGTGCGTGCTCACAATGGTATTTTAGATGAAGTTCATGGAAAAAGTGGAGAAATACCAGTTCAAACTGCTCCGTATACTGGCATGGCGGAAACCTTTATCAAAGCCGGTCAAGAAATGGGATGGCCAAATATTGACTTGAATGGAAGAGTTACTGCAGGTTTAAATTTTGTGAGATAATGCAATTAAATAAATTAATAAGGTTGAAATGAATCTATACGAAACGGTGGTTTTTATTAGGTATTTCGACAACATATTCCAATACATGGAACGGTAGGCGTGTTAGTGCGTATACCGCGTTTATCCAACCAATTGAAAAATCCACTACTACTAACAAGCTAACTATCTATAAGTTTTCCATTGTTCAAAAGGTATAGCAGCAATGGTGTGAAAACAAATGTCTCGTATAGTAAAGCTTTGCGTAGATATACAGGGTGACAATTTAAGAATGCACGCCTTGGTTACGGTGTATCATGTGAACAAACAATTATAGACTTAAGGTCAGGTCATCAAAATGATGTCAGTAATACAAGTATTCCGTCGGTTATTTCAGTT
>Ga0210040_10008039_pt1 | contig 12602 bp, 12 predicted proteins | sample CryGeyCG12114_NA_FD_185462 | JGI IMG/M metagenome (GOLD analysis project Ga0210040, IMG submission 185462) | Groundwater microbial communities from aquifer - Crystal Geyser CG19_WC_8/21/14_NA (SPAdes) (version 2) | ecosystem: Environmental > Aquatic > Deep subsurface > Groundwater | place: USA... | reverse complement strand
GACGTTCCGCAGGGTGCCCAGCTCGCCGGTGGCGAGGATCGCCTTGACGTGGGCCTCGCCGCAGGCCGCCCGCATCTCGCGCATCTCCTCATAGAGCGCCTTCCAGTTCCCCGTGAGCACGTGGCGGCGGGAGATGACGATGTCGATCTCGCGGGCGCCCGCCGCGACGCTCTCGCCGATCTCCATGATGCGGAGGTGGAAGGGCGAAAGGCCCGCCGGGAAGCCGGTGGAGACCGCGGCCACGGGGATCTCGGTGCCGCGCAGGGCGTCGACGGCGGCGGGGACCATGTCGTGGTAGACGCAGACTGCGCCGACCGTCAGGCCCGGCATCCCGAGCGTGTCGAGGATCTCGCGCGAGACAGGCTGGCGGGCCTTGGCGCAGAGGCGGCGGACGCGCCCCTCGGTGTCGTCGCCCGAAAGGGTTGTGAGGTCGATGAGCGAGACCGCCTTGAGGAGCCAGGCCGCCTGCCAGTCCTTCTTGACGGAGCGGCGGCCGGGAAGGCTCGCCGCGCGGCGCTCGATGGCGGAGGTGTTGGCCTGGACGCGACGCATCCAGTCGAGGTCGAGCGGCATCCCCGGGTTGCGGGGTTCGTGGAGCGCAGGCTTGGAAAGGCCTTGGGGTCTGTCGATCTGCACGGGCGACCTCCCTTGTCTGGGGGTGATGTGGCACGGATGGGCGCCTGGGGCAAGATTTGACCGGGAGGTCAAATTATCCTGCGGCGTCGGGCGGGGCCCTGGGGCCGGGCTGCGTCACCTCGCGCTGGTGGAGGCGTCGCCAGGCGGCGGGGGTCAGGCCGTGCGCCTCGCGGAAGAGGCGGTGGAAGTGGCTCAGGTTCTCGATCCCGACCTCGGCCGCGATCTCGGGCAGGGTGTCCGAGGACCCGGCCAGGCGGCGCGCGGCATGCGCCATCCGGCGGGCGTTGACGAAGTCGGTCGGCGTCTGGCCCAGGAAGCGCTGGACGGTGCGGCTCACATGCGGGTGAGCGCGACCCGCTGCGCGGACGAAGCCGGCGGCCCCCTCCCGGAAGACGCGGGGGGACTGGGCGGCGATGCAGGCGGCACGAAGCCAGTCGGGGGCGTCCTGGGGCAGGGGGGTGTCCTCGGCGAGAAGCCCGGCGAGGAGGGGAAGGAGGAAGGCCTCGGCGGCGAGGGCGTCCCGGCCCCCGCGTTCGAGGCGGAGGGCAGCCTGGTTCAGTTCGGCGAGTTGCCGGCTGTCGCGGGGGAGGATCGCGGGCGTGGCGCCCCAGAAGAGATGGCCGGGAAGAACGGGGTGACGCTCCGCCAGGGCGGCGATCAGGCCCGGATGGAGCGTGACGGAGACGACCAGCGTGTCCTCGCCCCGGCCCTGGAGGGCGTGGGCGTCCTCCGGGCGCAGGAACAGGAGCGTGCCTTCGGGGAGGTCGCGGCGGCCGTCCGGGGTGTGGTGGCGGAGGGTGCCGTTCTGGACCCAGAGCAGCTCGAAGAAGTCGTGGTCGTGGAGGCTGGAGGGACGGGAGGCGGAGAGTCCGGCCCGGGTGAGGGCGATGGCGTCGTCCCCCAGGATCTCGCGGTGGTGGAGGGTGCGGAGGTGGCCGCTCATGCCCCGTCTGGCTCCCTGATGCCGGGCGCCGCTCCCGCGCGGCTGCCGTGGCGTCAGTCTTTCCCGAGCCGCGCCCGACCGCAAGGCCGCAGGGAGGGCGGGCCCCGCCGGATCAGCCCTTCTTCACCAGCTTCGCCATGCCCGCGACCCCGCTTTCCCCGAGCGGGACCGTGGCGAAGGGGCCGCCCAGGCGCATCTGGGCGAGGTTCGTAGGGTCCGGCGTCGCCGCCTTGGCGAGGATGCCGGCGGCATGGTCCTCGGCGTTGTCCTTGGGGCGGTAGCCCAGGAACGAGGCCTTGGCGTTCGAGACCGGCGCGCGGTCGTTGTTCGAGATGCCGAAGACGACGGCGAAGCCGGTGGTGGGGGTGTCCACCGCCCGTTCGACCATGTGGACGAGGTCCCCGCGCGAGAGCCAGGTGCCGAGGGCGCGCGGGTTCTGCGGCGTCTCGGTGGCCGAGAAGATGCGGCAGCACACCGCCTCCAGGCCCCGCTTCTCCCAATAGAGGCGGGCGAGGTCCTCGGTGAAGCACTTGGAGAGGCCGTAGAAGGTGTCGGGGCGGTGAGGCGCGTCGGTGTCGATGCCGGCGGCGGTCTCGTGCATCCCCACGGCATGGACGGAGGAGGCGTAGACGACCCGGCGGGCGCCGGCGCGGTGGGCGGCCTCCCATATGACGTAGGCAGCAAGGAAGTTGGGGCGCAGCAGCTCCTCGAAGCTTCGCTCGTCAGGGATGGCGGCGAAGTGGACGACCATCTCGGCGCCGCCCATCAGGGGGACGACCTGATCCATCTCGGCGCAGTCGGCCACGGCCCAGGTCTCGTTGGCGGCGAGGCTTGCGGGCGCTTCCTTGATGTCCACGGAGGTGAGTTGTTCGCACATGCGCGCGAGAGGCTCGCGGAGGGCGGAGCCGAGCTCGCCCGCGGCGCCGGTGAGGACGATCTTCTTGAGCATGGTGAAACCCTCAGATGATGGCGCGCTCGCGCAGGGGCTCGCCCCGCGCGACGCGGCCGTAGCCCAGGTCGGAGAGGTCGAGGCTCCGCCAGCCGCCGTGGGTGATCCACTCCGCCAAGCCGCGCCCCACGGCGGGGGCCTGCTGGAAGCCGTGGCCGGAGAAGCCGTTGGCGAAGAGGAGGTTCGGGACATCCGGCGACGGACCCAGCACGGCATTCTGGTCAAGCGTGTTGTAGTCGTACTGGCCGACCCAGGTGGAGACGACGCGCAGCCTCTCGAAGGCGGGGATGCGAGTCGCGATGGCGGGCCACATGTGCTCCTCCCAGAGGGCGTGGTCCATGACGAAGTCGCCGGGGTCGGCGGCGTGGTCGGGGTCGGGGACGCAGCCCGCGAGGTAGTTGCGACCATCGGTTCGCACGTGGACCCCCGAGGGGTCGATGGTCAGGGGGAGGTCCTTCGGCAGCGGCTCGGCGGCGGCGAAGAGGACCGAGTAGCGCTTGCGGGGCTCCACGGGGACGTCGAGGCCGGCCATGCGGGCGAGGCGCGAGGCGCGCGTTCCGGCGGCGTTGACGACCCAGCCCGCGCCGACCGTCGCCCCGGAGGCGAGGCGGACGCCGGTGATCCGGTCGCCGGTCCTTTCGAGGCCCGTCACCTCGTCCTGCACGTACTCGACACCCATTTGGCGGGCCTTGCGGCGGAACCAGTCGAAGATGGTGGCGCCGTCGAAGTAGCCTTCGTCCACCGGGTTGTGCGAGCCGCAGAGGATATCGCCCACCTCATACCAGGGCCATTCGGCCCTGATCTCCTCGGGGCTCAGGATGCGGGTCGCGGCGCCCAGGCGGTTCTGCATGACGGCGTTGTCGCGCAGGACCTCGGCGAAGCCCTCGCTGTCGGCGAGGTAGAGGTAGCCGAAGCTCTGGAGCCTGACCTCGGGCGCCTCCGAGTCCTGCATCCAGTCGCGGAAGCCGTGGATGAACTCCGCCCCGAAGCGGGAGATGAGGACGTTCACCTCCGACCCGAACTGCTGGCGGATGCAGGAATGGGAGAGCGAGGAGGCCGCGAGCGCATAGGTCGGGTCGCGCTCGACCACGAGGATGCGGCCCTTGAAGTCGGGATCGCGGGCAAGCCACCAGGCGACGGAGGAGCCGACCATGGCGCCCCCGACGATCACCACGTCGTAGGAGGAGTGGGCCGGCATCACGGCTCCCATCCGTAGTCGCGGCGGGCCGCCTCCTCGGAGACGTAGCCCAGGCGCACGTCGCGGGCGACGGCCTGGAGATCGCGGTGCGAGGGCTCGCCCATGCCGCCGCCGCCGGGAAAGGCGAGCTGGACGGTCTGGCCCTCGGGGACGTGGAAGCGGGCCTTGGCGGGGTACTGTGTGCCGTCCGAGAGCTGGACCACCGTGGGACCGCCATTCGCGCCGCCCTTGCGGCCGCGGGCGGGGAACTTCATGCGGTCGAGCTGGGCGCGGAACTCCATGGCGAAGCCCTGGCGGGGGGCGACCTCCATGAACTGGCCCAGGCCCCCGCGGCTCTGGCCCGCGCCGCCCGAGTCGGGGCGGAGCTCCTTGCGGTGGATGACGATGGGGCCTGCGTGCTCGGTCGCCTCGACGGGCATGGTCATCACGCCCGAGGGGAAGGCCGTGGCGTTGAGGCCGTCGAGCGCGGGGCGCGCGCCGGTGCCGCCGGAGTTGAAGGTCAGGACCTCGGACCGCTCGCCGTTCGGGCCACGGAGCGAGACCTGGAAGTTGCAGAGCGCGCCCGCGCCCTCGGCGGGGACGGTGTCGGGAACGATCTGCTCGAAGGCGCCGAAGACGGTGTCGGGAATCAGGTGGCCGATGACGTGGCGGAGGCTGACCGGGTGGGGCCGTTTGGCGTTGACGATGGTGTCCTCGGGCGCGCTCACCCGGAAGGGGGCGAGGCTCCCGGCGTTGTTCGGCACCTCGGGCGCGATGGCGATCTTGAGCGCGTAGGCGGCGTAGGCGACCGTGTAGATGAAGGGGACGTTGATGCCCTTGGGGTCGGGCGGGGAGCAGCCCGCGAAGTCCACCTGGACGTGGTCGGGATGCATCTCCACGGTGCAGGCCAGCACGATCGGCGTGCTGTAGCCGTCGGTCGTCATGGTGTTGGACGCCTTCGCGCGGGGGAGCCCGGCGATGGCGGCGACGGTGGCGTCGTGCGAGGCGTCCACGATGAAGTCGGCCAGCGCCTCGATGTCCGAAAGGCCGTATTCGTCGAGCATGGAGCGGAGGCGGCGCAGGCCCACCTCGTTGCAGGCGGCGAGCGCGTAGATGTCGCCGATCACCTGGTCGGGCTCGCGGGTGTTGACGCGAAGCATCTGGATCAGGGTGCGGTTGACCTCGCCCTTGTCCATGAGGCGGAGGATCGGGATCTGGAGGCCTTCCTCGTAGACCGACTCGCCGTCGGCGCCGAAGCCCCGGCCGCCGATATCGACGACGTGCGCGGTGCAGGCGAAGTAGGCGACGAGCTGGCCATGGTGGAACACCGGAGTGACCACAGTGATGTCGTGGAGGTGGCCGGTGCCCATCCAGGGGTCGTTGGTGACGTAGACGTCGCCCTCGGCCATCGTCGGGACACCGATCTCGCGCATGAAGTGGGCGACGGCGGCGGCCATGGCGTTGACGTGGCCCGGCGTCCCGGTGACGGCCTGGGCGAGCATCCTCCCGCGCTGGTCGTAGATCCCGGCGGACAGGTCCCCGGCCTCGCGCACGGATGTGGAGAAGGCGGTACGGATGAGGGCCTGCGCCTGCTCCTCCACGATGGAGATGAGGCGATTCCACATGATCTGGGACTGGACGCTCATGCTGACCTCCTTTCCATGGCGAACTGGGGACAGGTTCGCACGGAGGGGTTAACGGTTTCCGACAGCAACGGGCGTTGCGCGGGACCCAAGGCGGGGCGGGCAAGCCCTTGGTCGGCTTGGGCGAAAGGATGAAGGCGCGTGGACCTCTGGCGCGCGGCCCCTACGGGTTGTGCGAACGATGCGCGAATCGCGGGCGGGGTCATGCGACCCGCCGTATGTCGAGCACCCCGTCGGCGCGGCCCGTCACGGTGAAGCCCGCAGGCACGATCACGGTGGTCTCGTCCTCGGTCACGGCGAGGGGGCCCTGGGCGGTGGTGCCGTCCGTCAGGCGCTCGCGGGGCAGGGTGCGTCCGTCGCTCCAGGCGCCCGCGACGGGGTCGAAGAGGCGGCGGGGGGTGCCCTCGGCCTTGCGCTCCTGCCCGGCCTCGGGCGTGGCGGTCGCGGCGGCGAGGGGCGTGGAGGCGTTGACGGCCCAGACGGTGATCTCGATGGGCAGCCCCTCGACGGCCCGGCCGAAGAGGGCGGCGTAGTCGGCGGTGAAGCGGTCGCGCAAGGCCTCGGCGGTGGGGGTCGCGGAGAGGTCGGCGTCGAGCGCCACCGGGATCTCCCAGCCCTGGCCCTTGTAGCGCATGAAGAGCTTGGCGTCGGTTAGGATCGTGGCGGCGGGGTCGCAGGAGCGGACGAAGGCCGCGGCCTCCTCCGCGAGGTCGCTCAGGGTCGCCGTGGCCGTGCCCGAGTCGAAGGCGTCGAGGCGCATGTAGACGGAGCGGGTGGCCTCGAAGGCGTAAGGAGCCCGCAGGAAGCCGATGGCCGAGCCCACGCCCGCGCCCGGCGGCACCAGGAGGCGGGTGATGCCCAGCTTCTCGCAGAGGCGTCCGGCGTGGAGGGGCGCCGCGCCGCCGAAGGCGATCATGGTGTAGCCCGCGAGGTCCTCGCCGTTCTCCACCGCGTGGACGCGGGCGGCGTTGGCCATGTTCTCGTCCACCACCTCGGAGACGCCGAAGGCGGCCTGCACGGGGTCCATGGCGAGGCGGTCGCCGACCTCGGCCAGCAGGGCGGCCTCGGACCGGTCAGGGTGGAGGGGGATGGTGCCGCCCGCGAAGTTGTCGGGGTCGAGGCGGCCCAGGACGAGGTCGGCGTCGGAGACGGCGGGGCGCAGGCCGCCGCGTCCGTAGGCGGCGGGGCCGGGTTCGGAGCCTGCGGATTCGGGGCCGACGCGGATCTGGCGCATGGAGTCGACGTGGGCGAGGGAGCCGCCGCCCGCGCCGATCTCCACCATGTCGATGACGGGGATGCTGATCGGCATCCCGGAGCCCTTCTTGAAGCGGTAGCTCCGCGCCACTTCGAAGACGCGGGCGGTCTTGGGGGTGAAGTCGCGGATCAGGCAGATCTTGGCGGTGGTGCCGCCCATGTCGAAGCTGAGGACCTTGGAAAGGCCGTGGCGGCGGGCCACGTCGGCCGCGAAGATCGCGCCGCCCGCGGGACCGGATTCGACGAGGCGCACGGGATACTGCGCCGCCGTCTCGATGGAGACGATGCCGCCGCCCGAGTGCATCAGGAAGATGGGGCAGGCGGCACCCTCGGCGGCCAGCCGGTCGCGGAGGCGGTTGAGGTACGACTCCATCATCGGCTTGACGTAGGCGTTGGCGCAGGTGGTGTTGAAGCGCTCGTATTCCCGCATCTGGGGGGAGACGTCGGAGGACAGCGAGACGCTGAGATTCGGGAGCTTCTCGGCCAGCACCTCGCGTACCATGCGCTCGTGGTCCGGGCGGAGGTAGCTGTGCAGGAATCCCACGGCGACGGAGTCGAAACCCTGGAGCTTGTCGGTCAGCGCCTCGACCGCGGCGCGGCTCAAGGGATGGAGGACGTTGCCGCCGGCGTCCACGCGTTCCTTCAGGGTGAAGCGGGCGTCGCGGGCGATCAGGGGCTCGGGCAGGACGAGGTTGAGGTCGTACTGCTCGAAGCGGCTCTCGGTCCGCATCTCGATCACGTCGCGGAAGCCCTCGGTCGTGACCAGGGCCGTGCGGGCGCCGCGCCGCTCGATCAGCGCGTTGGTGGCGAGGGTGGTGCCGTGGATGATCCGGGTGAGCGCGGAGGCCGGGAGGTTCGCCTTGGCGCAGACCTGGCGCATCCCGTCGAGGATCGCGTCCTCGGGCGCGGCGTAGGTCGTGAGGACCTTGGTGGAGAAGAGACGCCCGCCCGTTTCGAGCACAACGTCCGTGAAGGTGCCGCCGATATCGACGCCGAGGTTTGCGCTGTCCGTCATGGTGGCGCGGACGCTAGCGGCGCGCCCGGGGGAAGGAAACCCCCCGGGCGGCCTGGGACGCTACGACGCCGAGGCCATGCCGGGCTGGCGGGACGAGCCGGGTTCGCCCAGCCCCTCGGTCGAGACGGCGACCGGGGCGGAGGACTCGAGGTACACGAAGCCCTGGGCGGGGAGCTGGACCTCGGCGCCCTCGACCTGGGCGTGCTGCGGGCCGACCGCATGCGCCTCGCCCGAGAGGGTGAGGGTCAGGGGGCGTTCGCTCAGGTTGAAGAGGCAGGTGAGGTGCTGGCTGCCGTGGCTGCGGCGGATGCCGAGGATGGGCTCGGGCAGGTCGAGGAAGGTGGTCGAGCCGAGCCGCAGGGCCTCCGTCGCGCGTCGGAAGGCGAGCGAGGAGCGGTAGGCGTGGAGAACCGAGTCGTTCCGCGCCTCCTGGAGGTCCACGGCGCGGGCGGCCTGCGGCTCTTTCACCGGGAGCCAGGGCAGGCCCGTCGAGAAGCCGGCGTTGGTCCGGTCGTGCTCCCACACCATGGGGGTGCGGGCGCCGTCGCGGCCCTTGATCTCGGGCCAGAAGGTCACGTAGCCCAGGTCGCGCAGCTCCTCGAACTGGATGTCGGTCTCGAGCTGGCCCAGCTCCTCGCCCTGGTAGAGGCCGAGCGTGCCGGGGAAGCTCGTCAGCATGGCGATCGACTGGCGGGCCACCGCGTCGGCGTCGCCGCCCGGCTTGGTCCAGCGCGAGACGTGGCGCGTCACGTCGTGGTTCGAGAAGCTCCAGCAGGGCCAGCCGTTCGGGGCGCGCTCCAGGAAGCGCGAGATGCGCGAGCGGAAATGCTCGGCGGTGTGGTCGTGGCTCAGGAACTCGAAGGAGTAGGCCATGTGCAGCTTGTCGCCGCCCGAGGTGTATTCGGCCATGATGTCGATCTGGCGCGCGGCCTCGCCAACCTCGCCCACCATCATGATGTCCTTGTAGCCGTCGGTGAGCTTCCGCATCCGCTGGAGCACGGCGAGGTTCTGCGGCCGCGTCTTGGAGAAGCGGTGATCCTGCGCCTCGTAGGGGTTGGCGGGGAAATCGGTCCAGTCCGAGGGCGGGTTGTCGCGGAGCTGCTTGTCGTGGACGAAGAAGTTCACCGTATCCAGCCGGAACCCGTCCACGCCGCGCTCCAGCCAGAACTTCATCGACTCGAGGAGCGCGTCCACCACCTCGTCGTTGTGGAAGTTGAGGTCGGGCTGCTCGGTCAGGAAGTTGTGGAGGTAGTACTGGCGGCGGCGGGCCTCGAAGGCCCAGGCGGAGCCGCCGAAGACCGAGAGCCAGTTGTTGGGGGGCGTCCCATCGGCCTTGGGATCGGCCCAGACATACCAGTCGGCCCTGGGATTGGTGCGGTCCTGGCGGCTTTCCTTGAACCAGGGGTGCTGGTCCGACGTGTGCGAGAGCACCTGGTCGATGATGATCCTGAGGCCCAGACGGTGGGCCTCCTCGACGAGGTCATCGAAGTCCTGGAGCGTGCCGAAGAGCGGGTTGACCGCCGTGTAGTCCGAGACGTCGTAGCCCATGTCGCGGTCGGGCGAGGCGAAGAAGGGCGAAAGCCAGACGGCGTCGGCGCCGAGGCTCGCGATGTGGGCCAGGCGCCGGGTGATGCCGGGAAGGTCGCCCACGCCGTCGCCGTTCGAATCCTGGAACGACCGGGGATAGACCTGATAGATCACCGCGTCCCGCCACCACTCACGCATCGTCCTAATCCCCGCCATGCTGCACCGCGGCGCCTTAGCGCGGTTCGCGGGCGGGGGCTAGATGGTTAACGCTAGGTCAGGCTAGTGGATGGCGGTCGGCCGCTGTTGCGACAGGATCGCGCAACGCAGCGCCAGCCCAGCGATCTGCGCAAGATGCACGAGGGCGGGGGCGAGGTCGGGGCGAACCATGCAGCAGGCCAGCATCAGCGCATCCTCGCGCTCCCCCTCCGTCGCGGTCTGGACGAGCTGGGCGAAGGCGGCCTCGTCGGCACCGAGGCAGGGGCAGCCGCCGCCGTGGCGCATCAGGGGCCTCCGACAGCTTGAGAGACAATGGCGGCAGAGCGCATCGAAGGCCCGCGCCGCACGCTCGCCGTGGGACTCGCCCAAGGTCCAGCCCAGGTCCTCGGCCAGCGCCTCGGCCCCGCCGTCGCACCAGCGCCGGAGCGCCCGGACCGAGAGCCCTTCGAGGAGCGGGAGCGTGTCCATGCGCCCGACCGGGGCGCCACCTGCGGGGGTGCCGCTCATTTGGTGAGGATCAGCTTGCCCGCGCGGGTGATGCGCAGGGTGTAGGTCTGGCCGTCGAGGGTGATCCGCGCCTGGCCCGCGGGCCCGGTGAGGTCGCGGGCGTCGTGGACGCGCCCAGGCGGCTGTGTCGCGGGCGGCAGGGTGGTGGGCGGCAGGGCGGGGACGAGGGAGATCGGGACCATCGAGGAGCCTCGGGGATGCGGGACGGGCGATGGCTTTCCCGACCAGCGGGATGGCTGGAGGTATAGTTGAGTGAAACTGTAGGAAATGTCAAGCCAGAGGTCCGGCCCTAGGCGTCCTGCTTGCGCCAGAGCCCCGCGAACCAGTCCGCCGTGATCTCGCGCAGGGTCATGGAGCCGTCTTCGAAGGCCGCCGGGTCGAAGGGCCCGTCGGTCAGGCTCTCGCTCTCCTCCTGCACGGCCGACCTGTAGTCGGTCCAGCCGACGGCGAAATGCTCGATCATGCGGGTGACGTGGCCCTCGTCGCTGACCTCGTAGGCCATCCAGACCGGGTCGTCGGGCCGGTCGTGGACCCAGGTGGCGTGGTAGTGCTTCAACCGCTCATCCTTTCAGCATCCTCAGCCCCTGCGTCACGTCCGTCCTGACCGCGAGCCGCAGACCTGGCTCGTCCCCCGCCTTCAGCGCCGCCAGGATCAGGCGGTGGTTCCGGGGCGGCTCGGTCCGCTGGAGCCGCCCGTAGAGCGCCCGCATCGTCGGGCCGAGCTGGAGCCAGACGACCTCCGTCAGCTGCAGGATCGCGGGCGACTGGGCGCGGAGGTAGAGCGTGCGGTGGAACTCCAGGTTGGTGCGGATGTAGCCCGTCGCGTCGTGCCGCGCCACCATGCGGCTCACGCCCTCGTTGATGGCCTCCAGCCGGTCGATCAGCGCGAAGTGGGCGCGGGGGAGGGCGCGGGAGGCGAGCTCCGGCTCCAGCATCGCGCGGAGCGTCGCCAGCTCCTCGATCCGCTCGTTGGAGAGGGCGGGCGTGGAGATGCGGCCCGAGAGGGAGAGGGTCAGCGCCCCCTCGGCGGCGAGGCGCTGCACCGCCTCGCGCGCGGGGGTCATGGAGACGCCGAACTCCTTGCCGATGCCCCGGAGCGTGAGGGCGGCGCCGGGGGCGACCTCGCCGTGCATGATGCGGGCGCGCAGGGATCGGTAGACGCGGTCATGGGCGCGGGCGCCGGAATCGCCCGACCGGTCGGGGGGCTTCTCGGCCAGGGGGCGGGGCTCGGCGGTCATGGCTCCTTGTGGCGCCCCGTCCCCGGGCGGGTCAACTCAGCCGCAGCCGGTGGAGGCCCGCGCCCTCGCGCCGGAGCCACTCGCGGGGGGCGTCGTGGCCGGGGCAGAGCCCCTCCACCAGCGCCCAGAAGGCCGGGGAGTGGTTCATCTCCGCGAGGTGCCCGACCTCGTGCGCGACGACGTAGTCGAGCACCGGGGCCGGCGCGAGGATGAGGCGCCAGGAGAACATCAGGTCGCCGTCCGAGGTGCAGGACCCCCAGCGCGAGCGCGTGTCCCGGAGCGTGAGCTTGCGGTACGGCCGTCCCAGGGCGGCCGCGTGGCGGTCGCAGGCGGCGGCGATCCGGTCGCGCGCGGTGGCCTTGAGGAAGGCGGCGAGGCGGCCCGAGAGCCCTTCGGTACCGCCGGGTAGGTGGAGACGGTCGCCGTCCAGGACGATGCGCCCCTCGCCGGGGCAAAGGAGGACGGGGCGTCCCTCCAGGGGGATGCGGGTCCCGTAGGTGGGGAGGATGGCGATGGGCGCGCGCGACAGGTGGCCGCGCAGCCAGGGCTCGCGCTCCCTCAGGAACTCCAGGCCGTCGCCCAGGCGGGCGCGCAGGGGCAGGGTGAGCGTCACCCGCCCGTCGGTGCCGGAGATGCGGAGGCTGAGCCGCCGGGCACGCGCCGACCGACGCAGGGAGACCGCCACGGGCGGATCGCCCGGAAGGATATGGTCCATGCGTTCCCCTCCGCGGACCCAAAGGCTTTGACAACCGTTCCCCAGTCTGGCAGGGGACCCCGATGCGCCGCAAGGCCGAGCCTAATCGGCCCGTTCCCGCGCCTCAACCGGAGATTTTCCCATGCCCAAGGAAGAATGGGGCAAGAAGCGCGTCTGTCCGACGACCGGCAAGCGCTTCTACGACCTCAACCGCACCCCCATCGTCAGCCCCTACACGGGCCAGGTCGTCAGCATCGAGGTGGGCCGTTCGCGCACCATGGTGGCCGACGCCGAGGACGCACAGACCAAGCGCCTGAAGGTCGGCGAGGAAGACGACCTGCTGCTCGAGGACGACGATCCGGTGGTCGACGACTCGGACGACCTGGGGGACGAGGTCCTCGAGGACGACGAGGACGAGGAGGTCTCGTTCGAGGACCTCGGCGACGTCGCCGCCGACGACGAGTGAAAGATCGGGGGCGCGAGGGTGAAGACAGCCCTTGCGCTCCCCTTCGACGCCCACTAGAGAGCGTCGCGCAGGGCCACCCAAGCCCATGCATCAAGGTTCGGGGCCATAGCTCAGCTGGGAGAGCGCTTGCATGGCATGCAAGAGGTCAGGAGTTCGATCCTCCTTGGCTCCACCACCTTCCTTCACGTGAGATCGTAGAACCTGCCGACTGACCCTGGCCCGCGTGGCCCATGGGTGACTTGTGGGACTCGTCGGCCGGCCTCCTGTCGTGTCCGCGATTGCCTCGTCGCGGATTCGGCTCGGTACAGATGCGGCCTGGATCCCGCCTGACCTGAGG
>Ga0210040_10008038_pt1 | contig 12602 bp, 5 predicted proteins | sample CryGeyCG12114_NA_FD_185462 | JGI IMG/M metagenome (GOLD analysis project Ga0210040, IMG submission 185462) | Groundwater microbial communities from aquifer - Crystal Geyser CG19_WC_8/21/14_NA (SPAdes) (version 2) | ecosystem: Environmental > Aquatic > Deep subsurface > Groundwater | place: USA... | reverse complement strand
TTTGGGCCTTATTGGGTGATACCTATTAGGCACATTAAATCCCATATTTCCCATTTGGCACAATAAGGCACAGTATTTCCCGCTGTGCCGGGATTTAATAAAAAACAGTGGGTATTAATATACCCTACTCCTTATTCCTTAATGGTAAAACACGGCAACTGCCTAGAACTAACTATCACTATTCAGCAGCTATATATAAGACCACCGAATCATCATGGATAGAGCTCTACCAGAGGAAGCCACATACAGAGAAATGAGTTACAATGGATTCAAGGTCTTGCATATGCAAGCAAACTTGTTTGCCAGCTAGTTAGTTTACTACTGTACTAAACTAACTAACTAACTAACTAACTAACTAACAAATTTATGCCACTGCTAAAGAGCAGCTATACAGTGCAGTTTAGGTGTACTCAACAGCCCGCTAGCTAAAAAAAACTAACCAACTAAATCTCATCATCTCCACACTGCTCGTTCACACAATATTCCCATATAACCGCTGCAACCAAACATTTTGCATACTTTAAACTTGGGCTCCTAATTCCTGAATTATATTGCCGACTAGGAGTTGTATAGTTAGTAGAAACGTGTTTTTTCCCCTTTGTACAAGTCAGCCACCAGAACGCGAATAATATAATAATAGTAATATGCTCCCAAAAATGTTCTATATACTTTTAGTGAGCAACTTTCGTCAGCTGGCAACAGGGACACATACAATGAATAAGCGCATCGTTTAGTTAGTAAGTAGTCAGTACTATCCATGGATCACAAGTTTTCAGCTCTCCACTCATGGTTCATAAGATTGCATTATCCAGCATGCCTTTTGTGTTTGTTAGCTGTGTATTACATCCAACTTCATTAAAGGGATGGTATTTAGTTAGTATCATCACATTAATTCAGTTAGTTAGTTAACCACCATAATATTTTTGAATGCCAGCTTAAATTTATTTGATGGATGAAATATGGGGGACAGACATATGGGAGTGTGTTTATGTTTACTTCAAGTCAAGTGTCTGAAAGCATTTCTACTACTCCACGCAAATTTTATATCGTATAGTTTGGTATCTTACAAATAATAATGTGCATGTGCTCTGTAGCATTTGCTGTAGTGGGTGAGATTATTGCGCTCATATCATTGTTCTCACTTTAATACACTCACTTTATTGCGAACTCATATGGTTGCGTTCTTATTATTGTTGCCTTACATTATTGCCTCTTGTAATTATTGCACCCCTCATTATTGTATTCAACAATAATAAGAGTGCAACAATATGAGTTCCCAATATAATATGAGTGCATTAAAGTGAGAACAATAATATGAGCGCAATAATGATGTGGTCTGCCACTGGAGTTTACAGTGAATACATTATATAACATTTAGGTACGTAGTAATGGGTAGCTAACTAACTAACTAAGCAAGCCTTTTTATACTCTCCTGGAGAAGTAAGTGTTAACTAAATTCTCACAACAATTTGCCGTGAGTGAGCACACATATTTTATGTAATCCACCAGTGCGGCTCCATTTTAATGGACCAAACTACTCCCCATTTGTGTGAATACCTCGCATGCACTATGTAATGTTTGATGTGTGAGCTACTCAAGTGAATACTATCACATTCCATGTTGAATATTTTACTATCTAATCAATCCCGAGCTTCCCAAGGTGTATGTTTTGTATGCTCCCATGTGTTTGTGTTTTTTATACACAAATGCCTCTGGTGATGGACGTGACTGGATAAAACACGGTTTGCATACTACCACATGATTATAACATCTATATACATTTTGTTTAAAAGTAAAAAGTATCATTAGGTATGGTTGGACTGTAGACGATAAAAGTGCATCAACAAACGGATGGGTGAACAGGTAATATTATTTGCCCAGAGGTAATTTTCCTATGCTCAGATACAATCATTTCAGTGGCAACTGAATTGCGAAAATAAGTTTCCATGTTAAGGAGATACAGATTCCAGGACTTGTGTTGGTTATATGAATCCTATGTTGTAGGCTGGGCATAAAAGTTGCTGTGCATTTTATGTAAACTTGAGAAAAAATGGCCTCTACAGGATGTTGTTAAATAGTTGCTACACAATATTGAAGTCGCTTGTATACATTTTTTCTACTGGTTATACTTTCCTGCACTAACTTTATATTTCCATTTTGAAAGATGCTATTTTGTTATTATTTATTTATTACAAATTAGCAAGTACATGCTTTTTTCAGTTCAATAGCATTCAAAAGATAAACTGCACGCTTTTTAACCCCGCTATTTTATGGCTTCCTACTGTAGCAAACCAACTGATAGATCTTGCACAATCTCTCAAAATACAAAACTGTTTCTTTGCTCTATACAAAATGCGCTGCTTTTTTGCTGCAAAAGTTTTATCCCGGGGAGTGAGCAATCCCAGGAAATTGAAATATTTTGACACCCTAAACTCTACCATCCAAAAGTCAATATGCAGATATGCATGCCTACAGTCAATAAGATTGACAAGTGAAAAGAACTCTATTGTCTACCGGCTTTCTCTAGCATTATAGATACTTACAATAAAAAACCCAACAAACTGTAACTACATTGCTTTGAAAAATTTCAATTTGAAATGCCATATCTACATGATTCTGCCCTCAACAATTGGGCACTGATTCCGATACCGATGGTTATTTCTGAGAAATTCCAGCAGTAGATGAAAACTGGTATAATGATCGTGAAAATAGCAATATAGGATTCCCTCATCTCCAGAAAAAGCATATACTTGGACCTAAATAGGAAGAAACCCGAGCCGAATGGCACTTACTACGCAAAGTATAAGACAGCTAAACTGTGCAATTGTGAATAGTAACTTGAACAGCAAGTGAAGCATTCAGATAAATGTTACAAGTGGAGTGAACACCAGGGACAAGGGAGTCAGAATTTTCTCCTCTATAGGACTAGTATGAGCCAGGAGCAGCATCACACTGCACAGACCCTAATACACTCTAGCAAGAACAACTATTCCCCCTTCTTTCCCTGTGTACAGCAAAACTCTTCCTTTTTCCAAATGCCGAAAAACTTGAACACTCTCTCTGTCTGTGTGTAGAGAAAAAGCCCATGTGCCAAAGTTACTACTTGAGCCTCACCTAACCCACCTTGTGGTTCTTTTATCAGCTCTCGTGTGTCCCTGTATACTTGCTCCTGTGATCACATTTTATTCTTGCTAAACGCCAAAACTAACCAACTAACTAGCTCGCTAGCAATGAAAACCATTCACCACTGAAAGTGCCATCAAAAGTATCCACATTCTCTCTTTGTGTTCATATTGAACCACTATGGGAAAACAGAGTCAGTCAGTGAGCAACCGTAACACTTGAAATATTCAGATCATCCTTAAGTACGCACTTCCATGCAATACATACAATGCAAATACATTGCGCATATTAGTATTGCTACTTACTTTTTATTTTGCAAAAATCCTTGGGTCACTCACTTCCCTATGAATAATTACTAAAAGTACTAGCCAGTGAGCTATAAAGCTAGTGGACGCGAAAAATGATGGAACGGAAGGAAACAAGTATAAGAAAGGAAAATAAAATGTACTTGACTCGAGTTTGAACGTAGTAATACACCCTCTGTGGCAGAGAAAATGCACACACAAACGTACACGGATTTTTTTTGTCACTGGAGAATTGCGTATGAAACAAGTGGATGAGACGAGAGTTGGAAGTGTACTGAGAGCAGGGAAATCACCCAGACTCGAGATACGCTCTCTTTTGCCGTCTTCCCCAGCTCAGTAACTTTAGTTAGTTAGAGACTCCAGAGCCTGCTCACAGTTTGAATTCTACTAGTTAGTTACCCCTGTACATCGTGTATACTGACTGCAACGTTTCCTCCTCTCCGTATTGTGTACACACACACATACACACACACACACTGGTCCTTTCAAGTTGCAAGTATAAGTATGGAGTTGCCAGTACGCACAGATAGAGAGATGAGGATACTTTACCACCATAGTTTGTGTGACTGTGTCTGTGTATGTTTTTGTGCCTTTGAATCTGGTATCTGGCTGCCACTCCTTCAGAGTCGGTATAGACAAGCTAACTAACTAGCTCAAAAAAGATGCACATGTGAACTCAACTCTTTTCACTGCTATAGTTAGTTAGTAACAAGTTTGAAAACACTTTTTGATCAAAATGAGAAAGAATAAGAGCAGGAGAGTGAAAAAATTCTAGGTGCTCTACTATATAGAGTAGGCACAAGTAAATCTGTTTTCATATTAGTTACTTTTAGCTGGTATATACACCTAGTTGGAATGGGGAGTTATAAACACAAGCAAATTTAGTCGTAGTCACATAGTTTGGGATGCAAAAACAAGGTGAGGAATATTATTAGCCGCGCGTAAGAGGGTGGAATGAAATCACAGAGTTTTGGAATTCATGAGGAAATTTAATGAAAAAAGGAAGGTTTGCAAGTATGTACAAGTTGTATGTATGTATAAGCTCCAGGTTGAAAAAATTCAGATTTTCAAACACCTTTGGGACACACGGAGAGCAGAACATACATACATATTAATATATAGGATGTACACACAGCTTCTTGCTGTGTACATAATAATTAGTAGCCGACATTCATAACGGTTATTAAACTTTGTATGGGTAATAAAAGACGGCAATTTTTCGCTGTCTCTGGTTACATCTGCAAAACCCTGTGCATGGCACTCATATGCATAACTAATCAATAAGTTAGCTAGTAAGTTATTATCATGCTCACACAGATTCTGTTGTGGTCATGAATGCAATGAGTACACAAAGTTAAATATTGTCTCAATGCTGAACACGTACTTTGCCAAAACAGTGATATGACAAGTAACACATTCTGCAAAAGTTATAAGTTGGATTCATTTTTTTCGTCGGGTACAACAAAAAGTTCAAAAGAAGTGAGCACAGAAAATGAATGCGAACAAAAATATAGAGGAAAAAGCGCATCGTTTGCTCACTGTTCCCAACCATTCCATGCACTCACACACACATTTTGAAATGTAGTAGAAAGCCTTGTAACATTGCATTGCACACCCAGTGCAACACATACTAGCAATGTTAAAGGCTTCTTTTATATCATTACGTTCACAGTATACAGAAGGAGATTCCATTGGATATTTTCTGCAGCGTCAAATAGATATGTGATCTATTATTACCATTTTCCAGGCATATCTTGAGTTCCTAACGCTAGTCTTCTAATATACAGTGCACATTTGGATGCCTCTTATTTCATGCTCACTAATAACGGGATTTTTTTAGCCATAACTAATGGTTATGGTTTGTTGTTTTGTTATTTAGCAATACGAATAATATCTAGTGTAGATTTGATTGGACTTGTGTAGATGTTGTTGCAGTTTTTGTTCCGTTTTAGTTAGTTACATGGTTGTAGGTGAACAAGCAAACAAAGCGCATGAGTCCAAAACTCTATAGGTTTAGCTGGATACAAGAAAGTCCTTTTTATTATTAATCTCATCGCCGATTGATCACATGTCCATTCTGGTAATAACACAATAAAGACTATTTATTTATTTATTATTATTTCTGATTGTGCTTTGCCCATTCTCCTTTATCATTGGTAAAAAGAAAACACAGGAGTTGGTTGAGAGCACAACAATAAAGTTAGGCCTAAAATGTGACCGCTCAACTTTTTGCGTTCCCAAAAAGTTGCTAAAGGAAATGTACTGAGCCGTCTTATTGCATTATATAGATTGTTGTACATGTTCTGCCCCGCTCTCCTGGAGTCAGTCACTATATAGTTGTACAGATAATGCTCACTCCAAATGGCAAGTTTAAAATCCGGAAGCAATTCTTTCATCCGCTTACAGTATTACTTTGTACTAATAGTGGGCACAAAGAAACTCAAAATTCTCAGTATGCTTTGTAATTAGGAAGAAAGTCGGAGGGAATTCTTTCCCTTAGGAAATAAATCTATTCACTTTTTCACTTACTCAGTCAGTCAGTCAATCTGAACGAGATGAAAAGCTTCTTTTCTACTATCAAAAACGGGGAAAAGGAATAGAATGTACATAAGATATATTATAAAAATGGGGAGAAAAAACTTGCCCATTTTGGTCAACAACCCTATATATGTATGTATATAAACAGGAGAGACAGACTTAAAAGATTAAAGACGACCAGTTTCTTTTCCTCCGTAAAGGTCAATACAGGCTGCGGGAGTGAGTAACTTTTGTGATAACCTATACTTCTTTGTAAAGCTGACCACATGACACAAGTTTTTTTCAGATAAAATCCTGGGTCCATCATCAACCGTATGTGTCATAAATAATCGCCTTCCCCATTCTCAACAATGCATTCCCCATTGTTAATCCATTAAATTTAATATTCTAACTATCTGACTACATGAGCCTCAAATATTAGATAAGATAGCATTATGCATTCATTTAATAATTTTAAAAAACACACACTCATCAATGCATAGTCATACAAGTTGCTATTTACAATGCTCGTCACGCCATGAATATGGAATCACTATATATTAGTATTGAAACATTTGCATGCATATCTAGAACCCTATAATGAAAGCCTATGCCAATATTTTTGTTATGATGAAGATTTAGTACAAAACCCAGCTTCACATGGCTTAACAATGTGACTAATTCTGTCAAAGTTTTTGCATAGAATCAACATGGAAAACTAAGCTGCCTGAAAAACATAAATCTTGGGCCAAAATGAATGGATCCGTTGCCAAAGAACAAACCAACCTGAAAACCATCATCAAATTAATCCAACGAGTAAATAATAATGCACTTGTAATCCCGCATCACCAGCGTTGCCACCTGCATCTGTAGTGTGTAAAGTAAGTAAACTGGACGACGCTTGTTACGAAGCCGAAGTCATAGAATTATTCAATTCTGCCATTGTTAGTTTGTCAGTTGCTAAAAGTATTGCTACCACCCAACCATTTGTTCCAATGACACACGCATAGTGCCATGAACTTACATTTGGCTTCAACTTTTGTAAAAGTGCTCCTGGATTCTTTATGTGGCTCCAGCACGCACAAAAACTGAACACATTCAAATGCAGTATTACGTACAAACTACAAACTATAGTTAGTAACTGGTACCTAAGTAACTAAGTAACTAACTAACTAACTATAGCTACTACATATACACAGGTATATGTGTTATTCTGAGCTCTTGAGCTAACGTCTGTACGAAGTCAGTATTTTTTAGTGAGCTTTATCTACTCACGTATTGTAGTTGGGAGAGCACTTTTACTATGGACAGATAGATGGTTGGTAAGAAAAAAAAGTTGAGTGTATTCAGGAGATTGGCACTCTCTGTGAGCATTTTCACAAGACTGTGATGGTGTAAATGAGACCAGAGATGGATTCCCTGATCTCCACTTGTGAATTCATGTCTTTACAGATGGGAGCTTGCACGCGTTTTTGCAAACACATGAATTATGCACCAGAGTAAGAAAATGTTCCAGAACCAGTACAGCTGCTCATAAGAACCGTCTTGGAAAATCATTATGGGTCCTCTATTTACCATGGTAAGGATGATCGTCATGTTTATTTATGAATTCTTCATGACCATGAAATGCATGAGCAGCACTTGGGAGTTGAGCATGTAATGTCTTACGTTCAGTGTCAGTAACTATAAGTTAATTTTGCAGTGTTGATGATTTCTATTAAAATCCAAGGACTTCTTACGACTAATATGTGGACTAGGGGTGAATGTCTTGTACATTATAGTCAGTTATAGTTAGTTGTGAGTGAGTAATTTCAGATTTTACGCAAGGGATCCTCCACACAGCTTTTAAATTGATTAGTTGTGTGCTTTAGATGACTAGTTAGTTTGTTATTGCCATCAATCATGTGCAATATGGATTTATATGAGATTCAAAAGAGATGAAAATTGTAACTTTTCTCAATTTGCTACCATAGGGAATGAGTGGTTGATTTATTCGGCTACTCTTGTTTTTAGTATGGACTCACAGCTACTGGCTGCACGGCACAAATATTATATATAGGGTTGGTTCCACTAACAAGCTCTCTTGTGGCTTCATCTCTAATCATTTGGAGCAACGTGGAATTTTATAGTTGACTGGGAGAATAAGTGAACTAACTAACTAAGTCAGTTACATCATGTAGCCCTACAGTTCTTGGTTACAAAATCTTCCTTTTAATGTGAATAATAAGATTTTCCTGTGCGACATATTTGCAGCATGCATAACGAAACTAAGTAACAGTTATTTAGGCAGATGGATAGAATTGTGGAATTTTTTTCATCATGATTAGCATGTGGTTATGGTTTTTTTTATAAAGTTGGGAGATGGAAAAGAGTTTGAAAAATTGGGAATCATGTAAGGTTTCAATAAATGAAAAAATGCGTTCTTTACTTACATGGTGATCAATATGATAGATGAAAGATTTAGAAGTAGTTTTTTATGCGAACTGATGAAATATATAGTAGCTTTCGTAGAAATCAACCAAAAGGCTCCACATTGCATGGATTTTGTGTAACTCATAGGGAGGATTGATTAGCTCTAAAAGTTTTCAAACTTTGTGAGCTTCAATTGAAACATTAAAACTGCTCTTTCAAGAACTGTATTCAATTAGCAACAATAGAGCAAATAGTTTTTGGGTAAATAATTTCATAGAGGAGGATCTACTCGATTGGTTGAGCCGTCCTTTAAAATGGGCATATATTAAAAAAGTTTGAAGAGTGCATTTGTTAATCACCGCAAAACTTTCATGTCCGGTACCAAACTGAAACATTAAATTGTAGAATGTTTGCGTCATCCGATGAAATTGAAAATTAAAATCCCCTAGATTTTCAAAAACATGTGAATTTGCAGCACTGCAAAAAATAGTCATATTTGACGAAAATTTCCTGTCCAATGTGTCAAAAAAATAACATGATGTTCTCCTATATAATTGGTCCAATTAATAATACGCGAATTTTGCTTTGACATTAGTGCTATGGAAATTCATTGAATCCCATTAGTATGGATTACTGCCTTACTCACAATGGCACTTTCACAGTAAGTGATAACATAAAAAGATTATTTGTAGGCTGTCAGCAATGCAATGAGTGGTGCTAATTAATTGGCTCATTTTAATAAACTCATTTATCGTCATAAAACGGGCTATGGTCATTCTCGTCCTATAGTTCCTATTACACCCTATTTATAATACTTCTTAACAACAATCTAGCCTAAACTAACTATAAAAAGATCATCTATAGAATCCATTGTGCTCGCGCATTCATCCAAATTATTATCTCCTAGAATTGGACTATACTAACTATAGTCATGGAAAACAGAAAGTCAGTAATCACAGTCAAGAAACTTTGTGCCATGTAAACTGCTTTAGTGGACATGTTTCAATATAATAATTTCACAAGCACAGAGCAAACACAAGAAGGGAAAAAACCATTAGTTTACCAAACATATATTTTCGGTACAAAGGTTAAAAACAACCCCATTATAAAACGCGAGTGAAATTACTGTGAAAACCCTTCAAATCCATACCCAGTAGTATCAGGAAAAACAATGGTTCAAAAATATTGTCAACTATGCTACAAAGTCTCATGAAATCAAACTCTACATGGTTCATCAAAACCATTAAAATGTTAGAGTCTACAAAAATCTTTAGTCATCAACTTCTCTGTGTGCAATAAATTTTACTACCAATTTTTTATGACTCTACATAAAAGTTTTCAATCTTATGTGACAGGCCGATTAAAATTGCTGACTACTGAAACTCAAGTTAGTTTTCTACCCTCATATGTACAAGCTAGCATTGAATATCGACCCCTGGAGTTTGGTAAACACGTTTGAAAGACGGCTCAAAAATAAAGACTACCATCGACCTAATGATTTCATAATCTAACCATTTTTACAGTATATAACATATGCATAAATTGAGTTAGTTAAAAACTCATGATATACACAACATTCATAGCTACAGTTACAGAACCCTTAGTACAAGCATTTCCATCAGCTATCTACCTAATACTTCTAGTTAGTGAGCGAATCTAATCCAATGGAGTTTTGAACCCAGGATTTCTTCTGATTAAAACTGTCACAAAAATACCCTCTCTCAGTTGGAATTGAGTCATACTCACATGAGTCGTACTACACAACAAGACAACAATATACAGAGTACCATTAACTTCCCATGCATATATTATTCTATTTTGACTATAGCAGGCATATTTGCAAGTGTTCCAATGGATGTCTAATGAATATGACTATTCAATATTAGTAAATCCTCCTGGAGACTGACTGGGAGACATACAGCATGATTGTACGCAATGATAAAATTATTGATCCATGTGTCTTGTTCTTGAATTGCAAAACTCAAAGACTGTCTTCAATTTCTTTTCCCCTGGAAGCTTATTATATATATGACATACTATAATGTGATGAATATTGTTTTCCAGACGACCTGAAAGGCATTCATTACAGTAGGTAAGTAAATGTTGTCGTTGAAGAACCTGACAGATGGAAATTTTCTACATGTTGGCTCTCAGTCAGTTAGTCAGTTGGGACAAACGGTGCAGTTGGGATAACGTCAACTGGAGAATGATCCAGTTCTTGTGGCCAAAGCACGCCCTCTCGAGAGATTTACAAGTACACTTTGATTAATTTGCAACCAAAGTCGGCACCAGATCGGATTCGCGGCTCACAGAAAGTTGCCATTCATTTGTCTACTAACAAGTAAATTTGTGTAGCATGTGAGTGAGGGAAAGTCTTACTCCTGAACACACTCTCATATAATGATCTGTGGAGAGGATTTACAAGGTCACACACTACTATATGTACATCTGTGAAAGTTCCATTAAAAGAATAGAAATACTTTTGCAGAGTCTTCCTTTACTCAGATATTTGTTCAAGATAGAAAAATGCAGAAAAAGGTGTTTCTGAAAAGTTTTTGATCTGATGGAAACAAAAAATAGGGAAAATTCTTTACTGGTCGAATAATTTACGGATTTTTGGGTTTTCAGCTCATTTTTATTTGCTCCATGTCTGGTTGGTTTTTACTGACTTTTCATTCAACACTCATAATTCAGCTCGTTACTTTTACTATGTGTAGCATGTAATCTTTTCTATGAAATATTATTAACTAAGATTCAACTAACTATACAGTTATATACTAGAAATAACGGACTTTCTTTCTATACCATATGGAGGAAAGCAAACAGACTTGTTCTCACAGTCAGTCAGTAGAGCCATTATATTCTCCATGTTTTGACATTTTGTAAACAAACTACTTGACTAGCTTGTCACACTTGTCTAAATGGATGACAGCAAAGTCCTCCTCGGGCTTTCTAATTAAGTCTAGAAATGAAATATCCCATGTGCTGTGATTATGTGATGGTCATTAGTCATTAGGGAGCTCAAGTTGAATATCATTACATTCCTTTTGATGAGCTTATGAGCACATAACTCCCAATGTAGGATAGGGATTTATGCTTTCGTGTCTAAATATGTACATGTGCTATTTGGCCTGGTTTGCTCATCTAAGGCAGATTTTTAAGCAAACGCGGCTTATAGCAGTTTGTGGCCAGCTAATATTCTCGGCAGACAACACTATAATGAAGGAAATGTGAGTACAAAGATTAGCAGCAGGCTAAGATGGTGCAAATAATCTAAACTCATTCGTCATTGAAATATGACAATCGACAAGTGAAATAAGAATGTATGAAATTCCCCAACTCAAAAAATGCCAGTTTATCAAACCAACTGAAGTTTTAAATTTTCACCCGGGATCTTATCTAAATAAATGCATTTTTTAGACCAAACTAACGAATCAGCTAACTGAAAAAAAAACCAATCCCAAGTCTATCATGTAGCAAATAAACAGACATTTAAAGTTCACAGATGACTCTCCAGCCCAACCATGGGATGAGTATAAAAGTAAATTCATTGGGAAAGTTAGGCCAACACTCTTCATCCTCTCTTAGAGTGGATGTACAAAAGTTTGCAACTTTACTTACTTGTACAGAGTAATTACTTTGGTTGGAGAAGTGCACAGCTGCCTCATCAAATTCCCCATCCTTTATTCTACTGTATATGTAACTTATATGTAACCACCAATCGTTGCAGTCAACATATAATTTGCGTGAGCACTTTTTGCGCTAAAGTTTGCTCATCAAACAAGCTGAGGCTGCAACCATTCTGTGTACAAGGAAAGCAGTATTGGCAGTGCTTTCGTCGGCACACAAGAATTTGATGTAGTCTCATCAAGTTTTCTATTCAAGAGGACAGTACACAAAAAGATGGTGAATGTAATTTATTTATTTCAAGATAGCTCCAATAGCGATTTACAATGAGAACGTGTTTGCTATAAGCATATGCTAAAAAAGAGGCTCAATGTTTGATCAAAGTCCTGGGATCTTTTATGGATTCTTTGACTATACTAAGAATATTTTAAAAGATGATTGAACTAATGATGCTTACAAGGAAAGTTTGAAATCATGGAAAGGGAAATGGTATCACCCTATATAGTTTACTAAGCCGAGATAGGAAATTTAACATGGGAAATTTTTGCAAACTTTTGCGCACGCCTGGAGGTCGCAATTTTTAATTTTTGCAAATGAGACTTTTTTTATGTGTCGTCA
>Ga0210040_10008037_pt1 | contig 12603 bp, 9 predicted proteins | sample CryGeyCG12114_NA_FD_185462 | JGI IMG/M metagenome (GOLD analysis project Ga0210040, IMG submission 185462) | Groundwater microbial communities from aquifer - Crystal Geyser CG19_WC_8/21/14_NA (SPAdes) (version 2) | ecosystem: Environmental > Aquatic > Deep subsurface > Groundwater | place: USA... | reverse complement strand
GCTGCCTGGCGGCGGGCGACAGCGGCGGCTGCGGAGGGGGTGGCGGCGGCGGCGGCGGCAGGCGCCCTGGCGGCCGCGCGATCGGACATGTCCAGCAGCAGCTCGTCCTGCCGGGCGGAGCGCGCAGACGTGCGGGCTGGCTCCGGCTGCGGTTCGGGCTCCTCGGACGCTTCGAGAGTCAGCTCGAGCGCTTCGTCATCGCTGGCCTTGGCCTCGTCCGCCTCGTCGTCATTGGCCCAAGCCGGGGCGCGGCCCTGCTCCTGATCGGAATAGCCGTCATCCGCGGCGGAACCGAAGCCGCGGTCGTCGGCCGGCTCGGCGATCGGCGCCTTGCCGACAGGCTCCGGCTCGGGCGCAGAAGACACGGCGGCAGGCTCGGGCTTTTCTTCCCGCGCAGGAGCGAACCGTGCTGGCCGGGCGAGGCCGCCGGCGGCCGGAGCCGCTGCCGGTTCCGGCGTGCTCGGAATGCCGACCGGGCGACGCGGGCCGCGCGCGGTCGAGAGGCTGGCGGGCTGCACACGCGGGCGCGCCTGCTCGGCATCGACCTCGATCCCGGTGGCGACCACCGAGACGCGGATGCGGCCTTCCAGATCCGGATTGAAGGCCGAACCCCAGATGATGTTCGCGTCCGGATCGACCAGCTCGCGAATATGATTTGCCGCCTCGTCCACCTCCAGCAGGCGCATGTCGTCGCCGCCGATGATCGAGATGATCACGCCCTTGGCGCCCTTCATGCTCACGCCGTCGAGCAGCGGATTGGCGATCGCCCGCTCGGCAGCCTCGAGCGCGCGGTTGGCGCCCTCGCCCTCGCCGGTGCCCATCATCGCCTTGCCCATCTCGCCCATCACGGAGCGCACGTCAGCGAAGTCCAGGTTGATCAGGCCGGGCATGACCATCAGGTCCGTGATGGAGCGCACGCCCATCTGCAGCACCTCGTCCGCCAGGCCGAACGCTTCCTTGAAGGTGGTCTCCGCCTTGGCCACCAGGAACAGGTTCTGGTTGGGGATGACGATCAGCGTGTCGACGTTCTTCTGCAGCTCGGCGATGCCGGCCTCCGCCGCGCGCATCCGCCGCGTGCCTTCGAACTGGAACGGCTTGGTGACCACGCCGACGGTGAGGATACCCTTCTCGCGCGCGATCTCCGCAATCACGGGCGCGGCGCCGGTGCCGGTGCCGCCGCCCATGCCGGCGGCGATGAAGACCATGTTCACGCCTTCCAGCAGCCGCTCGATCTCCTCGACCGTCTCCTCCGCCGCCGCACGGCCGACCTCGGGCCGCGATCCGGCGCCGAGGCCACGGGTGATCTCGGGCCCGAGCTGGATGCGGTGTTCCGCGACGGAATTGTTCAGCGCCTGCGCGTCCGTATTGGCGACCACGAAGTCGACACCCTCGATATCGGCGCGGATCATGTTGCCGATGGCGTTGCCGCCCGCCCCGCCCACGCCGATCACCGTGATGCGGGGACGCAGCTCTTCCACCGAGGGCGGGCCGATATTGATGCTCATTGGGTTAGCTCTCCTGGGGAGGCGTTGATTGGGTTGACGTGATGCGCTTGTGCCACAAACCCGAGTGTCGGTTGAGGACTCTATCCTCCTCTATCCACAGGCGGGATCGGAAAAAAGCACTCACGACACTTAGAAATACTCTTTCATCGCACGCCAGACACGCAGTGCCGTGGCGAAGCCTGCGGGGCGGTGCGCGAGCTGGTAGCCGGAGCCGACCGTGCGGATATCGATCGGGTCGTCATGCGCGTAGAGCACGAGTCCCGCAAGGGTCGCGAAGCCGGGCACGCCATGCGCCTCCGCCAGTCCCTTGAGCGCCGGCGGACGGCCGATCCGCACCGGCCGCCCGAGCGCCGCCTGCATGTAATCGGCCAGCCCCGCGAGCTCCGCGCCGCCGCCGGTCAGCACCACCTGACGGGCGTGGCTGCCGGAAAAGCCCATCTTTTCCATCGCGCGGCCAATATCGCTCGCCAGCGCGTCCAGCTCGCCGGTGACTGTGCTGATGAGGTCGGAGCGGGAGATGCGGCCATGCTCGTCCGCGCCGCGCGCCAGCGGGCCCTGCTGCTCCTCGCCCGGGCCGGTGACGGGGATGCGCTCGCGATGGTCGGTCGGGCTGGCGATGGCGGAGCCGTGGACGCATTTCAGCCGCTCCGCCTGGAAGCGGCGGATGCCGAAGGTGGAGGCGACGGTGTCGGTGATGTCGGCGGAGCCACGCCCGATCGCCGTCAGCCCCAGCAAATTGCCGCCGCCGTGGATGGAGACGTTGGTGACCTGCGCGCCGAACTCGACCAGCGCCACGCCGAGGTCCCGCTCCTCCGGCGTCAGGCAAGCGTGCCCGGCTGCGAGCGGGGAGGCGACCACGCCCTCCACCTCCAGATGTGCGTTCTGCACCACTTCCTTAAGGTTGCGCATCGGCGCCCCTTCCGCGCGCATCACGTGCATGTCGACGCCCAGTCGCTCCGCATGCAGGCCCTTGGGGTTGGCGATGCCGTCCGCGCCGTCGAGGAAGTAGAGGCCCGGCTGCGCGTGCAGCACCATGCGCCCGTCCGGCTCCAGCGCCTCGCGCGCGCTGAGCAGCAGCTGCTCGATATCCTCTTCCTCGATCCGGCGGCCGCCGATCTCGATCTCCACGGGGCTGATGCTGCTGGAGAGGCCGGCGCCGGAGCAGCCGATCCACACGCCCTGCACATTGGTGCCGGCGAGCTTCTCCGCCCGCTCGACGGCGTCGCGCACGGCGTAGGTCGCGGCCGCCATGTCCGTGACATAGCCGCGCTTGATTCCCTGCGCGGCACGGTGTCCGCTGCCGAGCACGGTCAGCTCGCCGCTCTCCGTCACGCCTGCGACCATGGCCGAGATGCGGAAGGAGCCAATGTTGACCGCCCCAATCACTCGCACGATGCGCTCATCAACGGCCATCAGCTGTCCTTCCTCTGCGCCGCCGCGACGGCCGCTTCCTCCGCCCGGCCCGGCACGCGCATATAGAGGCGATCCGGGTCGCGCATGTCGAACGCCGCCACCCGCCCGCCGAGCAGGCGGTTCGTGCCATCCAGCTTGACGAAGCTCATCAAAGCGGCGCGGCTGCGCTCCTCGCCCTGCGGCAAAGAAAGCACCTGGCCGGTGGCGAAGGTGAGGTTCCAGCGCCTTTTGCCCACCCACTCCGCCTGCGTCACCTGCTCCTGCAGCTCCGGCGCGGCCTCCAGCAGGCTGGCGAGCGCCTGCACCTGCGTTTCCGCTTCCGTGCCCGAGATCACCAGCCGCTGCGCCGCCGCGGAGGCGGGGATACGCTCGAGCAGGTGGCCGGTCTCGTCGATCAGCGCGAGCCCATCGGTCGTGCGCAGCACCGCGTGCGGCTCCCGCTCCACGATGTCGACCACGATCGTGTCCGGCAGCTGGCGGGAGACGCGCGCATCGCGGACATACGGCAGCTGCATCAGCGACGCGCGCAGCCCGCTCAGGTCCACCTGCGGCATCGCCCGGTCGCGCACGCCGAGCACCCGCTCGTACACATCGATCTCGTTCATCCGATCGACGCCGCGCACCTCGACCTTGCGCACCTCGAACCCGGCTTCGCCCACCGCCGCCGCCGCCCGTTCCCCCGCCAGCGCGGTCATGCCGGAGAGGCTGGCAAGGAGCAGCGCGAGCCCGACCAATGCGGCCAGGATCAGCGCGAGGAAGAGCTTGTGCAGCTGCGCTTCCGTGAACGGCAGCGCGCGCATCATCGAATCGGGCAGCGAGCTGCCGCCACGCTTGGCGCCACGCGCCGGCTTGGCCGCGCTTTTCCCCTGCCGCCTCGGCCGGGCATTGCGGCGGATCGTCTCAGCCATTGGCGTCGCCTTCCCCGCTTGTTGCAGGGGCCAGCTTGCCGAAGAAGCGCAGTGCGTCCTCCACCATCAGCTCGACCAGCGTGGCGTAGTCGATGCCGCATTGGCGCGCCTGCTCGGGCACGAGGCTGAGCGGCGTCATGCCGGGCTGGGTGTTGGTCTCCAGCAGGAACAGCCCGTTTTCGCCCAGCTCGTCATCCCAGCGGAAGTCCGACCGGCTGGTGCCTCGGCAGCCGAGCAGTTCATGCGCCCGCAGCGCGTAGTCGCAGCACAGGCGTTCGATCTCGGGCGGGATCCTGGCGGGGCAGACATGCTCGGTCATGCCCTCGGTATATTTGGCGTCGAAATCGTAGAAGCCGGACTTGGGCACCAGCTCGGTGACGCCGAGCGCGCGCGGTCCGTCCGGGCCGGCGAGCACCGCCGTCGTCAGCTCCCGCCCGCGGATGTACGGCTCTGCCAGCAGGCGCTGGAATTGCTGCCACGGGCCGGTGGCATCGCGGCGGATCGGCGAGCCGTAATTGCTCTCGGCGGTGACGATGGCAACGCCGACGGACGAGCCCTCGTTGACCGGCTTCAGCACATACGGCCGCGCGAGCGGGTCGCCCGCATACAGGTCCTCGCTGGCGACGATCCGCCCGCCGGGCATGGGGATGCCGTGGGGCACCAGCGCGTGCTTGGTCAGCTCCTTGTCGATCGCGATGACCGAGGTGGCGAGGCCGGAATGAGTGTAGGGCACACCCATCAGGTCCAGCATGCCCTGCACGGTGCCGTCCTCGCCCGGCACGCCGTGCAGCGCGTTGAACACCACGTCCGGCGCAGCCTCGGCAATACGCGCCGCCACGTCGCGCGCCATGTCGATCCGCGTGACCCGGTGCCCGCGCGATTCCAGCGCGTCCGCCACGCCCTTGCCGCTGGTCAGCGACACCGCGCGCTCATTCGCCCAGCCGCCCATCAGGACGAGGATGTGGAGCTTGGGGAGATTTACCACCGGCCGACTCTCTGGATTTCCCACTCAAGCGTCACGTTCTGGCTTTCGGACACCCGGCGCCGCACCTCTTCACCCAGCCCCTCGATGTCCGCGCTGGTCGCATCGCCGGTATTGATCAGGAAGTTGGCGTGCTTCTCGCTCACCTGCGCGCCGCCTTTCCTGAGGCCCCGGCATCCCGCAGCGTCCACCAGCTGCCACGCCTTCTTCCCCGGCGGATTCTTGAAGGTGGAGCCGCCGGTCTTGCTCCTGAGCGGCTGCGACCTCTCGCGCGCGGCGACGATGCGGTCCATCTCCGCGCCGATCACCGCCGGCTCGCCCCTGGTGCCACGGAAGCGGGCGGAGGTGACAATCGCCCCATCGGGCAGGCGCGAGTGGCGATAGGTGTAGTCGAGATCGCGCGCGGGGAGCGCGATGCACGCGCCGTCCGGCAGCACCACCTCGCAATCGACCAGAATGTCCGCCACTTCGCGGCCATAGGCGCCGCCATTCATCCGCACGAACCCGCCCACCGTGCCGGGGATGCCGCGCAGGAACTCCAGCCCCGCGATCCCCGCATCGCGCGCGGTGGAGGCGACGAGGATGCCGCTCGCCCCGCCGCCGCATTCGAGCACATTGTCGCGCAGCACCTGCACCGTGGCGAAGGGCTTGCCCAGCCGCACCACCACGCCCGGCACCCCGCCGTCGCGCACGATCAGGTTGGAGCCGAGCCCCAGCGCCATCACCGGCGTTCCATCGTCGAGGTGGGCGAGGAAGTCGGTAAGGTCGTCGAGATCGGCCGGCTCGAACAGCCAATCGGCCGGACCGCCGGTCTTGAACCAGGTCAGCCTGTCGAGCGGTGCGTCGGGTTTGAGCGCGCCGCGCACGTTCTGCGGCACGGGCCCGGTCTGCTCATGCGCTTCCTCCGAACCGGGCGCGTTGCCGACCCAGGCGAGCGGGCTGTCGGGCTGGATCATGCCGCCCCTCCCGCCTGCTGCAGCGCCTGCCCGGGCACCATATGCTGCTCGATCGCCACCGCGAGCCCGGCCGCCCATCGGGTGATGTCGCCCGCGCCGAGGCAGACGACCAGATCGCCCGGCGCGATGACCCCGGCAAGCTCGCGCGCCAGCTCCTCCGGCCCCTCCACCAGCGCGGCCGAGCGGTGGCCGCGCGCCTTGATCCCGGCAACCAGCGCGCCCGAATCCACGCCCTCGATCGGCGCCTCGCCTGCGGAATAGACCGGCGCGGCAAAGACGATGTCGGCATCGTTGAAGGCGGACTGGAACTCGCCCAGCAGGTCCCGCAACCGGGTAAAGCGGTGCGGCTGGACGACAGCGATGACTCGCCCGCCGGAGCCGCTATCCGCCGACTCGCGCGCGGCCGAGAGGACGGCGACGATCTCGACCGGATGATGCGCGTAATCGTCGATCACGACGGCGCCGCTCACCTCGCCCACGCGAGTGAAGCGCCGCCGCACGCCGCCGAAGCGAGCGAAGCCGCCGCGGATCGTCTCGTCGTCGCAGCCGAGTTCCGCCGCCACCGCGATCGCCGCCAGCGCGTTCTGCACATTGTGCCGCCCCGGCATCGGCAGCACCACGTCCGCGATCACGCGCCGCGCTCCGTCCCGGCTCACATGCACCGCATCGAAGCGGTTGGCGCCCGCTTCCGGCCGCACATGTTCCGCTCGCCAGTCCGCCTGCGCGGAGAAGCCGTAGGTGATGACGCGCCGGTCGCGCACGCGGGCGATCGCCTTCTGCACCTCCGGATGGTCGATGCACAAAACCGCCGCGCCATAGAACGGCACGTTCTCGATGAACTCGACGAAGGCCTCGCGCACCGCGTCGAAGCTGCCGTAATGGTCGAGATGCTCCGGGTCGATGTTGGTGACGACGGCGATTGTGCCGTCCAGCCGAAGGAAGCTGCCGTCGCTCTCGTCCGCCTCCACCACCATCCAGTCGCTCTGGCCGAGCCGGGCGTTGGAGCCGTAGCTTTCGATGATGCCGCCGTTGATCACCGTAGGGTCCAGCCCGCCCGCCTCCAGCAGCGTGGCGACCATGCTGGTGGTGGTGGTCTTGCCATGCGTGCCCGCCACCGCGACCGTGCGCTTCAGGCGCATCAGTTCCGCCAGCATCTCGGCCCGGCGTACCACCGGAATGCGCGCCTCCAGCGCGGCGGCCACTTCCGGGTTCTCGCGCTTCACCGCGGTGGAGACGACCACCACCGCCGCCTCGCCCAGATGCTCCGCCGCATGGCCGACGGCGACGCGGATGCCGCGGGCGCGCAGCCGCTCGACGCTCGGCCCCTCGGACAGGTCGGAGCCCTGCACCTCGTAGCCGAGATTGTGCATCACCTCGGCAATGCCGGACATGCCGATCCCGCCAATGCCGACGAAGTGGATCACGCCGAGATCGGTGCCGATGCCCTTCATGCGGCGCTCCCGGCGCTGGCCGGTCGGGCGCCGATCGGGGATGCGGCAGACTCCCGCCCTACCCGGATGACATCCATCAGCGGAGAGCCGCCGAAGCCCTCCACCAGGTCGGCGAGGTCCTTCGCAGCGTCCGGGCGCCCGCATTTCCAGGAGGCATGGGCGGCGGCGATCAGCCCCTCAGGATCGCCCGCCAGCTCCTCCACTGCCTGCGCCACAGCCTGCGGGGTGAAGGCCGGCTGCGGGATCGCCCGCGCTCCGCCGGCTTCCGCCAGTTCGCGTGCGTTGGCGGTCTGGTGGTCGTCCGTGGCGATCGGTAGCGGCACCAGGATCGCCGGGCGACCCACCGCTGTCAGCTCGGCGATGGTGGAGGCGCCGGCGCGACCGATGAACAGGTGCGTGCCCGCGAGGCGCGCCTGCATGTCCTCGAAGAAGCTGGCGAGATCGGCCGCGATCTCCTCGGCGGCATAACGCGCGCGGACTGCCTTGATGTCCTCCGGCCGGCATTGCTGCGTCACCTTCAGCCGCGCCTTGAGCGCCGGAGGCAGCAGCGCGAAGCCTTCCGGCACCACCTGCGACAGCACCCGCGCGCCCTGGCTGCCGCCGGTCACCAGCACGCGCAACGGCTCCTCAGCCGCGAGTGAGGGATAGGGCTCGTCGCGCAGGCTCAGCACGCCGGCGCGCACCGGATTGCCGACCAGATGCACCTTCTTCGCCTGCTTGGGCGAGAGGCGCTGCACATCAGGATAGGCGGTGGCGATCGCATCCACCCGGCTCGCCAGCAGGCGATTGACGCGCCCCAACACTGCGTTCTGTTCGTGGATCACTGTAGGCACCCCGGCGCCGCTCGCCCCCAGCAGCGCGGGAAGCGCGGGATAGCCGCCAAAGCCGACCACCGCGCCGGGCTCGAACTCCCGATAGAGCCGCTTCGCCTGCGCCCGCCCCTTCAGCACCGCCGCAATCGCCCGCGCCCAGCCGAGCGGGTTCTTCGTGAACCGCCCGGCGGGCAGCACATGCGTGTCGAGGAAATCCGGCCGCCCCGGAATGGCGGCCCCCCGCGCGTCCGTAATCAGCGCAACCTGGTGCCCGCGCCGCTCCAACTCCTGCGCCAGCGCGAAGGCCGGCGTCAGGTGCCCGCCGGTGCCTCCGGCGGCCAGCACGAAATGGCGCGAGACGGTGCTCACCTGCCTTCTCCGATCATGCGCCCCAGCGCGAAGGTCTCGCGGCTGAGATACGGGTTTCGCCGGGTGATCGCCAGCAACAGCCCGATAAGGAAGCACTGCGCGATGGTGGACGATCCGCCATAGCTCACCAGCGGCAGCGTCATGCCCTTGGAGGGGAACAGCTGCAGGTTGACGAGAATGTTGATGAACGCCTGACCGCCGAACAAGGCGATCAGCCCCGTCGCCGCCAGCACGGTGAACAGATGCTCCTCATCCACCAGCCGGATCAGCACGCGCAGCACGATCGCGAGATAGATCAGCACGATCAACCCGCACACCAGCAGCCCGAACTCCTCCCCCACGACCGAGAAGATATAGTCCGTATGCGCTTCCGGCAGCATCATCTTGCGCGTGCCCAGCCACATGCCGCTGCCCGTCCAGCCGCCCGCCATGATCGTCCGCGCGGCCAGGTCCACCTGGTCATAGGCCGTCCCGCCGCCGAGGAAGCTGTCGATCCGGTGGCGGGCATTGTCGTACAGCAGATAGGTCAGCACCAGCAGGGCGAGCGCCGCGCCGCCCAGCATCCCGATGCGCTTCATCGGCAGCCCGCCCAGCATCACCAGCACGAACCACGCGCCCACGAACAGGATCGCATCCCCCAGATTCGGCTGCAGCATCATGAACGCGACGATCAGCCCCAGCAGTGCACCGCTGACCGCGACCACCGGCAGGTCCGGGTCGCGCACCCGCCAGCTGAGGATCCAGGCGGTGACGATGACGAACACCGGCTTCAGGAACTCGCTCGGCTGGAAGCGAATGCCGATGTTCAGCCACCGCCGCGCACCGTTCACCTCGCTGCCGACGAACGGCACCAGCGCCAGCGCCACCAGCATGAGCCCTGCGAACAGGATCGCAGCCCGCCGCACCGAGGCGAGCGGCAGCAGCGAGGTGCCGATCATCACCACCAGCCCGAGCGCCTGGAAGCCCAGATGCAGCCAGAAGAAGTGCAGATCCGCGAGCTGCCCCGCCGCGCCCGACAGCCGCCGCGCGCTGGAGGGAGAGGACGCCGCCACCGCCACCGCACCCACCGCCATCAGCAGCAGCACCATGGTCAGCAGCACCCGGTCGATCTCCCGCCACCAGATGCGCAGGCGCTGCTTGCGCGTCTGCGGGAAATAGGGCGCGCCTTGTGAACGAACGCCAGGGCGCGGAATGTAGGGCCGGGCGACGTTCATGCGACGCGCCTCCCGACGCACTCGGCCTCGGCCTGCCGCGCCGCCGCTTCATCGCCGCCGGCCAAGCCCATCACCAGCTTGCGGAACACCTCGCCGCGCGTCTCATAGTCGCGGAACTGGTCGAAGCTGGCGCAGGCGGGGCTCAGCAGCACCACGTCGCCGGGGTGCGCGGCGGCAATCGCGCGGCGCACCGCCTCGCACATCATCTCCGCCCGCTCCACCCGCATGTGCGGCCTCAGCAACTCGGAGAACAATGGCCCCGCCTCTCCGATGGTGTAGGCGCAGGCGACATTGCCGAAATGTGGCGCGCACTCGTCGAGGTCATCGCCCTTGGGCAGCCCGCCGACGATCCAGTGCAGCCGCTTGTGCGGGTTCGGCGGATAGGCCGCCAGCGCCGGCGCGGTCGAGGCCGGGTTGGTGGCCTTGCTGTCATTGACGAACAGCACGCCGCCGAACTCGCCGATCCGCTCCATCCGGTGCGGCAGGCCGGGGAAGGTGCGCAGGCCCTGCTCTATCGCATTTCCGGCAAGGCCCACCGCCTTTGCCGCTGCAATCGCGCACAAGGCATTCTGCGCATTGTGCGGACCCTGCAGGGCTGGCCAGAAGATCTGATCGCCCGCAACCACCGACGCCGGATCCACCTCCACGACGTCGCCCCGGCCCTGAGCCGGGGTCCCGCTCCCCTCCTCGCGCCCAGCAGAGCGGGATGCCGGATCAAGTCCGGTATGACGAAGAAGGAGAGCGATGCGCCGCGTCTGATCGTCATCGGTGGCAATCACTCGGACACCGCTCGACATCTCGAACAGCCGCGCCTTGCTCGCGGCGTACGCCTCGAAGCCGTCATACCGATCCAGATGATCCGGCGTGATGTTGGTCAGCACCGCCACATCGCAATCGAGCGAATAGGTCAGGTCGAGCTGGTAGCTCGAAAGCTCCAGCACATACACGCCCCCCGCCGGGAGCGGCTCCTGCCCGAGGATCGGCAGCCCGATATTGCCGCCCATCGTGGTAGGCACGCCCGCGGTCTTCAGGATATGATGCACCAGCGCCGTCGTGGTCGACTTGCCGTTGGTGCCCGTGATCCCCACCACCTTGTGCGGCGGCAGGTCCGGCCGGGCGAGGGCGAACAGCTCGATATCCCCGATCACCGGCACGCCAGCCGCCCGCGCCTTCTCCGCGATCGGATGCGTGTTCAGCGGCACGCCGGGTGAGACCACCACGCCATCGAACCCGCGCAAATCGATCAGCAGCGGGTCCGCCAGCGTGACACCCCGCCCCGCCAGCGCCTCGCGCGGCTCCGCGCTGCGGTCCCACGCGGTGACCTCCGCGCCGCTCGCCAGCAGCGCCTCGACGCTGGCCATGCCGGATCGCGCCAGACCCAGCACCGCGTAGCGTCTGCCGCGAAAGGCGCTGCTTGTGATCACCGCAGCTTCAGCGTTGCCAGACCGAGCACGGCGAGCACGATGGCGATGATCCAGAAGCGGATCACCACGGTCGATTCCTTCCAGCCGAGCTGCTCGAAATGATGGTGGATCGGCGCCATGCGGAAGATGCGCTTGCCGGTGCGCTTGAACCAGAACACCTGGATGATGACGCTCGCCGTCTCCATCACGAACAGCCCGCCGACGATCAGCAGCACGATCTCGTGATGCGCGGCAACTGCGATCGCGCCCAGAGCCCCGCCCAGCGCCAGCGACCCAGTGTCGCCCATGAACACGGCGGCCGGCGGCGCGTTGAACCACAGGAAGGCGAGGCCCGCCCCCATGATCCCGGCGCAGAACACCGCGAGCTCACCCGCCCCCGGCACGTGCGGGATGCCGAGATATTCCGAATAATCCACGCGCCCGACGAGGTAGCAGATCAGCAGGAAGGCCCCCGCTGCGATCACCACCGGCATGGTGGCGAGGCCGTCCAGCCCGTCCGTCAAATTCACCGCATTGCCGAAGCCGACGATCACCGTCGCGGCGAAGACATAATAGAGCGGCCCCAGCGGGATCGCGCGCCCGGCGAGGAACGGCACGTAGAGATTGGTGCTGATCTGCCCGACGATGATCCAGGCCGCGACGCCGGCAACGATGAACTCCAGGATCAGCCGCGTTCGGCCGGACACGCCCTTGTGGCTGCTCTTGGTCACCTTGTCGAAATCGTCGAGGAAGCCGATGATGCCGAAGCCTGCCGTCACCGCCAGGCACGCCCAGACGAAGGGGCTGAACGGGTCCATCCAGATGAGCATGGAGACGACCAGCGAGGTCAGGATCATCAGCCCGCCCATCGTCGGCGTGCCGCGCTTGGCGAGGTGGGTCTGCGGCCCGTCAGCGCGGATCGGCTGGCCCTTGCCCTGCCGAACGCGCAGCATGTTGATGAAGCGCGGCCCGATGATCAGCCCGATCGCCAGCGCGGTGAGCATCGTCGCCCCCGCGCGGAAGGTCTGGTAGCGCACCAGGTTGAAGAGGCCTTCGAATTCCAGCCATTGGGCCAGCAGGTAAAGCATTGCAGCCGGTCAGCCTTCTCTGGCGGCGAAATGGGCCACGACCCTCGCCAGCCCTACCGAGTTCGAGCCCTTGACGAGGACCACGTCGCCGCCCGCCAGGCCCCATTCCTCCAGCGCGGCAATCGCCTCGCCAGCATTGGCGCAATGGGCAAAGGCCGGGCGATTGCCAAGCGCACCCGCCCCCGCTTTCCCCAACTCGCTGGCGAGCACGCTCATCTCCTCGCCGATCAGCACCGCGTAATCCACCGCCGCCTCGGCGAGCGGATCAGCCAGTTGCGCGTGGAAGGCGGGGCCGAAATCGCCCAGCTCCCGCATGCTGCCCAGCACCGCGATCCGCCGCGTCGCCGGCGTCTGGCCGAGCTGCGCGAGGGTGGCGCGCATCGAGGCCGGGTTGGCGTTGTAGCTTTCGTCGATGAACAGCGCATGCCCGCCCGGAACCGGCACACGGTGGCGCGCACCCCGGCCCTTGAGCCCGCCCATCTCCGCCAGCGCCAGCCCCGCC
>Ga0210040_10008036_pt1 | contig 12606 bp, 13 predicted proteins | sample CryGeyCG12114_NA_FD_185462 | JGI IMG/M metagenome (GOLD analysis project Ga0210040, IMG submission 185462) | Groundwater microbial communities from aquifer - Crystal Geyser CG19_WC_8/21/14_NA (SPAdes) (version 2) | ecosystem: Environmental > Aquatic > Deep subsurface > Groundwater | place: USA... | reverse complement strand
GAAGTCGGCTTGGGCCGAGGGAGACCATCGTCATGGTCCGCAGCGGTGGATCAGCTCTGCTATGGCTCCGGCGATCACCGGCGTTTGATGGTGCTCGCCGCCGGCAACATCCGTGACGACATTCACGTGGCTAATTATCCTGATCGCAATGATCTAGAGGAAGCGGAAAGCCCTGCTCAGGCTTGGAACGCACTGGTGGTTGGAGCCTATACGGACAAAGTTTTGATCACGCATCCGGATCATCAAGACTGGGAGTGTGTCGCACCTGCTGGGGACTTGTCACCGGCCAGCCGTACGTCCGGCATATGGGACCGACAATGGCCCATCCGGCCAGATGTTGTTTTTGAGGGCGGCAACTTTGCGCACGACTACGTAAATCCGGCTTCGGCAATTGACGACCTTCAGATACTTACAACGCATTACCGGCCTAACCTGCGCCTATTCGAGACGTTCGGCGACACGAGCGGGGCTAGCGCGCTTGGAGCCCATCTATGCGCCGGCATCATGGCACAGCGTCCTGAGCTCTGGCCTGAGACCGTGCGTGGTCTCGTGGTTCATTCAGCTGAGTGGACACCTGCTATGCGGGCGCACTTCGAAACAGCCGGCTCGCAAGCTCAGAAGATGGCGATGTTGCGTCGTTACGGGTGGGGAGTGCCAGATCTTGGGCGGGCGCTGCTGAGCGCCACCGATGATGCCACTTTGATAGTGGAGGACTCGCTACTCCCGTTCCGTCGCCAAGGTTCAGATATAAAAACCCGCGACATGAATCTGCATCAACTGCCGTGGCCACGCGACGAGTTGCTGGCGCTTGGTGATCAGGAAGTCGAACTTCGCATCACATTGTCGTATTTCATCGAGCCCGATCCTGGTGAGCGGGGCTGGACGAGGCGCCACCGGTATGCATCCCATTCCCTTCGTTTTGCAGTGAAACGATCCTTGGAAAACCTTCCGCAGTTCCGACAACGGATCAATAGGGCTGCGACTGAAGAAGAAGCGGGGCAGGGCGGGGGAGCTGGGCGCGGGGACGAGTGGGTCTTAGGCACGATCCGCGATCGGGGCTCGATTCACTCCGATGTGTGGCGAGGCACGGCAGCCGCTTTAGCTGAGCGCGATGCCATCGGCATCTACCCAATTGGTGGATGGTGGAAAGAAAAGCCAGCGTTGCAGCGGTGGGATCGCGCAGCACGGTACGCACTCCTCGTCTCGGTTCGCGCACCTGGCGCCATCGTCGACATATACACGGCCATTGCAAATCAGCTGGCCGTTGAGGTTCCGGCTGGTTGAGCTGAGCCAAGGAGCTTTCGACAGGCACACGATGGTTCAGTCTAGAATGTCCAGGAAACGACCGGACACTGTTGGCGAAGTCGGTGCGAGGTGGCGAGCGAAGCGTGAGGTGCGGGTGGGCTCCAAGGGACGGCCGGCGAGCCAGGCGGCCAGACGGTCGAGATTGGTGGCCGCCGCAGTGGCCAACCTCCGCAACCCAGTCTTCGCCAGGCCACGATAGCGGGCCCGGCGCAGGCCACAGGCGCGCACGGCATGTCAAATCGTGCTCTCGACGCCCTGCCGCTGCGGATAGAGCCGTTGGCCTGCCTCACTGGCGAGCTGCGGTCGATTGGCCGCGATCGCCTCGTGCCGGTCGCGCGGATGCAGCGTCAGGCGGCGGCTCCGAGTTCGTGTGCGAGCCGAGCCCGCGCCAGGCAGGGCTGGCAGTCCGCCGGATTGAAGTTGGCTCGGATGTAGGGCCGGCCTGACGCTCTGTCCCGCTATTCGCCCCATCCCGTGTTCTCGCGTCCCGCGGGGCAAGGCGCGAGGCGACGTTCCCAGTCCACGGCGAAGTCGGTGATGAGATCGGCATCCTTCTCCTTTGTCTGCCAGTTCTGGACCGGACGTGCGGGACCAATCACAGCGATGCCATGGCGCTTGCGCGCTGTGACCAAGTGTTCGGCGCTGACATAGGCGGCATCAACCAGGTGCTCGGCCGGAGGCAAACCCTTGGCCACGAGAGCGGCGAAGATCGGCTCGGTGCGCCTGGCTTCGTGGACGTTGGCTGGCGTCGTGTCGGCGTGCAGCAGCAATCGCGGCGCGCCCGCGTCGCAGGTCTCGGTAAGATGCACCATGTAGCCAGTCCAGTCAGTGCCGCTTTTGGCTCGGAAGCGGGCGTCAACATCGTAGGGGGACTCGACTGGGTCACCCGAACCGCGGCCCCGCACGCCCCGCAGCCGGACCTTTGGTGGCGCTTCCGGACCGAGATCCCTCTAGAAGCGATAGTGCTGCTCTGTCTGGATTCGCACGATCTGGCCCTCGTCAAACCCAAGCTCCTGGAACGAGCAGACGAGCTTTCCTTCTGGTTGCCGTGACATCGGCGTTCGCAATAACTCGAGGTGATCGATTTTGCGATCTGGCCCGAGTTTGTCCCCTTCGACAACGATGGGCAGATTGGGGTCGAGCTTCTGGAGCTTTTGGAGCAGAGCCCCAACAGTCGCGAGTTCACGGCGCCTTGCAGCCTTTTTCTCCTCGCCCTCCTTCGTCACGGCAGCACCCGCGACGGGGGTATCCGGCTCCTCCCTCCAACTTGCCGGGACGTCCGGCCGGCGCAGGCACGCGGCACAGAGCGTCGTAACCTGACCGCCGCGTTCGGCAGCCTGGGACGGTCCACCGCACCCTTCACATATGAACCCTGAAATGCGTTCGGCATACCGCATCACCTCCCATAAACGCTCGTTCGCGCCTGAGATGTGGATCTGAAGGTGTCCCTGGACCTGCTTCACCTCCCGCACACGGAGAGAGAGGCTGTCCTCGTGAGCGATGAGCTGAGCATGGCCAAGAAACCCCTTGATGAGAGGATACCATCCCTCTCCACACTTGAAGCCCTTGTTCATGAGAGTCTGCTGCAGACTCCTTGGCCCTGGCCTGAACAGTTCGGGGAAGGCGTTCATGATTTCGATAGCGCGGGGGTGAACAGCGAGACGGGCCACGCGAGGCTCCTTTTCAGCGATTGGGGATAAACAAGGGCGAGCAGAAACGGGCGATAAGGTTGTGCATCGTGGTTTTCACCAAAGGCGCCTCACGGCTTTCAGGGCGCAGGGCGCGTCGCTTACAGCGAGGATCGCGCTCACGCGCATGCTGTTCTGTTCTGTTCGTTCACCCACATGCCGCACTCAGCTTGACGCGAATTTCGCGTCAGTCGATCTGCAGACTATCGCGCTGTCAAGGGCAACAAGGCGGCGCAGATGCCACAAACGATCCGGAGCGTTGGGCTTCTCGCCCTAGGACGCGCCATCGCAGAGATCAGAACCTCGCGGGGAATGTCCCAAAGGCAGTTCGCGGCCAGCATAGGTTGGGAGTTTACAATGCTTGGGAAGGTTGAGCTGGGTGTTCGCCGGCTGGATGTTGCGGAGTTTATCACCCTGGCCCGAGCCATGGAGGTAGACGCGGCCGATCTGTTGCGAAAAGTCGAAAAGGCTATGCCTCATGCACGGAAGGTTTAGGGATCCGCCGAGATCCGAAGGGAAACCGGACGGCCATTGGACCGCCCGGCCTCACCTTCGCGTCCATCGCCGTCCCCGGCTGTAACGCAGGCTCAGAGTGCCGCAGGCAAATCAATCGGTCAATGTTCAGCCCCGCGCCCTTGCTCCTCACCTTCTTGAAATATCCTCCGGGGAGGGCCGAAGGCCCGGGGGCGGACAGCCCCCCTGTACCTCATCCGGGTGCGTGAGCGGTGCTGTGTAAAGTTTGTGGGCTGATTGGTGGCCTTCCGGCTGCTGATATTTACAGAGTCTTCTCCTCGCATCAGCTTGGAGGCACTCAACTGTATGAATTGAAACCCACAAACACACACTTGACGCACGACCTGGGCATATAAGATTTCTAGGCGTGGCTTATGGTTTAAGCTGGACGCGACTTATGGTTGAATCCGCAGCTTGGGCTTGAAGGGCGCCATGCCGGCGCGGGCGAGGGCATCGGCGCGCTCGTTCTCGGCGTGGCCGGCGTGGCCCTTGATCCAGCGCCAGGTGACCTTGTGGGGCGCGGCGGCGGCCTCGAGCCTCCGCCAGAGGTCGTCGTTCTTGACGGGCTCGTTGCTCGCCGTGCGCCAGCCGCGGCGCTTCCAGTTGACGAGCCATTCGGTGATCCCGCCCTTCACGTAGGCCGAGTCGGTGACGACCGTGATGACGGAGGGGCGGTCGAGCGATTCGAGCGCGTTGATGGCCGCGAGGAGCTCCATGCGGTTGTTGGTGGTCATGGGCTCGCCGCCCTTGAGCTCACGCTCGCGGAGGACCTGGTCGCCCTCCCGCGCGAGGAGGAGGGCGCCCCAGCCGCCGGGCCCCGGGTTCCCGGAACAGGCGCCATCGGTGTAGGCGAAGAGGGCGGGCATGACGGGGACCTCCGACTCGGGAGATCGTGGCCTAGCCCGCCCGTCGCCGGGTCGCAACCGGGCTCAGGCGGGGAAGTCGGCGGGGGCGATCCCGGCGGCCTCCAGCGCCTTGCGGACCTGCGCGACCTCGTCCTTGGACAGGCCGTGGTTGCCGCCGTGCAGGCTGATGTGCTGGCCCGCCAGCGTCGCGGTGAAGCGGCCGTGGCCCGAATGGCCGACCTCGGCCCCGAGCTCGCGCAGGACGGCCTCGACCTCCGCGAGGTGGAGGTTGGTGGCGATCGGATGCGCGAAGAGGCTGTGCAGGATCTTGCGGTGGCTGTGGTTCATGGCGTGGTCTCCTTGACGTGGTGCCCCAGTCGCGCACGGGACGCGGGCCACGGCCTTGACCTGGGTCAAGCGAGGTGGCGAAGGCCGGGCGCTGTGGCCCGCGGGCCACCTCAGGGGACGCCCGGAAGGAGGCAGGCCACGACGAGGACCGTCAGGAGAATACGGAGGCGCATCCACCAGGGCGGCGCGAGGCCGCTGGCCTGGGCGTGGCGGTCGAGGAGGAGGAGCGCCAGGAAGCCCCCCGCCAGCATCAGGGTCGAGAAGCCGAAGGCGACGGCCCAGAGCGCGGGCAGGGTCGAGAGCGCGTAGAGCCAGCCGGCGTGCCTCCCCTCGGCGCGGGTCGCGAAGCCCCAGACGACGCCGGACATGAAGCTCAGGATCACGGTGCCGTAGAGGAGGAGAAGCGTCCGGCCCGTGACGCGAGGGCCGAGGGTAGCCCAGCTCCAGTCGCCCAGGGCGGGGACCAGTTCGGTCAGGGCGCCCCAGCCGAAGGGCAGGACCCCCGCGAGGCCCAGGAGGAGAGGGGCGCGGGGGATGCGGGTCACGTGGCCTTGCGGTCCGGCGCTCACGCGGGCTCGCGCCGGCTGGGGCAGGCCCGCAGCACGGTCACGCGGGCTCGCGCAGGATGCGGGGGACCTTGAACTCGATGTCCTCCTCGGCGGCGACCACGGGGAGGACGGTCACGTCCCAGCGGGCGCGGAGGGCGTCGATCACCTCGTTCACCAGCTCCTCGGGGGCCGAGGCTCCGGCGGTGAGGCCGATGGAGCGCGCGCCCTCCAGGGAGCGCCAGTCGATCTCGGCGGCAGTCTCGATGAGCTGGGCGGTGGGGCAGCCGGCCTTGCGAGCGACCTCCACCAGACGGCGGGAGTTCGAGGAGTTGGGGGCGCCGACCACGAGGATCGCCTGGCAGGAGGGGGCCATGGCCTTGACCGCCATCTGGCGGTTGGTGGTGGCGTAGCAGATGTCCTCGCGCCCCGGGCCCTGGATGGACGGGAAGCGCGCGCGCAGCGCCGCGACGATCCCGGCGGTGTCGTCCACCGAGAGCGTGGTCTGCGTCACGAAGGCGAGCCGTTCGGGGTCGCGGGGCCGGAGTTGCGCCACGTCCGCCTCGGTCTCCACCAGGAGCACCTCGCCGGGGGGGAGCTGGCCCATGGTGCCCACGGTCTCGGGGTGGCCGTCGTGCCCGATCATCACGAGCTGGAGCCCGGATTCGTGGTGGCGGGCGGCCTCGATGTGGACCTTGGTGACGAGCGGGCAGGTGGCGTCCACCTGGATCATGTTCCGCGCGGCGGCCTCCTGGGGCACCGACTTGGCGACGCCATGGGCGGAGAAGACGATGGGGCGGTCGGCGGGGACCTCGTGGACCTCCTCGACGAAGACGGCGCCCTTGGCGCGCAAGCTGTCCACCACGGTGCGGTTGTGGACGATCTCGTGGCGGACGAAGACGGGGGCGCCCCACTTCTCCAGCGCCAGCTCCACGATGCGGATGGCGCGGTCCACCCCGGCGCAGAATCCGCGCGGGGCTGCAAGGTGCAGCGTGAGGGGGGGCCTCCTGGTCATTCCTCGGCGGAGATCGCGGCGGGAGCCTCGGCGGAGGTCTCGCGCGGCCAGGGGCGGGGGGAGGTGCCTTCGGGGCGCGGCTCGCGGGGCGGGCGTCCCACGACCTCGCGCAGGTCCTCGAGGTCGATGAAGTTGTCGGCTTGGCGGCGCAGGTCGTCCGAGATCATGGGGGGCTGCGAGCGGATCGTGGAGCAGACGGAGACCCGCACGCCCTTGCGCTGGAGCGCCTCGACCAGCGGCTTGAAGTCGCCGTCGCCGGAGAAGAGCACGACATGGTCCACGTGGGCGGCCAGCTCCATGGCGTCGACGCAAAGCTCCACGTCCATGTTGCCCTTGACCTTCCGGCGGCCGAGCGAGTCGGTGTATTCCTTCGCGGGCTTCGTGCGCATGGTGAAGCCGTTGTAGTTCAGCCAATCCACCAGGGGGCGGATGGGCGAATACTCGTCGTTCTCGAGGAGCGCGGTGTAGTAGAAGGCACGGACGAGCTTGCCTCGGCGCATGAATTCGGCCCGCAGGAGCTTGTAGTCGATGTCGAAGCCGAGGGCCTTGGCGGCGGCGTAAAGGTTGGAGCCGTCGATGAAGAGCGCGAGGCGGTCGTCGCGGTAGAACATGAAATGCCTTTCAAGAATAGCCGATTGCCCCGGTGCCCAGGGGCGCGGCTTAATGGCGTCAACATAAGCTGGCGTGCAAGCCGCGCAAGAGAGGGAAACGTGACCGTGGTTACGACCGTGCTGATCGCGCTGGGGTCCAACCTGCCGTCCCCGGAAGGTTCGCCCGCCGAGACGGTCGCGGCGGCCCTGACGGCGCTCGGGGCGCTGGGCGGGGCCATAACCCCCAGCCGCCTTTGGAAAAGTCCTGCCTGGCCGCCCGGAGGGCCCCCTTACGTCAACGCCGCGGCCCGGCTGGAGACGGCGCTGCCGCCCGAAACCCTGCTGGAGCGGCTTCACGGGATCGAGGCGACGTTCGGTCGCAGGCGGGGGGACCGCTGGGCGGCGCGGACGCTGGACCTCGATCTGATCGCCTGGGGCGGGGCGGTGAGGCCGGACGCGGAGACCCAGGAGGCCTGGCGGAGCCTCGATCCGGAACGGCAGGGGCGGGAGGCGCCGGCGACTCTAATCCTGCCCCATCCCCGGATGCAGGACCGGGGCTTCGTCCTCCGGCCCCTGGCGGAGGTGGCGCCGGAGTGGCGGCATCCCCTGACCGGGCGGACGGTGCGGGAGATGCTGGCTACGCTGCCGGCCGCCGCGCTGGACGGGGTGGAGCCGCTGCCGCCGGGCTAGGCATGGATTGGCGCTTGTCAAGCGCGGCGCGAGGGATTAGCTAGGCCACTTCCGAGGCCGGGCTGCCGGATGGTTCCGTGCGCCCGGTCCCACTGCTATTTCCGGGAGTGTCCCATGGCCCGCGTGACCGTCGAAGACTGCGTCGACAAGGTTCCCAACCGCTTCGAGCTCGTGATGCTCGCCGCCCACCGTGCGCGGGAGATCGCCTCGGGCAACCCGGTGACGGTGGCCCGTGACAACGACAAGAACCCCGTCGTGGCCCTGCGCGAGATCGCCGACGAGACCCAGCAGGCCGACGACCTGCGCGAGCGCATGATCGCCGCCCACCAGACCCAGATCGAGGTGGACGAGCCCGAGGAAGACGCCATGGCCCTGCTCATGGGGGCCGAGATGGATCGCCCCGTGCAGAACGACATGGACGAGGAGCGGATGCTCCGCGCCCTGATGGAGGCGCAGGGCCAGCGCTGATCCCGCGGGCCCCGGCGTCAGGCGCGCGGGGGGACGAGATGCAGGACCAAGCCATCGCACTGCCCATGGGCGCGGCCTCCCCGGCCACGCCCGACGACCTCATCGCGCTCGTCAGGGGCTACAATCCCCGGACCAACGAGGCGCTGATCCGTCGCGCCTGGGCCTTCGGGGAGCGGATGCACGACGGGCAGATCCGGAAGTCGGGCGAGCCCTACTTCACCCATCCGGCAGCCGTCGCGCGCCTCCTGGCCGAGCAGCAGATGGACGACGCCACCGTCGTCACGGCGCTGCTCCACGACACGCTGGAGGACACCAAGGCCTCCTACGCCCAGCTCGAGCGCGAGTTCGGGCCCGAGATCGCGGAGCTGGTCGAGGGCGTCACCAACCTGACCAAGATGCAGATCCGGTCGGACGAGACGCGCCAGGCCGAGAACTTCCGCAAGCTCTTCATGGCGACCTCGCGCGATTTGCGGGTGACGCTGGTCAAGCTCGCCGACCGCCTCCACAACATGCGGACCATCAAGTCCATGTCGCCCGAGAAGCAGGCCCAGAAGGCCCGGGAGACCATGGACATCTATGCGCCGCTCGCGGGCCGCATGGGCATGCAGTGGATGCGCGAGGAGCTGGAGGACCTGAGCTTCAAGGTGCTGATGCCCGAGGCGCGGGCCTCGGTGATCCGGCGCTTCATCACGCTCCAGGACGAGACCGACACCGTCATCAAGAAGATCGTGGAGGACATCCGCGACCTCCTGGCCCGCGAGAACATCCCGGCCACGGTCACGGGGCGGGCCAAGAAGCCCTATTCCATCTGGCGCAAGCTCCAGACCAAGGACCAGGCCTTCTCGCGGCTGTCGGACATCTACGGCTTCCGCATCATCTGCGGGACCGAGGCCGACTGCTACCGCATCCTGGGCGTCATCCACCAGCGCTGGCGCGCCGTGCCGGGCCGCTTCAAGGACTACATCAGCCAGCCCAAGTCGAACGGCTACCGCTCCATCCACACGACCGTGGCGGGCCGCGACGGCAAGCAGGTCGAGATCCAGATCCGCACCCAGGAGATGCACGAGGTCGCCGAATCCGGCGTGGCGGCCCACTGGTCCTACAAGGACGGGGTCCGGAGCGAGAACCGCTTCGCCGTCGATCCCGTCCGCTGGATCGCCCAGATGACCGAGCGGCTGGACGAGGGCCACGACCACGGGGAGTTCCTCGAGGCCGTGAAGCTGGAGATGTACCAGGACCAGGTCTTCTGCTTCACGCCCAAGGGCCACGTCATCCCGCTGCCGCGCGGCGCGACGCCCATCGACTTCGCCTATGCCATCCACACCCGGATCGGCCACGCCTGCGTGGGGGCCAAGGTCGATGGCGTCCGGGTGCCGCTCTACTCGCGGCTCAAGAACGGGCAGATGGTCGAGATCATCACCGCCGAGGGCCAGACCCCCCAGGCGAGCTGGATCGGCATCGCCGTGACGGGGCGCGCCAAGAGCGCGATCCGCCGGGCGTTGCGCGAGGAGGACCGCGAGCGGTTCATCAAGCTCGGGGCGGAGCTGGCCCGCGTGGCCTTCGAGAACGTCGGCAAGAAGGCCACCGACAAGGCGCTGCGGACCGCCGCCAAGTCGCTGGGGCTCGACGACGCCGAGGACCTGCTGGCCCGGCTGGGGAGCGCCGAGATCAGCGGGCGGCAGGTGGTGAGCATCCTTTACCCCGACCTCGCCCGCCGCCCCGGCGAGGAGGTGGACGAGAAGCGTGCCGTGGTGGGCCTGAGCCCCGACCAGGCCTTCCGCCGGGCGCTCTGCTGCCAGCCGGTCCCGGGGGAGCGGATCGTGGGGATCACGCATCGGGGGCAGGGGGTCGTGGTCCACGCCATCGACTGCCCTGCGCTCGCGGACTACGAGGAGCAGACGGACCGCTGGGTGGACCTCCACTGGCAGGAGGGGAACCACAGCCCCGTCAACACCGTGACGCTGGAGCTCACGATCTCCAACGGGCCGGGGGTGCTGGGCCGCGTCTGCACGCTGGTCGGGGAGCAGTCGGCCAACATCTCGGACCTCGTGTTCACCGACCGCAAGCCCGACTACTACCGGCTGCTGGTGGACGTGGACCTGCGCAACGTCGAGCATCTGCACCGCGTGATGACGGCGCTGGAGGCCGAGACCAACGTCTCGGCGGTGGCCCGTCACCGGGACCCGACGCGGGCGACGCTCATGCCGCCCCGGCGCTGATGGTCTTTCGCAGGCGGGACCGGCGCAGCCCCTGGCGCGCGGCGGCCGAGTCGGTCTACCCGCGGGGCGGCTGGATGCGGGCGCTGAACTACATCAAGCACCGGCTCCGCCGCCTGCCCGACAGCCCCGAGAAGATCGGGCGCGGCATGGCGGCGGGAGTCTTCATCAGCTTCACGCCGCTCTACGGGCTCCACTTCATCGGCGGGCTGCTGATCGCCAAGCTGATCCGGGGCAACCTCCTGGCCTCGATGATCGGGACCTTCATCAACAACTTCCTGACCCTGGTGCCGATCAGCGCCATGGCGGTGGGCCTGGGCTACTGGATCCTCGGGCGGCGGCTGACCAAGGGGATGGTCGAGGACCTGGGACGCTCCTTCGGCGAGGCGGGGCAGGACCTGTGGCACAACTTCTGGGCCATCTTCACACCGGAGACGATGGACTGGGCGGGCCTGCGCGACTTCTTCCACGAAGTCTTCATCCCCTACTTCGTGGGCGGGCTGATCCCGGGGCTCGTGGCGGCGCTGGCCTGCTACTGGCTGACGGTGCAGCTGGCGCGCGCCTACCAGGCCGGGCGCAGGAAGGCGCTGGAGGAGAAGCTCTCCCAGCTTCGCAAGCCGCCCCGGGGCTAGCCGCCCGCCGGCATGGGGCGAGGGTGCCGCGATCGATGGCCGTCCGACCGAAGCGGCTGCGGGACTGGGCCAGGGTCAGGCCGGTGTGGCGATTGAAGAGGCTGCGGAGGAAGGCCACGTCGTCGTGGCCGATTTCCGTGGCGACCCTCTGGACCGGGGCCGAGTCGCGTTCGAGCATCTCCCGGGCTGCCGCGATCCGGAGCGCCTGGAGGTAGGCGCCGGGAAGCTGGCCGGTGGCCGACTTGAAGCGGCGGATCAGGGTGCGCGGGCTCATGCCGCCCTCGCGGGCGAGGCTCTCGGTGGAGACGGGGCGGTCGAAGTTCCGCTGGAGGTGCGCCTCGGCCCGCTTGACGAGGTCGTCGGTGTGGGGCCGCGAAAGGGGCGCCATGGCGTAGCCCGCCTCGGCCAGGACCGCGGCCCCCGCGCAGACCGCGGCGAGCAGGGTGCCCCGCGCATGGGCCCCCGGAGGCAGGCGATCGGCCGGGGGTCGGCCGCCTTGCCCTCGAACGCATCCCGGCCGGCCGCCGAGAGGACGACGAGGTCGGCCCGCCCGAGGTCGTCGAGCACATGGCCTGGGGCCAGCGTCAGGCCGGCTACGCCGGCGACCGGCTGGCCGTCGAGCGTCGCCGCCCGCACCCGGAAGCGGGGACGCTCGGGCTCGCCGTGCATCTGGTTCCACAGCACGCCGGCCGAGTGGAAGATCTCGATCGGCGCGATGGCGGTGGACAGGAAGTTGCCCCGCATCAGGAGGACGATGACGTCGAGGGGCCGGGGCTCGGCTTCGGGCCTGGATCGTGCCTTCATGGTCCTGCACCTTCCTCAGCGGGCCTCCCGGAGGCCGACCAGGGCGCCTAGGGTGGCAAGGCGAGCCGAACTCTCGGCCCTCCAAGCGGGAACGCAGGAGGATGCCGCCCTTGGCCCTCCCCTCGTGGCAGGTCCGGCCAAAGGCATCCCGGTAGAAGGCCAGCGCCCGGGCGGCGTCGGTGGCCGCGAGGTCGAGCCAGCAGAGCGGCCGGACGGCGTGCCGCGGGGCCCTTTCGGGAGGGAGGCGCCGCGCCTCCGGGGACGGGCGGCGCGGGAGGGTCAGGCGACGGCGGTCATCGGGTCGATGACACCGCTCACCTGGGTGACCTTGCTCGCGGGGAAGCCGCTCAGTCGCGCGTGCTCCTGGACCGCCTCCTCGCTGTCGGCGAGGTAGACGCAGAAGGTCTTGTCCTCTGCGACGAAGGACCCGATCCACTGCGCCCGCCCCCCGAGCTGCGCGAGGGCGGCGTTGGAGGTGCTCGCGACCTCCTTGAGCTGGGAGGCCGTCAGCTGGCCGACCCCGGGGATCTCGCGCTCTATAACGAATCGTCTCATGGGAATGCTCCGTGGAGATGAGGTGGTGCCGCCGATGGATGCGGCGCCGACACCATGCGCCGGATCGGCACGCCGGGAGGATGGCGGTCCTGACAACCTGGGGGGACGATCCTGCCAAAGGGTGTCCGGGCTTGCGGCGGCCCGCCGCCCCGGCAATCATCCGGGCAGAGGCAGGAGGGCGGAGATGGCGGAGCGGCTGAGGCTCGGGGTCAACATCGACCATGTGGCGACGGTGCGGAACGCGCGGGGGACGGCCTTTCCGGACCCGGTGCGCGCGGCGCTGATCGCGGAAGGGGCGGGCGCCGACGGCATCACCGCCCATCTGCGCGAGGACCGGCGCCACATCTCGGACGGGGACATCGAGCGGCTGGTGGAGCAGCTGACCAAGCCCC
>Ga0210040_10008035_pt1 | contig 12607 bp, 11 predicted proteins | sample CryGeyCG12114_NA_FD_185462 | JGI IMG/M metagenome (GOLD analysis project Ga0210040, IMG submission 185462) | Groundwater microbial communities from aquifer - Crystal Geyser CG19_WC_8/21/14_NA (SPAdes) (version 2) | ecosystem: Environmental > Aquatic > Deep subsurface > Groundwater | place: USA... | reverse complement strand
CGAGGCCCCGGCGCGGCACCCGCGGCGGTAGCCGGCTCGCCCGCGCCCACCCCGGGCCCACCCCGGGCCCACCCCGGGGTCCGCCCCGGGGGGTGCTCGGGCGCGGCGCGGCGGTGGGAGGATGGAGCCATGGCACTGACGGCCCAGGTGAAGGACGAGCTCAGCCGCCTCCCCGTGACTCGCTCGTGCGACCGCAAGGCCGAGACGTCGGCGATGCTCCGCTTCGCCGGTGGTCTGCACATCGTCTCCGGGCACGTCGTGGTCGAGGCCGAGCTGGACACGGGGGCGGCCGCGCGGCGGCTCCGCAAGGACATCACCGAGGTCTTCGGGGCCTCCTGCGACGTCGTCGTGCTCTCCCCGGGGGGGCTGCGCCGGGGCACGCGGTACGTCGTCCGCGTCGTGCGGGAGGGCGAGGCGCTGGCGCGGCAGACGGGCCTCCTGGACGGGCGCGGACGACCGGTGCGCGGCCTGCCGCCGCAGGTCGTCGGCGGTGCCGCCTGCTGCGCGGAGGCGGCCTGGCGCGGCGCCTTCCTCGCCCACGGCTCGCTCACCGAGCCGGGCCGCAGCTCCTCCCTCGAGATCACCTGCCCCGGCCCCGAGGCCGCGCTCGCGCTCGTGGGCAGCGCCCGCCGGCTCGGCATCGCCGCCAAGGCCCGCGAGGTGCGCGGCGTCGACCGCGTGGTGCTGCGCGACGGCGACGCCATCGGCGCCCTGCTCACCCGGCTCGGCGCCCACGACGCCGTCCTGGTGTGGGAGGAGCGGCGGATGCGGCGCGAGGTGCGCGCCACGGCCAACCGGCTCGCCAACTTCGACGACGCCAACCTGCGGCGCTCGGCCCGCGCGGCCGTGGCGGCCGGCGCCCGGGTCGAGCGGGCGCTCGAGATCCTCGGCGACGACGTCCCCGAGCACCTGCTCGTGGCGGGGCGCCTGCGGACCGAGCACCGCCAGGCCTCGCTCGAGGAGCTCGGGGCCATGGCCGAGCCGGTCATGACCAAGGACGCCGTCGCCGGCCGCATCCGCCGCCTGCTCGCGATGGCCGACCGCCGCGCCGTCGAGCTGGGCGTCCCGGGCACCGAGGCCAACCTCACGGCGGACATGCTCGAGGCCTGACGCGGAGCCACCGACCCGCCTGTGACCGAGGTCACACCCGAGGGCGGGTCGACGCGTCCGCGCGAGAGCCCATCCTCTAGGGTCGGGAACGAACCAGAGCCACCCAGCAGGCAGACCAGCCGGACCCCGCGCCCGCCCTCTGCGGGCCACCCGACCCCCAGGGAGACCCTGACGTGACCATCCGCGTGGGCATCAACGGCTTCGGCCGCATCGGCCGCAACTTCTTCCGGGCCGCCATGGCCGCGGGCAGCGACATCGAGATCGTCGGGGTCAACGACCTCGCCGACAACAACTCCCTGGCGCACCTGCTCAAGTTCGACTCCGTCCTGGGCGTGCTGGCCGAGGACGTGACGGCGGACGAGCAGGGCATCACCGTGGGTGGCCGGCACGTGCGCGTGCTCTCCGAGCGCAACCCGGGCGACCTGCCCTGGGGAGAGCTCGGCGCTGACGTCGTCGTGGAGTCGACGGGCCTGTTCACCGACGCCTCCAAGGCGCGCGCCCACGTCGAGGCCGGCGCCAAGAAGGTCATCATCTCCGCGCCGGCGACCGACGAGGACCTCACCCTCGTCATGGGCGTCAACCACGACCAGTACGACCCGGCGCAGCACACGATCATCTCGAACGCCTCGTGCACGACCAACTGCCTCGCGCCGATGGCCAAGGCGATCCACGACGCGTTCGGCATCGAGCAGGGCCTGATGACGACGATCCACGCCTACACGGCCGACCAGAACCTGCAGGACGGGCCGCACAAGGACCTTCGCCGCGCCCGCGCCGCCGCCCTGAACATCGTGCCCACCTCCACGGGCGCCGCGAAGGCGATCGGTCTCGTGCTGCCCGAGCTCAAGGGGCGCCTCGACGGGTACGCCCTGCGCGTCCCGGTCCCGGTGGGCTCGGCGACCGACCTCACCGTGAAGGTCGGCCGCGAGACCTCCGTCGAGGAGGTCAACGCGGCGGTCAAGGCCGCTGCCGACGGGGCGCTCGGCCCGTACCTGAAGTACTCCACCGACCCGCTGGTCTCCTCCGACATCACCCAGGACCCGGCGTCGTGCATCTTCGACTCCGGCCTGACCAAGGTCATCGGCGACCAGGTCAAGGTCGTCGGCTGGTACGACAACGAGTGGGGCTACTCCAACCGCCTGGTGGACCTGGTGGACCTGGTGGGCTCCAGCCTGTGAGGACGCTCGACGAGCTCGCCGCGCAGGTCGACGGCCTGCGCGGCAAGCGGGTCCTCGTCCGCAGCGACCTCAACACGCCCCTCGACGGACCCGACGACGCGCGGCGGATCACCGACGACGGGCGCATCCGCGCGTCCCTGCCCACGTGGCAGGAGCTTCTCGCCCAGGGCGCCCGCGTCGTCGTGTGCGCCCACCTCGGGCGGCCGGGGGGCGTCCCGGAGGCGAGGTGCTCCCTCGCCCCGGTGGCCGAGCGGGTGCGCGAGCTGCTCCCGGGCGTGACCGTCCGCTTCGCCACCGACACCACGGGGGAGTCTGCGCGCGCCGAGGCGGACGCCCTCGAGGACGGCCAGCTCCTGCTGCTCGAGAACCTGCGCTTCTCCCCGGGGGAGACCTCGAAGGACGACGACGAGCGCGGGCGCTTCGCGCGGGACCTGGCCGACCTGGCCAGCGCCTACGTCGGGGACGGCTTCGGGGCCGTGCACCGCAAGCACGCCTCGGTCTACGACGTCCCGCGGCACCTGCCCTCGGCCGCCGGCGGCCTCGTGCGCTCGGAGGTCGAGGTGCTCCGGCGCCTGACCACCGACCCCGCGCGCCCGTACGTCGTCGTGCTCGGCGGCTCCAAAGTCTCCGACAAGCTCGGCGTGATCGAGGCGCTGCTCGGACGGGCCGACCGGCTGCTCGTCGGCGGCGGGATGGTCTTCACCTTCCTCGCCGCGCAGGGCCACGACGTCGGCTCGAGCCTGCTCGAGGCCGACCAGCTGGAGACGGTGCGCGGCTACCTCGCGACGGCCGCCGAGCGCGGCGTCGACGTCGTCCTGCCGACCGACGTCGTCGCCGCGACCGCCTTCTCGGCGGACGCCGAGCACGACGTCGTCGCGGCGGACGCCATCCCGTCCGACCGCATGGGGCTGGACATCGGCCCCGAGTCGGGCCGGGCCTTCGCGGCCGTGCTCGCGGACGCGGGCACCGTCTTCTGGAACGGGCCCATGGGCGTGTTCGAGATGGAGCCGTACGCCGCCGGCACGCGGGCCGTGGCCGAGGCGATCGCCGGCTCGGACGCGTTCTCCGTGGTCGGCGGAGGGGACTCCGCCGCGGCCGTCCGCGCCCTGGGCCTGTCCGAGGCCGACTTCGGCCACATCTCGACCGGCGGGGGGGCGAGCCTGGAGTACCTCCAGGGCCAGACGCTCCCCGGCCTTCAGGCTCTGGAGGGCTGAACGGTGGCGAGCACGACGCGCACCCCGCTCATGGCGGGCAACTGGAAGATGAACTTGGACCACCTGCAGGCGGCGTCCACCCTGCAGAAGCTCGCGTGGACGCTGCAGGACGCGAAGCACGACCCCGCCTCCGTGGAGGTCGTCGTCCTCCCGCCGTTCACGGACCTGCGCACGGTGCAGACCCTCGTCGACGGCGACCGGCTGGACCTGCGCTACGGCGCCCAGGACCTGTCGGCGCACGACAGCGGCGCGCACACCGGCGACGTGTCCGGGGCGATGCTGGCCCGCCTGGGCTGCTCCTACGTCCTGGTCGGCCACAGCGAGCGCCGCGAGGACCACGGCGAGAGCGACGAGGTCGTCGCCGCGAAGACCGCCGCCGCCCTCCGGCACGGCATCACGCCGGTCGTCTGCGTCGGCGAGGCGCTGGACGTGCGCCAGGCCGGGCGCCAGGTCGAGCACGTCCTCGCCCAGCTCGACGGGTCCCTCGCCGGGCTGGACGCCGCGGCGGTGGCCGGCCTCGTCGTGGCCTACGAGCCCGTCTGGGCGATCGGCACCGGAGAGGTGGCCACCCCCGCGGACGCGCAGGAGGTCTGCGGTGCGATCCGCTCCCGTGTCCGCGAGGTCCACGGGGACGAGGCCGCCGACGGCGTGCGGGTGCTGTACGGCGGCTCGGTGAAGCCGGGCAACGTCGCGGCCGTCATGGCCGAGGTCGACGTGGACGGCGCCCTCGTGGGGGGCGCCAGCCTGGACCCCGCCGACTTCGCCGCCGTCGTCCGCTACCAGCACCACCACGGCGCCCGCTGAGCCGTCGGCTCGTCGCGGGACCGCGACGGGCACCGCGTCCCGTACCCTGGGCGCTCCCGGGCGCCCGGAGACCTTCGAGGTGCTCGGGCGGCGCCCGCAGCTCACCGCCGAACCGCACCGCCGACCACAGACCGCCGCCGCGCGGCGGGCACCACCTGCGAGGAGAGCCACCGTGATCGACGTCCTGAGGATCGTGCTGCTGGTCCTCCTCGGCATCACCGGGCTCTTCCAGGTGCTCCTGGTGCTCCTGCACAAGGGCAAGGGCGGTGGCCTGTCGGACATGTTCGGCGGCGGGATGTCGGCGAGCGTCGGCAGCTCCGGCGTCGCCGAGCGGAACCTGAACCGCCTGACCGTCGGCATGGCCCTGCTGTGGGCGGCCGTGGTCATCCTGCTGGGCCTCGTGGAGCGCTTCGACCCCAGCATCTGACCCGCCGGCGGCAGCCGGGAGCACCGCCCGGCGACCCGCCGGGTCGAACGGACCGAGGACAGCGCGCCCGAGGCGGCGCCGCAGCGAAGGAGGAGGGCCAGGTGGCAGGAGGGAACGCGATCCGGGGCAGCCGGGTCGGTGCCGGACCGATGGGCGAGGCGGAGCGGGGCGACAGCGCCCCGCGCGTCGTCATCTCGTACTGGTGCGCGAACGGGCACGAGACCCGCCCGAGCTTCGCCCAGGACTCCGGTGCGCCGGTGCCCGAGACCTGGGACTGCCCGCGCTGCGGGTTCCCGGCCGGCCAGGACCGCGCGGCCCCGCCGCAGCCCCTGCGCAACGAGCCCTACAAGACCCACCTGGCCTACGTGAAGGAGCGGCGCAACGACGCCGACGGCGCCGCGATCCTCGAGGAGGCGCTCGAGTCGCTGCGCGCCCGGAGGCTCGTGCCCTGAGGTCCGGAGCTGATCGCCGAGCCCCTGACCTCCCGGGCCTGATCTCCCGGGCCTGAGCTGGGAGGCCTGGTCCTCCGGGACCCGGACGACCGGGCCGCGCGGGACGACCGCCGCACGCAGGAGGCCCGCTCCCCGAGGGGAGCGGGCCTCCTGCGCGTGCACGGTCGTCCTGTGGCGGCCCGAGCTCTCAGCCGGGCAGCTGCGACGCCGCTGCGCGGTCGAGGAGCCAGCGCGTGGTGGTGCGCCCGCGCGCGGCGGCGGCCGGGGTGCGGTGGAGGTCCTCCGTGGGGTCCAGACCCCGCGCGACCGCCTGCGCCTTGTCCTCCCCGGCCACGACGAGCCAGACCTCGGCCGCCGCCCGGACGGCGTCCATCCCGAGGCTGAGCCGGAGCGCGGGGGGCTTGGGGGCGTCCTCCTCGACGAGCACCGCGGTGCCGTGCTCGTCGAGGCTCGGGCGGCCCGGGAACAGCGAGGCCACGTGGCCGTCGGGTCCGACGCCGAGCAGGAGGACGTCGAAGACCGGGACCCCGGGCACGGCGTGCTCGAGCGGTCCGAGGTCGTCGGCGTGCTCGGCGAGCTCCGCCGCGTACCGCGCTGCGGCGTCCAGCGGGTCGGTGCTCCCGTCGGCGCCCGCGGCCGGCATGGCGTGCCAGTGCACCGCGTGCAGCGCGGGCGCCCGTCGCAGCGCCGTGCGCGCCTGCACGTCGTTGCGCTCGTCGCTCGTGGCCTCGACGAGGCGCTCGTCGCCGAACCACAGGTGCACCCGGGACCAGTCCAGCGCGGCGGGCCCCCGCCCGGCGGCCCCGCGGTCGGCGGCCGCGTCGTCCCCAGCGGCCCCCACCGCGTCCGCCACGGCCTCCAGGGCGCGCCCGCCGATGCGACCGCCCGTCAGGACGACGTGGACGGGGGACTGCGCCGGGCGCGCGTCGAGCGCCGAGGCCACCGACGCCAGCAGGCGGTCGGCGACGTGCTGCGCGAGGGCGTCGCCGTCCTCGAGGACGACGACTTCCGCGCCCGCCGGTGCGGGCACGGACCCCGCGGAGCCCCCGGCGCTCATGCGCCGCCTCCGCTGTCGACCGAGAGCACGTCGGGGACGTCCGCGTCCGAGGCGCCGCCGTCGTCGGGCACGGATCTCGGGGCGTCACCGCCCTGGGGGCCCGTGCCGCTCCCGCCCCCGGGCCCGTCCGGGGTGCGCGGCGCCGGGGACCGGGTCACCACCTCGGAGTCGTCGGTGGGCTGGTCCGCTGCGGGGGCGTCCTGCGGGTCCGCGGCGCGGACGGCCTCCGCCGTCTCGCGCTCGGAAGCGCGGTGGCCCTCGAGCCGGCGCGAGGCCTCACCGCGGGAGGTCGCGTCGCCGCGAGCGGTGGCAGCGCTCTCGCTGAGCCGACGGGCGCGGCCGAGGCGGCGCAGCCCCTCGGTGAGCACGTCGCCGTAGACCTCGTCGGGGTCCAGGCGGCGCAGCTCCTCGGAGAGGCAGTCGCGCACGCTGCGGCGGGGGAGCGAGACCTGGCGCTCGGGCTGGCCGGGAGCGGTGAGCAGCGCCGTGGCGCCCTCCGGCCGGACCAGCTCGACGGCGCCGCTGCGCCGCTCCAGGCGGACGCCCACGACGCCGGTCCGGTTGTCGCTGCGCACGCGCGTGACCGGGCAGCCCAGCGCGAGCCCCAGCCACGCGGCGAGCAGGTCGGCGCTGGGGGAGTCCTCGGCGCCCGTGACGACCGCGGACTGGACCGCGTCGTGGGGCGCCTGGTCGAGGGCGGCCGCGAGCAGGCCGCGCCACAGCGTGAGCCGGCTCCAGGCCAGGTCGGTGTCCCCGGGGGAGTGCCCGGCCGCCAGGGCCTGCAGCGCCTTCACCGGGCGGCGCGCGGCGCCGGAGTCGGTGATCCGCCGCTGGGCCATGGACCCGATCGGGTCCTGCGCCGGCACGGCGGGGGGCTCTCCGGGCCACCAGGCCACGACCGGCGCGTCGGGGAGCAGCAGCGGCACGACGACGGCGTCGCCGTGGCGCGCGAGCTCGCCGTACAGCCGGGCGACGACGACCTCGCTGGCGCCGGCGTCGCCGCCGACGCGGATCTGGCCGTCGAGCCGGTTGGCCCCGCGGCGGCTGCCGCGCGCCACCACGAGCACCCGGCAGGGGTGCTCCCGGCTGGCGTCGTTGGCCGCGGCGATGGCCTCCTCGGCCTCCTCGTCACCGGTGCAGATGACCAGGGTGAGCACGCGCCCGAGGGCCACGGCGCCGCCGGTCTCGCGCAGGTCGACCAAGCGCCGGTTGATCGCGCTCGTGGACGTCGAGGGCAGGTCGATGATCACGGGCGCCTCCACTCACGGCCGTCGCGCGCCATCATGGCGAAGGCGCTCTCCGGGCCCCAGCTCCCCGACGGGTAGCTGTCCGGCTGGCCCTGACCGGCCCAGTGCTCGATGACCGGGTCCAGGATGCGCCAGGACAGGTCGACCTCCTCGTGCCGGGGGAACAACGGCGGGTCCCCGAGCAGCACGTCGAGGATGAGGCGCTCGTAGGCCTCCGGGCTGGACTCGGTGAAGGCGTGGCCGTAGCCGAAGTCCATCGTGACGTCGCGCACCTCCATCGCCGTGCCCGGGACCTTGGAGCCGAAGCGCAGCGTCACGCCCTCGTCGGGCTGGACGCGGACGACCAGCGCGTTCTTGCCCAGCTCCTCGGTGGCCGTCTGCTCGAAGGGCAGGTGCGGCGCGCGGCGGAAGACGACGGCGATCTCGGTGACCCGCCGCCCGAGCCGCTTGCCGGCGCGCAGGTAGAAGGGCACGCCCGCCCAGCGCCGGGTGTCGATCTCGACCTTCACGGCCGCGAACGTCTCCGTCGTCGAGTCGGGCGGGATGCCCTCCTCCTCGTCGTAGCCGCGGACCTGGCGGCCCCCCTGCCACCCGGCGGCGTACCGCCCCCGGGCCGTGGAGCTGTCCAGCCCGGCGGCCGGGTGGCGCACGGCGGAGAGCACCTTCTCCTTCTCCGCGCGCAGGTCCGAGGCGCCGAAGGACACGGGCTCCTCCATGGCCGTGAGCGCGAGGAGCTGCAGGAGGTGGTTCTGGATGACGTCGCGGGCCGCGCCGATCCCGTCGTAGTAGCCGGCCCGTCCGCCGATGCCGATGTCCTCGGCCATGGTGATCTGGACGTGGTCGACGTGCTGGGCGTTCCAGAGCGGCTCGAACAGCTCGTTGGCGAAGCGCAGCGCCAGGAGGTTCTGGACCGTCTCCTTGCCCAGGTAGTGGTCGATCCGGAAGACGGCGTCGGAGGGGAAGACCCGCTCCACGACGGCGTTGAGCTCGCGCGCCGAGGCGAGGTCGTGCCCGAACGGCTTCTCGATCACGACGCGCCGCCACGAGCCGTCGTCCGCCCGGGCCAGGCCCGAGCGGTCCAGCTGCTCGCAGACGACCGGGAAGCTGGACGGCGGCACCGACAGGTAGAACGCCACGTTGCCGCCCGTGCCCCGGGCGGCGTCGAGGTCGCGCACCGTGCGGGCCAGGGCGTCGAAGGCCTCGTCGTCGCCGAACTCGCCCGGGATGAAGCGCAGGCCCTCGGCCAGCTGGCGCCAGACCTCCTCGCGGAAGGGCGTGCGCGCGTGGTCGCGGACGGCGTCGTGGACGACGCTGCCGAAGTCCTCGTCGCGCCACTCGCGGCGCGCGAAGCCCACGAGGGAGAAGCCCGGCGGCAGCAGGCCGCGGTTGGCCAGGTCGTACACGGCCGGGAGCAGCTTCTTGCGGGCGAGGTCGCCCGTCACGCCGAACATCACGAGGCAGGAGGGCCCGGCGATGCGGGAGAGCCGCTTGTCGCGCGGGTCGCGCAGCGGGTTGGCCTCGCTCCGCGGGGCGAGGCCTCGCCCCGCGGGGCGGGCCCCGGTGGTCGTCGAGCTCATCGGGTCCCTCCGTCGCCCCCGCCGCCGGCGAGGGCCTCGCGCACGCGCCCCAGCGCGGAGCGCTCGGTCAGGTGCAGGCGCAGCACCGGTCGGCCGTGCTCGGCGAGCACGGCCGCGTCACCCGCGGCCTGGGCGCGCTGGAGACCGCCGAACGTGAACGGGCGGTCTGGGATCGGCAGGTCCTCGCCGGCGGGAGCGGAGGTGATCTGCAGGTAGACGCCCGTCGCGGGACCGCCCTTGTGGTACTGGCCCGTCGAGTGCAGGAAGCGCGGGCCCCAGCCGAAGGTCACCGGTCGCCCGGTGCGCGCGGCCAGCTCCTCGCGGACGGCCTCCAGGTCGGCGTCGGCCTCGCGGTCGAGGTAGGCCATGACGGCGAGGTAGCCGCGGTCGTCCTGCACCTGCGCGAGCTGCGCGAGCAGCGCGTCGACGGCCCCCTCGAGGCTGGTGACCCCCTCGAGCTCGGGGGTGCCGCGCAGCTCCACCGCGCCGTCGACAGCCATGGGGTCCTCGGTCTCGGGCGAGCCCTCGAGGAGCGCGCGGGTCGCGTTCTTGGCGCTCTCGACGTCCGGCTGGTCGAAGGGGTTGATCCCGAGCAGGCGACCGGCCACGGCCACCGCCGTCTCCCACAGCACCATCTGGCCGCCGAGCGAGCCCGCCACGCGGACCTCCGCGGCCGAGGCCGAGGCCGAGGAGGAGGTCCCGTCGGCAGCGCCCGACCCGACGAGCCGGACGACGAGCGCGTCCGCGGGGGAGGAGGCCACCTCGGGCGAGCCGGGTCCGGCGACGACGACCGGCAGCAGGCCGGTGCCGAGCTTGCCCGTCGACTCGGCCACCAGCTGCTCGGCCCAGGCGCCGAAGCCGCGCAGCGGCGTGCCGTCCTCGACGAGGACGAGCTTGTCGCGCAGGGGGTCGGTGCCGCCCAGCGCGGCCCCGAGCTGCAGCCCGGGGTTGCCCTCGTCGTCGGCCGCCAGGAGCTCCAGGGCCTGCGCGGCCTCGTCGAGGAGCCCGCGCACGTCCGCCCCCGCCAGCCCGGACGGCACGAGGCCGAAGGCGGTCAGGGCCGAGTAGCGGCCGCCGACGTCGGGGTCGGCCTCGAACAGCGCGCGGTAGCCCTCGTCCCGCGCCATCTGCGAGAACGGGGAGCCGGGGTCGGTGACGACGACGACGCGGCGCGCCGCGTCCACGCCCGCGGCGGTGAGCGCCTCCACGAACGCGCGGCGCTGGGAGTCGGTCTCCACCGTCCCGCCGGACTTGCTCGACACGACGACGACGGTCCGCTCGAGGCCCTCGGCGAGGGCCCGGCGCACCTGGTCGGGGTCGGTGCCGTCCAGCACGACGAGCGGGACCCCCGCCGTGGCGGTGATCACCTCCGGCGCGAGCGAGGAGCCACCCATGCCGCACAGCACGACCCGGTCGACGCCCTCGGCGGCGAGCTCGGAGCGCAGCTCCTCCACGCGCGCCGGCAGGTCGCCCGAGCGGTCGGCGACGTCGACCCAGCCGAGGCGCTTGCCGGCCTCCTCGGCGGCCTCGGGGCCCCAGAGGTCGGCCTCCTGCGCCGCGACGCGGCTGGCCACCCGGTCCGCCACCAGCGCGGGCACGTGCGCCCCGACGGCGCGCGCGGCGTCCCCCGTCGCGGTGACGGACAGCCCGGGACCGGCGCTCACTGCTGCGCCTGCGCGTCGTCGTCGGCGGCGGACAGGCGGGCGAGCTCGTCCGAGACGGTCTGCTGCAGCTCGGTCCAGGAGTCCGCGAACTTCTTGACGCCCTCGCGCTCGAGCTGGTCGACGACCTCGGTGTAGGAGACGCCCAGGCGCTCGAGGTGGTCCATGACCGCGGTGGAGGCGTCGGCCGTCCCGGTCAGCGTGTCCCCGTGCACCGGCGCGTGGTCGTAGGCCTTGTCGAGCGTCGACCCCGGCATGGTGTTGACGGTGCCGCGGGCGACCAGCTCGGTGACGTACATGGTGTCGGGGTAGTCCGGGTTCTTGACCCCGGTGGAGGCCCACAGCGGGCGCTGGCGGCGGGCGCCGGCCTGCTCGAGCACGTCCCAGCGGGGGGTGGAGAAGACCTCCTCGTAGGCCGCGTAGGCGAGGCGGGCGTTGGCGAGCCCGGCCTGCCCGCGCAGGGCCAGGGCCTCCTCGGTGCCGAGCGCCTCCAGCCGCCCGTCGATCTCGCTGTCCACGCGGCTGACGAAGAACGACGCGACGGAGGCGATGGAGGTGAGGTCGCGCCCCGCCTCGCGAGCCTGCTCCAGGCCGGTGAGGAAGGCGTTCATCACGGCGCGGTAGCGGTCGAGGGAGAAGATCAGCGTGACGTTGACGCTGATGCCCTCGGACAGGGCCGTGGTGATGGCCGGCAGGCCCTCGACCGTGGCCGGGATCTTCACGAGCAGGTTCGGGCGGTCCACGGCGGCCCAGATGGCGCGGGCCGCGGAGACCGTGCCCTCGGTGTCGTGGGCGAGGCCCGGCTCCACCTCGAGGGAGACGCGGCCGTCGTGGTGGCCGGAGCGCTCGTAGACGAGCGTGAACAGGTCGCACGCCCGGCGCACGTCCTCGGTCGTCAGCTGGAAGACGGCCTCGTCCACGTCGACGCCGCGGCGCGCGAGCTCCGTCGTCTGCTCGGCGTAGGTGTCGCCCTTGGCCAGGGCGCTGGCGAAGATCGTCGGGTTGCTCGTCAGGCCCACGACGCTGCGCTGGTCGACCAGGCGCTGGAGCTCGCCGGAGTCGAGGAGCTCGCGCGAGAGGTCGTCGAGCCACACCGACACGCCCTCGGCGGTCAGCTGGGCGAGCGGGTCCGTGCCGGTGCTGCTCGAGGGGGTGCTGGCGGGCTGGGTGCCGGGTGCGCTGGTCATCTCGGGTCCTCCGGGAGGTCGGTCTGGTCCACGGGTGCGGTCCACGGGTGGGCAGGGGCGCCGCGGGTCGCGGCGCGGGGGTCGCGGGGGACCGGCCGGTGGGCCGGTCCCCCGCGGTCGCTCACTGCTGGTCGGCGGCGCCGCCCTCGGTGGGCGTGGTGGCGCGGCCGCCGGGGCGGGCGCCCTCGCGGACGGCCCGCAGGGAGTCGCGCGCCGCCTCTGCGACGGCCTCGCCCGTGAGGCCGAACTCGCGGTAGAGCGTCTCGTAGTCGGCCGAGGCCCCGAAGTGCTCGATGGACACGGTGCGGCCGGCGTCGCCGACCACGTCGCGCCAGCCCTGGGCCACGGCGGCCTCCACGGAGACGCGCGCCCGCACGTCGGACGGGAGCACCGACTCGCGGTAGTCGTCGTCCTGCTCGTCGAACCACTCGCGGCAGGGCATGGAGACGACGCGGGCTCGCACGCCCTCGCCGGCCAGCTCCTCGCGCGCGGCCATGGCGATCTGCACCTCCGAGCCCGTGCCGACGAGGATGACGTCGGGCGCGCCGCCGTCGGCCTCGGCCAGGACGTAGGCGCCGCGCAGGACGCCCTCGGCGGAGCCCAGGGTCGAGCCCTGCGCCGGGCCGTCGCCCCGCTCGTAGGTGGGCACCTTCTGGCGGGTGAGCGCCAGGCCGGCGGGTCGGTCGGTGCGCT